>ENA-UOOK01000840-UOOK01000840.1-fermentation-metagenome-genome-assembly--contig:-NODE-840-length-41199-cov-6.367077_pt1 | contig 41199 bp, 42 predicted proteins | sample MGYA00245777_ERZ724023 | MGnify/ENA primary metagenome ERZ724023 (study PRJEB28704, sample SAMN03018312) | fermentation metagenome | biome: anthropogenic terrestrial biome; feature: soil; material...
TTGGGACTACAATCTGTCGGAATCAAAACCGTAGAAGCCTGCCCCTTTTAAGGGGCGGGAGTAGTCACTCTCACCCTATCAAGGACCATCGTAATGCAGGGAGAGATGAGCGATGAGATTGCACTACATCCAGCACAATCCCTTTGAGGACCCGGCAAATATCGCCCTCTGGGCGGAAGATTCCGGTCATGATGTCTTCGGGACTAAAATATTTGCGGGCGAGAGGCTCCCCAAAGAAGCTGATTTTGATCTGCTGCTGGTTTTAGGTGGGGAGATGAACATCTACCAGGAGGATCTTTATCCCTGGCTGGCGGAGGAGAAGAGGTTCATACGCAGGGCTATGGATAGCAAGAAGACTATTCTTGGAATCTGCCTTGGCGCCCAGCTGATCTCAGATATCCTGGGAGGAATGGTGCATAAAAATCGCTATAGGGAGATCGGCTGGCATGAGGTGAAGCTGAATCGTGCTGCCTTTAGCTCTTCTGCTTTCAAGGGGTTTCCTGATAGATTCACGGCATTTCAATGGCATGGGGATACATTTGACCTGCCTAGAGGAGCGACTGGGCTGGCATCGACTGCAGCCTGCGCTAACCAGGCCTTTGAGATCGGGCGAAATGTTGGACTGCAATTTCATCTGGAGTCGTCCAGGCAAAGCATACGAAGGCTGATAGACAACTGCGGGGACGAATTGACTCCAGGAAGGTTCGTGCAGGAGCCAGAGGATATGCTCTCTGCAGAAAAGCATCTAAAGGAGTTATACAAGCATTTAGGAATTTTTATGAAAAACATTGAATTGATGGTAGATCGGGATTGATCCAATCACTTGCCAAACTAATTTGTATAAGCCTCCTCGCTCCAGAAGATATCGTTTCCCTTGCTGTCGTCTATATCCTGGCTGTCGAAAGCCACCAGGGAAAAGATGATATTGTCTCCTCTGATCTCCGGAAGAATCTCGTATCTATCTCTGATCACCTCAAAGACATCTCCCAACATGTCCAGACCGTGCTCAACCTCAAAGGCATTTATCTCCTCCTGGGAGATGCCATGATCTTCTGCCGTCTCCAACATCAACTCTTTCATGGCATCCAGCTCCTCTGAGGCCATCAAGTAGATTCTGAAACCGCCGATATTGTCATCGATCGGATCGATCTGAAGCCACATTTGCCATGGTTCTGTCGATATCTTCCGCTCTCTTGTTCTCAAAAGATCATCGATCAGAGCCCGGGAGAGGGGTAGCTCTCTTGCTGCCTCATGCATGATGGAGAAGAGAGGCGCATATTCAGAAGCGATATCCTCGATCATCTCCTGCCAGAGATCGTAGTTGATTTCATACATGTTCAGATGTCCTGGTGTGTATTCGATCTGGGATTCTTCAAAGCGGCATTAGCCTGAAATCCATTTCTACTTTTCTATTTGCCTTTTGCGGTGGGTGACTACTCCCCGCCGATAAAGGGTATGGCTTCTACGTTTTGATTCCGACAGATTGTAGTCCTACTCTAAGGAATCGATTATCGCGCAAAGGTTCATCAAAGCATTTTATCAGGGAATACTATTATTAAACAAAAAAATTATAATTTTAAACATATAGTGCTCTGGTTAAAATCCTAACGTCATGTTATATAAAAGTTTAATAAAATGTCATTAAAAAAATTTGCCTCTCATATACGGCATCCTTCCCATGATACTGCAATTGTCTCGCAGTTCCATAATTTAACCAATGGTTTTTTAAAGCTCTTGAATTCCTTATAGTATGAGTATGAATTGCTGCGAACATAAAATATCTGGGAGCAAGGAAAAAATCTGGCTGCCCCACTATTTTGAAGGGCGGGATCGAGGGCTCAAGCCCCATCCATATTGTACGGAGTGCGGTCTTGTCAAGAGCCTCTCCTCTGATAGGCTACACAGCGTTGGCTATTTCATGAATGTTATTGCAGAGATCGGCAAGCGTCACAAAATCACTCAGGTGCAAACGAGGTTAATCGCCCTGGAGATGGAGAAGCAGTTGATAAGCGATGCATTCGGGATCGATCGGCACCAACAGGAGCTGTTGTTTATTGAGATAACCACCCGTATCCTCAATGTCTCCGCAAGGTCGGTAACTCAGCTTCTTTAAATAAAATTTCAAATCCACTTTTCCTTTAATGCCACCCATCCCACCCAAATAACGATCACCATATATGTTATCATCCAGGCATATCCTGCTCCCAGGATGCCGTATCGATTCACCATAACATAGCTCAATCCAAGGAGCAGAATGCACCTGAGGGCATTCAGCTTCACTATGCTCTCAACCCTCATCCTCACATTCTGAATGGGGATGAATAGGGAATAACAGGCTACGGGAAAGCTAGAGAGGGCTATGATCTTCAGAAGGCCAAATCCCTCCACGTACTCTCCCCTGAGAAGTCCAAGTAGCCGGTCGCCATAGAAGAAGAGCACCAGCACGGCGGGGAGCATTATCATCAGGCTTGCGCCTCCCGCGCGAAAGGCGCTCTTCTTGAGGCTATTTCCATGACTCCCCTCCACAAAGAGGGAGGTCCCAAAGGAGCTGGGGATGATAAGCACCAGAGTGCCCAGAGCGAAGGCGATATAGTATTTTGCGGCTTCAGCTTCATCGAGCAGGCTAAGCACCAGTATGGGCATGATGAGAGTAGGTGCAGCATATAGAAGGCTGGAGAGATAATTTAGAGAGGAGAATCGCAAGGACTTACGGATGAACTCTCGGTCTGCCCGTGGCCTGATCCGGCATATGCTCAGCTGAATCTTCGTCAGGCTGTAGAGCGCTGCGGTCAAATACCCCAGGCCAATAGCGCCGAAGATTCCGAAGACGCCCAGGAAAGCGAGAGGCACAAGGGCTGGAATTCGAATTGCCTGCAAGAGATTCTGCAAGAAGTAATGGTCCGCTTTTCTGTCCGCAACGAAGGCGTATCCTCCCATGACCGCGATTGAGTTCAGTGCTGCTACCAGAATGAAGGCCAGAGAATGACCCGGATCCTGCCAAAATGGCATGGAAGGAGTCAGAATCATCATCAACAAGATGCATACTCCACCGAAGATGATGCTGGCCCCGGTGGTCACAATAAAGCTCGTGCTTATGACCTTCCCCTTATCCTCCTGGGGAAGGAAGCGGATGATCGAGGAGTCAAAGCCGAGGGTCGAGAAGAGGGCGACGAGTGCAAGAGATGATATGAGCGCTGTGGCCAGGCCTACCTGCTCTAGGGCATAAAGCCTGGCGGCGACAATCCAGAAAAAGAAGCCGCATCCTGCGCTCATGATGTTGGCGAAGGCCATGAAGAAGGATGTTCTATATAAACCATCTCCGGCCATTCCTGCGATTGCTTTGCAGCTCAGATAACGGTGCAGATTGAAGTTCATGACTGGTTTCCAGGCCATAAGACATTGTAGGCCAGATTTATGAATTGGACGCCACTGATTCGTATCTAATCTTGTATCTGATCTTGGTTGTATAAATGCTTTCATGCAAGAGCAGTCGAAAGCCCAAGCCATATATGGTCAGACGATCATTATTACATATATCGAAAAATCAAAAAGTTATTTATATAGCAACGAGAAATAGGTATTAGAGGCTCAAGTGTGCTAATATGGCCGTTGTTGCCTTTACGGGACTGAGTCTGAAGCGGAAAAGGCCTGGTGTCTGCGGCCAGATAGGGTGCGTTCACTTGCGCTCAACTGGGAGAAAATTGATGACTGTGCAGATCGGTGTGGACCTGATTGTGTTGGGAGGACGGCAAAATGAGCTCACTATCAGAGGGATCTGATATAAAAAATTTGAATGATATTGTATATCATGTTATCGTATCTATCGAAGGCGGATCGATTATTGCTAAGGATGTTGGTGGCAATGTGATCTCCAGCGGTGTGGCTGGAACTGACGACTCTCGAGTAATAACAGAGGCCATAACTCTCGTCCCCGATAATGGCAATGTCTTAATCTCCGGGGGGGAGTACCTTCTCAGCGCGGACACTCAATTCTACTTGGACGAAGGGGATTTGAATCCGTTCTGGGTCTGCATTCCTATATTGGGTAACAAGAATGTCCACATCTTCGGCTTTGGGGCAGGCATAACCGTACTAAAATTAAAACCAGACCAATTCTCCGTCGACCATCCTGTAGCGATGATGCTCAACCGGGCAACCTCTCTTAATCCGGGTTTTACCGCCTTTACCGTTGCCAATATGACCTTTGATGGAAACAGGGATAATCAGGAACAATGGTACAAAGATGGCGCTTCACTGATATTGACCGGCAGCGCCAGGTCCGGCGGCAATTACTACAACCTTGAGTTTAGGAACTCATATGGAACCGGCTTGTACCTGGGAAATAATGGGGGCGGATCTGAATCGCATTCTTCCATAACCAATGTCGTTGCCAGAGATTGCAGCCTGGAGGGCATACTTCTTGATACCGCACAGGATACTGTTGTCTCTGATTGTGTTTTTGAACGCTGCAGAACCGGGCTAACAATCCATGGGAATAACGATTACCAAACTCGGACAAAAGACCGCATTGTGGTAAAAGACATATCGTGCATTGCCTCCCCTCTCACCATATGGTGCATAAATGATCTGCAGATGTCCAGCGTCAACATGGATTGTACCGCAAGTCCGAATGCATATGGTCTATCGATTCATAGCTCGATCGGAGTCCATATCAAGGAGTCCTTCTTCAAATCGGACCGGAATAAACCCAACTCCTATGGAGGGGCATCTTATATAAACGCCAACAGCGATGGTCCCACAGTAGCAACCCTTGAAAATTGCGTCTTGGATGGATATTATGCATTGCATGTACTGGGATCTGCGACTGCAACTCTGCGCGGCGGCGCAGTCAATGCCTCATATGCCTGCGCCTACCTCCGGGATATCGATCCAAGCACAGCAATGGCAACGCTGATCGGAACCGTATTCATACCTGCAAAGCATACCATAGACTGTGCTCCGGGGACGACCATTAATATCATGTACTGCTATTCTTCCTCCATTGGATCGATGATTGTGGAGGGAACGCTCAATAATCAGGGATCATATGGATTCGGTCTTCCAGATGTCTGAATGAGAATATTTCAAGGCTCTCGGGGTCCATGAGCCTTGGCCCTCGAGGCTTACATCCGATTCCTGTTGGGAAAAAAGGTTTTAAGCCAGGCTTCCAGGAAGATGGCCTTCCATAGATTTCGAGCGTGATTTTTGTTCTTATGTATATGCTCTTTTATCTGATGGCGTAGCTTTTTCAGATCAATGTACTCTCGGCACAGGGGTTCGCCCCTTAAAAACCAATCGCTCAAAAGCTTTTCGAAGTCCTCGGTCTTCAGCCAATATGCATCCGGGGTCTCATATCCGATCTTATCCCGTCTCTTTAATATCTCACTGGGCACGATATCGATCATCGCATCCCTGAGCAGTGCCTTAGTTCTCCCTTCTCTTATTATGAAGTCGTCAGGCAATCCCGATATGAATTCAATTATTCGATAATCAAGAAACGGAACTCGTGATTCGGTTTGATTTCCCATTGAGTTTCTGTCCTCCCATTTCAATAGCTGCTCCAGCCGGTATTTCAGATGGAACTCCAGGGATTGTCCCAAGGATCTGCAATCGGAAAAATTTTTAAAGTATTCTGTCGTGGCAACGGATCCGTTCATCATTTCTCTGGATAGCAGGGATTCGCGCAGAAAAATCTGCTCTCTTATAAATATGGGCAGCAAAAGATATAATGAAGACTGGATGCCGATCATATATTCCTTGCCCTTAATCAAATTGTAGCATTCAGAGGCGAACCTCTTTAGCCTTAAGGTTTTTAATAAGTCTACTAGATAAAAACCTAGAAAATAGTGATATCCAGCCAGAAGCTCATCTGCACCCTGACCGTCCAGCACCACAGTGACGTCATTGCCCTTGGCCAATTTCTGCACGCAATTTTGGGCATAAATGGAGGCTGAGGGAAAAGGCTCTCCAATTAATTTAATAATTTTAAACAAATCCTCTCTCAGCTTTTCCGCCGTGGGATGGACTCTGTAGTTGGCCATGCCTGTCTTCTCTGCCACAATAGATATGTATCTTGATTCATCTCTCTCATAGCCATTGTAGACCGCTGAAAATGTCTTTATCTTCATTTTTCTGTTGATCAAGCATGCTATGGAAGACGAATCGATTCCCCCGCTCAGACATGTGCCCACTGGAACATCGCTTATTAATCTGATATCCACACTATCCACCATCAAATCTCTAAATGTGGATATTGCCTCTTCGTATGTGCCTGCGAATCTTTCTTCGTATTTTATATTATACCACTCTTTTATCTCTAATTCACATCGCATGAGATCAAAGGTGGCATAGCAGCCTTTGGGAATCTTCTTTATCCCGTCAAAGAAAGTCTCGTCAGTGTGATCAGATATATTATAAAGTAAAAAATCTTTTATCAACTTTTTGTTCGGTTCGATATCGATCTTGTGTTCCAGCAGGGGTGGAATCTCCGAAGAAAACAAAAAAACTTCGTTTTTTTCATCGAAATAATAATATAGCGGCTTAATTCCCATACGATCTCTCGCCAAAAAAAGTCTCTTGCTTTCAGAATCGTATACTGCAAAGGCAAACATTCCATTGAACTTTTCCAGACACCGCTCTTTCCATTGCATATAGGAATATAATATGACCTCTGTATCCGTATTGGATTTAAATGAATATCCCAGTAATTCCAGCTCTTCTCTAAGAGCCTGAAAATTATAAACCTCTCCGTTATATATTATAAAAAATTTATCTTGACGATCAGACATCGGTTGATGGCCATTTTTGGATAGGTCGATGATGGACAGGCGCAAGTGCCCTAATGAAACCTCTTCATCGACATAAATTCCTTCATCATCTGGACCCCTATGCCGCAAACTGGAGTTCATTTTTTCTATTATATATTCGTCTTTCCAGTTAAAACCATTGATTCCACACATAATCGTCCTCAGAATCCTCTAACTAAATCCAAATGGCTCTTATATTATTGCATGACTGCAATTCAGCTGATCACATGAATTTTTTATAAATTTCAAGCAGGTTCTGTCTCTGGCTGTCCCATTCATATTGCAGTGCATGGCTTTGGATTGCATCTCTATTCCATTTTATATTCAGCGCCTCGAGCATTTTATTGCATAAATCCATGCAATCATTGCTCTCGCATATGAGGCCATACTCTTTTGATGTGATGATCTCTGAGACCCCACCCACATTGGTGCTAACAAAAGGTATGCCACAGGCCAAGGCTTCGAACATCACCGTGGGGTTTCCCTCGTTCAAGCTTGGCAGCACAAATATATCACAGGCATTTATCCACAGAGGGAGCTCATCTCTGGGCTTCCTTCCAACGAGCTTTATGACTTCTTCGAGGCCACATTTTTTTATTTCCTTCTGCAGCTCATTTCTGAGATTTCCCTCTCCCAGGATTATACATAAAATGTCTTTTGATCTTTCTTTAAGCTCATTAATGGCATGAATGAGGTCTATGTGCCCCTTTACCTTTACCAGGCTTCCAATGGTCAGGATTATCCTTTTTTTCTCAGGCAGTCTTAATGTCCTTCTGCATTCCTGCGGATCGCGGGGATAGAAGCGTTTGCCATCATATCCAGTTGGCAAGATCTCCACCGGTGCATTTACATCTAGTTTCCTAATATAATCCGCGAGGCGGTTGCTGACGGTGATTATGCAATCAGAATCGTTCAATATGCCCCGGATTCTCTCTCTCCATTGAGGATTCTTGAATGGTAGATCATATAGGTCATATCCGTATCCTGAGATGATCAGTGGTATATGGTATCTTTCCTTTAGCCTGGCTCCCACATAACCCGATGTCCATACGAAATGAGAATGAATCAAGTCGGGCTCTAGCTTCTTATGGACAATCATATTTAAAATCTTTCGATAATGTTTCTCCCCCAAATGACGGTATTGATAATCAATGGGGATAAAAAAGGTCGGAACTGTTGATACCGACACATTCTCTGGCTTGCCAGAACACTCTATTAGGGACTTTTTTGTAAAGAGGCTCAACTCGTGAATGGGCAAATAATTTGATATCTCAGTGATTGGATTATGGTATACGAAGACATCAATCGATTTAAAATCATGGGATATGGACTCTATCTGATCTTTTACAAAATAGTTGTAGATAGGAGTAATTGCCAGGAGGCTTTTTCGGTTTGACATTGATTTAACCCTCGTTATCTACCTTGTTGCGTTATCCACAAAGATGCTGGGTATTTTTTTATCTAACCATAAAACACATCATGTCAATGAATGTGTAATTATATGCTTGCAAATTATTTTTACATTAATTTTTTATATCAATAGCAGTATTGCCATACCTCTATTTTGTTATATATTTTTTGATATTAATCAGCAAATTATTCTCGAATTGGTCGCTATTTGCAGCTTTTGCTTCTCTAATTAACTCTGGAGTAAGCAAATCAAGATCAGTTACCAGATGTATCTTGTTCATCTTATGCAATTCCAAAGCCAAATCCAATTTATTGTCATATCTGCATTCATTATACTCCTTCAATCTTGGCACGACAATAGTCCTTTTTTTATTCAGGAGGCAGTTGAGAATAGAGCCTGCTCCATCATGGGTTATTACTGTGGAGGATTGTCTTATGAGCTTCAGGAATTCTTCATTGCTGGCAAAGTCGAAGTATTCGGCATTTCGCGGGCAGTAACTGGTAGATCCCTTTTGCATTATCATTTTATCTTCCATTTGTCCTGCAAGAAGGTCGCATTTTTCTATTAGTCTGTCGAAACCCTGATTATGCATGCCAACGGTCACGAAGATCATATTAAAGCCCCCTCAAATACCGCTTTCTTTCCATATTTGGAAATCAACTGCGGCCATTGAACCAAAAAATGATCCGCAATAGGATATACAAGCCTGCCGGTAAGGGAAGGATTATTCACCCTTGCCCAGCTCTCTATGAATATGATTTTCGCGCCCAGTAGTCTCCCAATATATAATGCAGGGATGGCTATCTCAGACCCATTGCTGATTATAAGATCGGGCCTGTATCTTGAAAATACTCTGAGAAATGTAATTGCTGCCGTGAGCATCCTCACAGGATTATAGCCTATATTTTTCACTAAATATTTTTTATAATCCAACTCTCGCGTTCTCTTGGAGTCATAGGTAATAATTATAATATCGTTACCTTTAAATGCATCCATCAGATATAGCATTTGAGTGAGATGTCCTCCATGAGAGCATACAATCGCTATCTTCATAGATCCTCTACCATTAATCGCTCTTCGCATCAGCCCGTCTTATGAAGTTGTCTCTTGAAGATCGGACGCGAATTTTCAGCATGGATTCAGGCTATTTATCATCAGTCTCAAGCCCTCATCTATATTAATGTGGGGGCTCCAGCCAAGGATATCTTTGGCCTTTTTGGTGCTCGAATAGCAGTCCATTATTTCGTTTCTGCGCCTTTCTCCTCTGTAAATTACCCTGGCTTCTGATCCATATAGCTTCATGATTTTTTCAATTATTTCTTTAACGCTATAGCTCTCCCCATATCCGATATTAAATATATCAAAATCGCCTTCATATTCGCCTGCTCTGATATAGGCATCGATCATGTCGGTAATGTAAATGAAATCCCTCTTGGGTTCTGGGTCTCTTACGATAACTTCTCCGCTTTTAATGCAGGATATAATCATTGGGATCAGAAAATCGGATCTTTGACCGGGCCCATAGATATTGAACGGCCTGAGAACTACACACTTTATTCCAAAATCATCATGATATGATTTGCAGAGATCTTCGCCAATCAACTTGCTTCTCGAATAGGGATTAGTTGGATTCGTCATGTGATTTTCGTCGATGGGCAGATAATGCGGCTTTCCATAAACATAAGAACTTGCATATACTATTTTATTTATATCGTATAATCGGCAAAGCTCCAATATATTTAAAGTACCCAGAACATTTGTCTCATAGGTATCGTGGGGATTCTCATATGATGAATTTACCGATGCTATTGCTGCCAGATGATAGATGACATCTACATCTCTTAAATAATCTAAACTGCTTTTGATGAGATCCTTTTTCCTTATATCTAAGCTATTTCCATTGATGTCCTTAAGCAATGTGACTGACGAGCCCATTCCGTTGAGCGCATTGACCAGATGCCTGCCCACGAATCCATTAGCGCCAGTGATTATCACTCGCTTTTCGCTAAGTCTCATCTATGCTGACTCCCAGCTCGCGATATATTTTCTGTATATCTTCATTAGCTTTAATGTAATCATCTGGCCTTCCGATATCCAGCCAGTATCCATCATGGATAAAACCATTGACCTTCTCCCCTTCGGAGAGCAATCTCTTCATCAAATCTGGGATATCCAAATATTCGTGTGACGGTATATATTCGAGAATGCTTTCATTAAATGCGTAAACGCCCATGCTTACCAGATAATCGATCTTTGGCTTTTCGATATATCCAATGAGAGTCCTGTTCTCATCGAGCTCAACCACGCCGAAATCAATATCAACGTGTCTTCTATTGAGCGCTATGGTTGCTATGGATCCCGTTTTTTTGTGAAATTCCAGGAATTCAGAAAAATCCAGGCCTGTCAGGACATCACCATTCATCACCAGAAAATCATCCTCTAGCTTGTTCTTTAACAGGCCCAACCCCCCGGCGGTTCCAAGTTTCTTCTCTTCTTTAGAATATTCTATCTTTAGCCCGTATTTGCTGCCGTTATTAAAAAAAGCCATAATCAATTCCGATAGATGTCCAACTGCCAGGGTGATCTCATTGAAGCCTTTGGCTTTCAATTGTTTGATGATTATCTCCAATATGGGAGACTCTCCAATAGGCATGAGAGGTTTGGGAAAAACAGTAGTATAGGGCTTGAGCCTCGTGCCCAGCCCACCCGCGAGGATCACGGCCTTCATTTACTCTCCTAGCATTTTACTAATTTGATCATTTTTTTATTCTCGGAAATCCATTCTATTGTCTCCTTCAGGCCCTCATCTAAGGAGACCTGCGGTTCCCACCCCAGCAATCTCTTGGCTTTTGCATTGTCACACCACAGTCTCTTTACCTCGCTTTTAAAAGGTCGGACTCTTGACGAATCCTGCACGATCTTAATATCTTTGTTCAATAATGATGAGATTCTCTGGGCCAGGTCCCCCATGGATATCTCAAAATTTGAACCGATGTTGATCACCTCTCCAATGGAGCTTTTTGATTCAGCCGTCCTTATAAATCCATTTACGGTGTCTTTGACGAATGTATAATCCCGTGTAGGGAATAAGGATCCCAATTTTATCTTCTCTTGCTCAATAGCTTGAGTTATGATCGTGGGGATTATCGCTCTCGCAGACTGCCTGGGTCCATAGGTATTAAAGGGCCTGATCGTTGCCACAGGCAGATCAAAAGAGCAATAAAAGCTCTCCGCTATTTTATCCGCTCCTATCTTGCTGGCGGAATAGGGGGACTGGCCCTGAAGTGGATGCTTTTCGTCGATAGGCACATATAAGGCTGTGCCGTAAACCTCGCTGGAGGATGTATGGACGACCTTCTCCACACCCAAATCCCTCGCAGCCGTGAGGATATTCAATGTACTTAATATGTTATTTTCAATAGTATCTCTGGGCCTAATATATGAGTAAGGGATTGATATCAACGATCCGAGATGAAAAATAACATCTACGTCTCTAACTGCGCTAAATACCGCATCAAAATCCTGAAGATCTCCTGAAACGATCTGCAGAGAATCGAGCTTTTGGGGCGGGATTATCTCCAGCAATCCCCAATCGTTCCTCGAATTGTATCTTGCAAAGCCCTTTACATCAGCGCCCAAATCTATGAGACGCTCAATAAGATGGCTCCCTATAAAGCCACCTGCCCCAGTAACTAATACCTTTTTTCCGCTCCAATGATTATCCATTCTACAGCCTCTAATCTATTCATTATATACAAGCCATTTAGCACTTAGGATACCCTGCATCATGGTGATCTATCCGGATTCAATCGGCTATCTTTATAGCTATATTTATAGTCTATGCAGATCTTCCTGATATGAAGTTTAATTTTGCATACAGGAATCTGAAAATGCAGGACTATTGACCGCAAATCTGTTAAAATATAATTATCTAGTCAAATAGAATGTGAATCAACGTTTCATGTAAATGAAGATCTTGTCCGTACTCAAAACCTTATTTATTTTTTTATTTCCATTCAATATATCGTCAGAGATTCTCCAGGGTTTTATCTGAATCCAATTTCCTATATTCAATATATTTAAGTCTCTGTTTATAACAAAAAGGTCATTCGGACTATGCTCTCTCCTGTTCAGGAGGAATGCAACGTCATTCTCATCAAAGGTCTGGAAGTTATTAGATCTGTATTCCAAAAGATAGAAATTTTTTGTGAGCTCATCGCTTTTCGTCTGGGCCCCATTTGTCTCTTCTTTGCACCACGATAAAGGCATATTGATATAGTCAAACTTATCTATATCTTTATTAGATAGGTTTGAATTATATATGAGGATGTGATAGATAGGATTCAGGATCAATAATATTATCACGCCAATCGTTGCCCATCTCTTAAAAGATCCTCCGTTCCTATACAGCCAGGCTATGCTGAATATGGCTGGGTAATAAAAAAATCCGATTTCAACATGACCTATTAATAAGCGAATGGCTGCCCAAATCAGCATAGAGGACAATATCGATATAACAAATGCCGTCTCTCTTTTATACCTTACATTTGTATTATATATGAAACTAATAAAAAACAAAACAAGGAATGCTAAAAGAATGAAATACTTAATATAGCCATAAAAATTTATAGATCCTGGGTATTGAATATACATATCTCTTATAATGTTATCTTTAATATTCGTAGAAAAATAGGCTAATAAGAACTTATCCAGCACAGACATAGTGAAGGATTCGGGCGATTTCAGAGCATAAATAAAATTATCGTAGACGAATTCTGTGAGCCCCATCTCAATAATTATCAACAAAGTGAATAATTTTATCGATTGGCTCTGCCTATAATCAGGTTTATACCTATTTAAATACGCAGGATTATTAAATAACATTGTGTAAACTATATATGAGGACAAAAAGAGAAGATATGTGAAAATAACATCATATGATGTAAACACCAGGGAAATCCCTATCAATACGGTCATGAGGTGATATTGCCACCCGGATTTATCCTTATTATAAAAAGTTAATAAGAATAATATTAGTAGAGCAAAATATAATATATTTCCTACACCATGCGGCCAAAAGAAGATCCGTTGGGTCCCTGTGAATCCAGTCATCAATTCAGCAATCGATACCAAGCTAGCCAAAAAATAACTGTTGGAAATCTTTAGCATCAGAACAAAAAAAAGCACTGCATAGGGTATGAGCTGAACTGGGGAATATAATAAAAAGCGGCAATTTTCATTTAATACCATTGCCAGCTCTGAACCCAATACATAAAATGTAGGAACGGTATTTCTGTATGCATCGAGCAGAACTCCCCTGTCAACCGTTTCATCTATTGCGCCTACTTGAAGCGGTGCAAAACCATCAATCGAGCTATTGAAGTGCAGGAGCAAATAGCAACAGGAAATAGCAAATGTGATCAGATATAACTTCTTAATTCTCGAATCATTGAGGGCAATTGGCAGATTTAGCATATATGTGCTTCAGTCATATGATTCAAATTTATTCAATCAACGGGATTATTCAGCAATCTATGAGATATCTGCAACACTCTCTTCTCGATCTGCTTTTGATACGACATCTTTATGGCCTTTAGACAAGAAAAGTTAAATGAATATATAAAATTAATTGACCTTATGATAAAGACATCCAGCTTGTATGTGGTCAGTTGATCATCCGGAATCCTATCATCTAATGAACCAATCAGAAGGTGAGAATTTCCTTTAACAGGCGTGATTTCATCCGTTAAGCCATGCAACATGGCAAGCATCTTATTATATAAATATGCCATGCCATGTCTTGAGGCAAAGCCGAATGTTAGTATTTCTGTGATCAGCAAAGAAGGACCAAGCAGCAACAAACACTCTGTGGAGAGGTATTTTCTCAGGATTGTGTATCTTCCTTTCTCTAAATGGTATAGTTTTTTAGGTGACATTTTCAGAGTATAATCGTGCTTGACAGTCGATTGAGGGATATATAGTATTTTGAATCCGTTTAAATTGGCTCTCCACGACAAATCAGCATCATCATTATACATGAAAAATCTCTGATCAAAACCGCCAAGGCTTAAGTAGAGATCTCGTCTAATTGCAAAAGAGCAACCAGAGAATCCGCTAACCCGCGTTTTGCAGAATGGCATATCAATGGGACATCCCAATCCTCTGGTGAAAGTTAAGCCTGAGAAATGATTGATAGCGCCACAGGTATTGATAAGCTCACCGTCATATGTTAGGATTTTAGGAGTGGTGATGAGTTTATCCTCATTTCTTAATGGTTCGATGAGCTCTCTTAACCATCTCTCTTCCACAATGGTATCAGGATTGAGAATGACGATATATTTGCCAGATGCATATTTAACTCCTTCATTATTTCCTGCCCCATAACCCGCATTCTCCTGATTTTTGATCAGCCTGACATGGGGGTATTTTTCCCTCAGGATCTGGCAGCTATCATCTCTGGAATTATTATCGACTGCAATGATCTCATGAGGATAGTCCTGCCTCATGATAGATTCAATGCATGGTTCAATATAGCGACTGCTATTGTAAAGGACTATTATTATGCTGGCTAATTCGTCCCCGTCTCCGGCGTGCCCTCTCATTTGTCTCTCCATAGTGATCCTCTTAGCTAGTCCGCCTCCTTGTTTTGCCTTCCCTGCGCCGTAAGCTCTCTTTTAAACTCGTGCATAACCCTTGAGAGTATATGGAGAACCATACCTGTGAGCGCGAGAAATGATCCCAGCAGCACAAGCAAGATCATTATTAAAGCAAGGCCGTATTGCAGGCTCCCTCCATGAGCAAAGGCTTGGAGGAATTCCAGCCCCATTAATATTCCTGCCGCCGCCATTGCCAATCCAGGAATGGTGAAGCATATTAGAGGCTTTCGCAGCTGCATGTCCTGTAAGACATTGATCAGTACCCTGAGTCCATGGACCACTGGGTTCTCTGAGGAGCAATTCACATCATAGCGCACCCCGATTTCTACCTCCTTGATGCGCAGGCCCGCAGAAGCAGCGTCGGCCAGCATCTCGCTCTCTATTGCCAGCCCCTTCTGTTCAAAACGGAATATCCCCTTGGTCCGGCCAGCAAAGGCCCTGAATCCGCTCTGGGTATCGGTTACTGATAGGCCACAGCCTATGTTGGTGGCCACATCCAGAACCTTCTGGCCCATTCGACGATATATGGGCGTATCTCTCTTATTGCCGTTGAGATAACGGCTGCCGTTGACCATATCCGCTTCTCCCCTTAATATGGGGCGTACCAGGCGAGGGATGTCAGCCGGATCGTGCTGCCCGTCGGTGTCGATGGTGACGATAACTGCATCGCCATTGAGTAAGGAGAAGCCAGTCTTGAGGGCCGCTCCCTTTCCCAGGTTCATTTCATGGCGCAGCACCTGAGCGCCTGCCAGCGCTGCAACCTCAGCGGTTCGGTCGAGACTGCCATCATCTACTACTATCACCCGGTCAGCGTACTCGCGGGTGCGCAGGACGATGCTGCCTATTGATACCTCCTCGTTATAGGCAGGCAATATGGCTGTGATCTCCCCCACCAAAGTCTCCACCCATCCTTGCTATGCAATAATAATAAAATTGGCCATTACTGCATTACGATTCGACCAATTAATTCTATAATATTCTGGCAGCATAATCAGCTGACTATTGCAGGGCACAAGGAATATAAAAATGCTTTGGGCTATCATTTTCTGTAGCATAAGCTATTGCGCCAGTGCCTCTTATCATCGAATCAATTCAGCTGCTGGCATGGTCATATATACGATATTGATGCAGGTAATAATTATATGTATGACCGAGCGAGCTGAATAAGTTGCTTGCTTTAATTCTTTTCATACCTATGGTCTCACCTTACATACTCCTCGATCAGATCAAGACAGGTCGTATCCATGCCGCATTGCTGCAGATAGTGAGCCAAAAGGCTTGCCCTCTCGCTGGCCGGATGGTAGACCAGGAGCTTTCGGGGCGATATATGCTCTATCATCCTCATCAGTCCCCGAAAGTCCAGATGGTCGCTGAGCTGGATGGTGGGGTAATGACTATCCCTTCGCCCGGTTAAAAAGTACTTATTTCTTCCCGGCACCTGATAAAGGCTCCAGGGAGTGACCACATTAAAGCCGCTACCGTTAACCGGGGTCAGGGGTCCTGCCACCTCTTTCATCAATTCCCGTGTCAGGGCCAGGCACTTCTCGTCCATGCCGATCTCATCCTTGTAGCCCATGGCCCTCATCAGAGCCACTGCTCTCTGGGCTTTGCCGAAGGCATATGCACCGAAGCTAGCCCCCTCCTCCAAAGCCTCATAAAACCCGGCCAGATCATCCTCGAAGATACAGGAGGGATCATAGGGATCGCCATAGTTGGCCTCGGTGACCAGATAGTCGCAGCGAGGAAGGTGATGGTAGTCCTTAACATCCCCTGTGACCAGCACCTTCTCCCCGGTCTCCGTCTGCCAGGAGAAGGCAGAGGAGCCTATGGTGTGGCCGGTGGGATGGGTGTTAACCCTGACCTCACCCACCATGATGCTCTCGCCCACCTCAAAGGTTCGGCCCATGTACTCCCGGTCATAACGAATCTCCAGAGCGCGGGCCGTCTGGACGGAAGCCACCGCTCTTGGTGAGTTCATGGCTGACTTGCCATAGTGATCGCTATGGGCATGGGTGATGAGATAGGCATCCGGCTGGGTGCAAGCCTTGGGGGCGCGGCTGGTATCTATGGAGAATAGATGGGAATCGAAGCGAATGGCAAGGTGGGGCGCACAGCTGCCGCGGCTGTTGATCCTTCTGACTGGCTCAATTCCGCCCATCGATTTGCCGCCCTCCTGCATCCTCTTTGTCCCTCCTCTTCCCACCCTGGGAAGGTCTCATAAATCCAGCAGGCTCCTCGCTATTTGGCATAGGTAAATTTGAATTGGAGATTCTCTGTGCCTCTGTGGCGAACCGTGGTGCACTGACCCAACCACAGAGACGCAGAGGAACAGAGGCTATATTCTCTGCCAGATCTCACCCACATAATTCAGCGAAGAGCCATCCAGCATTTTATATTACTCTAAGGACTTGTTGATGGCATCGGCCAGCTCCTTCTCAGAGGCGAGCCCCATCCATCTCTTGATCTCTACGCCATCTCTCTCCAGTATCAATGTGGGCACCACAAATATGCCCTTCTCCATGGCCAGGTCTCCCTCCCGGTCAACATTGATCTTTTTGAAATCAGCCACATCCTTCATCTTCTCGGCCAATGCCTCGAAGATGGGACCCTGCTGCTTGCACGGCCCGCACCAGTCTGCATAAAAGTCCATCAGTATTGGCTTTGTCATTATTCCTCCTCTTCACACATTATATCGAATTTGACTCCGATCTTAAATATCCTGCCCGTGGGGAGAACTAGCATCTTTCGCCCGGTGCTTTTTCTGATCTCCTCCAGCACCACTTGAATGCGCTCCTCAGTTGCTGAGACGGTAAACCACATATTGTAGCCGCTCTCATTTGGCCGGAGGTAGTTATGAGAGACTTCTTGGTACTGATTAACGAACTCAGCCAAACTATCCGCTTCTTCTGGGGAGACCTGAAGAGCGGCCAGAATTCCGCTCCGTCCCAGCCTGCGCAGGTCGAGGATGGGGCCGATCCTCCTCACTAGCCCCTCTTTTTGCAGACCGTCCAGCCTTTCAATGACCTCCTTCTCCTCCAGGCTTAGGAGTCCTCCCAGATACTCGAAGGGTTTGGGAGTAAGAGGAAATCCCTCCTGAACCAGGGAGAGCAGCCGAAGATCGATCTCATCCATCCTTATATCTCCAGGCGGCATGAAGGATCGGACTGCAGATAATCCCCAGTCAGGGCATAGGCCCGGGCCCGGCAGCCGCCGCAACTTCGGGAAAACTCACACCGGCCGCATTTTCCCTTCAGCCTTCCCTCACGCAGGGCTTGAAGCTCGGGAGAGTTTTCCCATATCTCTATAAAATTCTTTTCCCTGACGCTTCCGACCCGGAGAGGAAGATAGCCGCAGGGATAGACCTCACCCTTGCGGGATACGAATACAAACCTCCTTCCGGCAAGACATCCTCCGCTTCCTCTTCCATGACCCGGCTTCTTCAAGCGGGCGTACTGGGGAGCGCAGGTGACCTGCACCTCCAATGTCCTTCGATCCATCTCTCCCTCGATCTGGCGGAGCATCTCCTCCTGCCGCACGGGAGTGATGACGTCCTCCTCCCTTCCCCTGCCCGTAGGTACCAGAAAGAAGATGTGAAGCGCTGCTGCACCCAGCTTTTCCGCCAAGTCGAAGATCCGGATGAGCTCGGATTGATTCTTCTGGGTGACTGTGAAGTTGATCTGGAAGTCGACCCGGCCGCGGAGATTCTCTATCCCCCTAATCGACCGCTTGAAACTCCCCTGGCCTCGGCCAAGGTCGTGCATCGTAGCGTCTGCCCCATCCAGGCTGATGCTCACCCTGCTGACCCCGGAGTCGGCAATCTCCTTCGCCAGCTCCGGGGTTATCAGGGTTCCGTTGCTGGCCAATGAGACCCGGATGCCAAGAGATACGGCAAGCCTGATGATCTGAAATAGGTCAGGCCGCAGCAGAGGCTCTCCCCCGCTGAGGATGAGCATCGGCTTCAGGGGAGCAATGCTCTCTACGAACCTTTTGGCCTCATCTGTGTCCAGCTCGCCCTGGTCCGGCTCATGAGAGGCAGAAGCGCGGCAGTACTGACATGATAGGTTGCAGGCGGCCGTCAGCTCCCAGGCTATGATCAACATGTTGCGATCAGAGCATACTGCTTTTCAATTGCTGCCAATCTAAAGCAATCCTTTCTTGACCAGCAGCTCGGCATTGAGTATGCTCGCACCTGCTGCACCGCGGACGGTATTGTGGCCAATGCAGATGAACCTGATTCCCGACCTGATCCTGCCCACAGAAATGGACATTCCGTTGCCTCGCATGCGGTCCAGCCTGGGCTGGGGCCGGTCCGGCTCGTCCTTGACTATAAGCGCCTTTTTGGGTGAGGTGGGCAGCTCTCCCAGGCCGGGATCGAAGTCCAGCATGGCCTGTCTCACCTCTTCTGCGGTGGGGTCGTCTCTCATCTTCACCCAGATGGCCTCGGTGTGGCCGTCCATCACCGGAACCCGGTGGCAGCTTGCGCTTATGGTGAAGTCGGCGTTGATGATCCTCTCACCGTCAAAATGGCCCAGGATCTTCTGCGGCTCCGTCTCAACCTTCTCCTCCTCCCCGCCGATATAGGGAATGACGTTCCCTAAAATCGCCATGGAGGGCACGCCCTCATAGCCTGCTCCGCTCACCGCCTGCATGGAGGCCACATGCACGCTCTCTATCCCGAACTTCATCAGGGGCTTGAGAGGAAGGGTGAACATGATGGTTGTGCAGTTGGGATTGGTGGTGAGGAATCCCTCCCAGCCCCTCTTCTCCCTTTGCACCTTTATTATATCCAGATGTTCGTGGTTGCACTCCGGTATGAGAAGGGGGACATCCTCCACCATGCGATATGAGCTGGTATTGCTGGCCACGGCACAGCCGGCAGCAGCGAAGGCAGGCTCTACAGACATGGCATCGGCGGCGGGAAGAGCGGAGAAGACTATATCAGCATCCACCTCTCTCGGATCGACATTGACCACCGTCATCTCTGCTATGTCATCGGGAAGCTCGCTCTCCAGACGCCATTTTGCCGCCTCGCGGTACTTCTTGCCCGCGCTCCTCTCCGATGCGGCAAGGCTGGTGAGCTCAAACCAGGGATGGCTCTTCAGTCCTTCTATGAAACGCTGTCCAACGGCACCGGTGGCACCTAAGACGCCTGCTTTGATCTTGGCCATTATAAATCACCTAAATTCTGATGGGGACTTAAGCTAGGGATGTATATATTTATTGTCCGGATGATGGAGCAAAAAAAGTTCTGGGTTTTTCGAGGGGGAGGTCACTGCCCCACGCAAGATCTCCTCCGAATGCCATAGCTTTTGGCGAACTCGCAGTTTACCTCCACCACCTCCTCATTGAAGTCCTTGAGGCTCTCCGGCACGCGGCCAAGAGCATCCGCCTTCTCCTGAGTATCGACGACTCTACCGTGGGGCACGAAACTGCCCTCCGCCAGTGTGACGCCTATGACTGCTGCCAGGTGGCCGACAAAGCATTTCTTTCCCAGGGTTGAGGCGTGAACCACGGAGTTGAAGCCCACAAAACACTCGTCCCCCATCATTATGGGTCCGTGAATGACAGCTCCATGGGCGATGGACACATTCTCTCCCAGCTCGATGGAGCTTCCCTTGAGGCCGTGAAAGACGGCGCTGTCCTGAATGTTGCATTCATCACCAATGATTATGGGGCTGGCTTCATCCGCTCGCAGGGATACGGATGGAGCGATATAGACATCTTTGCCGACGCGCACATCGCCTATGATCGTCGCCGATTCATCCACATAGGACGAGGAATGTATCTGGGGCATGATCTCAGTGCTATTCCATGAGGTTCTGCAATTGGCCTTGAGCATATTTACCACCTTTTCGCATATTCTCCATTCACCTTAAAAGAGATTGCCATTAACGACGATTGCAAAAGGAGCGATATGTCATCGTAGATATTGATTAATATAGTGTCTCCTGAAGGTGCGTCATATTTTGATCATTGGAATACATGTCGAATCCGATTGTCAATAGTGCCGGCCATTTTTGCGATATGTGCAATATTATAATCTATAATCCAGACAATTGCCGCTAATTTTAAATATAGGGGGAACGGAATTAGGTCTGAGCCATTGAATAATCCTCAAAGGTGGTGGAGGGGATAAGGAGGGAATTATATACTTACCTGGGCATTTTTTTCGATGCTATCTATATATTACGGTATTGGTTATGAATAGTTTAATATCTATAAAAGAGGTGTCAAACTTATGGCAGAAAATATGGTTAAGGAACCGCCCGGCGGGCGTTGGTTGTTCGTTCTCCTAGGCACGATCATTATGCTTTGCCTGGGAAGCGTTTATTCCTGGTCAGTATTCGTAAATCCATTAACAAATCATTTTACAGGCATGGGCCAGACTGTGAGTGCAAGCGAGGTTCTGCTACCGTTTTCTATATTCCTAGCGGTCTTCGCAATTGCCATGGTATTTTCTGGCAAGTACATAGAGAAAATTGGGCCACGAAAGATGACCATGGCAGGTGGTGTGATCTGCGGTCTGGGCTGGCTGCTAGCCTCGATGGCCGGCTCAGTGCAGATGCTTTATCCCACATATGGAGTCATCGGTGGTTTGGGCGTTGGAATCGCCTATGGATGTCCTGTAGCCGTCTCAGCTAGATGGTTTCCGGACAAGAGAGGGCTTGCTGTAGGCCTCACTGTATTGGGCTTCGGATTTTCGGCCTTCTTCACGGCCAATATAGCGACCTATCTCATTGGAGCGTTTGATGTGATGAGCACTTTTCGCTTCTTCGGAATTGCGTTCATCATCATCATTGCCCTGTGTTCTCTGCCCCTGACCTTCCCACCAGCAGGCTACAAACCAGCTGGCTGGACGCCGCCTGCCCCCAAACCCGGCGCCCATGTAACATGCGATTTCTTGCGCGAGCAGATGATCAAGACTCCTGCCTTCCTGGGCCTGTGGTTGTGCTACTTCATCGGCTGTATTGCAGGGCTCATGGCCATAGGAATATCCAAGCCGGTAGGAACTGAGATCGTGCAGATAGAGACGGGCCTTGCATCTTTCCTGGTGGGCTTCTTTGCCATCTTCAACGGTGGCGGCAGGCCAATCTTTGGTACACTTACCGATAAGCTCACTCCCAGGAATGCGGCCATAGTCTCCTTTGTGCTGATCATCTTGGCATCCTTGATGATGATGACAATGGCAGGACCGGGCACAGATTACATCTATATTGTCGCCTTCGCCCTCCTCTGGATGTGTCTGGGCGGCTGGCTGGCCATAGCACCTACAGCCACTGCGACCTTCTTTGGCACTGGAGACTATCCCAGGAACTACGGCGTGGTCTTCCTGGCCTATGGTGCAGGAGCTATCGTGGGGCCGCAACTTGCTGGCTTTATCAAGACCGCATCTGGGAGCTATATGGGAGTATTCCCCTATGTGGTCGGCTTGGCAGTGGTTGGCATTATCATAGCATTTGTCATGTTGAAGCCGCCAAAGCCGCCAACCTAAATTAGAACATTTTATCTTTTTATGTGTTCTAATATGCCAGAGTCGGAATACTATATGTTCTGCTGCCGGGATGCCATCAACCCCTGTGGATTTGAGGTAAAGGCCAAGACAAAAGAAGAGGTGATGGAATATGCCAAAGCCCATGCCGAAGCAGCTCACGGCATGGAAGTCACGTCCGAGATGGAAAAGAAGATGGAGAAGGCAATAAAACCGACCACTGCTATGGAATGATTAATGCCTTCTCGTCCTCTCTTTTTTAGATCATAAGTAAGCTGCTTTGCCTTCAAGCAGAGCCCTTCATGAATCTGAATCGAGATATTCAGAAAGCCTGGTCTGCTCCGCCAGGCACTTCTCTCCCGGAATCTGGACTGGGTAAAGGCCGGTCAGGCATCCCATGCACAGGTTCTCCTTGGGTATCCCCACTGCATCCACCAGCCCCTCATGGCTCACATAGCCCAGTGAGTCGGCTTCAATTACCGCCTCCACCCCTGCAACCGTCTTATGGGCGGCGATCAGCTCATCCCGGCTGGCCATGTCTATTCCTAGATAGCAGGGGGCGAGGATGGGGGGGCTGCCTATGCGGACGTGCACCTCCTTTGCACCGGCCTTGCGGACCATGTTCACAATCCTCCGGCTGGTGGTGCCGCGCACAATGGAGTCGTCCACTAGGATAAGCTTATGCCCCTCGATGTTCGGCCGGATGGTGTTCATCTTCAGGCGTACCGCCGTCTCCCTCATGTTCTGATCGGGCATGATGAAGGTTCTGCCAATGTAGCGGTTCTTCATCAGACACTCCCGGTAGCTTATGCCGGAACGCTGGTGGTAGCCCACGGCCAAAGTTATTCCTGAGTCGGGAATGGGGGTGACGGTGTCAGCACAGGCGGGATGCTCTCGAGCCAGGTTGGAGCCGATGTTCACCCGCACATCATAGATCAAGCGGCCATCCATAATGCTATCAGGCCGGGCAAAGTAGATGTACTCGAAGATGCAATGAGCCGGCCGGGTGGAACGGGCCAGTTGATAGGACTTCATCTCGCCGTTCCTTATCACTATCAACTCGCCTGGCTTGACATCCCTTACCAACTTCCCGTTTAGTGTATCTATGGCCACGCTCTCCGAGGCCACCATGAACCCTGAATCGATCTCTCCGATGCAGAGGGGTTTGATTCCCAGCGGATCGCGTAGCGCAAGGACAGTGTCCCCCCAGAGAAATACCAGGGAATAAGAGCCCACGATCTTTCTCATCAGGGCGCGGGCTGCTTCCGGCAGGTCATAGTGAAGGAGCTCTTTGACAAAAATGTGAGCGATCACTTCGGTGTCTGAGGTGGAGTAGAATATGTCCCCCGCCTCCTCCAGCTGCTCTCTGAGCTGTGTGGAGTTGACCAGGTTACCATTATGGGCGGTGGCTATGGCACCGTCCTTATATTTTACTAAAAGAGGCTGGCTGTTCTCTATGCAAGATCGGCCGCTGGTCGCATATCGGACGTGGCCGATGCCAACATGTCCGCGCAGAAGGGCGATCTGGGCATCGTCGAAGACCTCCGAGACCAAGCCCATGGCCCGGTGGGTGCGAATGGATTTGCCATCATGCACTGAGATGCCAGCAGCCTCTTGCCCCCTATGCTGCAGAGCATAGAGGGAGTAATAGATGGATTTAGCTGCGCCATTGGCAGTCTCATTCAATGAGATCCCTACAACGCCGCAGGCATCGTGCAAATTTCGCCTCTCTTGCTCTCTAGTAATCCGCCTTTCTCATCCACTTGTGGCTTCTGAGCTTTGCTGAGTTGCCAAAGCCGCATTGAACGCAAACCTTTCTCTTGAAATTAAACGAGATGCTACCACATCGCCGGCATCTTATATGCGAGCTCTTGTGGCGCTTGCCCATTGAAGGAGTACCCTTGGTCATCTAAAACACCTCAAGGTGAAATATAAACTACATTGTCTCCGCGCACGATTACCGTACCGATGTTACGGGCAACCGCCCCTTCTGCTACTTCTTCCGTTTTGTCCATCACCAGGTTCATGTGGATATCATAACCCTGAAGCTCTCCCCGGAAGACCCTTCCGTCCTTGAGCTTAACTATGACGGGCCCATTCAGTGATTCATTCAGAACATCAAGCGGTCTCTGACCCATTAATCCTCTCTCCAGCATTGATAACCGCAAAAGGCTACGATTTCCAAACTTGCTCGTTGCATATTTAAACCTATCGGGATATTCACAGCATATGAAGATTAAATCCAGGCACCACCTCAAAGGAAGCGATGCCAGGAAGGTTGTAGCATGCATTGAGCCATTTCTGGATGACTCATTTGTCCTGCGCAAAGCATCCCTGGAGAGAGCGGTCAGCGATGATGGCGTTGACCTCATCTTCGTGAACGGCAGGCCTTTAATGATGATCGTGGATGACGAGCCCTTCTTCACCGTTTTAGGGGCTATTGATCTGGAGCCCAGCAAGAGACTGGTGGTGGTGGATTCAGGTGCTGTGCGGTTCGTGGTGAACGGGGCGGACATCATGAAACCGGGGATAGTCTCAGCCGATCCGGAGATCGCCCCCGGAGACCTGGTGGTGATAGTAGAGGAGAGGCATAAGAAGCCTCTGGCCATTGGCCGGGCACTGGTCGCCGGGACGGAGATGAAGGGGGAGGGAAAAGCGGTAAAGTCACTCCACCACGTGGGGGACCTTATCTGGAAGGGTCTGGAGGGCTGAGGCAAAGGTCGCTCTAACAAACATATAAACATTGGAGCTGGGCAGATGATTAAAGTCAAGGGGGTTAATAATGATTTATAAAGCTAGATCCGGACAAGCCAGCTACGGCGAAGCTATCGGCATCCTCCTTTTGGACTGCTTCACCCCCTTTATTCCAGGGGATGTGGCCAATGCCACCACCTACTGTTTTCCCGTGCGATTCCAGAAAGTTGAGGGTCTAACGACCAAGAGAGCCCTCGGAAAAGATCGGACGGCCTTTGAGCTGCTCCACACAGCGGCAGAAGAACTGGTCAGCCAGGGTGTCAGAGCCATTACCGGAGATTGCGGATTTCTTGCCATTCATCAGAGGAGTCTTGCTGCGGTCCTCGATGTCCCCGTCTTCCTCTCAAGCCTCCTCCAGATTCCCTTTATATTCAGCATCCTCGGTCGCGACCAAAAGGTGGGGATCATAACCGCCGATTCGAAGAGCCTGGACGAAACCCTCCTTGAGGCTGTTGGGATCAGTTCAGGCGAGCGTCTGGTGATAAGGGGTATGGAGGACCGAGAAAACTTCTCAAAAGCCGTTATCGAGGAGACTGGATTCCTCGACTCGGAGAAAGTTAAAAGGGAGGCATTATCTGTCGCCAGTGAAATGGTCGAGGAGGAGCAGAATGTCCGTGCCATCCTGCTGGAATGTAGCTGTCTTCCTCCTTATGCAAGGGCGATTCAAAAGGCGATCGAACTCCCTGTCTTTGATTATATCACAATGATTAACTATGTCCACTCGGCGCTCGTCAAGGAGAGTTTTGAGGGTAAGATCAGATCGGAGGCATAATCGGCTCAAATGACTGCTCTACCTCTTTGGGCACCAGTCTTATTACTATTCTTATCTTCATTTCATCATCCGCAGGATTCAGTTTTTAAAATATGCTAAATTTAATTTGCATTAACTAAAAGTAAATTGAAAAAACCCAAACATTTAAGGCAGATCAACTTAAACAAAGATAATTGCAGAAGCATCTGACCCTGTCAGCATCACTGAGGGCAACGGATGCGTTATGCACAATAGCAGGTACAGCTCACCCTGAAAAAGATGGGAGTAGACAGCAACCATAGTTCCGGATTTACCATCCTGGAGGTGAATAGATGAAGCAGTTATCAAAACGACTGCAAGAAGCCAGATCCATGAAGAGCGATCAAGGATCTTCGGATAGCGAAGATGTGGGTCGGCTGAAGTTTCGAAAGCCCAGGCTCAATGATGGAGCCAGGATATCTGAGCTTATCAGGTCTTGCAAGCCGCTTGATGTCAATTCAACCTACTGCTATCTCCTGCTCTGCCGTGACTTTGCTGACACATGCGTTGTCGCTGAAGAGGGTGGGGAGATCATAGCATTCCTTTCAGGCTACCGACCACCGGACCGATGGGACGTCTTCTTCATCTGGCAGATTGCTGTAGATGTAGATTCCAGGAATAGAGGCATCGCAAAACGGATGCTATTTGATGTATTGAATAGGCCTTCGACGAGAGACTGCCGATATCTCGAGACGACGATATCGCCGTCAAATGAGGCATCAAAGAGGCTCTTCAGGGGGCTTGCACAAGAGCTAGAAGCTCATTGTGATGTTACTGATTGCTTCTCTGAATCTGATCTCGGGGATTTTGATCACGAAGCAGAATGTCTATTCCATATAGGGCCGTTCAAGCTGAACGGATGAGGTGACACGATCATGAAGGATAATAGGATGGAAGCGGAAAAAGAAGGAAATGAGAATGATATTAGCATGGTGAATAATCATGAGTCAGAAGTTCGAAGCTACTGCCGTCGCTTCCCGGTGGTATTCACCAAAGCCAAAGGAGCCACCATCGAGGATGAAAAAGGACGCGAGTATATCGATTTCCTGGCAGGTGCTGGTGCCCTCAACTATGGCCATAACAATCCAGCTATCAAGGAGAAGCTGCTCGAATACATAGAGTCGGACAAGATCGTACACAGCCTCGACCTCGTGACGGAGGCAAAGCAGGCCTTTATTAAGACCTTCGACTCCCTGATCCTCAAGCCAAAAGGCATGAGGTACAAGATGCAGTTTACCGGACCGACAGGAACGAACGCTGTCGAGGCTGCAATGAAGATTGCTCGAAACGTCACGGGAAGGCCGACCATCATCTCCTTTACGAATGGCTTTCACGGCGTGACCCTCGGATCGGTCGCCGCAACCGGAAACAGCTATTTCAGAGACGCATGCGGCATACAGCTGCATGGCACGACATTTATGCCCTTCGATGGCTATATGGGTGAAGAGGTCGATACAACCGAGTACCTGGATAAGGTGCTAACAGACAGAAGCAGCGGCCTTGACCAGCCAGCGGCAGTGATCGTCGAGACGATCCAAGGCGAGGGCGGAATAAATGTAGCAACTTCAGAGTGGCTGAGATCTCTTGAGAGGGTTTGCCGAAAGCACAGTATCCTCCTGATCATCGACGACATCCAGGTAGGATGTGGAAGGACAGGGACTTTCTTTAGCTTCGAGGAAGCTAAGATCTCACCAGATATCATTATCCTCTCAAAGTCGCTAAGCAGTTACGGCATACCTTTTTCTATGGTCCTGATGAAACCAGGTATTGATCAATGGAAACCCGGCGAGCACAACGGAACGTTTCGGGGAAATAACCTGGCTTTCGTCACCGCGAGAGCGGCGCTTGAAGAGTACTGGAGTGATGCCTCGTTCTCAAGGAAAGTGAGAATGAAAGGTAAGATCGTCAGGGAGCACTTTGATAAGCTGGTTGACCTCGACGATACGGGAACGCTCTCTGCCCGAGGCCGAGGTATGGTCCAGGCTCTCGATTGCAAGACGGGTGAGATTGCATCTATGATCTCCCAGGTCGCATTTGAGAAGGGTTTGATAATAGAGACATCTGGGGCGGAGGACCAGGTTCTCAAGTTTCTGGCACCGCTCACGATAAGCGACGACGAGCTCGATAAGGGCCTGTCCATACTAGAAGAGAGCATAAGAGATGTGATGGAAAAAATGCGTCTTAAAGCGACGAGAAAGATGGATAGCGATATCGAGGTTCTGGCATGATATTAAGAAATCTCGAGGACGCCGAGAGGTCCGATCGGAGGGTAGTCGCCGAGAACTGGGAGAGCGTCCGTCTCCTGCTGAAGGGGGACTGTATGGGATTCTCTTTCCACATAACAACCATCTATCCGGGGACGGAGACCCACATCTGGTATAAAAACCATCTCGAATCTGTCTACTGCATCGAAGGAGAAGGAGAGGTGGAAGTCCTGGATGGAACAGATGACGGTGGTGTGGCAGATGCCGTGCGAATTGGTGAGCCGGGGGGTGTCGAACAAGCATGCGTGATCTATCGAATCGCACCCGGGACTATCTATGTGCTTGATAAAAACGACCGCCACATCCTTAGAGCGAAGACCACAATGAAGCTTGCATGCGTATTTAATCCACCCCTAAATGGAAGGGAGATCCATGACGAGGACGGCGCCTATCCGCTCGATGGAGAGGAGATTGCAGGATAATTCTATTGTGGGTGGGGTTATGAGAGAGCTTGCTGAGATCGAGATGAATGGCCATCTCATTGATTCGCAAATGCTTACCAAAGTATTGGATAAGATCATGGATATGGGGGGTGAGTTCGAAATCAAGAACTTCCGCATAGGCCTGAAGAAGAACGACACCAGCTATATCCAGATAACTGTCACCGGCGAGGATGGGGATCATCTGGACCGAATACTCCTGGAGTTGCATGCCTTGGGAGCCCGGATGGTGGAGATGGTGGATGTCAAGACCGAGATTGCGCCAGGGGATATGGTTGTGCCTCGCGGATTTTACTCGACCACCAATCATCCCACCTACGTGCGCTACCAGGGTACATGGGTAGAGGTGGAGCACAACCACATGGACTGTCTGGTGGTGCTGGAGGATGGCAGAGCCATTTGCACGCCCATCGGCCATATCAAGAAGGATGATCGGGTGGTCATAGGTACCGCCGGGGTCAAGGTAGTTCCGCCGGAGAGGCCACGCCAAAAAACGTACTTCGAATTCATGTCCAATGATGTCAGTTCAGAGCGGCCCAGCGGCGAGCTTGTGCGTCAACTGGCTGAAGAGATCGTGCGCACCAAAAAGGCAGGTGGAAAGATCGCCGTGGTCTGCGGTCCGGCGTTAGTGCATACTGGGGCTGCGCCCTCGCTGGCATGGCTAATTCGAGAGGGCTACGTTGACGTTCTTCTGGCTGGAAATGCCGTAGCGGTCCATGATATCGAGCGGCAGCTATTTGGCACCAGTCTCGGGATGAACTGCGAGGGAAATGCCATCTCCGGAGGGCATCGAAATCACCTCTATGCCATAAGCGAGATTATGGCCAGCGGATCCATCAAAAACGCCATAGCTGAGGGCAAGCTCAAGGGCGGCATAATTTACGAGGCTATCAAGAAAGGCATTCCTTGCATCCTGGCGGGCTCCATACGTGATGACGGCCCACTTCCAGAGGTTATCACGAATACGGTGGAGGCCAAGTATGCTATGGATAAGGCACTGCAGGGTGTGGAAATGACCATTATGCTTGGGACAATGCTGCACTCCATTGCGGTGGGCAATCTTTTGCCATCCTTTGTAAAGACTATATGCATCGATATCAACCCTGCCACGGTGACTAAGCTCATGGACAGAGGTTCTGCCCAGGCAATTGGCCTCGTTACGGATATTGGTATCTTTCTCCCCCAGCTGGTTAAGGAGATCGACGATCAAGAAGCTCATCATAAAAATTTATTAAAATAGAATCGATGTTCTCTTCCTCATGATCATATCTGGTGCCTTATACTTGGGGGCTGTGCAATTGGCAAAGAGACCCAAACCGTCTATGGCAAATCCGCACTCTGCATCAGAGACTGAGATAGAATCGGAGGGAAAAGCTATAAAGCCATTGCTGCATTTTGGCCACAAGAAACAGAAGAGGGCAGGAGGAATGAGATGGAAGAGATTGGAAAGTTGATCGGAAGAGGCTTTGGCATCTGGAAGAAGAACCTAAACCTTTGCGTTCCCTTTGTATTCAGCGGTTTCGCCTCAATCCTGATCCTAGCCGCATTTTTTATCGCCATGTTCCTGGCTGCAATGCCATTTCTGGGTGAAGACTGGACTCATTTGGAGGATTTAGAGGATGCCGAGGTGATGGAGGGGCTATTTGCCGGAATGGACGGGCAGGATTTTCTCCCCATATTAATCCTCTTCCTGGGCATGATTGTGGTCCTCTCATTAGTGGGATCGTACTTCAATGCCGGAGCCATAGGCATGGCCAGGCAGGCTCTTGTGGAGGGAAAATCGAGAACTTCAGCCATGTGGTCCGCTGGAAGGAAGCACTTTTGGAATATGTTTCTCTTGAGCCTCATCATGGGATTGGCGACGATGGCCGGGCTCATCTTCCTCCTCCCCGGTATGGGGCAGCTTACTCTAGCCTTTTCCGGAAATCTTGACAATCTGGAGGGGCTGGGAATGATCCTGGCTGGATTTCTGCTGTTCATCCTCTATGCCTTAATACTGTCAATCATATTAGCCCTTGCACCTTATGCTCTGGTGCTGGAGGGCACAGGACCGTTGCAGGCCATTAGGGCAGGAATAGATTTCTTCCGCTACAACAAGTTCGACGTCCTGATTCTGTGGCTGGTGGTGATGGCTCTATCCGTGGTCTTGCAGATGATTGGCAGCTTAATCTCCTCGGGAAACGAGGTGGCATATCAGCTGCTGTCATTGGCCACCAGTCTGGTGAGTCTGCTCGTCTTAGCCCCCCTGGCCAATCTCTGGTGGACAAGGCTTTATATGGTTCGCAAGGGTATGCTCAAAGAGGAAGAGGTGAAAGATCCTTGGTGAATTTTCCCGGTTTGAGCTATTCGGCGATCATCCTGCGCTTTCGGCAGTATGCACTGATTCAGCAGGCAGCCATTGCCGCGGCTTTTGTGCTGCTGATTTATATTCCATACTCTTATTTTCTGTTGAGAATGAGCTTCACAGAATCCATTGCCATGGCGGTCTATTCTGCTGTGCTCTTTATGGCCATATACTATCTAACATCCTGGTTCATCCTGAGGAAGACCAGAAAGCTGGCCGTTCAATCTCATGGGCCGAAGAAGGGCCTGAGAAAATAGGCAGACTGCTCAGACCAAAGTATAAGTCCTGATGGCGGCAATAATGATCCTCGAAGGGTTGAATATGGAACTTAAGGTCGTAAAGATGGAAATCCCAGAGGGATCGAATCTGGTTTTAGGACAGAGCCATTTCATAAAGACGGCAGAGGACCTCTACGAGGCTATGGCAGGAATCGCTCCCGGGGCGAAGTTCGGCATAGCATTCTCTGAGGCCAGCGGCGACTGCCTGGTGCGCTCAGAGGGAAATGATTTGGAGCTGGTTGAGGCGGCAAAGAAAAACTCTCTTGATTTGGCTTGCGGCCATACCTTCGTGCTGCTGATGAATGGGGCTTTTCCGATAAACGTTCTCAATGCCATCAAATCCATCCAGGAGGTCTGCGGCATATTCTGCGCTACTGCCAATCCCCTAGAGGTGGTGGTGGCCGAGACCGATCTCGGACGAGGGATCATGGGCGTGATCGACGGCTTCGTGCCCAGGGGCGCTGAGAACGACCAACAGGTGGAAGAGAGACGCCTCTTGCTCAGGAGGTTTGGATATAAACTTTGATCTGGCGGTATCAAACGGCTTGGTCTATACAAATAACGGGCTGAAAAGCATCGATATCTGGATCAAAGAGGGGAGGATCGCTGCCCTGGGCGGCCCGCACCGGGCGGCAGAGAAGATCGACGCTCAGGGAATGCTGGTCCTGCCGGGATGCATCGATGCTCATGTCCACTTTCGTGATCCTGGGCCTAGCTACAAAGAGGACTGGCTCTCCGGATCAACAGCCTCAGCCGCGGGAGGGGTCAGCACGGTCATCGACCAGCCGAATACCGATCCGAGGACCCTGGATCGCAGCTCATTCGAGATGAAGCTGGAGCGGGCGCGAGCCAGCTCCGTGGTGGACTACTGCATCAATGGCGGTCCGGGCAAGATCGAGGAGCTGAAGAAGGCTGGAGCCCAGGCCATCGGGGAGATATTCTGCTATGAGCACAGCGACCCTGAGATTGTTCGGATTCTCGCCGAGACGATGAAACTGGGGTTGCTGGCTACGATTCATGCTGAGGATGGCTCTATTATTAGAGAGATGGCGATGGCCCTATCCAGCCGGCAGGATCCCGAGGTCCACTCCCTCGCCCGCCCGGTGGAGGCTGAGCTTCGGTCGATAGAGAAGGTCTCAGGCTGGTCGGATCATCTGCATATCTGCCACTTAAGCAGCGGCCAGGGACTGAATCTGATTGAGAGGACAAGGCAGGAACGGACAAGAGAGGAGACTGTTGCAGCCGGGCCCAAAAGTGCAGCTCATAATAATGCCAACACGAGACTGACCTGCGAGGTCACCCCTCACCATCTCCTTCTCAATGTTATGGACTATAAAAAGCAGGGATCATTGCTGAAGATGAATCCACCCCTGCGGGGTAAGGCAGACAGCGAACGGCTCTGGGAGGGGCTGAGGACTGGCAGCATCGATATTTTAGCCTCGGATCATGCACCCCATCTCCCGGAGGAGAAGGGAGAGGACATCTGGGAGGCACCAGCAGGGGTCCCTGGGGTGGAGACCATGCTGCCGCTTATGCTTTTCGCTGTGAGGAGAAATCTTCTCCGCCTGGACCGATTGGTGGATGCCCTGGCCACCAGGCCGGCGAGGATCTTCGGCCTGGCTGGAAAAGGAGCTATCAGGGTGGGAAAGGATGCCGATCTGGTGATAGTCGACCCCAAGAGGGTGGCGGATATAAGGGCCGATCGGCTGCACAGCCGGGCGGACTGGACCCCCTATGAGGGGATGAAGGCCATATTTCCCAGGATGACGATCATAAGGGGCAGTGTGGTCTGGGATGATGATCTGGCGGTCAGACCAGGCTACGGACGCTTCCAGGGAGCGCAATTGCTGTGAATGCAAAAGGTTTTATGAGAACAGAGCACTATTTTAAGTTATGAGATCCGATTCTTCAGGCACCAGCGATCTGGAACGCATGATCGGCAAAGCGGCAGTCGAGGCGGCGAGAATGTCCAGCCAGGCGAGCCAGGCGGCGAAGAAGATCCTGGGCGATGTGACGGGCGAGATATCTGAGACGAAGAGCCTTGACCGCGCACCTCTTGACCTCATAGATGCCGATGTAGAGCTGATCGCTCTGGTGGCCCTGCCCGGCGCCAGCAAGGATATGATCGACCTGAGGGTGACCGAGGACAGCCTGTATGTCGACGCCAAGGCCAGTCCCAGGGAGGGCCGATATCTGCGCCAGGAGCTCAATTCCATAAGCCTAAAAAGGGAGATCAAGCTGCCGGCGGAGGTCAAGCCAGAGCAGGTGCGGGCAATGTTCAAGGACGGCATCCTGGAGGTGCATCTTCCGAAATTGGTAGTGGTAAATGCTCAGAAGGTCCAGGTGGATTAACGCTGCTGTCCACTGGCCGATCAATTTTTTTTTTGCAGAAAAAAGAGAGAGGTCTGGTTTAGTATTCTCTGTCCAGACTCTCTGTCGTCTTCACCTGATAGGTGTAGTTGATTGACATCTCCTGGCGGGGCATGACCTCCAGCTTCCACTTCAGGATGGTGGCCGTTCTCTCATCGGGCTCGGGGGAGACTGAGATCATCACCGCCTCCTGAGGAACAGTATCAGTTACCTCCAAATCTGCAGTCCGGTCCAGGTTGCTCTTGATCGAAAGGTGATAGGTCCAGGCCTGTCTGATCTCCTTGACGGTGCGGTTACCCTCAGGCGTGCTTATCGCTTTGATCTCTTCGGTCTTGTTATAGTCGGAGAGCTTTTTCTCCAGCTTCAGATCGGCAGAGGTGCCCACCACAATGGAGGCGTTGGTGCCGGCAGGAGTATAAGGCATCTGGATGGTGGAGACATATTCGCCATTGCGGTAGAGCATGGCCTTCCCCTCGGGCCAGGGATTTTCCAGGGTGTTATTGATACGGACCTCCTCATCTGCCGGACCCTCAGACTGCCGGCTGGCATCCCAGGTATAGATCCTCACCAGGGGTGACTCCTTCTCAAAGAGGGGGAATCCGATCTCCTTGTCCATTGCCAGGTCCTTTCGTCCTTCCAGCTCGAAAATATAAAGCGTCTCCAATTCGCCCGTGGCCGGAAGATCCGGGGCGGCTTCATATGCCACCTCTTCCATCGCATACGCCATTTTGGCATCTGCCGCACCTGCGCTTCTGGGTGCAGCAGGATAGGCATGCACCTCTGGAGAGAGACCGGCCACCAGCTTGAGGCGCACGTCCTTCAGGTCTTCTCCTCCTCGGTTGCTCACCACGGCATTGGACTTCACCAGCACCTGATCCTCGCTGAGGTGCAGGTCGTATATGGGCTTCCAGGCAGCAGAGTTGTACATGAGGTAGCTCAGATCGAATCTCTGCGATCCAGCGGACGATATGTTCAGGGTATAGATGGGATCTGACTCGTAGACCACCCTATCGGTGGTGGCATTGCTCACCGAGAGAAGGACAGAGCCGAAATCGGCCTTATCCGGAACATTGACCACGAACTTGTGAGCTCCCTCGGTCACATCCAAAAGTCCCGTCCTCTTAACTGCCATCAGGCCGTCAGGATAGATGGTGACGGAATCCACGGGCAGGGTAATGGCGGTTGTGGCCTCGACTGTGCTCGCCTCCTGCGAGGCCGAGGCAGGAACGCATAACAACAGCACTAGAATAATTGCATAGGGCTTCATAAGAACACCTCATTCTTAATGAGTGGTAAAGAGTATTAGCTTTTTCTCAAATGACTTCCATCTCTTAGACCAATCTTCCGGTAGGCGCAGAAAATATCAACCCTGGAATCGCTGATCATCAAGCCCCACTCTGCGCTGGGCGGCTAGGCCCCAGGCCCGTGAATCCCAGGCTGGCCAGAGACGCTGCCAAGAAAAGAGCAGATCCTGCGGCAGAGATACTAAAAAGAAATCGACTGCAGAGCCTGAGGCGAAGTCACGTGGTCAATATACCTCTTGGTGAGTTCCCATCGAGACAAGAAGTACGTCATCCGCCCCTGAATCAGGATTCTTCAAGAACATGAAGAGAATACGATTATCGTAATCTATACTGCAGGCCCACATCCTCTCCAATTGCCCTTTCAATTTATGAGAATGCAGCTCAGGATGAAAAGGGTCCTCAGCCAGGAGGCGCAATGCCTTCTCAACCTTCGGCAAAATATCCGGCCTCTGTTTGACAATTCTTTTGAGGGCTCGGCGGAAGGCTTTGGCCCAGATGAGCCGCCTCACTCTCTCAAATCCTCTTCGAGATCCTTCAGGAGGTCATCCACAGTACCCGTATGAACCTCGCCTCGCCTGCAGGCTTCCAAAGATTCTTTCATATCTGCAACCAGGCGTTCTCGACGCTGCTCAATGATGCGTTTATTGATAATCTCCACAAGCATTTCCCGATCTTCGATGGGCAGAGCCTCTAAAGACTCGATAAGCTCCTGAAAGCCGGGCCTTTCCATTACTTCGCTCATTGAAACCACCCATCACAACTGATTGTTATCATTTAAATGCAACAAGTAGTCTACTGCGTTCCCCTTATTTATTATATTCGATTTGCTCTGGATAAAAATATCCAGCCCGTTGCACCCGCGCGGCTGCGCATCACGAGCGCTCGCCCGGCCCACCAGTCCTGCTCGATCCTGTCAAGCCAGCTCTGCCACAGGGCGTGATGTTGCTGCTTTTCACTGTATACCCAAGCGTTCCTTAATTGCTCGGACATCGGCCTGTACCTGCCTGAGATTGTCAGCATATCCGGGCTGGATATCATCCCTCAAGCCCTTGATCTTTCCCAAGACATTAGAAATAGCGCCTGTGATTGCCTTTATTTGAGGTATCATGCGGGTGCTCTTTCGCACAGGTGGAATGGCCTTCGCTGCATCTCATATTGTGGGCCTCCGTTTCCTGGAAGGATAGGGTAATCCGCCGGATAATCCGGTCGTATCCTGTCCAGCCGGATATGCTCATGGCGATCACGGCGTAAAAAAGCCCAGGCCCCAGCATGCCTATTATGCCTGTGTGAGCAGGAGTCCGGGGAAAGAGCTTTTCATGTCCGCCACCCTCATGAGCAGGCTATCCACCAGTCCGCCTTTGAATCCGGACAGCAGGCTCACAGTGGTTCTGATAAAGAGAGATATGACTACGATTATGGCGGGCATGAGCAGAGAGAGCCGGGCACCCAAAGATAATCCTTGAAAGGACATCCCGCCCGAGCTTATCACTTCCCAGGAGATGATCCTGGTTCGGCCACTGGAGCCTGTGACTGATTTAAAGACCATGGGCTCAAGACAGGGGATGAGCTCATCGTGGATGAGATTTGAATCCCATGGTCTCTTGATTATTTTATGGTTGAATCGCCGTTAGCTATTGTTTACACCAAATTCCTAGGACGAACCATCCAGGCTCTCCGTCGTTACCACTCGATAGCTGTAGTCGATGGCCGTCTTCTGCCGCGCCAATAGCTGTAGCCGCCATTTCAGGCTGGTGGCCGTGGTCTCAGCGGGCTTGGGGGTGACGTCGATCATCTCCGCCTCTTGGGGCAGGTTGTCTGTGGCCTCTAAAGTGGCCGCACGGTCCAGATTGCTCTCGACTTTGAGGTGATAGGTCCAGGTTTCAGTGGTCTCTTTTACGGTATGATTCCGTCCGCTGGAAGTGATGGCCCGGATCTTCTCCGTGACGTTGTAGTCCTTCAGCTTTCTCGTAACCTTGAGATCCGCAGACGGGCCGATGACAAGGGTGGCATTGGTCCCGGATGCAGTGTAGGGCATGTCTATGGTGGAGACATAGTCGTCATTTCTGTAGAGCAGCGCCGTCCCGGAAGGCCAGGGGTTCTTCATGGTGTTATTGGCCCGGATCTCCTCCACAGCAGGCCCCTCCTCCTGAAGGTAGGCATTCCAGGTGTAGACCCTGACCAGAGGTACGTTCTCTTGGAAGAGCGGGAATCCGATCTCCTTGTCTTGAGCCAGATCCTTTCTACCCTCCAGCTCGAAGATGTAGAGCGTCTCCAGTTCGCCTGAGGATGAGCCCTCAGGGGCAGCTGCCAGGTCAAAAGCCTCGTTTAACGCTTCTTCAGCCGCATATGCCTGCTGGATTTGTGCAGACCTGTATATCGGCTCGACGGCAAGAGGCAGTCCGGCCACCAGCTTGAGTCGGACGTTCTTCAGGTCCTCTCCGCCACGATTGCGGACGACGGCGTTTGCATTCAGAAGAACGGAATCATTGGCAAGATGCAGATCGTATCTGGGCTCCCAGAAGCCTGCGCTGTGCATCAGATAGCTGAGCGCAAAGTCCTGCGGTCCCGAGGAAGAGATATTCAGAGCGTAAACGGGATTGGAGTCATAAACCACTCTCTGTACGCTGGCATTGCTCACGCTCAAGAGGATGGAGCTCTTGTCGGCTGCATCAGGAATGTTGATTACGAACTTATGCTCGCCGACAGTTGTATCCAGGGTTCCCATGCGCTTCACTGCCATCAGGCCGTCCGGATAAACGGTGACAGAGTCGACAGGCAAAGTCACGGCTGTGGTGGCCTCAACCCCGCTCGATTCCGTCGAGGCAAGGGCTGGGGCGCACAACAGCATCATCAGAAAAACTGCAAAGAATTTCATTACAAATCCCATTTTAGAGTAAACAGTCCGAGATATTATACTTTCCTGAATTTGAGACAAAAGAAATCGCAACGTAATCCTTATATCGATTCATCCTTTCAGAGGACTCAGATCTAATTATGGTGTTTCCATGTTTCTTGATTTTATGAGCGAGGTCGAGGGCCTGCTGAAAAGCGCCCTCGATCGCTGTGGCTTTGCGCCAGAGGAGGGTATAAACAGCCTGGGGCTTGAGCTTACCCCTCATGCCGATCTGGCATCTTCAGTGGCCTTCCGCCTGGCACCGATCCTCAAGAAGAGCCCGGCCGCCATAGCTGGAGAGATCCACCAGGCGATCCCCCATGAATTCCGCTATGTAGAAAAGGTGGAGCTTGCCGGCCCCTACCTCAACTTCTTCATGAACCGAGCGTTCCTGAATGCTGTCTTGAACCAGGCCCTGGCAGACAATGCCTGGACTGGGAGGATGAACGAGAAGGTCATAGTGGAGCACACCTCTGCCAATCCGGACGGGCCGCTCCATGTGGGCCATATCAGAAACTCAGTGATCGGCGATACCCTGGTCAGAATACTGCGCCGGGCGGGCTGCAGCGTCGACGCCCAGTACTATGTGAACGATATGGGCCGCCAGGAAGCGATGGTGGTGGTGGGTTGCGATCACTTCCAGCTCGACTCCATCAAGGCGGACCATGCCATCGCTCGGGTCTACATTGCCGCAAACAAGGAGATGGAGAGCAATCCCGCCATCCGGGAGGAGGCAGACCGGGTGATCCAGCTCTATGAGGCAGGCGATCCGGAGGTCACCGCCAAGGTCCAGTCTGCCGTTCGTTATGCTATCGGCGGAATAGAACAGACCTTGCAGAGGATGAACATCCGCCACGACAGCTACCACTGGGAGTCGGAGTTCGTGCGGGATGGCAGCGTGGCCGAGATCGTAGAAAGCCTGGAGAAGACCGGCCTTGTCGCCTGGGATGAGGGATCTCTTCAGCTGGACCTGAATAATTACGGCTTTGAGAAGAAGATGGTCCTGAAAAGAGCCAATGGGACATCGCTATACATCACTCGCGACCTGGCCTACCACCGCTGGAAGTCGGCCAACTCCGATCGCTCGGTGGATATCCTTGGGGCGGACCATAAATTGGTCTCCGGACAGCTGCGAGTGGCTTTGGGCTTTTTAGGCGTCCGCGAGCCGGAGGTGGTGATATTCGAGTTCGTCTCTCTGCCTACGGGCTCCATGAGCACCCGCAAGGGCAAGTTCATCTCCGCGGACGAGCTATTGGATGAGGTGGAAAAGCAGGCTATGGAGGAGGTTAGGGCCCGCCGGCCGGATGAGAGCCCTGAGTTTTTAAAGGATGTGGCCCGCCAGGTGGCCAGCGGTGCAGTGCGCTACGATGTGGTAAAGGTATCCGCGGACAAGGCCACCACCTTCGACTGGAAGCAGGCCTTAGACTTCGAGAAGCTGTCTGCCCCATTCATCCAGTACTCCCATGCCCGGGCCTGCAGCATTCTTCGCAAGGGCGAACAGAGCGAAAAGTTCCAGGCCGATCTGCTGGTGAGCGATTATGAGGTCGCCCTGATCAAGAAGATCGCCCAGTTCGATCTGGTCATCGACCGGGCAGCACGCGAGCTAAAGCCCCATCATCTGGCCACATATGCCCGCGAGCTGGCGGAGAGCTTCAACCTCTTCTACCGCTACAGTCCAGTGCTGGATGCATCTTTTGAGCTTCGGGAGGCCAGGCTGTCTCTGGCCAGAGCGGCCAGAAACGCTCTGCGAACCACCCTGGAGACCCTGGGCATATCTGCCCTGGAGACGATGTAAGTCATGGGACGCTTGCGCCTACATCCAATCTCCATCCCCCACCGAGAATTGATCGGTCTGATGATTGTGATCCTGCTCCTGGCTGCATCGGCTCAAGCCTTGCCCAAGTCCAATTATAGCTGGACAGAAAGCCCCTGGGTCAGCGATGGGGCAGGCGAGGATGAGAAAATGGCCACAGAGCTATCTGCTCCTCTGGCCTTCAATCCAGAGGACGCCGAGACTCCTTCGCTTAATATCGGATCGCATCTTCTGAACTTCTCAGAGCTTGTCTCCCTGCCATTCTCATGCCAGCTCTGGATTCGAAATGACTTGCAGTGGAGCCACTACCTCAAAGCCATCCAGGGAGAGGATGTGGATATAATCATTTATATGCCCGAGTATGGCGAAGTGGACGTCTATTTGATCTCTTATGCCAGCGGCACACGAGACCGCTGGAGCTTCAATCTCCTTGAAGGATATCATCTCCTCAGGCTGAGGGCAGAGGAAGAGGGGCGATACTTCATGATAGCAGCTCGGAAGAGCGAGCCTGGTAATGCCCTGATCTTGGACCTGGTCGCAAAGTCCGATAACGCTTCGGTCTCGCCATTGGATGTAAGGACCATTCCCACTGGAAGGGCAATGGTGACGATAGAGAGCGAGAGGATAAAAGGATACGACGTCTATCTGGACGGGGTCTTCTACAGCAGCGATGTGGGAGATGGGTCTATTGATGGCGTTGCCAGCTTCACTTTAAGGGCAGACAAGACGCACACCATCAGCATCTCCCAAAGGGATGTTCAGGGAAATATAATCAACAAGAGCGAACATACAAAGAGATTCAAGAGGGATATGGCCTATACCCTGTTGATAGAATGAGAGCCGAAACCGTAAAACCATCGTGCTGGCTCTTCGCTGTTTCATATGGGTAACCTCAGGATAACGATTTTCATTCTCCGGGTATGACTCCACCTTGGAATTCCGACCTGAGGGGCGATTGGTATTTTGAGATCGTCCCAATGGGAGCCAGAAATTGACTTCTCCGAAGGCTCCGGCGCTTCAATGCAAAACATTAATAAATGATCATCAAGATAACATTTTAAGGAATGCTCCTGGGCAATTCAGAGCAATAATCTAACTGAAACTGAAACCGCACTTCAATCATCTCTCGATCAGGAACCTGTTAGCATGTCGTCGTGGTCGGAGCGATGTTGTCAGATTAAGATAAGCGAACAGCATGACATGGACATTCGACTGAGCAATCTTTGGTGATAAATATGAAAGGACTAAATAGATATTTTCTGGTTATAGGCCTGGTGGCTTGGCTCTCAATGTTTATGGCCGAGGCCGCTCCTGACCTATTTGTCAGCGAGTTCTCACTGAATCCCGAAACGCCAGTTCAGGGATCGCCGGTAACTGTGAGGCTTGGAGTTTACAACCAGGGCACCGGCTCATCCGGTCCGTTCAGTGTCCAGTGGTGGCCTGGGGAGAACTACCGGAATCTGGGATGCAGCTGGGAAGTTGATGGATTGGTGGCACGAGGCGGAAGGATATTGACGTGCACCTACGACGGCTACCCCAGCTGGTACGCTAACATCAATACCAAGGTTTTGATGTTAGCGTACCAGC
>ENA-UOOK01000841-UOOK01000841.1-fermentation-metagenome-genome-assembly--contig:-NODE-841-length-41170-cov-9.497312_pt1 | contig 41170 bp, 40 predicted proteins | sample MGYA00245777_ERZ724023 | MGnify/ENA primary metagenome ERZ724023 (study PRJEB28704, sample SAMN03018312) | fermentation metagenome | biome: anthropogenic terrestrial biome; feature: soil; material...
TTAGAAAGATAATCATAAAATCAACATAAAGTGAGCGATTATTAAAATACCATTTTTCTAATTCACCTTTATGAGGTTGAATATATTATTTTCGTTCAAAAATACATTCTTCCAACTCCTTGTATACACTCATATCTTCTGTAATAAATTGAGATAAATTCAATTTAAAAATTTCGGGATTAATGCTTGTAGTTATATTACAAAATTTCTTAATTATTCTTGTTTCATCCTTTAGATTTTGATTAATTATATCTGTTACAAAAGCATCATATTCAGTCTCACAAAATTCTAAATCATTATTTATACAATATTTTGACAACACGTCCTTATCAAAGAGATAATTTTCTATTTCCCATCGCTTCATAATCCTAAAATGATTTGGATTGTTTTTCAAATAAACTTGACGATCATTTTCATCATTCAACTTTCCTGAAGATACATCTCTATCTTTAAAAACTAGAATTTCTATGTCAGAAAGTATTTTTGTCAATATTGCAATAGCAATTTCGCTTCTTTGGTCTAACTCTGTATTACCACCACTTGAAATAAATAATGTATCATTATATTTCTCACCAAAAATATTATTTAAAACCTTAGCATCAAATCCTTTTTCTTGCCCATTTACACCTGGCTTATCCTTACCTTCGCAATAAATAACTCTTTTTGGACTAACCAAGCCAGTTAGGTCATCTAACGCAGTTTCAAATATTTCTTTCCATTTTGAGAGAGATTTTTTAATTGGATATAATATTATTTTTTCAGATGCCCAATTTACACCTTGTTGAAATTGTATAATTTGACAATCATCTTTAAAATTTTCCTGCAATGCTCTTAAAAACCCAATACTATGTGTTGCCATCCAAATTTGACAATTTGCACTAATAAGTTTATTTATTTCTATCAGTAATTTCTTTTGTATAGATGTATTTATGTGTAATTCTGGTTCATCTATTAAAAATATTGTATCGTTATATTCATCTTGTCTAAGATATAAATCTAACAAAATATCAACAACTTCCTTTTCTCCAGATGAAAGAACATTAAATTCAAATTCTTTTATATAATCAGACTTTTTGAAATATAAGGTTCCTCTATTTGATTCTATATCTCCAATACTTGTGATTTCTAATTCAAGGCAATTTTTCAAAGAACTATTCAAATCGCCAATAATTTTAGCCTTAGCCTCACTTGGTTTACAATCAACATCATTTAAATATTTATTATATTTAATATAAAGTCTTTTGTAATTTTCAATCATTTTATCATCAATATCAGAAGTTGTTGTTGCTCCATAATTATTCAACCAAATTTCTGAAGTGGCTTGAGATTGTTTTACTTTTAGATTACTATTGTACCTATAAGGACTTCTAAAAGAAAAAATGGTATTTTGTTTTCCATCAACTTGCCGTAATCTTCTTATTTGCGAAAGATCACCTATATCGGTTATAATTTCAATGTTTTGGTAACTAAAGTTAGGTATTTGATCCATCGAATGATAACTATAGTCTTTATTCCCCTGATTACCGATCCGTTCATATGCATTATTATGAAACAACATTCCGTCGAGAACACTGCTCTTACCACATCCATTTGGACCAACCAATGCAATGATACGATTGGGATTTTCACCTAAGTCAATAGTCAAATCGGAAAATCTTTTATAACCATTTTTTAATTGAATCTTTTTTATCCTCATATTATAATTATTTCATTTACTAATATCTCAATCTCATAACAGAATTGATTTTTGAGATAATTTTTTCTTTATTGAATCGAGATTGCATTAGTTCTTTTGAACGTTGTTTAATATTATCTCCTTCTTCTTTTGAAAATTTGATTATATTTTTAAACCCAAGTGAAATATCATCAATATCATTTGGCAATGAACATATACCCAAATTATTTTCTTCAATAATATCTTTACAACTACCATTTAATATTCCAAAAATTGGTTTTCCTGCAGCTAAATATGATTGTAATTTTAACGGTTCTGTTTTTTCAATTCCTTCGTTCGAAATCAATGAAATAATTAACACATCGCTTTGATTAAGAATATCATTCATTTGATTGTATGGATAGCGACCATGTAAAATAACGTTAGAGATATTATTCTCCTTAATATAGACCTTCAATTCATCTATGCCTGAACCATCACCAACAATATTTAAAATAGAGTCATTAATATTTGCCTTAACGAAACCCTTTATTACATTTAATAGATTCTGATATAAAGAAATATTCCCTGTAAAAGTAAAATTAATTTTAGTATTATCTAACCTCAAAACAGATTCAACATTTTCAGTTTCTTGCAACCAATTAGGAATATAATGAATATTTTTTTTTACATACCTATTGATTGTTTGTTCAAATCTATTGCTCGATACCAAAATATTATCACTTTTAGAATAAATTCCTTTAATTACTTTTGAAAGAAACTTTTCAGTAATAATATTCTTTGGAACTCCATAAGAATAAACAGTATCAGGCCAAATATCACAAGTCCAAATAGTAACTGGAATGTTATATTTTTTCTTCACTGCTAAAGCAGGATAAGCCACAGTTAATGGACCAGTTTGTGAAACAAAAACAAAATCAAAATTCTTTCCTATTTTCTTTGCAATCCTCTTCCCTCCTCTTACAAATAATATATAGTTTCTGAATTTTTTAATAATACTATTTTTGTATCCTTCAATAAACCTGTACCTATGTATCTTTACTCCATCCCAATTCTCAACACTATAATCTCCATTAGTGTAACCATCAAACACATATGATTCAGGATAAGATGGATATTGAGTTAAAACTTCAATTTCATGACCTTGCTTTTTCCATTCAAGAACTAAATCATTAATTAAAAAGTTTTCAGGATAAAAAACCTCAGAAACTAATAATATTTTCATAACCCTATTCTTTCCCCCAAACCTTACGATTAATTATATCAACATAGCTTTGGATTAGTTTTACTATTTTTATTGATACGTTTTTATCGCTGTAGTCTGGAACATTAATCATTAGTTCATTATTATTGAACATTGAAATTGACATTTCTACTGCTTGTAATAATGATTTTTCGGATATAGAACCTATTACAAATCCACCTTTATCCAATGCTTCAGGTCTTTCGGTTGAAGTACGTATTGATACTGCTGGAAAATGTAAAATTGCTGATTCTTCTGCAAGCGTTCCACTATCGGATACAACACATAAAGAGTTTTTTTGAAGATTATTATAATCAGAAAATCCAAAAGGTTCTAATGTTCTAACCAATGAATGAAACTTAAATCCTCTTTGCTCAATAAATTTCTTACTTCTTGGATGAACACTATAAATAACTGGAACTTTATATGTTTCAGCCATTGCATTTATTGAGTTCATAAGTTCAAAGAAATTCTTTTCATTATCGATATTCTCTTCTCTATGGGCTGAAAGTAAAATATATTCTTTTTCCTTTAGTCCTAATGTTTCTAATATCTTACTATCTTCTATCTTCTTTGAATTCACCTCCAAAACCTCTGCCATTGGAGAGCCAGTAACATAGATCTGTTCTTTCTTAACTCCTTCTGAAAACAAATATCTTCTTGCATGTTCTGAATATGGAAGATTAACATCTGAAATATGATCTACAATTCTTCTATTTATTTCTTCTGGAAGATTTTCATCAAAACAACGATTACCTGCCTCCATATGGAAAATTGGAATTTTTAATCTTTTTGCACTAATAGCTGAGAGTGCCGAATTTGTATCACCTAAAATCAAAATTGCATCTGGCTGAACTTTCTGCATTAGTTGATAAGATTTAGCAATAATATTACCCATTGTTTCGCCTAAATCATCCCCAACAACTCCTAAATAATAATCAGGTTCTCTTAAACTTAAATCTTTAAAAAAGATTTCATTTAATGTATAAGCGTAGTTTTGTCCTGTATGAACAATTATATGTTCAAAGTATTTATCTGACTTCTTTATAACTTCTGACAATTTAATTATTTCAGGTCTTGTACCTACAATTGTCATTAATTTTATCTTACTCATAGTTTAGTTTTTAAAATACATTGGATATAAATCCTTATGTTCATTAACCCAATCTCTCATTTCACTTACCATTTCTTCATAAGTAGGGACAACAAACGAAAAATCATTTCTCTTTCTTCTTAATGACTTATCAAGGTTTAAGGATTCGCTTTTATTGATTTTTAATTCGTTATTTCTAAAATACTTATTAAACAAACAAAGTAAGTCGAATTTTGAAATGCTTGTATTATTTACCAAGTTATATAAACCACAAAGATCTTCTTTAATGGCTTGCTCCATTGCTTTTGCTAAAGTTAGAGTTGTAACACCTGTCCACATTGCACCAGTAAAACCATTTATCTCTCCTCTTTGTTTCATAAACCAATTAAAGAGTCCTATTCCATTTTCATTCATATCAGGTCCAATAATAGAATTTCTAAAAGTCAAATTCTTATTATCTTCAACCTCTCCTAAAGCTTTGGAACGATCGTAAAATGTTAGTCCATCTCTTAAACTATCTTCATAATAAGGTCCTGAATTTCCGGCAAAAACACAGTCAGTACTCATATGAATAAGCTTTGTTTTCTTCCCCTTTAAAGTATCAGCAACCAAATGGGGTAAATAAGAGTTTAGATACACAGCCAAAGATTGATTTTCATCTGCAACTTGGTTAAGTATTCCAATACAGTTTATTACAGCATCATAATCTCCCTCTAAAAGCATATTCTTGAAATTCTCTGTTTCAAGGGCATTACCAATAATATTATTACAATAAGGAAATGGTTGCATAGAATAAGCAGTAACATTAAATCCCTTTTCCTTAAAATAAAGAGTAATTAAATGTCCCGCCATACCTATTGATCCAAGTACTAATATATTCTTCATATTATTTTCTGTTTTTAAATTCATCAAGCTTTAATAATAAATCAACCATTTCTTTTTGGTTAAGTCTGTGAGTATTGTGAGAATGATAATCTTCCATAATTGAAACCTTTTCTTGTCCCTTTTCAAAATATTTATCATAATTCAAATCACGAGTATCACAAGGTATTCTAAAATAATTACCCATATCAATAGATCTTGCCATTTCTTCCCTGGTAACAAGAGTTTCGTATAATTTTTCCCCGTGTCTAGTTCCTATAACTCTAATATTGGTTTTAACATTTAAAAGTTCCATTATTGAATTTGCGAGAACATCCAAGGTAGCTGCTGGGGCTTTTTGAACAAATAGGTCTCCATTTTCACCATGTTGCCAAGCGTAGATAACTAAATCCACTGCATCATCCAAGGTCATCATATACCTTGTCATATTTGGATCTGTTATTGTTATCTCCTCTCCCTTTTCTATTTGGTCAATCCAAAGTGGAATAACAGAGCCGCGACTTGCCATAACATTACCATAACGAGTACAACAAATTGTAGTTTTTCCATCTTTTCCTAACTGACGACCCTTAGCTATTGCAACCTTTTCCATCATAGCCTTAGAAATACCCATTGCATTAATAGGGTATGCAGCCTTATCAGTAGAAAGCACAACAACATTTTTAACTCCATGCTGAATTGCAGAATCCAATACATTCTCCGTTCCAAAAACATTTGTTCTAACAGCTTGGATTGGGAAAAACTCACAAGAAGGAACTTGCTTTAGGGCAGCAGCATGAAAAACGTAATCCACACCATGCATAGCACCATCCACACTCCTCTTATCCCTAACATCACCAATATAGAATTTTACTTTTTCATTTTGCAAGGCATGACGCATATCATCCTGCTTCTTCTCATCTCTTGAGAAAATACGTATTTCCTTAATATCAGAATCAAGAAAACGTCTAAGAACAGCATTACCAAAGGAACCCGTTCCCCCAGTAATTAATAAGGTTTTATCTTTAAAAATACTCATTTTATTTATTTTAAAATTTTGAGTTTTAAGTTTTAAATTGTAAGTTGGAATTGCTTTGAATTTGGAATGATTATTTATGAATTAATCACTCATTTTTATATTTCAAAATCTATAATATTTTTTATCCATTGATCAAAGCGAGGAGATTTTTCTCTAATCCTTTCAATCCCTATTGCTTCTGCGAAATAATGCCCATATAAAGGCTTGTTATAACCCTTTATTATTCTTTCTAACCTATGACTTGGAGATGTTTCTCTGCTATTATTTATCATTTCTGGATTACTATAATTTTCAAAAGTTTTTTCTAGTTCTTCAATTCCAACAAGATTTGATTTGGGAACTTGATCATAAAAAATTTGAATATCATTGAATAATAATCCTTCAAACTCGTGCAATTGCAAATATGGTATAAATCTATATCGTAAGTTATCAGATATATCTTCTTTCATTGCATCCTCTAAAAAACCAATTCTTTTTATTTTATCAACAATTTTCTCCCCTTCTTCCCATTTGGGAAAATTATATTTTTGATACAATCCATAATAATCAATTAAAGTTGTAACTATAGCATCTTTCTCTAAAAGATAATTTTCTATTTCTTTTTTCAATATAGACCACTTCACAATACCTCCCATTGACCTTTTAATTAATGGAGTTTGAATATTGATATCGTATTTATATAGATGAGGGAATAATACTTTTCCACAAAATTCTTGTTCAGTTTGACCTTCGCAAATTATTATTAATCTTTTCATAAGCTATGATTTGGCTGTCCTCCAATAATAATATTTCGCTTCCATAGATCATCAATAGTATAGTCTTCTAACCATTTATTAAGTTTTTCACTGCTTAGTCTATTAAATTTTGTTTCTCCATCAATTTGATCTACCGTAATTATATCTTCAGGAGTGAAATAACTTATTAAATCAGTAGATTGAGTTGCAATAATAACTTGGCAACCTTTATCAGCAACTGATTTAATCATTGCTGCTAATTTAGTTATTGCTGATGGATGCAAACCTAATTCTGGTTCGTCAATTATAATTGTGTCAGGAAGTTTAGGTTGTAAAAAAAGAACTGATAAAGCAATAAATCTTAATGTACCATCTGAAAGATCATTAGCTCCATACACAACATCACTATATTTGTCTTTCCATTGTAATCTAATGTCATTATTATTATTTGGAGCAAAAAAGAAATCGGAAAAATAAGGAGCGACTGACTGAATATTTTTAATTATCATATTATACACTATCTTATTTGTATGATTTATATCATACAAATAAGCAGATATATTCATTCCACTCGCATAAAGATAATATATATCATTTAAAATATTGCTATAAAGGGAAAAAGGAGAATTAATACTTGTATCATGAAAATGATATTTTCTTAAACCCTCCAAATATTTTTTAACATATTTAGCTCTATAATTATCAGTTAAGTTTATACGTGCTTCTGAATCAGGGATGTTAATATCTTTGGGGTTTCTTTTGAATATCAAATTTTCTTCTATGAATACAAATCCATTTGCAGCTGACTTTAATTTGGCTGAATATCCATTAACTCCATTATCAAATTCCATTTTAAATGAAATCTCATCAGTTATCTTTTTCCCTTTATGTAATAATTTATTTTCTCCTCCTTTCAGGGCTATGTATTCTTTTAAATTACGATTATATAGTCTATTTAGAAAATCAAAAAATGAGATAAAATTACTTTTCCCGCTTCCATTTGCACCAATCAAAATATTTATAGGAGCAAGATCAATTCTTGCCTCTTTAATTGATTTGTATCCTTTAATTTGTATATAATCCATATAAACTAATATTAATTCTAACTTAAAGAGATGATTATGTTTGACGTAATTAATTTTCAATTAAACAATAAAACTAATGCAAATATACAAAAGAGTTTTGAGTTTTGAATGTGAAATATATAATTAACTCCTAACTCTTAATTCTATCAACTTCTAACTCTTAATTCCTCCCAAAATTTAAATGTTACTTGATTTGAAGATATTCCTAAGTTCTGAATATTATCTTTCAAAGTAATTTTATCCTCTTCCTTTCGGAAAGCGATTATCCAATTTATTTTATCTGGATTATTATTTACTTCGATTATCTTTTTATAATAGCAGGCATCTACATCTGAAATGGAATGTCCTAAAATATAAATATATTCTATATCATTCAATGACTGAAAATAACTTGAATTGGCTCTTATTATCTCTGAACTCTTTTTGGATGAATCGGAAAAATGTTCTCCTATCTTTTCATGCAAATTTTCTACTGCCTCAAAATTTAATCTCTGCTTACGCTTTGGATGAAATCTATTTCTACTATGTTCATTAGTTGATAAATCTTCATCAATAGAATGTCCAATTATAAGTTCATCATTATATCCCATACATCTACCATGAATTTGGTTTATTCTATCGTTTTCTATTCCGTACACCTTAGATAAAAGATTTGTATAATTAAAACTAAGGTAATGTGCGTAATCATCCAATCCAAGTAATGCTTCAACTTTAGTATTACATAATGTTTCAGCCCATTTCTTCAATGATTTCTTTAATTCTGATAACATTTCATAACTTTCACCAGCTGCAAAATCTCCAGCCAAATAAATCTGAGACATTTGCAAATCCTCAAAATCCTCCTTTATGTCTGGTAGAAAAATTGAGGATGCTTCAAACAAAAGATTTGAATTAAATTGACCTAACTTTCTTTCAAAATCATTCCATAAATAATCAGTATGGTATACTTCTAATCTTTGAAATAAATCCCAGTTTGTTTTCTTAATATAATCCCTAAAATCATAGTAAGATGACTTTAATCCATGAAACAAGTCAAAACCATTACCAATTATATATAATACATTATCATATTTAAGCATCTTTAAAAATGAACATTTTATTTATTTTTAAATGTTGAATTGTTTATTGTTTACTGTCTGAATCAGGATGTTTAGGATTAAAGAATTAACATGATTACTAACCAATTTAAAATTTAAAAATTACAATTTAAAATTCCAAATTCCCTTTAACCTCAAAGAGAAGCCCTTTCCATGAGCTTCTCTTTGTTTTATTGGTTAACAACTTGTCATAAAACCCTCAAAAGAATCATCTCTTTTGCATTTTATAACCCATAAATCCGAAAGGAATTAAGGAGTTTCTGGAGTTTCCTCTTCGGAAGGAATAATGTTGATTGGTGACTTTTTCATTCTATCTTTAGCTTCAACGTCTGGAAGAAATCCTATGGTAATTCTTTCAACGGTGTCAGCAGTAACCTCTTCAAGAGTATTAACCGCTCTAACCTTAGTCTTAACATAGAAGGTTCCAAAACCTCTAAGCTTGATTGAATGTCCAAACTGCAATAAGTAAATCATTTGTGTTATCACTGAATCTAATGTATTCAGCATATCACCCTTACTTACTGTGCTGGCGGTAACCAACATCTCAGCTAACTGTTCGGTGGAAACCTTGTCTCCCCTTTCAGGCTGAGCCACGAACTTATCACCAGGATTTAAACCAGTGGTGATTTTTCTTTTCTTCTTCTTAAACCTCATAACGATTTAATTTAAAGAAGTTTCTGCCAATATTGACATTAGTAAGTGTTATTCCATGTTATTTATTTTTATTTTTTGCTTCTCTAGCAACGTTATCCTCAAGCACAAATTCTACATTCTTAAATCTATTCTTTAAATATTTTGAGGGCTTAAATATAACTTTAAATCTCTTAATCAATTTGCTTGTAACCTTTTCAGGACTATCAACCGATTTTGTTTCAATAGAAGGGTAGAAAGTTCCCAAAATCCCCAATTTCACTGGATGTCCTTTTTCCAACATAAAGAAAGAAGTAACCTCCAACTCAGCCAACACCCCCAAAATATCACCCCTGCTCATAGTGCTTTTCTTCTCAATCATTTCCGCCAATTCCTCAAACCCAACCGTATCTTCTAAATGATTTTTTGGCATATACCTATACTCCGGAACTGAATTCTTTGTTATCTTCCTCTTATATTTAAAAAATCTTACAGCCATCTTTTTTCACCCTAATTAAGTTATTTTACTTTTTAATCAAGTTATTTTACATTTAGAAGAAGTTTTTTTACTCAAATAACTTAGTTTTCTTACCTAAAAAGTGGCACTTTTCGACTTAATAAGTGGCACTTTTTAACCTAATAAGTGGCACTTATTGATCTAAAACAAGAAGTCTAAAAGTAAAAACAAGAAGTCTAAAAGTAAAAAGAGCAAGTCTAAAGAAAAAATAACTAAGTCTAAATTTAAAACTACTTGTAATCTCTATTATAAAAACCCTTCATAAATCAAAGAACTACCAATTAAACGAGAGGGTATTTTATTATATTGTATTGTTTGATGATTTATTATTTGAATGAGGAGTTTTGAGTTTAGTATTTAAAGTTTTTTTGCTTTATTGATTCTTCTAATTAAATAGATAACAATGCACGAAGAACAATTTAAAAATTACAATTTAAAAATTAAAGAATAATCCGAATCCATTTATCAATATTAGTATAAATATCATATTTCAAAGCTAATTGATAGGAATTTTCTCTTTGGATGGAATATTCTTCTATTTTTAAATCTATAATCCTATCAACATATTTTGCAATTGATTCAGGACTATTATCAATCCAATATCCTGCATTTGAATCTTCAAGCATCTGCCAAGGTGTACCCTTTGAAGCAATTACTGGTGTCCCTTGCGAAAGAGATTCAATGATTACATTACCAAAGTTTTCAGAATGTGAAACCAATAAAGTATAATACGCATTAGCATATAATTGAAATTTCTCCTCTCCTTCTATGCTTCCAATAAATTCTACCTTATTCTTAATACATAGATTATCATCAAGAATTTTTTCTAAACTCTTATAATAATCTCCTTGTTTAATTCCTGCAAGCAATATTTTAAAATCAGAATTAATAAAGTTAGAAGACTTACTTAATCCATTTAATAAATTATCTAAAGCTTTTATTGGAGCAATTCTCCCTAAATATAATAAGTATTTTTCTGAACTTTCATTTCTATTCATCTTTTGAGGTAATTCCATATAATTAGGTATTATCTCTATTCTTCTATTAGAACCAAAATACTTTTGAATTACTTTTTTTTCTTCCTCAGAAGTAGCATGAAAAATATGTTTCTTATTTACTAAGAGTTTAAGAATACCAAAATAAAATAGCTTACCCTTATTTCCTCTTAATGCACTATCAAACAATTCCCCTCTTGGAGACCAAATAATTTTCTTTCTTGCTAATAAGGCTAATAATAATACAAAGAAATTTGGCAGATAACAAAGAGAAGAAAATAATACAATATCAGACTTGAATAATTCAATCCATGAATAAAGAATTATTCTAAATGGAAGTTTTGATTTTGCAGTACAATACCTAACTTTAATATTATCAAGAGTAATCCAACTATTACTTTTAATTAAACCTTGATTAATAAAATTATCACTAGTAACAACTGAAATATCAATATTATGTTTTACCAAACCCTTAGCCAACCAATATAAAGTATTTGCAGGACCTCCCAATTTAGAAGGATAGAATAAACCAGTCGGAATTAATAATCTCATTAGTTAATATATTTAATAATCTTTGCAGGGTTTCCAGCGACAACAGCATAATCAGGAACATCTTTTGTTACAACACTACCTGTTCCAACAACGGCATTTTTACCAATATAGTTGCAATTATGCATAATAATACTTTTAGAACCAATAAAAGCATTTTCTCCAATTTCTAAAGCTTTTCCAATAGGTTTATTTCTATAATCAAAACCATGATCATGAGTAGATATTAAAATGTCATGAGCGATATGAGCACCTTTTTTTATCAAAATTCCTCCGGAAAAATCTATAGAACAATTTTGTCCGATTGAAACATTATCTTCTAAAATAAAATAATGTTTATTTGAGAATTCAGTACTTAACCGAGAATTATTACCTATAATAATATTATTACCAAATTCAATAAAATTAGGATATCTACAATATACCCCCCTCATTATTTTACAATTACTACCATATTTTTTTATATTACTAAGAAATACAAATGTATTAATCTTGGAAGAGAATTTATCTATAAATATACCTATTAAAAGGAATAAAGCACTTATAATACCTTTAAATTTATTATTCCAAATTTTATTTAGCATAACTTAGAAATTATTTGATGTAAATGGTGGGCGTGTGTTGGTCTTTTTGAATCAACTACTTTCTCAACTGTTTTTGTAGCATTTTGTGCATATTCTACCATCTGAGAATAATTATTAAAAGCAAACTCTAACCCTTCAACGATACTTTCAATTGATTTTGGTTTAATTTCTTTACAATTAAACCCATCCTTCATTAATGCAGGAATACCTCCAACAAATGTTGTGATAATTGGAGTACCAAAAATCATTGCTTCATATAATGTTCTTGGAAATCCTTCATGATAAGTTGGAAGTATGTATATATCTGTCTCAAAATAATATTTTTTCTTGATATCATCGTCATAAACAGGTCCCTCAAAACTAACAAGATCTTTAATATTTAAATCTATTGATCTTTGTTTAAGTTCATCAATGTATTCCCCATTACCGACTAATTTCAGAAATATATCTCTATTATATTTATACTTCAAAATATTAATCGCATCTAATAACTCTGACAAACCTTTATCTTTGGAAATTCTCCCAAGAAAAAGTATATTTGTAACACTTTTGTTATAAATCCTATTATTTATAATATCAACATCAGTATACGGAATCATCGGTCTGATTGTATGAGCTACATTACTTTTAATATTATTGACAAATTGAGTAAAGTGATCCGAAACAGTAAATATAGTAAATGCATTTTTATAAATAATCTTTGAAAAAACATCATCCAACCCATTCATCCCTCTAATATAGAGACCATATTTTCTATTTAACAATAAACAAAAGATAGTTGCGAACTTAAAAGTGTTGGGGTAATAGAAATAAACAAAATCATTTTTAATTATTGTCGGTATGATTTTTAAATATGCAATTACATATCTTATAATTTTGTTTTTATTTGAAGTTAACGAGATACACTTAACTCCATTTTTCTCTAAGTCAAAGACACTAATATTATTACTATTTTCATTTGTAAATTGAAAATATGTTAACTCATGACCACAATCAATTAAATCAGAAATAAACAAACCATTCAAATTATTTGTGTAATAACGATTCTTATTAAGAACCATTGCCGCATTATCGACTATTAGAATTTTCATCTATAATTTTCTACTAAGGTTATATTTAATATTTTTTAAATTTAAATTTCTTACCTATATAAAAGGAAATTAATACTAATAAAAACATTACTATAAACAGATTTAAGGTAGTAAAAGCTATTGTAAAATTACCAGGATGCTGCCAACCTATCTTTACAGAAACAAATGTATAAATAAATGCTAAATCAATTCTATCTGTCAAAAAATAAAGTCTATCGAAATAAATTATAATAAGAAATATAAATAATGAGAAAATCCAAGAAAAAGCAAATCCAAAATAACAATATCCTTGTCCAATAGTAGGAATAATATGAGAATGTTCATAAGCTGTTTGGAGATAAAATTTAGTTGTTCTGTTATCAGTATCCATATATTTATCTAATAAAATTGTAGTTCCAAAAAACTCATTTAATAAAGTCTTATTATCAATTTTGGATTTAATTCTATCCGAATGTTGAACGGCCAAATAAACCTCATAAAAACCTCCAAAATAATCATTTATATATTTAGCACTAACTTCATTTGTTATCAAACCTTTAGTTACTTCATTTGTTCTAAAAAACTTCATAACAGACAACAATGACATAGAGACAACAATCAAAGTTAATATACTAATTAACACTGTTCGTTTATATTTTGGAAAAGTTTTCATTGATAAAAAAAGTATTGTGAGCAAAGGTATTAACATGCTATTCCTACTTGTGTCTTGGTAAAAAGAAGCAAGAGAAATAACGACAATCAGACCAATGTATAATATAATTTTTTTATTGTATACAGAATGTAATTTAAAAACGATATAAAATACAGACATTAATAAGAATTTATGAGTAATATCTAAAACTCTTGGGAGTCCTTTATCGCTATCTGACAAATCAGTTTTGATTAATTCTTCTCCGCCTGTAGTAATAAAATTGTACCTAGATAAAGGAAGAGGGTCACTTAATGTCCAAATAATAGATATTATTAAAAATAAAAAAGTAAGAGAGTAGGAATAATCTTTATTTGAAGGAAGATTATTACAATAACTTTTACTTGTATATCTATTAATAACTATCAAGATTATAATCATCTCAATAACCATTAAAAAAAAAGTTATAATTGAATCATAATCTTGATTATCAAAATATGTGGAAAAACTTGATGTTGAAAGTAGAATTGGAGACAATATATATCTTAATATCATTACCAATATAGATATAGATAATCCTGGACCAATTATAATCCTTTTTCTAAATAAAAACAAAGAAAAAATACCAAAAATTGGAGTTAGATAACTAACTAATAGAATTTTTCCAGGTAAAATTAAAAATATATTTAAAATAAATACAACTATTGATGTAATAAATAATATCCTTCCTAGACTTTTAAGCTCCATCGTATTTATATATTGATTTATGAGTAAATTAAAGCCTTTATTATAATCTTTTTACGACCTTACATGGATTACCAACAGCGATTGTCCACGCAGGAATATCCTTAACGACTACAGAACCAGCTCCTATTATTGCTCCTTCACCCACTGTAACTCCTGGCATTATTATGCTACCCATTCCTATAACACATCCTTTTTTTAAAATTATTTCTTTTTTCTGGTATGGTAAATAATTATAATCATCCCCAAATTTATAATCATCCAATATTCTTTTATGACATAATAATAAACTTCTACTCGCAATCCATACTCCTTCTTCTATATAAATATATTTTGCATTTCCAACATCATAATATACATCATAACCTATTGAGATTTTCCCTTTAATATTTACACCTGTTAGTTTCCATAACCACGGACGCAAACGAACACTTATTCTATTAAGAATTACCCAATTCTTTGCTATTTTAAATAGCATCCACTTCACATATAATTTTAACTGAACGGCTATATATCTGGGAAGCTTTAAAAGCTTTATTATAATTGATTTCATATTCTTCTATAGATTAATTATTATTCTAAATGTATTAATATTTAAGGGAACTCCTATTCTTGGAATTATCGATATTCTATTTTTTGTTGAAATTTTCTCTTTGCTATTGGTAGAAAAACCCATTGAGTAATTATTCTCCAGAATTTTATTTGAATAATTAGTAAAATCACCATTAGGATAAGCAAAGTATTTGCATTCTTTATTAAGCTTTTCTTCTATCTGTACTTTACTTAACTCTATTTGTTGCTTTACTACTTCTTTTGGATGATTTGAATGGCAACAAATATGCCACATACAATGAGAACCTATTGTTACATTTTTTCTATTTGATAGCTCAATAACTTCATCCCAATTCATTGGTCTAACCGATTTATATATTTTTTGCAATTCCAACCATTTATCTTTACTTACATTATTAATCAAATCATTTGTAATTTCTCTAACTTGTTCTAATGGAAGAGTTTTTAATAAATTAGATATAGTATTTATTGCCAAATTTATATCCTTTTGAGTTTCAAGAGAAAAATTTATATTTTGAGAAGGGATACTAACATTTTTTAAACCAGCACCTTTAATAATAATTCTATTAACAGAAGTAGGAAAAAATTGACCAGTAGTAATATGCTCAGTAGATACAAAAACTGTGAAAGGTAAATTGAATTTATTTAGAATTGGCTCTACTATATATAAATTATTTGCATAACCATCATCGAATGTAAGTACAATTTCTCTTTTAGTAAATGTATTATTTAAAAATCTTTTTTCAAATTCTTCAATAGAAATTACCTCATAATGATTAATTAAATATTCTATTTGTTTTTCAAAAACATCAATATCAAATATTTCAGCTTCTACATTTTTATTTACTCTATTATCAACTCCATGCCAAAACAGTATTCTTGGAGATCTATTTAATAATCTAAATATAGAATCTCCTTTTAAAATAATAAATAATGTCTTAATTAAATATTTCATTTTTTTATCTTTAATAATAATGGTTCAAATATTAAAATTGATTCTTTATAAAACTCATTTTTTAATACAATTGAAAAAATTAAATATGTAATTGCCATTATTATTGATTGTAATGCAAATATCAATATTGTATTTTGATCTGAAAGTAAATAATTTAATATTAATACAAGCATCAAACCAAATAATGAAGCAATAATTGTCTTATACAAATCTTTAAAGAGTTCAATTATTGAATATTTAAGATATTTCATGCCAAGTGATATATAAAGCAAACTTCCAATAATTGTAGATAAAGAAAATACTATTGCTAATGCTAAAACTCCTAATTTTAAAAATGAAAGTAATAATACAATTCTCAATCCATGTTTTATAAATGCAAACCTTAGCAGCATTTTGGTTTTAGCCTTAATCATTATTATATTGGTACAAACAGTTTGTAATGGGAATAATAGTCCTCCTATTGCTGCAATTTTTAAATATATACCTGCTTCTGCCCATTTCTCGCCAAACAATGTTATTATCATATTATCTGATGCTCCTATTGTAAGAAACATTACAGGAATAAATACAAACATCACAACTCCAACAATTTTCCTATATCCTTCTTTTAATCTTTCTCCTTCATTTTTAATTTTGGATAAAATTGGATATGTAACTTTTTGTACTATTGAATTAAAGGGTGAAATTATATATCCATCTAATTTCTTCCCTTGAGAAAAATATCCTAAATCGTTTTTTGTATATGTTTTACCGATTAATAATGAGACTAAATTGGTTGAAATTGCATCTATTATTCCTTGAACCATTAAAAAACCGCCAAAAGCGAAATATCTTTTTACTGATTTTATTGAAAATGATTTCTTAGGTCTCCAATTAGAATGATACCATAATAAAATACTCCTGAAAAATGGTAGTAATACCATATTTGCAACCAATGCCCAAATACCAAATCCTGTGAAAGCCATTATTATTGAGATTCCTCCTGCAAGGAATGAACCAATTACAGAGGATTTATTTACTGCTGCAAAATTTAGGTTTCTATTTAAGGTAGCATTTTGTATTATTGAAAATGAATTAAATATTATGACTAAAAATACTACTCTTGAGAGAAGAGTTAGTTCTGGTGCTTCGAAATAATCACTTATATATGGAGCTGCAAAGAAAAGTAATATATATAATGTAAATGATAGTGCTATATTAAAGTAAAAAACAGATGAAAGATCAGTTTGACTTGGATTATCATCCCTAATAATTGCTTGAGAAAATCCACTATCTACAATTACATTTGATATCGCAAGAAAGATTAATAATAGCTCAACTAATGCAAAATGATATGGCAATAGTATTCTTGCCAAAATCATTGTTACAAGGAAGCTTACAAAACCATTTCCAAGCATTCCAGCACCAGTCCATATAAATCCACTAATTGTTTTTTGTTTTAAGCTCACTTAGTCTATTTTTAAATTGTAAGTTTTAAGTTTCAAAGTTTTTTTTGATACGCCTTATTCTGAATTTTATTTAGATTGCTTTGAGTAATTTCATTAATTAAAATAAGATTTTCTCTAATTTTATTCAATAATACATTATCATCTTGTTTTAAATTACATAAATCAATTTGCAATTCGTTAATTGTATTAGAAATTTTGTCTTTATCTTTTTCATCAAAATGGAAATAAAACCTTGGCAATAAAGTTAAAGAATTTAATATTTTATCTATATATGTTTGTGATTTATTACCTCTATTCCAATTTGGAAGTTTAGAAATACCTATAAATTCACTTCTACTTGATTGAAATACAATAATAAATTTATAATATTCAATAAAATCATTCAAATTAAGTATTGCTTTTTTATATTGCTTTGATTTTATTGAAGATCTTATAGAAACTACAATTGATACAATAATTGATAATAAAGTTAAGATTGCATTAATCCAATCCATCATAATGTTTAAGTAATTCAAGTTGTTCTTCTAATTTAATTGAGAAATCAATAACTACCTCTTCATTCCAGTTATTAGTTTCTTGAATCCATTTTTGAAAATCAGTGATTGAAAAATCTTCTTTATCTTTATTTTGATGTAGTGATATTACAAAATCAAACCATCTCTTTCTATCTAATGGATGACTTGATAAAGGAAATTCATTTATCCATGTATTTAGTTTTTTAAAAGAATTAGGAATTAAATCTTCAAGTTCATAATCTTCAGAATTTGTTTCAATTGTATATTTTGAATTATCTGTACAAATATCATTAATTACTTCTTCAACAAAATGCTCTAATATTTTATTATATGTTTCTTCTGACAAATGGCTATATCCACTATCTTTAGTTGGAACTATATTTACTATTGAAACTTTAGTATTTTCATAATCTGGATTTAAAAGAACTATTTGGGATTTAGGAAGCTCTTTAACGTTAGAAATTATCCAATTCATCTTATTTAATTCCTGAGATGGAATACTCTTCTTAATTTCATCTTTAAGAATCATTGTCTGATAATTTGGATAATCAGTTTTACATTTTTCAACGATTGTTTCTAATAATGCTCTTGCTTCTTCAGAAGAATTACATTTAATTGAATAATCTCTGTAACGTTTCATAATTCAATATTTTATTGTTTAAAATTATTTTCTTTATTATCTCAAATTCTCCCAATACCAATCACAAGCTTGTTTTAATCCTTGTCGCATGGAGAATTTTGGATCGTAGTTTAATAGGGTTTTTGCTTTATCTACATTTGCAAGCGAATGTGGAATATCTCCTGCTCGATTAGGTCCGTGAAGGACTTCTACATTGGCTATTTCTTTATCGTATGCTGAAAGGTATTCTTTTAGGTATTCTACTAATTGGTTTAGTGTTGTGCGTTCTCCAAATGCTGTATTATAAACTTGATTTACTGCTTCTGGGTTTGTTGTGGTTAGTGCTCTTAGGTTCATTTGCACTACATTATCAACATAGGTAAAATCTCTTGAGTATTCTCCGTCTCCATTGATTACTGGGCTTTCGTGAGTTATGAATTTCTTTACAAACAATGGTATTACTGCTGCATAAGCTCCATTTGGGTCTTGTCTTCTGCCAAATACATTAAAGTATCTTAGTCCTATACATTCTATTCCATAGGTTTTGGCAAATACATCTGCATAGAGTTCGTTTACATATTTTGTTATTGCGTATGGGGATAATGGTTTGCCTATCTTGTCTTCTACTTTTGGTAGTGCTTTGCTATCGCCATAGGTTGAGCTACTGGCTGCATAAACAAATCGTTTTATTCCTTCATCTCTTGATGCTACAAGCATATTTAGAAAGCCTGATATATTTACATCATTAGTGGTTATTGGGTCATTTATGGAGCGAGGAACTGAACCAAGTGCTGCTTCGTGAAGTACGTATTCTTGATTCTTCACTGCTTTTCGGCATGTTTCCAAATCTCGAATATCTCCTTCTATTAGTGTAAAATTAGGATTGCTCAGGAAAGGCTGGATATTCTCCCTCTTCCCTGTTGCAAAATTATCTAAGCAGGTTACTGTATTTCCTAAACGTAATAGTTCTTCAACTAAGTTAGAGCCTATAAAACCTGCTCCTCCAGTTACTAGTATTTTTTTATTGTTTATCATTTTTTAATCGCTTTGCTGTTTAAGATGCTACGCATGTTTAAGGTTTAAGTCTAGATGCTTCGCATGTTTAAAGTTTAAGTTCAGATGCTTCGCATGTTTAAGCTTTGCTTGTTTAAAAGTTTAATTGCTTCGCGTTTAAGCTTCACTTGTTTAAACCATTAAACATATTAAACCATTAAACTCTTAAAACAACATTAAACCAACATCAAACCATTACCGTATTTTATCACTAATCACACGCTTCCAGTTCGAAAGTTGCTTAGATATTGTAAAAATTAATTTCTTTGATTCTTTTATATCTATCTCTTTTAAATAGTTTAAATCAACACATAATTGCAATTGACAATATACTTCTAATAAAGATCCAAAAGCAATTTCAATAAATCGAATTTGTTCTTTAGGAGATAATCTTGCACTTCCTTCTGCAATATTTGAAGGTACAGATACTGATGCTCTTCTTAGTTGATCAGATATAGCATACTTTTCTTCCAAAGGTAATTTCTTAATTAATAAATAAACTTCCTTTACAAATAATCTAGAATTATTCCAAACATCCAATTTTTCAAAAGAAAACTTAAACTCTTCCATTTTATATGCTACGCATGTTTAAAGTTTAATTGCTTCGCGTTTAAGGTTTAAACATTAAACTTTTAAACAATAATTAAACCCTTAAACAGTAAACCTTATACAATTATTAAACTACTACAAACGGCCGTCAACGATTTCTTTTGGTAAGAAGCTTTTCACGTCGAAGATTACGTGATTTGGGTTTAGTAGGGTTTGAATATCTAAGTTTTTAAATTCTTTGTGAGCTACTGCTAAGATTGCTGTGTCGAATTTTTCTTTTGGTAATTCGTTTACTACTTCTACTCCATATTCGTGTTTAACTTCCTGAGGGTTTGCCCATGGGTCGAAGATGGTTATGTTTAGATTATACTCTTTTAGGGTTTTGATTATATCTATTACCTTTGTGTTTCTAACATCTGGGCAGTTTTCTTTAAAGGTAAAGCCTAAGATTAGTATTTTAGAATCTATTACTTGTATCTTCTTTTTTAGCATTAGCTTAACAACTTCTGAAGCTACGTACTCTCCCATTGAGTCATTCATTCTTCTGCCTGCAAGGATTATCTCTGGGTTATAGCCAAATTGTTGTGCTCTTTGTGCTAAATAGTATGGGTCAACTCCTATGCAGTGTCCTCCTACTAAGCCTGGTTGGAATTTTAGGAAGTTCCATTTTGTTCCTGCTGCTTCCAATACATCACGAGTGTCTATTCCCATTCTGTTGAATATTTTAGAAAGCTCGTTTACAAAGGCTATATTTATATCTCTTTGTGAGTTTTCTATTACTTTAGAAGCTTCTGCTACCTGAATTGATGGTGCAAGATGTGTTCCAGCTGTAATTACTGCTGCATATACTTCATCTACTATCTTTCCTATCTCTGTTGTTGAGCCGGAAGTAACTTTAAATATCTTTTCTACTGTGTGTTCTTTGTCGCCTGGGTTTATTCTTTCTGGTGAGTAGCCTGCGAAGAAGTCCTCATTGAATTTCAATCCTGAGATTTTTTCTACTACTGGCAAACATTCTTCTTCTGTTACTCCTGGATAAACGGTAGATTCATATACTACTATATCTCCTTTTTTGATTACTTTTCCTACTGTTTCGGATGCCTTATAGAGTGGTGTTAGGTCTGGGTTATTATGTTTATCGACTGGGGTTGGTACTGTTACTACAAAGAAGTTACATTCTCTTATCTTGTCTAAATCGGTAGTGCAGATAAAGTTATGTTTGTCTATGGCTTCTTGCAATAGGGCGTCTTCCACCTCAAGGGTGTCGTCCTTGCCTTGCATTAGGCGTTCTACTCTTGCTTTATTTATGTCGTAACCTATGGTTGGGTATTTGGTTGAAAACAACCTTGCTAGTGGTAGGCCTACATAGCCTAAACCAATTACTGCTATTTTTATATCTTTCATTTTTATATTTTTTCTTTCTTTTTATACTTACTTTTCGCTTCGTGGCTCTCGAGCTTTGCTCTTCGGGTCTCTTGATAGAAAAGTAACAAAAGATCAAGACTGTTCGAATTTTCAGTTAAGAAATTAAATTCAAAATGTCATTTGAACTACTTCGTTATTTTTTGGGTTTGCCGTATTACTGCTTCTCATAGCCACAGAATTACCTTTAATAGCAAAGCTCTATCAGTTACAATATTTTGCTGACAGATTAATAAATTGCAAATGTAAGAATTCTTTTTTATATATTAGCTACATAAAAGCTGTGTTTTATTAGAACATTTTAACAAATACTGATGTATAGTGTTTTTACTTATTGATACTTCTTACACTTTTATTATATTAATATAAAGGCTCCATTTTAGTGATTGGACTTCCAAATAGCATTTTTGGATAAACATTGGTATGAATATCAAACGAAACATCCAACAGATATGCTTGGCTTGGGTCTTCCCATAGTTTTCTTAAACCTTCAGCTATTTGCTCTTCTGTTTCTATTTTTGAAGCGTTAATACCATAAGCATTGGCTATGGATACAAAATCAGGTTCTGAATAACCCCAAACTGTTGCTGCATAATTGCTCTCAAAATAACTATCTTGAAATTGTCGTATCATTCCCAAACAATGATTGTTCATTATTACAATTTTTATTGGGAGGTTATTTCTTTTGATTGTCTGTAATTCTTGAATATTAATCTGAAAACCTCCATCACCAACAATACATAAAATCGGTTCTCTATTGAGAGCAAAACAAGCTCCTATGGCTGCTGGAAGTGCATATCCCATTGCTCCCATCCCTCCTGATGTTAAAAAGAACTGCTCTCTACCTAATTCTATGGATTGTGCCACCCACATCTGATTACTCCCAACATCTGTTGAGATAGCCTTTGCTTTTTTTGAATATTCTGATAAGGAATGAATAAACTTATTAGGATTTAGTCCTTTTATGTCAGATAGCTCATCTATATCTCCACGTTCTAATCTTTTTTCTTCAATTTCCTTATACCAATTATTATAATTTACCTCCCATTTTTCTACTTTTAGAAACGCTTGCAAAAAAGTAAATACATCTGAACAAAGCACCTTTGATGTAGTAAATCTGTTATTTAATTCTCCTTCTTCTACATCTATATGATATATTGTTTTACCAAGAATAAAAGAATCTATATCTACTCCTGTTTGGCGTAAATCTAATCTGCTCCCTAAAACCAAAAGCAAATCACAAGAACCCATAGCATAATTAGCCCATCTATTTCCATAAGAACCAATAAATCCAATTCTATTAGGATGATTATAAGGTATTACATCTATACCATTAAGCGAAGTAACTACTGGTAGGTTATGTTTTTCAACTAATTCTAATAATTCGCTTGTAGCATTTGCAGCACGTACTCCCCTGCCTGCAAGTAATAAAGGTTTCTTGCTTTGATGTAAAGCTTTGGTTAGTTCTGTTATAAAGTCTTCTGTTTGAGAATTAGTTTTTGGCTTTAAGACTATTTCTTTATCTTCCTTAAACTCTTCACATTCTTGGTGCTGAATATTCATAGGAATATCTATCAAAACAGGACCTTGACGCCCTTGCATTGAAATAGAATAAGCTTCTTTGAAAATTGCAGGAATATCTTTTGCATCTTTTACAGCATAGGCAGCCTTCGTAATAGGTTTAATTATGGAGACTATATCTGTTTCCTGAAATCCAAGTTGGCGTATGGGACGATTGCCTTTTTGCTCATTAGTATTTACTTGACCTGTTATAAAAATGGCTGGAACCGAATCAAAATAACAATTACCAATACCTGTAATAAGATTGGTTGCACCTGGACCACTGGTAGCTAATGCAACACCTGGCTGATTTTTAACTCTTGCGTAAGCATCAGCTGCCATTGCTGCTGCTTGTTCGTGATGAACGCTAACTATTGTAAACTCATTCTTATACATTTCATCAATCAAATGAGTTATCATTCCTCCTTGTAATTCAAAAACAGTATCAATCCCTTTTGATTTCAAAAATTGAGCTATATATGTAACTACCTTCATTTTTAATTGCTTTTGTAATTTGATATTATTTTCATAATTGTTTCTTCCAAAGGTTCTATGCTTAAAGTCCCAAATGTTTTATCAAATTTGTTAGAAGAACCAACCATAAACATATTTTGATTCTCTCTATATGGTATTGCTCCAAAATTCAATAAAGACTCAGAAACCTTTAATTCTTTGGCTATGGAAATAATCAATTCTCTGATTTGAACTGATCTACCTGAGCATAAATTATAAACTCCTGAAAAATTCGCGGAAGAATTTATTATTAAATTCATACGTAATAGAAAATCGTCCATATGCATATAATCATAGAATTGCTCTCCTTTTGTAAGGGATATTGATTGATTATTCAGCAAATTATTTACAACCTTTGGTAATAGCCAATCTCTGTTCTCATTTTGACCTATTAAAGAAAAGACTCTTAACCAATACCATTGAGCAGAATGAGCTTTGGCTAAATTCCTTAAATAATATAAGGTCATTAGTTTTATCGCTCCATAAGCATCCACTGGGTAAGGAACAAAATCCTCACTTACCTTATGGTCAAAAATTCCATACTCAGCCTGCGAACCAAAGGATATGATTTTTTTAATGTTATTCTCTAAGGCAAACTCAAATATTAGTTTAGAAAATCTAAAATTAGCTATCTGAATATCCCAATCATTACGCTCTAATGCTGAAACTCCAGCCCATGCTGAATGAATTAATAACTCAAAATGGACTTCCTTGATTAAATCTTGCCAATTCTCTTTATCCGAATTTATCCAATTAACCCTATCTTTAAACTTAGCACATTTTTCAAAGTTTGACTTATCTCGGCATATTCCATAAACATTATGCTGGTTTTCCAACAAATTGAAACAAATGTTAGAACCAATAAAACCTGTTGCACCTGTTATTAGAATATTCATGTTTTAATAGAAAAATAACGAAACTTGATTATAATAATTTAGAATTTGATTATAGATTATTGAATCTTGATTCTAAATTATTGAAACTTGATTTTAAAACTAAAAAATAGTTTGTCTTGTTAAAGTATTAATTTCTTATTCCCAATCGTCAGTTAATATATTATTTAAAGCAACTCCGTTATTCTCTAATTTTTGCTTAAATTGTCTTATCATTATTATAGGGCCTGAAATAAAATAAGATGCTTCTTTGTTATTCTCATTAAATATCTTTTCTATATCCAGAACTCCATCGGTATCTTGATAAAAGTTTTTTATTTTTAGATTCGGATTAATGGATATAGCTTTTTTTAGTTCTGTTTCATAAACATTAAAGCTTGGATTTCTATATCCAGCATATAAAACTGGGTTTTGGTAGTTTGCAAACGACGAATCGGTAAAAAGTGAAAGAAAAGGTGTTATTCCTGTTCCTCCAGAAATAAAAATAGTATTTTCTTTATTATGCTCTTGTTGGAAAAGGTCTCCATAAGGCATTTTCAACCACACCTCTTCTCCTTCTATTAGTTTGTTCTGCATTTGCTGTGTGAATTTTCCTTTCACTGAATAGGTTATTTTAGCATATTTTTCTTCAGGAGAGGTTTGCAGACTAAAGCATCTTGATTCAGGCCACTGACCCGAGCCGTCATATTCGGAGTCAAGAGCCAAATGAAGAAATTGCCCAGGCAAATATCTGAATTTTCCACCATCCGAAACAAAACTAAGTGTGTATAAACCTTCTACGAGATTTTCAATTTTTAAAATCTTAGCTTTGTATTTCTTAACTATCATTTGTTTAATCCAAATTTATAAGGATGCAATAAACTCATCAAGTACTTTCTCTTCATGCAAAAACATCTCATCTGTAAGACCAGGATATGTTCCTAAAAAGAAAGTATTATTCATAATATTATCAGTAGTATCTAAATTTACTGCCACTTTCCAATTCTTATTAACAAATGCAGGTTGTTTAGACATATTCCCTGCAAAAAGATTACGAGTTTCTATCAATTGGCTGTTAAAGTAACGTGTGATTTCATCTCTTGAAAACGGAGCCTCTTTTCTTACAGTAACTATAAATGCAAACCATGCAGGCTCTGAACCTTCTGTTGCTTTGGCTAAGTTAAAATAATTAGGATATTTAGAGAAAATAGAGTAGTGTTTATTGAAGTTTGCCTTACGTTTCTCACAAAACATCTCCAATTTATCCATTTGAGCCGCACCAATAGCTGCTTGTATATCTGTCATTTTAAGGTTATATCCTATTTCTGAATAAACATATTTATGGTCATAGCCTAATGGTAAGTTGCCAAATTTTTGAGAAAACCTTTTGCCACAAGTATTATTTTCTCCTCCCATGCAATAACAATCTCTTCCCCAATCTCTGAAAGCACGTACCAATTGTGCAAGGAGTGGATCGTTGGTTATTATAGCTCCACCTTCACCCGTTGTAATGTGATGAGCTGGATAAAAAGAAATGGTTGAGAGATGTCCAAATGTACCTGTATATCTTCCTTTGTACTTGCTTCCAAAAGCATCGCAATTGTCTTCAATTACCCAGAGATTATACTTTTCCGCCAAATTCATTATGGCATCAATATCAAAAGGATTGCCTAAGGTGTGGGCTAAGAATATGCATCGTGTTTTATCAGTAATAGCTTTTTCAGCTTGCTCAATATTGATGTTATAAGTATCTTTATCTACATCTACAAAAACAGGTATTAGACCATATTGTATTATGGGAGTAACTGTTGCAGGGAAGCCTGCTGCCACTGAAATCACTTCATCGCCAGGTTTCAATCTTTTATCTCCTAATTTTTCAGAAGTAAGTGCCGAAAAAGCAAGCAAATTGGCAGAAGAACCCGAATTAGTTAGCAATACATTCTCAACTCCTAAGAAATCTGCTATTTTTTCAGCGAACTCTTCTGAATAACGTCCTTCGGTTAGCCAAAAATCTAAGGAAGCGTCCACCGCATTTACTATCTCTTTTTCGTCAAAAACTCGTCCTGCATAATTTACTTTTGAAACTCCTGTCTCAAAAGTTTTATTTTCAAACCTTGCTTTATAAAATTCTTTTGTTTTTTCTATAATTTCCTTGCGTAGCTGTTTATGATCAGTCATAATATTTGTTATCTCTTATCTATCTTTATACATTTCCTCATAATAATTTTTATAGTCGCCGCTTGTTACGTTATCCATCCACTCTTTGTTTTCCAAATACCATTTTACTGTTAATTCTATTCCTTCTTCAAATTGCAAAGAAGGTTCCCAGCCTAATTCATTCTTTAGTTTTGTGGAGTCTATTGCGTATCTTAGGTCGTGTCCTGCCCTATCTGTTACATAGGTTATTAAGTTCAACGATTCTCCTTCTGGGTTTCCAAGTATTTTATCTACTGTTTTAATAATAACCTTTATTAAATCAATATTTTTCCACTCGTTGAAACCTCCTATATTATATGTATCTCGGATTTTCCCTTTATGGAATATAATATCAATTGCTCTTGCATGGTCAACAACATAGAGCCAATCTCTAACATTCTCTCCCTTGCCATAAACTGGAAGAGGTTTATTATTGATTATATTATTAATAAATAGAGGTATTAGTTTTTCAGGGAATTGGTATGGTCCATAATTATTGGAACAATTAGTTATTACTACTGGAAGTTTATAGGTATCACAGAAAGAACGTACAAAATGGTCTGAGGAAGCCTTTGAAGCTGAATAAGGAGAATGTGGGTCGTAAGGTGTGTCTTCTGTAAAGAATGTATTGTCAAAATCTAATTCACCATATACCTCATCGGTTGAAATATGATAGAATAGTTTTCTTTCATAATTATCTTTCCAACATTCTTTGGCTGCTTGCAAAAGAGATAATGTCCCTAAAACATTGGTTTGAGCAAAAGTAAATGGGTCTTTAATACTCCTATCTACATGGCTTTCTGCTGCAAGATGAATTACTCCATCAATATTATTTTCCTTGAATAGATTTAGTATTGTTTCAAAATCACAAATATCAGCCTTTACAAACTTATAATTTGGTTTCGTCTCAATATCTTTAAGGTTTGCCAGATTACCAGCATAGGTTAGTTTATCAAGGTTGATAATATTATATTCAGGATACTTATTTACAAAAAGTCTTACAACATGGGAGCCTATAAATCCTGCTCCTCCGGTTATTAATATATTTTTTTTCATAGTTTTTATTTATTATCTATTAGTTTGATTAGATATTGCCCATATTGATTCTTTATCATTGGTGTTGCTATTTCTTGTAGTTTTTCTTTGGTTATCCATCCTTGATGATAGGCTATTTCTTCTAAACAAGCTATTTTTAAACCTTGACGTTTTTCAATTACCTCAATAAAGGTTGATGCTTCACTTAGAGAATCGTGAGTCCCTGTGTCTAACCAAGCAAAGCCTCTTCCTAATAGTTGTACCTTTAATTGTTCTGAGTTCAAAAACTCCTGATTAACTGTTGTTATTTCTAATTCTCCTCGTGCGGAAGGTTTGATATTCTTTGCTACATCCACAACCTTATTTGGATAGAAATATAATCCTACTACTGCATAGTTGGATTTTGGTTCTTTTGGTTTTTCTTCAATGGATAGCACCTTGCCCTCTTTATCAAATTCTGCAACTCCATATCTTTCTGGGTCATTAACATAATAGCCAAAGACCGTTGCCATATTATTTTGCTCCGCATCAATCACAGCTTTTTTTAGCATTGGAACAAAATTCTGTCCATAAAATATATTATCTCCCAAAACCAAACATGCTGAATCATTTCCTATAAATTTCTCTCCAATTATAAAGGCTTGTGCTAATCCGTCAGGTGAAGGTTGTTCTGCATAGGTAAATTCTACACCATAGTCTGAACCATCTCCTAATAATCTTCTAAAACCTGGTAAGTCATCAGGAGTTGAAATAATCAAAATTTCTCTTATTCCTGCCAACATTAATACAGATATTGGATAATAAACCATTGGCTTATCATAAATTGGCAATAATTGTTTAGATACTCCTTTTGTGATTGGAAAGAGTCTTGTTCCACTCCCTCCTGCTAAAACTATTCCTTTCATAGAATAAATCTATTATTAATGATTATTTTGTTGTTGGGGCATAATTAGGATTGGTTAATTCCACCAACCAATACTCCTTATCATTGTAAACTTGAGGAGTTTTATTTACTCTTACATTAAAAAACATAGGGTCGTCAGAAGGTATAGGACTTTGATACATATCATATTCAGGAGAAGTTGATGCAATTTGAACAAAATAATCATTTAAATAATTACCTAATTCAGAAGTTTTGGCAGATAATATATATAAGCTAATAGAATAAAGCTTATAATCGTAGAAATTATAAATTAGATAATTCAATTCATCACTATTCAATTCTCTATAAACCAAAGCATTTGGCTCGTCAGAAATAAGACTCCTTAGTTCATAAGATTTGATTGGATTCTTACCTTCTCCCCAAGTAAATATTGGGTCTCTAAAATAGAAATAGTATTTATTGACATTGATATTTAATTTTTTACTACCTAAGTTTATAAATGTTTTGCCGACTTTTCGAGCAGTAATTTTATAATCTATATCTCCCATTTTATCAACGGAAGCAATATTTGTATTATCTACAAAAACCGTAGTATCGTAGTTTTGAATTGTAATGTTTTTTGTTTCTCCCACTTTTAAAGTAACACTTGAAGTAGACAAAATTACAGGTGGTTTTGTTGGTTTTACTGGTTCTGGGTCATCATCTTTGCAACCATAATTCATAATGACTAATGCTCCTAATAATAGGATTGATAATATCTTTTTCATAGTATTAAGTTTTTAAGGATTTATAATTGAATTTATTAAATTTTATATGGCAATGCCACGTCAGACACATAATTTGTTTATACGTCTGACAAGTGATTTATTTGCAAAAGTAAGTATTTTATTTTATTTAGGAAATTAACTATGTCTTATTTTTTTAATTTATTTTTATATAGTAAACAAAAGTAGGTGCAAAAATAGGTATATACTACCTTGAATCCATAAAGTATTTTATAGGTAGTTTATTAACTAACTTAACGATAATTAACATTGCTAAAATAGAAACAATAAATCTAAATAAAAATACTCCCGTCCAAGATGCTCCAAGTGCTATCATTAAAAGAGAATCCTCTATTATGGAATGAAACAAACTAAGTAGTGCCAAAGAAAGAAATATATCCTTCTTAGGAATATTCTTTTCCTTTGATTCTGCAACTATAAGTCCTCCTCCATAAGCTAAGCCTAATGTCATACCCACAAGGGTTAAAGGCATAACTTTTTCACTTATGCCTAATAGTTTGATAACTGGATAAAGAAGTTTATTAATTAATGTAATTACCTTTATTCTCTCTAAAATATCTAAGATATGAATTAGAGCCATTACTATTAAAGCAATGGTTATGTACTTCTTTATCTCACCAATAGCCCAATCTGTTAAGGAAAGGTTTTCTGAGCTAAGAGCAGGAAGCTCAATAATTGTCTGGTATAGATTGAAAGATGAATAGATAAGATTGAGAATTAAAGCAAAAAGATATCCTCCAACGACTCTAATAAGAAATATAGGAAGAATTTTTGTACCCGCTTTCTTACATATTGGAATTTCAATCAAAAGAGTATGAGCAAAGAGAATAAGAGTTGTTAAGACGGTCATTTGTGCCACAGAAAGTGGATTATTGGCATAAATGCCGCTTAGAGCAAGTATGCCTCCATAAATATTTGAAAGCATAGCCGTTACCCAAACCAAACTCATCTCTTGAGGAAGTCCCAATGGATACATCAAAGGCTCAAAAGCTTGACTAATGTATGGCATAGCACCTGTTTGTTGTAATACTTTAATAATAATACTCACAGGTATCATTATCTTAAAGAATACAGAGCTGGCTTTCCACCATTTTTGAAATATTCTTTTTAGGTATTCTTTAATGAGTTCTTCTATGATTTTTTATCTTTGATAAATAATTATACTTAGAAGCTAAACAAAAGCTCCCTATTCTGCAAAACGAATATTAGTCATTGTTTTTTCGCAATAACGACATTGTATTTTTAAAGGATTTTTCTCAACAACCTTAAATTTTGTATCAACTATCTCCTTATTTGTTATGCAGTTAGGATTAATACATTTTAGAATTATATCTATCTTCTCTGGAATTTCAACAAATTTCTTTTCAACAACTTCATAGTTTTTAATAACAATAAGAGTTGCTTTTGGAGCCACAAGGGCTATTTTGTTTATATCCTTCTGTTCAAAGAACTTATTTCTTGCTTTTATTATCCCTTTCTTCCCATATTTCTTTGAATCAAGATTATTACCTATCAAAACTTCATCTTCATACTTATCTAAACCCAAAATACTTAACACCATAAGTACTGTATCTACTGGTATATGGTCTATTACTGTACCGTTTTCAATTGCAGATACTACTAACTCTTTCTTTGATATATTTGTCATAATTTTAAATTTTTAAATCAATTATTTAACTCCTAATATTGCTGTCATAAGGGCTTGACGAACATAAACCCCATTTCTTGCTTGTTGAAAATAATAAGCATAAGGCGTTTTATCCACATCTGTTGCAATTTCATTAACTCTTGGAAGTGGGTGAAGTATTCGCATTGTTTCTTTGCAGCCTTTTAGCATTGCTGCATCCAAAATATAAGAATCTTTTACTTTTTCGTATTCTAATGGGTCAGAAAAACGTTCCCTTTGAATTCTTGTCATATAAATTATGTCTGAAAAAGGAATCACATCTTCTAAATTAGTATATTGTTCATATTTTAGATTTGCTTCCTTTATATGCATTTTTACTGATGAAGGTAATTTGAGTTCTGTTGGCGAAACTAAATGGAAGGTTGCGTTGAAATTACACATTGCCTGGACGAGTGAATGAACAGTACGACCATATTTCAAATCTCCTACCAAAGTAATATTTAGGTTTTCAAGGGTATTTTGAGTTTTTAGGATAGAATAAAGGTCTAACATACATTGTGTTGGATGTTGATTAGCTCCATCTCCTGCGTTTATTAAAGGTACTGAGGCAACTTCTGCTGCATAACGAGCTGCTCCTTCAATGGAATGTCTCATCACGATTATATCCACATAGGCAGATAACATTTTTATTGTATCGTGAAGGCTCTCTCCTTTCGACTGCGAGGTTGCAGAAGGATTGGAAAAGCCTATTACCTTCGCTCCCAACATTGAAGCTGCACTCTCAAAACTCAAACGTGTTCTAGTTGAGGGTTCAAAAAAGATTGATGCAACGACCTTATTTTTAAGGATTTCTTGTTTTGGATTTTCTTCAAATTCCTTAGCCAAGCGAAGAATTTCCAAATACTCTTGCTTGTTGTAATCTGAGATAGAAATTAAATTTTTGCCTTTTAAATTCATCTTAATTATATTTTAGATTTAAACATTTGTCTATTTTGATATAAATATTAGTTTTCAAGAGCAATAAACATAATTTTCAAGCATCAAAAAAAAGGCGACTAAAAAAAATAGTCGCCTTAATGATGAAAAATTAAATTTATAATATCATAATAAATATTATTTAAACTGCTAATTATGTTTATCTTTCCAAACATTTACTTTAAAATTTATCTTTGCAAAGATAATATTAATTTTTAATTTAGATATATTTTTCTATTATTTTTATCCATAATTTTTTTGAATTAGTTGGACAAAAATAAATCAACTCTTTTAATTTTTTTCTTTGATATAAATTTATTGTTCTTTGATTATAATTTTTTATTCTTTGATTTTAAATTATTCTTTTTTGATATTAAAATAACTCCTCTATTTATTATTTACTCCGTAGCCAAATAAAGAAAAATCAAAGATGGTTGGGTCTAATGGAAAAATAGTTTTGAGTTTGGAAGTTATTTCAAGAGCCGTCTTCATATTAGCTTGCTTTGAGCGAGTTAGTCCAAACAGAAGAGCCTGCTTATGAACATGAGTATCAAGAGGAATAATCAAATCCTGAGGTTTAATTATGCTCCAAATGCCTAAGTCCACAATATTATCGTTTCTAACCAACCACCTTAACATCATACAAAGACGTTTACATGCAGACTTAGTATTAATTGGCACTCCTTCAACATCTTTAAAGAGTTTTACAAGTGCTTCAAGTAAATCTAAACAAGTGGTTATTTTCTCTTGACTCAATTTCTCTTCAAGACTATTATATTTCTCTATTATATAGATAGTATAGAGAGTGTTACAAAGATTATAGAAATCGTTATACTTATAAAAACGATACAAGCTATTATTATCATTCTCATAAACTTGAAAGCCTCTTTTCTTTATGAATTGAAAAGGAGAATTATCATATTTATTTATTTGTTTATGAATAATAATTAGAGTTTTAAGTATAGCTGTTCTATTTCCATAAGCCAACCATGAACTAATGAAGGCAGAAATCTCAATGTCTTGTTTATTATGATATTGATGAGGAAATTGTATGGGGTCAGACTTAATAAAATCCTTTGTATTGTAGGTTTGAGCATACTTTATTAAAGTAATTTTTATCTTATCCATTAGTTTTCAGACGTATTTTAATAGTTTTGGATTGATTCGTAGAGTAAATCATGGATATTTGTTCGGATATTATAAGTTGAGAGTTTATTATTGTTTTGTGAAGGGTAAATCCTATTGGAAAGAAATACAAAGGCCAGGTTTTCTTTTGGTTCAATCCAAACATAAGTTCCTGTAAATCCAGTGTGTCCATAACTATCTTTGGAGGCGTATTTTGAACATGGGGAAGAATTTCCATTATTAATAATAGGCTTGTCGAATCCTAATGCCCTCCTATTATTTTTAAAATAAGTCTTATTAAAAGTTTTGATGGTCGCTTCTTGCAAATAACGTTGGTCGTTATATTTTCCTCCATCTAAAAGCATCTGGCAAAGCTTTGCAACATCCATTGCATTTGAAAAAAGCCCTGCATGTCCTGCAATTCCTCCCATCATAGCAGCTGCTGGGTCGTGAACATATCCTCTAATAAGGTCATTTCTAAAATAATTGTCCTTTTCAGTTGGAGCAATGCTTTTAATTTTGAATTTTAATGTAGGATTAAACCCTATATGTCTTAAATTCATTGGACCATAAAACACTTTTTTTAGATATTGGTCAAGGTTTAATCCCGTTATTCTTTGTATCATATCTCCCAAAAGAATAAACCCAAAATCGGAATAAACATATCCTGCATTTTTGTTTAAGTCGCTTGTTGCTATTTGATTAAAAATGGTTTGTGTGTACGATTTTTTAATCCATATTTTTTTATCTACCCTATAAAAATCCAAGTCTAAATGTGGGTTATAAAAATAAATTGTGTCATCTAATTTCTTGTCTATGATTGTACTCTTATAGAAAGGCTCCCATGCTTTTAATCTTGAATTATGCGAAAGCACCTCCCTTATAGTTATCTTACTCTTGTTTGTTCCCTGTAAATATGGTAAGAAGAAAGAAAGAGTATCGTCTAAGGAATATTTGTCTTGTTCAAAGAGTTTCATCATAGCAATAGTGGTTGCCATAATCTTTGTTACCGAGGCTAAGTCATATATTGTATTGTTATTGACTTTAATTACCGAGTCATAGGTTTGGTATCCGTAAGATTTTTGATAGGCAACCTTATTATTATGCAAAACGACAATCTCGCAACCAGGGTATGCTTTGAGTTTTATACCTTGATTTGCAATACTATCTATCTTTTTGAAATATTCGGGATTCATATCAGCTTCCACACAACCTATATATCCCATTGCATCTTTACTAAAACGTAAGCCTTGATTGAGTTTGAACTTATTTGAACTCGTAACAGGTAATCTTCCTATTGTCTCTATTTGACCAAAGAGACTCTTCGCTAATGCTTTTTGAAGAGATGGGGTATTTTCGTAACCAACCAATACAGCTTTAATACTATCTAAATCATCAATATATTTTAAAGAATAAGGATTAGCAAAGAGAGCCAATATAGTTTTATTATTATCTTGAAGTATTTTTAAATTATTTATTGCAGCATTAGTAATACCAAAGCGTTGCTTGTCTGATTTTCTAATATCGCCACTTATTACCGCAACAACATAATCCATTGCTTCAAGTTTTGGCAAGAGGGTATTTATATTTTCATTGTCTTTTAACTTATATATATCTGCATTATTATATCTTCTAATAGTTGAGGTAAATGCTTTTACATCCTCATTTCCAAGCTGAACAATAGCAACCTTTGACTTCTTTCTATCTATAATTGGAAGAAAATCATTATCATTTTTTGCAAGTGTAATTATGGTTTGGGCAAGTTTGTCGCTAATTTCTTGGGCTTGATTTAAAAGGTCTTCGCTTGGTAATGATAATTCGTCTCTTTCGGAGTCAAATAGTCCTAATTCATATTTGATATTTAAGACCTTACGACATTTAGTTTCTATATCGTGTTTGGTTAATCGCCCATCTTTAATCGCTTTTAAGATACTATTAACTGCCTTATATTCATTTTTTGGCATAAGTAATATATCAACGCCTGCAATTAAAGCTAATACTTCGGCTTCTCCATCCTTATAATTATTGGTAACCCCACTCATATTCAATGCATCAGTAATTACAATTCCACTAAAACCTATCTCTTTTTTCAAATATTCGGTTATAATTTCCTTACTTAAAGAAGATGGAAGGTTTTTATCTGGAATTAATGCAGGGATATTCAAATGCCCAATCATAACAATTCTTGCACCTTTTCTTATGCAATAACGAAAAGGATAGGTATCAACACTATCAATAAATTCTTTAGAGTGATTAATTATAGGTAAAGCATGATGAGAATCAACTTCGGTGTCGCCATGCCCCGGGAAATGCTTTAAAGAGCCAAATACTCCATTATCTTGCATTGATTTCAAATAAGCCCAAGCAAGTTTAGAAACCCTTTTCGTGTCCTCTCCAAACGATCTTGAACCTATAACAGGGTTTTTAGGATTGAGATTAATATCCACAGTAGGAGCAAAATTAATATGTATTCCCAAAGATTTAGCCTGCAAGGCAATATTTTTACCCATTTCATAAACTAAAGAATCGCTATCAGAAGCACCAAGAGTTAGCTGACGCATATAAGAATAACCATCACTTAATCTCATACCCAAACCCCATTCACCATCAATACTAAAAAGTAGAGGTGTTTTGGCTAAGGTGGAGTATTTCTTGTTTAATTCTATCACATCCTCACCTCTTCCTTTAAAAAAACAAATTCCCCCAACTTGTAAACTGTCAACAGATATACTTATATTCTTAATATAATTAGAGTTATTATTGGCATCAGAGCCTATAATGATTAGTTGTCCTATCATTTGCTCTAAGGTCATTGACTTGATTTTATTGTTGATAAAGACTTCTTGTGCTGAAAGATTAATAGAAGGCTTTTCTTCACTTGCTGAAATACAAGAAGAAAAACTCAAACTAAGAATAATTGTAAAAATTATTCTGTTGTATCTTTTATTTGAATAATTTATCATAAAGTATTATCTTTTTTAAATTAGGTTTTAACTTTGCAAAGTTAAGAAAAAGAAACTTAATGAAGAATATTAATTTATGATACTTTTAGTTTACTAAGTGGATAAAATCAATAAAAAAAAAAGCTATCAATTTAGGTTGATAGCTTTTTTTTATGAAAATTGCTAAGCTTCTTAGTTAGAAGCTCCTGTAACAGTTATCATTGATTGTTGAACTCTTGTTTTGTAAGTAGGATTAGAAACGCAAGTTTTAACTTGTTCAGTTTTAGCTGCTGCTTCTTTCTTTAAAGCCATCCATTCTTTTAATGCATCTGGATTAGCACCTTTACGCTTTTGAGCATTTTGAATTCTAGTAGCGAAACCTTCATAATCAGAAACGATTTTTTCGCAAGGATCAACCTTTGGTTCTTCTGCCTTAGGAGCAGGTTTTGAGGTTTTTGCTGGTGCAGGTGCTGCAACTGGTTCTTCTGCTGCTGGCACTTCTGCTTCAACAGCAGGAGTTTCAATAGCTGTTTCAGTTGGAGTTTCAACTGGAGCTTCTTTCTTTCCGCATGCTGCCACAAGAGCAACTAATGCAATACTTAATAATAAGTGTTTTACCTTCATAATTTTTCTCATTTTTTAAAATTAGTAATCATAAATTTGACTTTGCAATAATACAACTTTTTTTAGATTGGGAGTATATTTTTTAGAAATAAATTATTTATTACTCTCTTTCTCTTTTAGTTTTATTCTTTTAATCAACAAGTTATATAAGATTTGAAAAGGGTACATTTTAAAATAGAATTATCTTATTTTGCAGGTAAAATTACTAATCTTTGAATGTTTTATCTTGAATTCGTATGGATTCTTGATGGATTAATTCAAAAATCTCTTTAATAAATTCTTTACCCAAATCACTCTTTTGAGAATAATTCAACCTATTTTGTAACATCTGTTCAAATCGCTCTATTTGTAGGATAGGAATGCTCTGCTCTTTCTTTATCTTAGCCACTTCAATAGAAAGTATCATTCTTTGTTTCAAAATGTCCAATAACTCATAATCCAAGCTATCCATTTCCGCTCTTAAAGTATTGATAGGACTAATAGCCTCTAAGTGGTTTTGAGGAATTCTTAACTCCGAAAGAATTTGCTTTAACTCCAAAGGAGTTATCTGCTGACTATTATCCGTTAGAGCCTCCTTAGGATTATTATGTACTTCAATCATAAGACCATTCAAACCAATATTTAAAGCCGTTTGCGATATATCCTTAATCAAACTACCCTTTCCAGCAATATGACTTGGATCACATATAATAGGTATATTAGGGAAAATCCTTCTCAATTCAATAGGCATCTTCCAGTAGGGAGTCTGACGAAATATTCCATTATCTGCAAAAGAAAAGCCTCTATGGATAGCATAAATTTGACTATTACCCTGACCAAGCATTCTCTCAATAGCTCCAATCCAAAGTTTTATATCGGGATTTAAAGGATTTTTTATGAAAATAGGAATATCTACACCTCTAAGAGCTTGGGCTAATTCCTGAACATAGAAAGGATTGGTGGTTGTTCTGGCTCCTATCCACATACCATCAACAGAATGCTCTAAACATTTCTCAATATGAAAAGGAGTTCCAACTTCGGTTATAACCTTTAAAGAGGTTGTTTGCTTCACCTGGGCAAGCCATTTCAAGCCCCTTGTTCCCACTCCTTCAAAGAGATTAGGACGTGTTCTGGGCTTCCAAATTCCTGCTCTATACCATTTTACTTGCTTTATAGAATCAAGCTCTTGTGCAATGGACAAAACCTGAGCCTTGGTTTCAGCAGAACAAGGACCTGCTATTAGTTCAAACACAATTTAATATTCCTATTAAAATTCGGAGAACTCTTACAGAAAAATATAGCATAAGGATTTGAACTCCTTGCATAAGCAAGGATATTTTCTAATACATTAATGCTGGGTTGGGATTCACAAGGGATTGATTCCAAAATAAACGAATCAATGTCGTCTTGCCAAAAATCAATTAAATCAAAAATAGTGTAATCTTTTTCCATAAAAAAACATTTATTAAAACAATTTTAAAGCAAAACGTTCTAATAAATGTTTTTATTGTACTAAGAAATTATTATATTCTTTTTTCTTACATATGTAATACCATAGCATTTTCTTCGGCTAAGCGGCGCATATTAATTAAAGCATAACGCATCCTACCTAATGCCGTATTGATACTTACGCCTGTTTTATCAGCAATCTCTTTAAAACTCATCTCAGAGTAGTGCCTCATAAGTAAAACCTTGCGTTGCTCTTGTGGTAACTGACGAATTAATTTCTTAACATCATCTCTAATTTGAGATTTGATAATTGTTTGTTCAATAGAATCTTCCGAAGAGCCCAAGACATCAAAGATATCAAAACTTTCATCGCCCCTAACACTTGGGAAACGCTTACTCTTACGAAAATGGTCTATAACCAAATTATGTGCAATTCGCATAGCCCACTGAATATATTTACCTTCGTTCCTATAATTACCACTTCTAAGAGTGTTTACAATTTTTATATAGGTATCTTGAAAAATATCATCAGCCAAAGCCTTATCTTTCACTAAGGAAAGAATATAATTGAAAATTTTAGATTGATGACGAGATAATAAGACATCAAAACTTATAGTATTGCCTTCCATATAGGCAGACACTAATTCATTATCGCTCATTTTATCATATAACATAGGAAACCTCCTTTTTAATTTAAATTGTTGTTTGTTAAAAAAAAGTAATTGTTCCTATTCTATAAGCAATAATTTTTATGTTTAATTTGATTAATATTTCGGGGCAAAGGTAATAATATTTTTGAAACAAACAAATATTTTTGTAAATATTTTTAATAAAACATTCTCAAATAGTATATTTTTCCTACATTTGCAAAATTGTTTATAAACTAATAATAAATAGAAAAAAAATGAAACTCTTAAAGATTATAACCCTTTTGATAATAATTTTAGTAGCATCTTGCAATTCCCCAAAGAAAGAACCCACTAATCAAATAAAAGACGAATTAGCTCTTTTAGACACCAAAATACGTCAAGAACCTAATAATGCAGACCTGTATTATGCACGCTCAAAGGTGTTTTTAGATAATGGGAACATGAAAGAAAGCCTTATGGATATCCAAACAGCCATCAATCTCAACAAGAAAGAAGTCAGATACTATATAAGGAAAGCAGATATTCTCTTTGCCACAGGTGAAACAACACAATCCTTTGCAGTCTTACAGGAAGCCTTATCAATAGACAAGAAGTCTACCGAAGCCTATTTAAAAACAGCCGAAATTGCCTTGCTCTTAAAAGATTATGATAAAACTATGTTCAATATAAATGAAGCTCTTAAAATAGACAAGCTAAACCCTAATGCATATTATCTTAGAGGATGGGCTTTGAAAGAAAAGGGCGACACAGTTCATGCCGTTCAGAGCTATAAGAAAGCCATAGAACTAAACCCCAACTACGAACAACCATTTGAAGAATTAGGCTTATTATATGCCTTAAAGAATGATGCCTTAGCAATAGATTACTTAAATAGCACAATCAATATTAATCCAAATAACCTAAACGCAATGTATGCCTTGGCACTTTTCTATCAAGAAAACAAAATTACACAGAAAGCCTTAGACCTCTATCAAAGAATGCTTCAGATAGACCCCACACATGCCGATGCATTACATAATGTTGGATATATTAATTTGATTGAGAAGAAGTCATACCAAGATGCCTTAGACCTGTTCAACAAAGCCATAGAAAACGATACCATGTTTTTCCAAGCCTATTATAATAGAGGAGTAACCTACGAACTAATGGGCAATAGAGAAAAAGCCATAAAAGATTTTCAAAAAGTTTTAGAGTTACAACCAAATCATAGGCTTGCAAAAGAAAAAATAAAATAATAATAGGCTTTGCCTTATCTTTCTTGTTAGTAAGGAAAGTAAAAGATGCAGAATTGCAATTTTAAATAGCACTATAATCAGTTATAGAAAGTATGCAAAATAGTAAATTACTAAAATTGCTAAGCAAAGATATTAGATAAAGTATTTCTATCTTTTGATTATAAACTTTTGTCTTTTGATTATAATTTTATGGAATTTGATTATAGAAAAACAAACAAAGCTTCCACGAAAACAAACAAGACTTATTTCAAAACATTTGTAGGTTAGGAAATTATTTTATAAATTTGCCTCGTTAATACATTACAAACAATAATAATTATTTGCCTTATGAAAAAATTATCTGTAATTGCAATTGGTTTAATTGCTATGCTTAGCGTTGGATTATTCTTCGCTTGTGAGGAGAAAGATGAGAATAATACAAAAAATAATACTCTTGCATTTAAAGGAAAACTTATTGGTACCGAAACCTGCTCTTCGGGTGTTATAGGATATTTAATTGAACTTGATTATCCATCAAATATTGGTAGAAGTATTGATTTTGACGGAGAAAGACAAAATGTCGTGAAAACATATAATAATATAGCATTACCACTAAATTCTACCATTGAAGGAAACCTCCAAGTCCTAAATCAACCTATTGATAGAGTGTGCCAAGCTCTTTATGCTCAGTTCAATGTTCCTGAAATAGTAATCATTAGTGGGAATAAATAAAGAATAATTCTCTATTGTTCGGGGTAGTTTTGGAAGATTTACCCCTGTATTGACAGAAAAATAATCTAATTTTTTATCAATTAAGTGGAACTTTAGAATCATTTAAATGGAACCTAATTTAATTTAAGTTCCATTAAAAAACGCATCTGGGTTCGTTTTAAGGCTTTTTTTGAGGCAAAAATATGTGTTTTTCCATTTTTTGGAGCCTGAGTTTTGTTTCTAAATAGCTTATTGCCAAACAAATACTGCAAAACGAAATATGGTTTATTTTTAATGGAACCTGAGCGTTTTTTTCTGGAATGTGAGCAAA
>ENA-UOOK01000842-UOOK01000842.1-fermentation-metagenome-genome-assembly--contig:-NODE-842-length-41157-cov-5.420223_pt1 | contig 41157 bp, 40 predicted proteins | sample MGYA00245777_ERZ724023 | MGnify/ENA primary metagenome ERZ724023 (study PRJEB28704, sample SAMN03018312) | fermentation metagenome | biome: anthropogenic terrestrial biome; feature: soil; material...
TTTGTCTATTTGAGAGATTGCATACAGTGGCAGATTTATGAACCACTTTTCCCTACGGTAGTCACTGGCGGAAGTGCGGATACAGATTTGGGGTGAAAACTTTCGGTTGTAGACTTTCAGGCTTTTTGCCTGGAGATTTTCAGCAGCTTTCACTTCCACTGGCAAAACCCTGCCTTGGTTCTGGATTACAAAATCAACTTCAGCCTGGCTTCCTTCAGCTGTCCAATAAAACACAGATAGCTCCTTCAGACAGGCAAATTCTTGTCGTACATATTGTTCAGTAAGAGCTCCTCGGAATTCTTGAAAAATCTGGCTTCCGTCCAGGAGCGTTATAGCATCTAGTTCGCACATAGCTGCGAGCAATCCTACATCTAGGACAAAAAGCTTGAAAGCCCCAAAATCTTCATAAGCCCTCAGAGGTAGAGATGGTTTCTTAACCCGATTTACTTTGTGCACCAAACCGCAATCAATAAGCCAGGTCATGGCTAGCTCATATTCCCGGGCTCGGGCACCCTTTCTAATTAACCCATAGATGAATTTTTTGTTCTCTTTTGCAAGTTGTGAGGGAATTGAATTCCACAGCATACGAATTCGCGGGACGGTTTCATTTGGAGCATGCTTGGAAAAGTCTTGTTCATAAGCCATAAGAATACGTTTTTGGATTGCTCTGGCTTCGGAATAATCTCGTTCTTTTGAAAACAAGGCAACCACCTCGGGCATGCCTCCAATAAAATAATACTGCTTCAAAAACTCAAGATATTTATCTTTGAAGCTAGAGACTAGTTCCCAATCCTGTTTTCGGATCAGCTCTAAAAAACCTTCCCCGCCACATGCACGCATAAATTCTGCAAAACTCAGTGGATACAGATCCAAAAAAGATACCTTGCCCACAGGGAAAGAGGTTCCCGGGTGAAGGGCTACGCCCAAAAGAGAGCCGGCTGCAACCAAATGGTATTCAGGCGCGTTTTCACAGAAGTATTTGAGGCTAGTTAGCGCACGGGGCACCTCCTGCACCTCATCAAAGATAATAAGTGTGTTTTCAGGTTCAATAGTACAGCCTGCTTCCAGTTGCAGGGCAGTGATGATCCGCTTAATGTCCAAATCTCCAGTAAATAAGCGTTCCATACGTTTGTTGCCATCAAAATTGATATAGGCAGATTTGGGATACTGCGTTCGCCCAAATTCTTTCATTAACCAGGTTTTGCCCACCTGTCTGGCTCCCCGAATAATAAGGGGAAGGCGATTTTTTGAGTTTTTCCAAGCAATTAGATCTGCCATGGCCTCTCTATACATAGACATTCCTCCATCTAATTTGTTTTATTATATCCCTTCTTTTACAAAAAGTCAAAGGACTTTCCGTCAATTGGACCACATTTATCCCACGACTTTTTGTAAGAAGGATAAAAACAGACTTTGTACAGGAGTCAGAGGCTTCTTGAAAGAAACTATCATAAAAAACTATGGGAGGACTCTTATGGACAACAAAGTTTGGCAGTCACCGGAACTTGTGAAAAAATATCTCAGGGCAGCGGGGTAGGATACCTCAGGCCTCTGTACAACTGGATCTATTGCTATGGCTCCTTGGCCAAGTTGGGGAAGTGAAGAATTTTTGGATCTGTTGCAAAGCTACTGCTTATTTACTATAATATAATTGAAGATATCAGGAGGAAATACATTTTTCATTTCCCCTTGAGGTGAGATCTTATGCTAAGACCTATGGTTATAGGTGTAACTCCCCTTGCAGACTATCGGTTAGGACTGTAAAGCCCGCAGGAATCAGTGTTGCTTGGATCCATGGACAAGATATTTGTCCTGATGAGCTGTATTATAAGAGCAAGTCTGTGGAATAAAAAATGGATAGTGGAGGTGTTCGATGCAAACTGGAATCGTAGTGCGCTCATACAGTGGCTATCATTATTTGCGCACCTGCAAAGTTGAAGATGGTCACTGGCATTTAGGACAAGAGCTAGAGTGCACCAGGCGAGGGAAACTGAAGCGAGAGAGCGATGGGATTTTGGTGGGAGACTTCGTTGAATTCTCCTCTCTGGAAAACGGCAGAGGCATAATCGAGAAGATCTTGCCTCGGAAAAGCCAGCTTGGAAGGCCAGCTATGGCTAATATCGATCAGGTCATCATCACCATCGCAGTGGAGGAACCCAAGCCTAACTTGCTACTTTTAGATAGGATGCTGGTGGCAGCTGAGGCAGAGGAACTCAGGGTTGTGATCTGCATTAATAAAGCAGATCTCCTAGGTGAGGATCCTTTTTATGAAGAACTTGCCTCCCTCTACAGCCAGGTGGGCTATCCCCTGATCCATACGTGCGCTAAAACAGGTGAGGGCATAGACAGGTTGCGCACAGAGCTTGAGGGCCACCTCAGCGCTTTGGCAGGCCCCAGTGGTGTGGGTAAATCTGCCATTCTCAACGCTATCCAGCCAGACTGGAAGCTAGAGAGTGGGGAACTGAGCCGGGCAACAGCAAGGGGCAAACACACCACTCGTTTTGCGCAGCTTCTAGTTCTAGACAGTAGAACCATAGTTGCAGACACCCCAGGTTTTACAGCCCTCAAACTTCCCAAGCTGGCTAGAGAAGAGCTGGCCCTCTATTTCCCTGAGTTCCGAGCTTCGGGTCCCTGCCGCTTTCGCAGCTGCCTTCACAGAGAGGAACCTGACTGCGCAATCAAAGGAGAGGCTGGCATCGCCCAGAGCCGTTACCAGAACTATTTAACATTTTTAACTGAAATCGAAGAAGGAGAAAGACGTGGGAAATATTAAAATAGCGCCCTCGCTGCTGGCAGCAGACTGGGGGCACCTGGCAACTGAAGTAGCCAGAGTGGAGCAGGCGGATCTGCTCCATCTGGATGTGATGGATGGGCACTTTGTGCCCAACATAAGTTTTGGACCAAACTTTGTAAAAACAGTCAGGGGACTAACCAAGCTTCCCTTGAGCGTGCACCTGATGGTAAGCAGACCCTCGGAATTAATAGAGGACTTTGTCCACGCTGGCGCGGATAAACTAACCATTCACGTGGAAGCGGAAGGGGATCACTACCGCACCATTAGCGCCATCCGAGACTCTGGCATTGAGGCCGGCATTGCCATGAGCCCAGCTACGCCTGTGGGGTCTGTGGAGGAGTTATTACCCATTGTGGATTTTGTGCTTCTGATGACGGTAAGTCCCGGTTTTGGTGGACAGGCCTTCATCCCGCAAATGCTAGAGAAGATCAGCCGCATGCGCTCGCTTGCAGGCCAGCTGCCAATAGCTGTGGATGGTGGCATCACCCCAGAGCTCTTGGGAGATGTTGCTAAGGCTGGAGCCAATATTGTTGTGGCAGGCTCTGCCCTGTTTCGGGAAAAACAGATCAATTGGAATCGGTGGCAGCTTTATGAAAGTTGACTATCATATCCACACCAGCCTCTGTGGCCATGCAAAAGGGGAAATGCGAGAGTATGTGGAAGCTGCTATCGAGGCTGGGATCGAAAAAATGGGATTCTCCGATCATACCCCCCTCTACCACCTGCCCCTCCAGCTGAGGGATCCGGGTCTGGCTATGGATGAGGCACAAATGGCAGGCTATGTGGACTCAGTCTTGGCCCTAAAAGAGGAGTATCAGGGACAGATCAAGATCGCTTTGGGCTTTGAAGCCGACTATATCCCAGGCTACGAGGAGGAACTGGAGCGGATTTTAAACCTTTTTCCTGTGGACTACATCTACGGTTCCATCCATTTTTTAGGAGACTGGGCCTTCGATAGCCCCTACCAGCGGGAGCGATACAAACAGTGGGATCCCGACACACTCTATGATCTCTATTTTAAGACGTTATGTGAGGCTGCCAAGTCAGGATTTTTCGATATTTTAGCCCATCCGGACTTAATTAAAAAATTTGACTACTGGCCCTCCGGGCCACTTGAGCCCCGCTGGCAGCGGGCAGCAGAGGCTTTCAAAGAAGGCGGCGTTGCCATTGAGCTCAACAGCTCAGGCTGGCACAGGGAGGTAGGCCAGGCCTACCCCCACCCCAGTTTTTTAGAGCATTGTTTTGCGGCAGGTGTGCCTGCCACCTTCGGCTCCGATGCTCATAGTCCAGGGGAGGTAGGCCGGGATTGGCAGCGAGCAGTGGAAACCCTCCACAGTGCCGGCTATCGGCAAATCGCCACCTTCACTGGGCGGTCTGTGGAGCTTGTGCCCTTGGGGTATAAACCAGAGCAAAGCTCAGGGGAATAGCCAAGATCCGGGGCCGGAAACGCATCTCAAGCTCCCGGAGCCGTCGCTCTCGCTCTCCGGCTAGATCTTCGCCTCCTCGCTCCCTGAGGGCCCGCTGGTAATGGGCCTCCAGATCCCCTATTGCCTCCCGCCAGCGGATGCGAGCGCTCTGTGCCCACGCGTCGTCTCGGGCCAGGGCCAGGCTGCGGGCATATTCGCAAAGCTCGCTATAAGCATCAGCATATGTCAGCTTTTCCTCAAGGAGCTTAGCTGGGCCAGCTTTAAGTTGGGGCTGGCCCCATTTTGTTAAATCTGTTTTTTGTAGCTCCTGGATCTGTCCATCCACTAGATTTTGCCACAGAAGCACCAGCTCCTCTGTGCGCTGGTCTGTGAGATAGGAGAACTTAAAATGGACCAGTAGCCCTGGCACCAGAGGCGAGCCAGGAAAGAAGGCCTGGGCAAGGAAGCTATTTTTACGAATGGAGCTGACAATTCGCTCCAGGCGACTGCTACCTGCGCGGATTACCTCATGCTCGGGATTCTGGCTGGTTTTGAAGGAAAAATGGTATTGGTTTATTTCTGGATAAGGAAGGCCTTCCAGTTCTTTGGCACACTCCAAGGGAGTGAGCACATGGTAGCAATCTTCTTTGGGATGAATCTCGGCCCCTGAGAGGGCGAGATAGTCTAGGACTACCTTTTCTGTGAGCTCTTGCATGCAAACACCTCCTGAATACTTTCCCCCCTCGGAGGAAAGCTAGCTGGGAGGGGGTGAGATTATGGCCAAGATCAGGTGTTCTGTGAGAAGTTGCGACTTTTGGGGAGAAGGTCAAGTTTGCCAGGCTGATCAAATTATTGTGAAAAACAATAAACCAGGGGATCTTGATGATGAGCTAGCGAATCTTGATCTGGAACTAGGCGTAATTGGAAATGTGGATGCAAACTTTTCACATGAAACCTGCTGCGAGACTTTTCGTCCTCGCAGGGACTGAGGTGGCAAGAGCCACCTTTTTTTTAATCCAGGAGGGCATTGTTGCGCTTTTGGATCTTTTGGTATTCCTCAAGTTCCGCTTCCAGCTCTTTGCCTAAAGTGGCAAACCCATCTAGCAACTCTTTTTGCGAGGCTGCCTCTACAATCAACTGGAAGATTCGTTTCTCCATAGCTCCCTCTGCCACAAGCCCTCCTAGCATCAATTCCAGATCTCCAATTACAGCTTGGAACATATCCACCTTCTCTTGGAGAAGGTATAGGACATGCTCTTCGATAGTATCCCGGGTGCAGAGATTGAATACATGCACAGGTCTTGTTTGTCCTAAGCGGTGAATCCGACCAATTCGCTGTTCCAGTCGCATGGGATTCCAAGGCAGATCGTAGTTTATCAGGTGGGAGCAGAACTGGAGGTTCAGTCCCTCACCTCCAGATTCCGTGCACACCATCACCTGAGCTTCTCGCGCAAAAAGGAACTTGGCCCATTCCTTTCTGCCCCGGGAGAGGGAGCCATCAAAGCCCACAGTGGGGATCCCCAGCTCTTGCAGCTTGTGGATCAGATAGCGCTGGGTGGCGATGTATTCGGTGAAGATCAGAGTTTTCTCTCCGATCCTGCCGATGAGTTCCACAGCTACTTCTGCTTTTGAGTTCTCTTGGATCTCAACTGCCAGCTGATACAGTTCAATTAGCCGCTGTTTCACCTGGGGGTTTGTGCTGGCTTGGGCCATTTTTGCCAGGGTCATAGCAGCGGCAAAAGAGGAGCTACATACCTCCCGCTGCAATGTGATAAGTGGCAGGATCCCTCGGTTTTCCATGTTTTCCATGAAAAAACGTGCCCGTTGCCGCACGAACTCCGTGAGAGCGCGATAGAGCACCATCTCCTGGGGTTTTAATGAGAGGGGGATGGAGTGCACGTGTCTGTCTGGAAATTTGATGGTGCTCTCAGAGCGCCTATTTCTGATCATAACTTGCCCCAGCAAGCTGCGCAGTTGCGCTGTATTTTGCGGGGTGCGCTTATCTTTCATAAACCGGCTTTTGAAGGAACGATAGGTGCCAAGGAGGCCAGGCCTCAGCAGGCTAATTAGGTTATAGAGCTCTTTGAGATCATTTTGCATAGGCGTTGCAGTAAGCAGGAGAAAATGTTTTTTTTGGATCTGACTTACAAATTGATAGTTAAGGCTGCGAGCATTTTTTAGCTTGTGAGCCTCATCTACAATCACCAGATCATAGGGCGTGGAGAGGATCGGCTCCCGATGCTGCTTCCGTTTGGCAGTATCGATGGAGGCGATCACACAATCGTAATGCTCCCAGGCCCTGCTGCTGCGGTTGATCACCGCTGTGATCTCGAACTTTTGGTAAAGCTCGTCCTGCCATTGCCGGCAGAGGGAGGCAGGCACCAGGATCAAGATCTTTCTGGCCAGGCCCCGCAGTTGATATTCTTTGATAATGAGCCCAGCTTCGATGGTTTTGCCCAAGCCCACCTCATCGGCCAGGATTGCCTGACCAGAAAGCTCTGAGATCACGCGCCTGGCAGTGTCAAGTTGGTGGGGATAGGGGATAATCCCCTCCCGCCGCCAGCGCTCTGCAAGATGGTCCAGAGCAATCAGTTGCTCTGGCTCTGGCCGCAAGACTAGCTGCTCTGCCCACAGCCCCAGTTGAAACCAGTCCCAGCTTGTGAAAGCTTTTTCTTCGATTGCCTCCAAGAGACGCTGGTCTGTACCTGTAGGCAAGAAGACAGAGATGGGATCGTCGCATGAGGGGAGGTTGTTGCTATCATGAGGCGGCTTTTGGGTAGAGAGAGTCGGCTCCACATAATCGATCTGGTTTATCGGCGCAGGTGTACTGCGGAGGATGGGAATGTTAATTTCCAGCACTGCCTTCCTCCTTTCCGTTTGTTTCCAGTTTTTTATAAATGGAGTAGATCAATTCTTGCTGCCTTTTGGGCTCTAAAAAGAGGGGCGTTGATCTGGCAAGAGCCGTGAGCTTTACTCCAGATGCTTTCCCTAAAATAGGTGGCAGCAACTCTCTAGAAATTTGCCAGGGGAGGGCAGCGTAGAGCTGGGGTAGTTTTGCTGCAAGTTTGCTCCCCCTCGGCAAAGCCAGATAGCTCACCTTGGCTAACAGAGAGCTCGGATTGCCTCCAGGTGTTGGTGGCAGTGCCCTGTAGTAATCTGAAGCCGGGGCTTTTGTTGCCACCAGCATCAAAGATTTTTTGATCTGGGTATTTGTGGTTAATTTTTGCCGATACCACAGCTGCCCCAGCCAGGCAGCTGTGGTATTCAGTGCATCCTGCCCCAGGTTGCGATCTAGCATGTAGGTCCACAGAAGGGGGCTCTCTTCAAAAGGCCAGAACACAGTGGTGGGCCTGCCATCTGGATCAAAACGCTGGAGCCTCGGCAGCAGCGAGAGGATCTCCTCCCAGCTTGTGGGAATTTGGTTCTCCCCCAGGCCCGCCTGCTTCCAGGGCAGTTGCTGGACAAAAAGAAAAGGTGCCTCTACAGTCATAGGCAGGGCCCAGGCCCTCTGGCCACGGGCCAGCTTGCCCCACAGGGAGGGATAGATCAAAGAGCCCAGGGGCAGTCCTCCTCCCTGTAGGGACAGAGGGGCCAAAAGATTCTCCTCTTGCCACCTTTGGGTTATGGCACCCTCTAAAAGGTAGAGGCTATTTTCTTTTGCAGCTGGACCGTACAGTGGCTCCAGCTCGACTTCAATCCCCAGCTTTTGGAAAAGGTTTTGGCAGACCAGGGCCTCTTCCCTCAGAGCGTCTTGATAGAAAAGCGTTAACTTAGCAGGAAAGACCACCTGGGGTAGAGAAAGATTAAGGGGCGGTGGCGCCTTTGGTGGCTGTGTTTTAGGCCGCAAGGGAATCAACAGCAGGGGCAGCAAAAGCAGCAGCGGCCAAAGAGGTATTTTTGCCGGTGTCACAGGCGGTGGATCTCCTAGCCTTTGTGCCGGCAGTAGCCCAGCTAACCGGAGTCGTTTGCCTGAGAGGGCCTCTTTTTTTGCTTTAAGTGCAGCTTGCTGTTCTTCCATGATGGATGGTTTCTTTTCTGCCAAGGGATGGCCTCCTTTTTTCGCTCTTTATATTCTCCCCACATGTTTAAAAGTTAATAGGCGAGGGAGATGGGATTTTTTTGCAATAGGCTATTGGCATTATTTTCGTGCCTTGCGCATATCTTCCAAGTAAACAATGGAGTTGGGAGAAGGATTTTCGTTAAAAAACAAGAATACATAAGAGGTCTTGATTTTGATTTTTCGAGAGGTGATCTATTTGCGCTATACGTTTCCCCGGGGGGGGATTCACCCACCCACAAGCAAGGAGGCTACCTGCGCCCAGGCTATTGACGTTCTGGAGGCGCCGAAACTGCTCTACCTGCCTTTGGGACAACACCTAGGAGCTCCATCCCAGCCCATTGTGGAGCGGGGGCAGCATGTGCTTTTAGGAGAAAAAATTGCCGAGGCAGGGGGCAAGATCAGTGTGCCCTTGCATGCTAGTGTGTCAGGAGTGGTAAAAGAGTTTACCACTATTTCTTTGCCCAATGGAAAAAGATCTCTGACTGTGGTTTTGGAAAACGATGGTGAGGACACCCCAGCGCCACCCCTGCCAAGGCCCCAGGGCGCTCCAGAGGGATTTTCTCGTGATGAAATAGTCGAGCTAATGCTCCAGGCTGGTCTTGTGGGAATGGGGGGAGCTACTTTTCCTACCCACGTGAAATATCGGCTTGGGGACGTGAAGGTAGATACTGTGATTCTCAATGGTGTGGAGTGCGAGCCATTCCTCACCTGCGACCACAGGCTGATGGTAGAGGAGTCAGAGGATATCATCCTAGGGCTGAGGCTCATGATCAGGGCAAGCGGCGCCCAGCGGGGCATTGTGGGCGTTGAGGAGAACAAGCCAGATGCAATAGAGGTGCTTCGGGAGAAGCTGAAGCCTTTTCCACAACTTGAGGTAAAGCCGCTGGCTGTAAAGTACCCTCAGGGCGAGGAGCGGCTTTTAATTAAGGCTGCCCTGGGCCGAGACGTGCCGCTAGATGTTCTGCCCTCGGCTGTAGGGGTTGTGGTGAACAATGTGGCTACAGCAGGGGCCCTAGGTCGCGCTTTCCGCACAGGGATGCCTCTCGTCGATAGAGTCGTGTCTGTGACAGGGCCCCGGGTACAAAGACCAGGTAACTGGCGCGTGCGCTTGGGCACACCTGTGGAGGAATTGCTAACTCGGGCCAAGTGGCAGGGTAGTACCTCAGTGTTGGCAGGAGGGCCCATGACAGCCCCCGCTATCTTCGATTTGAAGACGCCAGTAACTAAAGGTACATCGGGATTGGTGGCTATTGATGAGGAGATCCGGGAGGAGAGCCCCTGCATTCGCTGTGGCAAATGCATCCAGGCTTGCCCCTACGGCAGAATGCCCCTGTATTTTGCAAGCTTCTTGGAGCAAGGCCGCCTCGACGAGCTAGAGGAGATGGGGCTTGGGGATTGCCGGGAGTGCGGCAGCTGCGCATATGTCTGTCCTGCCCACAGGCCAATCCTCCAGACCATCAAGCTGGCAAAAGCGAAGCTCAGGAATCGTGGTTAGGGAGGTTATAGGAAAAATGGCAAATTTAACAGTCGCCTCAGCGCCCCATTTGCACTCAGGCGACGATACATGGTCTGTAATGCGGGATGTGCTGATTGCACTGTCTCCTGCAAGCTTGGCCAGCATTTATTTTTTTGGCTGGCGGGCTTGCTTGATGCTGGTAATTGGCGTGGGCAGTGCGCTTTTTTGGGAGTGGCTTTTAACCCGCAAGCGAAAAAGCACCATCCCAGATGGTTCAGCTGCAGTGACAGGACTACTTCTAACCTTGGTGCTGCCGCCCACTATGCCCCTGTGGCAGCTGCCCATAGGTACGCTGATTGCCATCGCTTTGGGAAAGCAGATCTTCGGAGGCTTGGGTTTTAACCCCTTCAATCCAGCCCTCATCGGCAGGGCAGCCCTGATGGCGTCGTGGCCTGGGGCCATGACAACTTGGCGCTGGCCACATGGTGCAACCCTTTCTTTGGAGGGTTTCGATGCCATCACTACAGCTACGCCCCTGGCCCTTTCAAAATATCAGGGTTTTAAAGTGGGCTATGGTCAGCTCCTTTGGGGGAATATTGCAGGCAGCTTAGGCGAGACCTCTGTAGTTGCTATTTTGCTGGGAGCAGCATATCTCATCTGGCGCCGGCGTATTGATCTGCGGATCCCTCTTGGTTATCTGGGCACAGTCTTTCTGTTGACGGTGCTTTGGGGGCAGGATCCCCTCTTCCACCTACTGGCAGGGGGCCTAATGCTGGGTGCATTTTTTATGGCCACAGATTATGTAACCACACCAGTTACAGCGCGAGGCAGAGCCATCTTTGGGATTGGCTGCGGTATCCTAACAGTGCTGATTCGTCTTTTTGGAGGGTACCCTGAGGGCGTTGGCTATTCCATTCTGCTTATGAACGCCACAGCACCCCTTCTTGAGCGCTGGACCATGCCAAAGAGGAGGAGACGCGATGCGTGAGGGAATTAAACTCGCACTAACCTTGATGATCATCTGCGCTGTGGCAGGGATAAGCCTCAGCTTTGTCAATAATCTTACCCACGATCGGATCGTAGAGCAACAGGAGGAAGGCCTGGCCAGATCTTTGAAAGTTGCCCTGCCTGCAGCCAAATACGAGAAAGTGGGTCTGCTATCGCTGAAAGAAGACCCTCAGTTTGAGTCTGTAGAGGCCATCTGGCGGGCAGGGGAGCCTTCGGGCTTGGTTGTGCAGGTAGCGCCCGTTGGTTATAACGGCAACATTATCTGCCTTGTGGGCCTGGATAGCAACGGTACCATTCGAGGGGTGGCTGTGAATCAACATACAGAAACCCCAGGCCTAGGCGCCCGTGTGGTTGAGGATAGCTTTTTGCAACAGTTCCAGGGCAAAGGGGAGAGGCAGGCTGTAGTAAAAGACGGTGGCCAGATTCAGGCCATCAGCGGTGCCACCATCTCCTCTAGAGCTTTGACAGCTGGCGTGAATACAGCCCTGGCTGTTTTTGAGGAGGTGTGGAGATGAAGTTGTGGCAGACATTAACAAATGGGATCGGCCGCGAGAATCCCACCTTCAGGCTGGTGCTCGGCATGTGCCCGACTTTAGCTGTGACCACCTCCCTGATGGGAGGGCTGGGCATGGGCCTGGCTACAACTGCGGTTTTGGCAGGCTCGAACCTTTTGATTTCTCTTTTGCGGAACGTGATCCCAGATAAGATCCGAATTCCCTGTTTTGTGGTGGTAATCGCCACCCTGGTTACAATTATCGATAGCCTGATGCAGGCTTATACACCACCTTTGGCTGAGACGCTGGGGATATTTATCCCCTTGATCGTTGTGAACTGCATTATTTTGGCCAGGGCAGAGACCTTTGCCTCGAAGAATAAATTGGTGCCGTCCTTTGTGGATGGTTTGGGCATGGGTTTGGGTTTCACCATCTCCCTGTCGGTGCTGGGGGCAATTAGGGAAATTCTGGGCACAGGCAGGCTGGCGCAAGCTGTGGACTTTGGCTTTGCTGGGTTCAAACTGATGCCTAAAGAGGCAGCAGGCCTAATTATGATTCTGCCTCCAGGTGCCTTTATTACCTTGGGGTTACTCATGGGCTTTCTGAATCAGCATCTTGAGCGCAAGGGAGGGGAAAAGCGTGAATCTATCTAATCTGCTGGTGATTTTTTTCAGCGCGGTCTTGATCAACAACTTCGTGATGGTGAGGTTTTTAGGGATCTGTCCCTTTCTGGGTGTCTCCCAGCAGCTGGAGACGGCCTTTGGTATGGGGATGGCAGTGACCTTTGTCATGGGGCTCTCCTCTGCTGTGACCTGGGCTTTCAACCATTATCTATTAGTTCCCCTAGGTCTTGAGTTTTTACAGACCATCGCCTTTATTTTAGTTATTGCAAGTCTTGTGCAGTTTGTGGAGATGGTGCTTCAGAAGACCGCACCTGGGCTCTATCAGGCTTTGGGGGTTTATCTTCCCCTGATCACAACTAACTGTGCAGTGCTCGGGGTAACTTTGATTAACGTGATTCAGAAGTATGATTTTGTGGCGACAGTTGTCAATGGTCTCGGTGCAGCCCTGGGCTTTACCTTGGCCATCGTGCTTTTCGCCGGGCTCCGGGAGCGCCTGGCCAGCGCTCCTATCAGTCGCGCCTGGAGGGGCTTTCCCATCGCCTTAGTTACGGCAGGGCTTCTGTCCATTGCCTTTATGGGTTTTTCTGGCTTCGATTTGAGCAAGCTTTTTGGCTAGGGGGAAATTTTAATGACAACAGTTTTGGCAACAGTGCTGGTCCTGGCGATAACAGGGCTAATTTTTGGTGCAATCCTGGCCTACGCCTCCCGGGTCTTTCAGGTGGAGGTGGATCCTAAGGTAGAGGAGATTCAAAAAGCTCTGCCTGGGGCCAATTGCGGTGCTTGTGGCTATCCAGGTTGCAGCGGTTATGCTCAAGCAGTAGCCGCGGGTACGGCAAAAGTGGATGTTTGCACACCCGGTGGGGCGCCTGTGGCAGAAAAGTTGGCCTCGATAATGGGGGTTGAGGCTGGGGATGTAGAGGCGCAGGTGGCTTTTGTACAGTGCGGAGGCAAGGAGTGCAAAGAACGCTTTGAATATCAAGGGATCCGCCAGTGCCTAGCTGCCCAGCAGCTAGGAGGGGGCCATAAGGCGTGCACCTGGGCTTGCCTTGGTTTTGGTGATTGTGTAGAGGTTTGCGCCTTCGGTGCCCTTTCCATGGGGCCCGATGGGTTGCCTCAGGTTGCAGAGGAGCTTTGCACAGGTTGCGGCCTCTGCACAGATGCCTGCCCGCGTGATGTGATTGCTATGATTCCTGCAGGTGCTAAAGTGCGGGTGGCCTGCGGTTCTCGGGACCGGGGGCCTGTGGTGCGGAAGATTTGTCCTGATGGCTGCATTGGCTGCGGGATTTGTGCGAAGGCGTGTCCCCACTCTGCGATTGAGATGGTGGATAACTTGGCTGTGATCAACTACGAAAAGTGCGATGGCTGCGGGACTTGTGCCCAAAAGTGTCCTACAGGTGCCATCGTGGAGCAGGAGCAGTAGCTTCTTGTCTTAAATTCCCATTCCCAAGTCCAGATTGGTAGGTGTTTTCCTCTTGTCTTTTAGAGGGTGTAATGATAAACTTAAACTAAGCTGGCAGAGGAAGGTTCCCCTGTTTGCTGTGATTGTGCTGATAGTTCTAGTTTTGGTTTTTTGGCAGCATAATTTTAGGAAGAAACCCTTAAGTTTTAGTGAATTTGCCCTGGATACCATGGTGGAGATCCAGATCTGGGGCCCTGGAGCCAAAGAGGCAGCAAGTTTGGCCACCTCTGAGATCAGGCGAGTTGAGGGGCTTCTGTCCCTCTACCAAAGAGGCAGTGATCTGGGCCGCATCTCCCAAGGGCTAGGCGGGGCTGTGGCCCCTGACACCCTCGTGGTGCTAGGACAAGCCCTCAAGATTGCCAAAGAGAGTGGTGGCGCCTATGACCCCACAGTTGGCACATTAAGCCGCCTGTGGCAAAAGGCAAGGGAAGAAGAAAGGCCACCTGAGAACGAACAGATTCAAAAAGCCCTTCTACCTGTTGGTTGGCAGGGTGTGGAGCTTTTGCCGTCAGGCGAGGTGCGGCTTCCCGAGGGTATGGAGCTGGATCTGGGTGGTGCTGCCAAAGGTTATGCTGTGGATCGGGCCCTTGAGGTGCTCTGGGAGAGGGGAGTCAAGCGGGCGCTAATCAATGCAGGAGGCCAGATTGGCCTGCTTGGGAAGGCGCCACGAGGTAGCTGGCAGATAGGAGTGCGCTCGCCCAGAGGTCAGGGCGTGGTGGCAGTGCTGAATCTGGAGGGGGGAGCTGTCTCCACTTCAGGAGATTACCAGCGTTTTTTTCTCTATCAGGGAAAAAGGTATCATCACCTTTTGGATCCTAGGGGAGGCTATCCTGCCTCAAGTTGCCAAAGCGCCACTGTGGTGGCCCAGACAGGGATGATGGCAGATCTACTTTCCACTGCATGTTTCCTATTGGGGCCTTCAAGAGGGCTAAAATTGGTGGAAAAATATGGGGCCCAGGCTTTGGTGGTGGATAGTAGCGGCCGCATTCACACTACAGAGGGACTTAGCTATACCCTGGGGGAGGAGCGAGATTAGTGCCTAAAGATTATCATAAAAACCGTGCAGTGCTTTTTGTTTTGATCTTAGTGGGAATTTTGACCGGCAGCGTCATAGGCGAAGCACTGGGCGGGACCCTTCCTTTTTTAAGCAAGTCTGTGGAAGCAGGCTTTCCCCCAGTGGCCTTGCAGCTGGCCGATGCCATGAAACTCACTGTTGGTTTTAACTTGAAATTTAATTTAGCTACTGTCCTGGGAGTGGTTGCGGCGATTTTTGCTTATCGCAGTCTCTAGGGGGAGAAAAAGAATGTTGATTTTAGCATCAAGCTCGCCTAGGCGGGCAGCTATTCTCCGGCAGCTGGGCATTCCCTTCACCGTTCAGGTGAGTCAGGTGCCAGAGGGAGAATTTAGTGGGTCTTTGGCCCAGAGAGTGGAGAGCTTGGCCTGGGCCAAAGCAAAGGCTGTGGCCGATAAAACTGATGGGCTGGTGCTGGGTGCAGATACCCTGGTGGCTTTAGATGGTGAAGTTTTAGGTAAACCCCAAGATGACCTAGATGCTGTGCGTATGCTCTCGCGGCTTTCAGGAAAAGTGCATCAGGTGATGACGGGGCTGGCTACAGTGGGAGAAGGCAGGGAGCTTTGTGGGCATCAGCTAACCCGGGTGAGGATGCGTACCTTATCTAGAGGTGAAATAGAGCGCTATGTTGCCACAGGAGAACCCCAAGATAAGGCTGGAGCCTATGGTATTCAAGGCAGGGGCGCAGCTTTAATAGAGGAGATCTCAGGCTGCTACTACAATGTTGTAGGATTGCCTGTGGCGCTTTTGATTGAGCAGCTAAGTAATTTTGGCATAGTGGTGCCCTGAGGAGGGATTGCGATGGGAAAGGTTAGGTATCGGGCGCGGATGGTGGATCTGCCGCTGCATACAAGGCCTAGGGAGAAGCTACTGAGCCTGGGACCGGGTGCATTAGCTGAGCGGGAACTTTTGGCCATTATCCTGCGTACAGGAACGAATAAGGTTTCTGCCCTGGGGCTCGCAGAGGAGTTGTTAGCTTTCTTCGGGGGACTGGAGGGGCTGGCCCAGGCATCTTTTGAGGAGCTGGTTCAGGTCAGTGGGGTAGGCCCGGCGAAAGCTGCCCAGATTATGGCCGCTTTGGAGCTAGGCAGAAGAGCCCAAACAACCAAGGTAAGGCCTGGAGTTCAGATTCTCTCCTCCCAGGATGTGGCGCGACTCATGGCTGAGATGGTGGATTTCGACCGGGAGCATTTTCGGATTCTGCTTCTGAACACAAAAAACCGGGTGATGTCCATTCAGACGGTCTCCATCGGCAGTCTTGCCTCTGCTATTGTGCATCCTAGGGAGCTTTTTAAGGAGGCAATTCGCAGAAGCGCTGCAGCTTTAATTTTGGTGCATAACCATCCCAGTGGCGATCCTGCTCCAAGCCGCGAGGATATTCGCCTCACAGGGCGACTTGTAGAAGCTGGCAAGCTTCTAGGAATTGAAATTTTAGATCATGTAATTGTGGGCCGCAACCGCTATTGCAGCATGCGAGAAGAAGGATTTTTCCCGGCCACACTGGTCAGTTAAGAGAGGAAAGGGGTCTTTTTAGATGGGTTTCTTTGGACGCTATACCCGTGATTTAGGAATTGATCTTGGCACAGCTAATACATTGGTTTTTGTTAGGGGGAAAGGCTTAGTCCTACTGGAACCCTCTGTGGTGGCAATTCACCGGGAGAGCGGCGAGGTTTTCGCTGTGGGAGACAAAGCCAAGGAGATGGTGGGCCGCACACCAGGAAACATTGTGGCTATGCGACCCATGAAGGATGGGGCTATTGCCAATTTTGAGATCACCCGGGCTATGCTGGGGTATTTTATTAAAGCTGCCCAAAGGCGGCGGGGTTTGTTTAAACCCAGAGTAGTGGTTTCTGTGCCCTCAGGCGTCACCGAGGTGGAGAAGCGGGCAGTTTTAGATGCTGCCATCCAGGCAGGTGCCCGGGATGCAGCTCTAATTGAGGAGCCCATGGCAGCTGCCATCGGTGCAGGTTTGCCTGTGCAAGAACCAACTGGTAATATGATCGTGGATATTGGCGGCGGCACCACAGAGGTGGCTGTGATCTCTTTAGGTGGCATTGTGGCCAGCAAAAGTGAGCGCACAGCTGGCGATAAAATGGACGATGCAATCATACAGCATGTGCGGCGCACATATAATTTAATGATCGGTGAGCGCACATCGGAGCAGATCAAAAAGGAGATTGGCTCTGCTTTTGTGCAAGATGATGAGGATGGCCGCACGATGGAGGTTCGGGGGCGGGATCTGGTAACGGGGCTGCCTAAAACAATCGAGATTAGTGAAAAGGAAGTTCGGGTTTCCCTATCTGAGCCTGTGGCCAATATTGTGGAGGCTGTAAGGAATACCTTAGAGAAGACTCCGCCAGAGTTGGCTGCAGATATTATGGACAAGGGGATTTTGCTCACAGGAGGTGGCTCCCTACTGCGGGGACTGCCCAAGCTCCTGAGCAATGAAACAGGGATGCCAGTTTACCTAGCAGAGGATCCACTAACTTGCGTGGCCAAAGGTACAGGGGCAGCCCTAGATAGTTTTCAGGTGATGAAGCGGGTGCTAATCACCTCTAAAAAGATGGATTAAGTGCAAACCGCAAAGAGGGGAGGGGAGAGGAATGCAGAAGGAGACAGCAAAATGGATCCGGATCCTGACTATTGTCCTTGTGTTTTTAGCCATTGTGAGCCTAATTTATATCACAGACCACAAGCGGGAGCGGATCAGCAAACTAGAGGAGGCAGTGCAAGAGACCCTAGCACCGGCTACAGAGCTCTTTCAGCGCATGTCCTCTTCTCTTGCTGGTACCTGGAGACAGCTTGTGCTATGGAGCAAGCTAGATGAGGAGAACCAGAAATTCCGAGAACAAATTGGAGTGCTCGAGGAGCGGGTAGGAAAGCTTGAGGAGTATAGGCTGGAAAACCAGAGGCTCAGGGACTTGCTTGAGTTTCAAGAGCAAAACCAACAGACCATGGAGCTGGTAGCAGCCCAGGTTGTAGGCCGCAGCCCAGTGAACTGGTTTAGCACCATTACCATCAATAAAGGGGCCACCTCTGGCCTGAAAAAAGATCAGGCTGTAATTACTCCCCAGGGGATTGTGGGCGTGGTGCGCAGCACTACTCCAAGCACTGCCAGTGTCCTGTTGCTGTCCGATGCCCAAATGGCCATCGGTGGCCTGGTGCGGGAGAGTAGGCACCTGGTTTTAGTGGAGGGGAAAGCAGACAGGCCCGGATTTTGTAATGTGCGAGGCTTAACTGCAGATGTGAAACTGAAGAAGGGCGATCTCATCATCAGTTCTGGTCTGGGGGGGATTTTCCCCAAGGGCCTGGCATTGGGCAAGATCACTGTGGTGGAGCGAGGGAAATATGGTCTCGGCTATCAGGGGCTTTTAAGATCAGCTGTGGATTTGAGCAGACTAGAAGAAGTGTTTGTGGTGAAGGATTTTTATACTCCTCAAGAAGAAGAGGTTTCAAAGGAGGAGAATGTACAGTGAAAAAGACCATCACCACAGCCTGCGGTATTTTGTTGAGTTTGCTCCTGGAGATGACTATCTTTCATACGTGGCGGATCTGGGGCGTGAAGCCAGATCTTGTTCTAACCTGGACTGTGCTGGTGGGGCTGTTGTGTGGACAGCCTGCAGGCATCGCAGCTGGCGCTGTGGGCGGGATCCTAGTTGATATTCAGGTGGGGAGGTTTATAGGCCTCTCCATGGCCACGGGCCTCCTTGTGGGCTGGTTGGGGGGGCAGGTTGGCACGCGTGCTTTTCGGGAGCACTGGTTTGTGCCCGTAGGTGCTGTGGGTTTCTGCACTTTGGTGGGAGAGGCTTTTTATCTTTTTTTGGGCAACTCCTTTGGCCTGGGGTGGCCCCTGTGGCAGGCTATCTATCAGGTGGTTGTGCCTACAGCTCTTTATAATATGCTCTTTGCAATGGCCATCTGGCCCCTGGCTAGGAAATTGTTTGTGGATGAGCCCAAGTACGTGGTTTGGGGAAGAGGATAATTATGACCAGCAAGCAATTAGAAGCCAGACTTAAAATTTTAGCCTACGTCCTCGTGGGCATTTTTTTCATTCTCACAGGTAGGCTTTGGTATATGCAAATTATTAGCGGCGAGCATTATGAGGCCCTCTCCCAGGGGAACAGGATTCGCCGCATTCCTGTGACAGCACCTAGGGGCATCTTCTATGATCGCGATGGTAAGCCTCTGGTTTCAAGCCGCCTCTCGTTTACTGTCTCGATTTTGCCCACGGCCCTAACAACTGACAGGGAGCTGGTTTTTGAGGATCTAGGCGAGATTATTGGCCTTGAGCCTCAGGAGATTGCAAAAGAGGTGGAACGATCAGCTAGCCGACCCTTCGAGCCTGTGCGGCTGCTGCGGGACGCGTCACCTGAGGTTGTAACCCAGATCGAGGAGCGGCGGATTGATCTGCCTGGAGTGATAGTTGAGGAGATGCCAGTTCGTAACTACAACTATGGGGAGTTTGCTAGCCACCTGTTTGGCTATCTGGGCAAGATCAATAGTGAAGAGCTTGCAAAGTGGCGAGCTGAGGGTTACCGCATGACTGACGTAGTTGGGAAAACAGGTCTGGAGCAAGTCTATGAGAAGTATTTGAAGGGGGAAGACGGTGGCGAGCAGGTGGAGGTGGATGCAGCAGGCAGGCCCATTCGCCTCTTGGGCTTTGCCAATCCCACCCCTGGCAATGATTTAATTTTAACGATTGATCAAAAAACCCAGCAGGCAGCGGAAGAGGCACTAGAGGAGCAGCTTCTTGCCATGGCCCAAAGCAAATATCCCAATGCTAAGGCTGGTGCTGTGGTGGTATTGGATGTGAAAACAGGCCAGGTGCTAGCTATGGCCAGCAAGCCTGGTTACGATCCCAACACCTTTGTGGGGGGAATCTCAGGAAAAGAACTGGAGGCTATGCTCAAGAATCCCTACCATCCCTTCACTTCTAGAGCCTTGCGGGTGGCAGAGCCTCCTGGATCTATTTTTAAGCTGGTCACGGCTACAGCTGCCCTGGAGCTGGGCAAAACTAACACTCACGATAAATTCGTCTGCACAGGCGTGGACAAATATGGTAAAAGATGCTGGATTGCATCTCGTGGGCGTAATCATGGGGTGCAGAGCCTGGTGGAGGGGATCAAGAACTCTTGCAATATTGTCTTCTATGAGTTAGGACGGAGAGTTGGCATCGATGAGCTGGCTCGTTATTCCAGAATGTATGGCTTGGGCAAGCCCACAGGCTTTGAACTGCCTGGAGAAAAAGCGGGTCTTGTGCCAGACAGGGAGTGGAAGCGGAAAAATTTCCAGAGGGAAGATAATAAAAAGTGGTATGAGGCAGAGACCATGGATGTGTCCATCGGTCAGGGGGCACTGCAGACAACGCCCCTGCAGATGGCAGGTGTGCTTTCTGCAATTGGCAATGGGGGTACCGTGTACAGACCCTATGTTGTGCGGGAGATCGTCTCCCCTGACGGGAAAAAGATCAAGTCCTTCCAGCCTATTGTCAACAATCAGCTGCAGGTATCCCAGGATACCTTCGCTGTGCTCAGGGAAGGGATGGCTGCTGTGATCGCTCCAGGCGGCACAGCCCACGGCGCCTTTGCAGGCTTTCCTGTCACTGTGGGTGGTAAGACTGGAACGGCACAAAACTCTCAGGGCGATGATCACGCGTGGTTTGCGGGTCTAGCGCCTATCGATAATCCTCAGGTTGCAGTGGTGGTTTTCATCGAGCAGGGTGGAGGCGGCGGCAGCTTTGCGGCGCCAGTTGCCCGGAAGGTGCTTGCAGCCTATTTTGACGTGGAGCAAGAAAAACCAGAGGAAAAAGAAGTTAAAACCCAAAAGCAAGCAACCAGCGGTGGGAGTGGAGGTGCTTCGCCTGCGCAGAGGGCAGCAGAACAAGTTGTTCCCCAGCAGCAACCCCTGGCTCCGGCACCACAGCAAGAAGGGGAGCGGGGGGAAGAAGAAGCGGGAGAGGGCGAGTAAAATGAATCTTTTTGCATCTTGGGGAAGGAATCGCCCCTTTTCTGGCGAAAGTTTAATTTAGCTTTGTGATGGAGGGAGAACGATTGGGCAAGGCACCCATTACTATAAAAGGGAATCAAAATGGTCTCAGGGTCTACCTCACAGAAGAGGTAGAGTTTGTGCAGATCCTCGAGTCACTTCGGGACAAGCTCAAAAGCAGCGGTGATTTTTTTGCCGGCGCTAATGTGTCTGTGCAACTTGGGAAGCGGGAACTGAGCTGGATGGAACTATCTAGCCTAGTCTCGGAACTGGAGCAGGCAGGCCTTGAAGTGCGGGTTGGCGGTAGTGAGGCAAAGAGGAGCACACCGCGCACGCGTCCTCTAGAGGAGACCAAGGAGTCCACACGTCTCGTGAAAGGAACCCTGCGCTCAGGACAGCGGGTGAATTTTGATGGTAATGTTGTAGTTTTAGGAGACGTAAATCCAGGCGCCGAAGTTGTGGCCACAGGCGATATTATTGTCCTTGGAGCATGCCGGGGCGTTTGCCACGCAGGCTCCAAAGGGGATATCAAAAGCTCTGTCTTGGCCCTGCGCCTCAAACCCACGCAACTTAGGATTGGGGATTATATCGCCCGTTCCCCAGATCACGAGATCCACGACAGCGGGGTCCCTGAAGTCGCCAGGATGAAGAATAAAACAGTAGTAATTGAAGCTTATACGAGCTGATTATGGTTCGCTAAGCAGGAGGGACGCAGATGGAAGGAATGGTTTTAGTAATCACCTCAGGCAAAGGAGGTGTTGGCAAGACAACCACAGTTGCCAACATAGGCGCAGCACTAGCTACCATGGGAAAGCGGGTTGTGCTTTTAGATGCGGACATTGGACTCCGTAATCTAGATGTAGTGATGGGCCTGGAGAATCGGATTGTCTACGATATCGTCAATGTGATGGAGAATAAGGAGCTTGCAGTGCGCAAAGCCCTGATCAAGGATAAGCGGGTGGAAACCCTCTTTCTCTTGCCAGCAGCCCAGACAAGGGACAAGGATGCAATTAAGCCTGAGCAGATGAAGCGTTTATGTGATGAATTACGCCAAGAATTTGATTATGTCCTCATCGATTGCCCAGCCGGGATCGAGCAGGGTTTCCGCAATGCCATCGCAGGTGCGGATAGCGCTCTGATTGTAACCACGCCTGAGGTGTCAGCTGTGCGGGATGCGGATCGGATTATTGGATTGTTGGAAGCGGAAGGCCTGATGGAGCCGCGGTTAATCCTCAATCGTCTACGCCCAGACATGGTGAAGCGTGGGGATATGATGGATATTGAGGATGTGCTTGATATCCTTCATGTGGATCTGATCGGTGTTGTTCCTGATGATGAGGCAATTATTATCTCTGCAAACCGTGGTGAGCCAATTGCCTACGATCGGAATTCTCGAGCTGGACAAGCCTACCGCAACATAGCTCAGAGGCTGGAGGGGGAGGAGGTTCCCTTTCAGAGCTTTGAAAACCCCGGCTTCTTTAAACGGCTACGACAGCTTGTGGGCATAGAAATATAAGAGAGTGGAGGGGCAGGGTTTTGGCTTTATTAGATTTTTTGAACAAGTTTTTGAATCGTGAAGAGGAATGCAGCAAAGAGACAGCCAAGCAGCGTTTGCAATTGGTATTGGTCCAAGATCGGGCCAGTGTTAATCCCAGGCTCCTCGAAGCGCTAAAAGAGGATTTGATTGGGGTTATCTCCCATTATCTTGAGATCGACAGAGCAGCGATGGAGATTAATTTAGAGAGCGGTGGGGGAGATACAGTGGCCTTAGTTGCCAATATCCCAGTTAAGGAAGTGCGGCGCGACTCGAGGAAAAAGAAATAATTGGCAGCTTTGCCGCTTGCCACCGAAGGGGAAATCATTTATCATTAGTATATAAGGACTCGGCGGGGGGATTAGGGTGGAGAGGCGGCTTTTAAAATATCTAGACTGGGGCCTACTTGTGGCAGTATTGGCTTTGATCGGAATAGGCCTTGTGTCAATTTTCAGCGCTACCCATACCAATAAGGCGCTGAATTACGGCGATGCTTTCTTCTTTTTTAAGAAGCAGGTTATTGCCGCTATAGTAGGTCTTATTATTGGCAGTATCCTTTTGAGGATGGATCACCGTACATTGGGCAAGCTTGCCTGGCCTATTTATGGTATAAGTATGGCCCTCCTTCTAATCGTGGTTGTGGTGGGCCGTGAAGTCAATGGCGCCAAAAGCTGGCTCTATATTGGCTCTTTTGGGATTCAGGTTTCAGAGTTTGCAAAAGTGGGGATCATCATCGCCCTGGCCCAGTATCTGTCAGGTAAAGAGGATCTGGATACCTGGCGGGGTTTACTCGGGCCACTTTTGATGGTGGGTGCCCCGATGCTTTTGATCCTCAAGCAGCCAGATCTGGGAACGGCTATGGTTTTTGTGGCTATTGCTTTCGGAATGCTTTTTATGGCAGGGGCAAAGCCTCTGCATCTGGGCATTTTAGCAGGCATAGGGCTCTTTGTCCTATTTCCAGCTGCTTATTTTTTCTTCCTCAAGCCCTATCAGCGGATGCGCCTTTTGATCTTTCTCAATCCTTATCAGGATGCCAGAGGCAATGGCTATAATATTATTCAATCGATGATTGCAGTGGGAAGTGGCAGGCTCTTTGGCGAAGGAATATTTCGTGGTAGCCAGGCGCAATTGAACTTTCTCCCGGAACACCATACAGACTTTATTTTCCCCGTCATTGCAGAGGAAACGGGCTTTATTGGCAGTATGGTGGTTTTGGGTCTCTTCTTTTATCTCCTGTGGCGGATTTTGCATGTGATTTCAGAGTCTCGTGATCTGTACAGCACTCTTCTGTGCACAGGGATCTTCTCTATGTTCCTCTTTCATATCCTGATCAACATCGGCATGACTATCGGTATTATGCCGATCACAGGAATTCCACTACCTTTTCTCAGCTATGGTGGCAGTTCGCTGATGGCAAATCTCATCTGTATTTCCCTTGTTTTAAATGTTTATATGCGAAGACAAAAAATAATTTTCTAGCTAGGGAGGAATTTCTCTCCCTGGGGCGAACTATAACTATAGAGCTTTAGTAACTCGATTTACTAAAAATGTTACCAAGTGAATATAATGTTTTGGAGGAATAGTAGTTGGCTCGAGGCAAAAGAATAACAAGCAAAATGGTGGCGGAGCGGGCTGGAGTATCTTGTACAGCAGTCTCCTTTGTCCTCAATGGAGATCCCCAGGGCAAGATTAGCCAGGAGACCCAAAGACGGATTCGCAAGGCCATGGCTGATCTTGGCTATAAGCCAGATTTGCTCGCCCGTTCCATGCGCACACGTAAGACCCAGACAATTGGTATCATTACTACAGGGATCGCTGGGGCTTGGTTCACCAGGATCGTGTTGGGTGCAGAGGAAGCCTTGCGTGCTGAAGGTTACCAGATTCTTTTAGGCAGTATCAGTGAAGGTCCCATAAAGGCCAAGAGTATTAGCTCGAGTATAGATCTGCTTCTGTCACGGCAGGTGGATGGGCTGATTATCATCACAGGTTCTGAACCTCAGGATGAGGAAGCACTTTCTTCACTTATTGACTCAGGCGTACCCGCAGTGCTTGTTAACTATTATTCAAAGCACCGTCTTCCCTTTGGTCGTGTCTATATTGGTTATAGTGATGCTGCGACCCGGGCTGTGGAGCACTTAGTTAGCCTTGGTAAGAAGAGGATTGCTTTTTTGGGAGGACCAATAGAGGGAAGGGGGGCAATTGGCTTCAACCGTGAGATTTATTTAGGCTACCGCCAGGGATTGGGGAAATGCTCTCTTCCCTATCTGCAGGAGCTAGTGTGCTCTTGGACAGCTATTTCAACTACCTACGAATATGGCAAGGAAATGGCAGAGAAGGTTTTAGCCTTAGAACCTGATGCTGTTTATTGCCTTAACGACTATATCGCCTTGGGTCTGCTTTCGTCGTTGAGAAAGATTGGTGTAGCGGTACCAGATGAATTGGCAATTATGGGCAACGACGATATTGAGGCTGCGAGGTTTGTGGATCTGTCGTTGTCTAGTGTAGATATGATGCTGGAAGACTGTGGCGAATTGGCAGGAAAACTTATCCTTCAGATGCTGAATGGAAAGAAGTCGAAGTTGCCACTTTATGGGCCTGCAAAAGTAAAGGCTAGAGCCTCTACAATGGGCAGAACTGAAGATTAATATTATTATAAAAGGATTTTTCGGAGAAGGGGGAATATTTTGTATGTATAAAATGTTAGCAATATGAATTACCCACATATAGCACAATTACTATCGTAATTTTGACATTGTATAGGAGAATTGAAATTATGCCCAAAGAAAAGGATTATGTTGGGAGCAGGGGAAGCCTTGCGTGCTGAATGGTATTAAATTCTCTTGGGCAGCATCCTGTAAAAGTGAAAGTTCGAGCCTCTACAGTCTAGGGTAAGGATCTGATTTTTTTATGATCAAAGGCTATGGTCTCGGCGGCTATAGAGCAAGGTCTGGGTCTATTAGAATTATATCCAAATGCAAGTTGTAGCGATGAATTTAGTCACTTAATTTACTAAAATTCTAACGTAAAGAGTTAGCATGTATCTAGCTAAGTTTTTGTATTGGAGGTGTAGATAATGAAAGTTTACATCATCACCGATCTGGAAGGTTCTGCCGGGATCCTCAATCGGGACGATTATGCATCTCATCAAGGACGTTACTACGAACAAGCCAAAAGATTAGTTACTCTTGAAGTGAACGCAGCCATAGAGGGAGCTGTTGATGCGGGAGCTACGAAATTTTTAGTAGTGGATGGTCATGGCCCGGGAGGAATCTGTCAAGAATTATTACATCCCCAGGCGCAGCTGTTTGCAGGTAGACCCCTTTCTTTCCCGTTTGGCCTAGACGCATCATTCTCCTGTGCTATGATGGTGGGACAACACGCCAAAGCAGGAACTATAGATGGGCATCTAGCACATACAGGATACCAGGCTGTGGCAGATTTGGTTTTGAACGGTCTTTCTATGGGTGAGCTGGGGTTGAATATGCTGCTAGCTAGTTACTTTTTCGTGCCCACTGTGATGGTGGCAGGGGATGTGGCTGCCTGTCGGGAGGCAGAAGCGCTTGTACCTCAGGTTCAGGTAGCAGCGGTTAAAGAGGGGATTAACTGGGGGTCAGCTGTGCATCTACATCCTGAAAAAGCTAGAGCTCTTATCCGAGAGCAAGCAAAGAGAGCAGTGAGAAGCCTAAAGGAGATTCCCTGCTTTATGCTTGATGCACCGTATAAAAGAAAAGTGGAATATTGGGGCACATCAGCTGCTCAGAAAAATATTAAAGAGGATGAAACAGAGGATCTGCTAGAACTGTTGAAACGCGGGTACTAAAAAGGAGAAATATTTCGAGGAAGGAAGTTATCCATGGAAAAGCATGCTATCAGTGGTGGTAGGCCTGTGAGGGAAAAGCCATTTCCCACCTAGGATCATGTTTGAGAGGCAGCAGTGGAAGTTGTTGAATAATCCATGCAGGAGATCAGGCTCTGGATTGCTATGGAGGAGGTATACTGTTGATGCCTTTGAGAAGGGTATAGCAAAATATTAGGGCACAGAATATGTCACAGCCACAAACTCAGACACTGCAGCTGTGCACACGACTTTGGTAGATTTGAAGCTAGAGCCGCTAGATAGGTGCTCACCCCTCCTATTACGGATCTTGGCACTGTGGGACCAATTCTCTTTCAGAACTGTATTCCTGTTTTTGCAGATGTGGACTATCACACCATGAATATAGCAGCTGAGGCAATCGAGAACTGAATCAGTGAGAAGACTTGGGCTATCATAGTGGTGAACCTGGCCAGACAAAATGCAGATCTGGCTCCTATCTTAGAGCTTGCTAAACCCTAAAATCTCTACGTGATTGAGGACTGTGCTCAAGCTCATGGTGCAAAGTACAAGGAAAGATATTTAGGCAGCTTAGGTCAGATCAGCGCCATGAGTTTGATGTGTGGTAAACATATAACTTTAGCTGGCCAGGGAGCATGGTGCTCACCGATGACGAGCAGTGTGCGCTTTGAGAGCGCTTGATTGTCACCCAGGTTGATATATTTTTTTGCATCTGCACCCTGTATCCAATACCTGCGATGTCTATGGAGCCGGCAAGCCAACTCGTATTGTCAATTCACCTGTGGACATAAGACAAAAATCAGGCAGCCTGCCGATGAGCGAGGGGATCGGAGGTAGGGTCTATGAGATTCCCTGGTTTAAGCGCTACAAGCCTGAGTTAATTGAGGAGTATGCGTTAGCTTTCCGTAAAGTGCAGCGTAATTTGCCCGTGACAGTGCACATCAACTACGAATTCGATGCTGGACACACTTACCCCAGACCTAACTATTGGTATTGGAGGAGGGCTCGAGCCTTTTGAGCGAGCAGTAGCTGCCTGTCCCGGGACAATATTTTTAGGACATGTACCTGGCTTTTGGGCTCATATCTCAGGGGATGGCAGGTTGATAAGGAGGCCTATCCCGCATGGAAGGTTATAGCAGGAGGAAAGTTAATTGAGATGCTCAGAAAATATCCCAATCTTTACTGCGACCTGTCAGCGGGATCGGGTCTCAATGCTCTTAGGCGGGATCCTGAGTTTGCCAAAGAGTTTCTTCTGGAGTTTCAAGATCGGATCCTCTATGCCCGGGACTATTTTGACAACAGACACCAGGAGTTCCTAAATGAGCTAGGCTTACCACTTGAGGTATTAGGGAAGCTCTATGCTGGGAATGCTTTGAAGTTGGTTCCAGTGGGAAAATACGAGGGAGTGAGAAAATGTTTATTGACATTCATGTCCATACCCGTAAAATACCAGGCCCACCGCGTTTGGATGGCAGGCAGGCTTATACCACACCAGAGCAGCTTCTAGAGCGTTATGATAAGTTAGGCATAGAGCAGGCAGTATTGCTTCCTGATGTGAACCCAGAGTGCTCTTTTGCACCCCAGTCCAACCAAGAGATTATGGAGCTTTGCCAGGTTTATTCCGGTAGGTTCATCCCCTTTTGCAATATAGATCCCAGGGCAGTGTCGTATTCTCCGGATGCGCCGTTGGATCATTTGTTAGGTTTTTATAAAAGTCAGGGATTTAAGGGAGTTGGGGAGGTTTGTGCAAACCTGCCTTTTCTAGATCCCTTGGTACAGAATCTATTTAAGCATTCACAAAATGTTGGCCTTCCCCTAACCTTCCACATTGCGGCTCAAATTGGCAATATCTATGGTCTCTATGATGCTCCAGGCCTGCCTCAGCTGGAGCGGAGCCTCCAGCTCTTCCCCAAACTTAAGTTCTTTGCCCACTCCCAAACCTTTTGGGCAGAGATAGGAAGACTCAAGACACCAGCAGATAGATACGGTTACCCAAATTACCCTATAGACGAGGAGGGGGTAGTGCCAACACTATTTCGCTGCTATGAGAACCTCTATGGGGACTTATCCGCAGGTAGCGGCTGCAATGCCCTCACGCGGGATAAGGACTATGCTGTGCAGTTTCTTGTGGAGTTTCAGGATCGGCTGATGTTCGGTACAGATATCTGTGCACCCGATACCCCCACACCTTTAGTAGATTTTCTTTTGGAGCTACAAAGGGAAAAGCGAATTAGTGAAGAAGTATTCAATAAGATAGCAAAGGAGAATGCCAAAAAGCTTCTTGAACTTTGAGGGGGTTACTTTGTGAGAACGTTTGAAGTTACTTTTCCTAATCTAAATACTCAATTTTACTCAAAATGCATAACTGCTCTGATCGTGGCACCGGACAAAATCAGCTTCTCCAAAGGCGCCATGCTGTTCACCCATGGCTGGGGAGGTAATCGCTTTCAGCATCAGGACAAGATGGACTATACAGCAGATAAGTTTGATCTTATTTGTATTTCTACAGAATATCGCCAAAGCGGTTATGACTTCGACCCGATTCGGGGAGCAGGCTCATATGTACCGTATGATGCTAGCTTCTATCAGGTTGTTGACTGCCTTTCCGCGTTGCGTTATGTGTTGGATATGTAGGAATTAGATGGCAGTCGCATTTACCACTACGGTGGCAGCCAGGGAGGGCAGATCTGTCTTTTGAGCAGTATCTACGCTCCCAACACCTTCGCTGGGATTTATGCATCTTGCCCTGTAACCCATTTGGATGAAGGCAAGATTGCCTGGGCCGGCAGGGAATTTGCTCCCCATGAGCTAGCAATTCGAGATGTTGCTTTTCATGCTGAGCGAATCGGCTGCCCAATTTTCCTTGAGCATGGAACAGGGGATACAACAGTAAACTACGAGTCTCATACCAAGGCTTTAGTTTCCAAACTCCACTCTGCTGGCAAAAAGGTTCTTGTCCGCTACTATGAAGGTATGAAGGGGGAGAACATAATCTAGAGCCAGCCACTACCAAGCTAGAAGCTTTCAAGGCTTTAGCTCCGAAGCTAATTGAATGCAGAAAAGAGAACAAAGACCGCGACTTTAGCATGGAGAGCAAGGTACTTATTCCCTGCGGTGAGAGAACTCTGTTTGTGGATTGGTCCGAGATGCAGACCAGCACCCAGCTTCTGCGTTGGGTCTGATTTGGAGTAAAAGTCCCGATCATGCTAGGGGGCTTTCATTGGGGGAGGTAAAAGGATGAAGTTCTTTATTTCAACAGATCTGGAAGGAGTAGCAGTGGTAACTGGTGTGGCTGGGCAAGGATTAGATAAAGATTGTAAGCAATACGAGTTTGCCAGAAAAATGCTCACAGCCGAGACTAACGCTGCCATCGATGGGCTTTTGAGTGCTGGTGATGTAGAGATAATTGTCGGGGATAGACTAGCGATGGCACCTCAAACCTGATCTATGATGAGCTGAGGCGAGGAGTGAAGATTCTCTCTGGTGTGCCAAGGGCAAGACGACTGACAACTGTGGATGAATCCTTTGCAGGTGTGCTCCTAATTGGTTTTCATCCCATGGCTGGGGGAGTCAATGGAGTGCTCTCTCACTCGTTCTCCTCTGTTGCCATTCAGAACATGTGGCTCAATGGAAGGCTTGTGGGCGAGATTGGCCTTACTGCAGTGCAGGCAGGCTCCCTAGGTGTACCTGTGATCTTTGTCTCCAGCTGCAAAGCAGGTGTACAGGAGGCAAAAGATTGGATCCCAGGGGTGATGACTGTGGCAGTGAAGGAAGGCCTGGGCCGAACTGTGCCCTCTCTTTGCATCCTGAGGATGCTCAGGAGAAGATCCGCTACGGTGTCAAGAGGGCAGTAGCTAAGCTTTCTGATATTAAGCATGTACGTCTAGATCCACCCTATGAGTTGCGTGTTGAGTATAAGCTGGAGAGTATGGTGAATCTGAAGCGAAAGCCACAGGCTGGCAGAGAGCTGATGCAAGGACACTAGTGCGAAGATCTGATGATATTTTTAAAGTATTATAGGTTCCGTGAAACTGTAATCTGCCCAAGGCGCCGAGACTCTAAAAAGACTATGGCTGAATGTGAACTTGAAATCTAATTATCTTCTTTTGGGGAGAGCGGTTCTTTTTTGTGGTTTTAAAGTGTCTGAGGAACCGCTCCCCTTTCTGGAATATAGGGTAGTTAACAGTTAAGGTCAGTGGTAATGTTATCAAAAATTAAAATCTTTTTGATTGGGGAGGATTTTCGAATCAGGTGTAGAATATTATCAATAACAACATCAGTTAATGAGAGATACCGAAAACCTGCAGGCTAGGGATGAAAGCTCTACTCTCGTTCAGATACAAGATACTTCGGACGGGAATTGATGCATAAGTGCTCCCGGCAATCCCAGGGCTTGCTCCGGGTGTCAGCAGCGGAATCTTGGAATTGTTATTGATTATTAGTAAATCGATTTAGTGAAATCTATAGCCTTATAATGATACTTAGTTGTAGGAATAAAATAGCCAGATTCATTCAGAGGTTAGATTTATTGAGGGGAGAGCGAAAATGTTTCAAGAAATTTCAAAAGCAGTTATTGAAGGGCAAGCACCTTTGGTAGAAGAGTTAATAAAAAAGGCTTTATGCGAAGGTTCTAGTCCTGATGAGTTAATTCGAAATTCCTTGATAACCGGTATGGCAGTTGTGGGAGAGCGTTTTAAAAAGAATGAGTTTTATGTACCAGAAGTATTAATTGCAGCGCGAGCGATGAAGAGAGGACTTGCAATATTGGAACCGCTTTTGACAGAGCATGGATTAGAACCTGTTGCGACCTTGCTGATCGGTACTGTACAGGGGGATCTGCACGATATAGGTAAGAACCTGGTAGCGATGATGTTTGAAGGGGCTGGATTTAGAGTAATTGATCTAGGGATAGATGTAAAACCTGCACAATTTGTGGAGACGGTAGAAACTTATAAGCCGGAAATTGTAGCACTTTCTGCTTTGCTCACCACCACTATGCCCGCTATGATGGAGACAATAGACAGCTTGATGGCTTCAGGCCTGAGGGAGCAAGTAAAAGTGATAGTGGGAGGAGCTCCAGTAACAGGTAATTATGCTAGTGAGATTGGCGCTGACGGTTATGCTCCCGATGCAAGCTCTGCTGTGGATAAAGCTAAAGAATTGTTAGGGATCGATATTGCTGCAAGTTATCTATAGATTGCTCTGTTGTTAAGAGCGTCTAAGACAACAGAGCAATTTTCCAACAACTATTTGACTAGATTGAAGGTGGTGATTTCAGTGACACCCCAAGAACGCTTAATCGTTAATTTAAGTGGAGAACAGCCAGATCGAATTTCTTATGAATTTGGCTTTACACCACAACTTGTAAAAGAGTTTCAACAGAGAACCGGCAGCAATAATCCTGTAGAGTATTATGATTTTGATTATCGAGAGCTTTTTCTGTTACCAACGAACTCCCCCCACGATTTCTCTGATTTTTTAGGAGAGCTTCCTGCGGGCTCTGAAGTTGATGAATGGGGAGTCGGTCACAGACCTGGCTCTAAGTATCATTTTACTAAAATGATTCATCCTCTAGCTGGGAAGGAACTGAGTGTGCTGGACAAGTACCCCTTTCCAGATGTAGAGGCATCCTACCGCAGTGCTCACTGGGAATCAGATGCAGCTTTATTGCACAGCCGGGGATATTTTGTACAGGGATTTGCTGAACATATTTTTGAAAGAGCCTGGTACCTTAGGGGATTAGATAATTTATTGATGGATTTTTACATAAATCAGGAATTTGCCAGCAGGTTGCTGGATATTATTACGGAAAAAGTAGGGAGTCTAGCAGAAAATTTGGCGCGATTCTGCGATATGGTACGTTTAGGTGATGATGTAGGGACTCAAAAGGGCATGATGATGAGTCCCCAATGTTGGAGAGAGTGGATTAAACCGCGCCTGGCAAAGGTTATTGCCAGAGCAAGGACAGTCAATCCACAGGTTTTTATCTGGTACCATAGTGATGGCGATATCTCAGAGATTTTGGATGACTTAGTCGAAGTGGGAGTAAATGTTCTCAATCCTGTTCAACCTGAATGCCTTAACCCTTTGGAAGTACGGAAGCGTTTTGGGAAAAAATTTGCTCTCTGGGGAACGGTTGGCACTCAAACCACCATGCCTTTTGGCACTCCACAGGAAGTTCAGCGTGTGATAAAAGAGCTCCTTGAAGGTTTGGATTGGAAAGGGATTGTAGTGGCCCCTACACATGTTTTGGAGCCTGATGTACCTTGGGCTAATATTGATGCTTTTGTTGAGGCAATGGATAAATATGGTTCTCCAAGGTAGGTGGTCTACCTGTAGAGAGCTTTTCAATTTGAAAGTGTTCATGCAGAGGCCCCGTGCAGACAGGGGGCCTCGCTTTTTTATCTTGAATTCCATAAAAAACCATATACAAAAATAGGTGCTGATCAGAGGGTAGAAAAAGTATCCAGGCGTTGAAGGATATCCGCCTCCGATTTATCAAATGCCGCGAGTATTGCACGTTGCTTTTTGGTAAGGGGATTGTGCAACAGTGGGCCTATAGAGGTTTTAACCAATTTTATCTTACGGAGTTCACGTAAGATTTTATCAATGCATAGAGTCATTGAACATGATATAGTCTATTAGGACATTGTCGATATATGATCTCAGAATAAGGCTGATGAAAGCGACAAACATTTTGCCATCGGTCGTAGATAGTTTTTTAGCTGCATGTAAACTGATCAGGGTTATTGCTGACAACATGATGAACGGAATCGACTGGCCGTTTTAGATTAATGAATTCATCTAGACGAAGAAGCTCGTTCTCAGATATATTCACACCAGTCCGATAAAATAGTAACAGAAATAAATAATTATAGTTGACAAAATCTGCTCACTTGATATAATGAGTATACAAGAAGGAAAATGATAGTTGATTAGATGCTTCTGGGAATTTAAGAAGGATGTGTCAGTATATGGCTAGCATAGAGTTAGATAACGGATTTGTTCCAAAATATATGCAGATACGTGATCATTTAATAAATAAGATCCGCTCGGGCGAGTTAAGACAAGGTGAGATCATCCCTTCTGAATGGGAACTTGCCAAGATGTTCAATGTTAGTCGTATCACTGCTGTAAAGGCGGTGAAAGAACTAGAAACACAGGGTCTAGTTATTCGGGAGCAAGGTCGGGGAACTTTTGTTTCTGATAATGTTCCTCTTGGTATACCTGTTTCCGCTACCCACAACATTGGCTTGGTTGTTTCGGATTTATCATACGTAGGCTTGCCATACTTAAACCGGATATTGCGAGGTATAAATCAAAAATTAAATATTAATGGTTACAACCTCGTTCTCTATGGTCTGACAGGAAACAATGAGAGTAAAGTATTTTCTGTGGAAAATGTTATTTCTAAAAAACAAGTAGATGGATTGATTGTTGATGAGGCAACTCCGGAGATCATGAAATTTTTATGCGAACAGGATTTACCTTTCGTACAGATCGGTCGTTGTTTGGAAAATGAGGATGGGTTACGGTATAGTAGTGTTACCGTTGATTATTATGCTGGAATATTAAAAGGTTTGAAAAGCTTAGTAGAGCGAGGCAGGAAAAGCCTTGCTTTTTTATGTGATACCGATCGTCCGGAATTAGTTAAAATGTGGACTCGCTTTTATACAGATGCCTTAGAGGAAGTAGGTTTACCATTCAACCAAGATTATTTATGCATAGGCCCATATGGAGAGGAAAGTGGGCGTGAAATGATAAAACAGCTGTTTGAAAGGAAATTACCGCTAGATGGAATGCTTGCTACAGATGATATAGTTGCAACAGGCGCCCTCAAAGAATTAACCAAAATGGGAATTGAGGTTCCCAGAGAGATTGCACTCATAGGCTTTGGCAATTTTTTCCTTGATTCTGAACTGACGACCTTAGAACCTTATTATTATGAAATGGGCAGCAAAGCTGCCGATGATATTTTAGAGAGGCTTTCGCTATTGAGTACTCCGGCAAAAAAAGGGGAGCTTCTAGAAGAGGTTATCGAACCAGAACTAATTATTCGGAGAACTTAATAGGTTTTCGAATGCCCAAAAATGATTATCGCAGATAATTTTTTAAATTGTAAGACTTAAAGAAGGAATATCTAAATTCTTGACGAATAATATAAATGACATATTGATAATGCAATCAAACCGTTTTCTTACCCGAAGATCAGTTTTATTAAAGTGCAAACGACTAAAAAGAATAGTATTAGTGCCTTGCAGAAGTTCTGATTGTTTGTAAGCAAGAGTTTTGCCAACGATAGAGATGATATATTGATAGTGCAAGTTGAGAAGGCGAAATATGTAACGACTGAATCCAATAATATTAGCATATCAAGTTCTTATTTAAAGTTGAAGGTTGATTTTCAGCCAATTGTTTTAGCTTTAAGAGTAAGAACTGCGGTAGCATAGATAGAAAGGTTGTTTCTGTATTGCTTAGGAAGGTTTGGACATTCCTGGATGGGGATTGGCCCCTAGCTTATAAAGATAAAGAAGATAACAACTATGAAGCATTAATGATTATTAATCCAAATAAAGAAAGTGCAAACCTCCAGATTAAGGTTTTTTTGAAGGGCAAAATCCAAGTAATCACAGACCTTATGATAGCGCTGCAATTGTCCTGCAGTCAGAAAAAAATCTTTGTTTTAGGTTAGGAAGATATATAGGTGAGCAAGCTAGCCAAAGATCTAAGGGGCAGTTTCAGTTAGTCATTGAAAGTGAATTGCCAGTTGGTGTTCGGTTCGGTTATGTGGATTTATTTCAACCGAACCTAACTTTTTATAACATTCCTGGCTATTCCTTAGGCTAGCTTTTTATTTGGAATCGAGGAAAGGGGTGGTTGGGTAGGGGCAAGAGTTTATAGAAGCTACTTATCGATAGCTAATATTTTCTTAAAATACGAACTTAGGAGTGTGAAAAGATGACTATTCCGCAGACAGAATTCCAGGCAAGAATTGAAAAAGTTAAAGTTTTATTAGAAAACAAGAGGCTTGACGCAGCGCTGGTTTATTACGATGAATTGAATATTGCCAATGGTTGGTATCTTTCAGGTTGGTGCCCGCAGTTCGAAAGTGGTGCGATTTTGGTTTCCGCAACAGGTACGACTTGTATCCTCGGTGGCCCAGAATCCGAGCCCTTCGCCAAAGAAGCTGCCACCATTAAGGAAACTAGAAATGTACCAGTGTTTATGGTTCCAGATGAAGAGTATGAAGCAAGAATTATAGATTTTGATACTGTTTTTCAAGAGATTGTAGGAGAAAAAGTCAACCGTCTAGGAATTGTAGGGCTCAATAAAATGCCATATGGAGTTTACAAACAGCTTACTGGAGATTTAGGTGATGTACAGCTAGTCGATATCACAGATGAATTTGAGAAGTTCAGGGTAATGAAGAGTGACTGGGAGATTGAGCAAATCCGCGGCGCGTTTAAGATGGCTGATGAAGGCATGAAAGCGATCAAAGAAAACGTTCGTGCTGGTATTCCAGAATACTACCTAGCAGGACTTGCTGAAGGGGAAATGCGGACTTTAGGGGCAAATGGCTTTGGCTTTAAAACAATAATTGGCGCCTCCGAACGTAGTAATGGCGTTGTGCCGACAGCATCAGACCGATTATTGAAGATAGGCGATTCATTGATGACAGGAGTAAGTGCCCGAAATAATGGTTATTGTTCTGCAGCCGGTCTCACCTTTTTTGTTGGAGGAAAGCCTAGTTCGGAGCAAAGAAAATATTTAGCTGATGTTGTAGAAGCTTTTAAGCTCACGCGCTCTAATTTGGCCCCTGGAAAAACAGCAAAAGAGATTGATACTGCTACTCGTACTTTTCTTAAGAATTGTGGCTATGGTCCTTATATACTTTGTCCTTTTGTACATACTATCGGGCTTATGGAAGCTGAGGCCCCTTTCTTTGGACCAAATAGTAATGATGTTTTGCAACCAGGGATGACTGTCTGTGTTGATGTAAGCCTTTTTGGTCACCCCATTCTTCACGGGATTAGGGTAGAAACTGGTTTCTTAATTACTGAGAATGGCTATGAAGCCTTTTCACCTTACGTAGAGAAGTTGATTGAGGAACCAGAAAACATTTTTTAATTTGTAAAAGGGGTGAAGAGAATGTTAGGTAGCAGAATATGGGCCTTCCCAGATGGCGATTTACCACCTGCCGGTGACAAGGAACCATATGGTCACGAGGCATTAATGATTATTAATCCAAATAAAGAGACTGCAACTATAAAGGCAAAAGTTTATTTCGAGGATCGCCCTCCTTTTGATGATGTCACAATTATTGTTGAAGCGGAAAGAGTTTCCTGCCTGCGACTGGATAAACCCATCGGCAAGCAAGGCTACCAGATACCTCAAGGTCAATATGCATTAATTATTGAAAGTGATGTACCTATAGTTGCCCATTTTGGTCGCTTAGATGTGCGCCAACCAAACCTTTCCTACTATAGCATTCCTGGCTACGTTTTGGGATAAGAATCATTACCGCTGTTTATCAACAATGATAGACAGCGGATTACTCCTCTTCCCAAAAGCTTGCTCCAAGAATTGTTAAGCTACATTTTTGAAAAAGGAGCATCTTTTAAGGAGTTTATTCATAAACGGCGAACTACTTAATAAAGGCAATAAGATAGAAATAAAGTCTTGTGGGTTTCATTCTCTACCAGTCTATTATCTATATAAATTAACTTCGAAATGCTATTTAGAAAAGACATAATATTATATGAAGAGAAAAGAGGTCTTCCCATGTCCATCAGGGTTATGTTGGGCTTTGATATGGAAACTGATATTGGTAGTTGGACTCCTTTTTATGAGGGGCTGGTTAAGGGTACTCCCCGTCTATTGGATCTTCTATCAAAACATGAAGTAAGTGGAACCTTTTTCTTTACTGGAGAGGCAGCAAACTTCAATCCACAAGTAGTCAAGGACGTTGCGAGCTGTGGGCATGAAATAGGCTGTCATGGCATTTATCATGAGACCTTGGGTGATGAGCTTTTCCCAATACCTGGGGTTAAGCCTCTTCTGCCTGAAGAGTGCTATAACAGAATTAAAAAGGCTACTGAGATATTGGAAAGTATCCTTGGATTTAAGGTAAGCTCTTTTCGAGCGCCAAGGCTATGGGGAAGTACAGCTATGGTAAATGCTCTAGAAGAATTAGGCTATAAAGCGGATGTTAGCTATCCTATGTTTTTTTACCAGGAAAGGTTGCTTCCTTACCATCCTTGCCGTGAGGATTGGACTCAGGAAGGCGACATGAAAATCTTAGAGATACCTAACTTTGCCGATCTGACGATTGAAAGCCATGACAAGTACGGACGGGATCGGGATCAGTGGCCACTGTTTAGAACAGAGGGTGCAGCTGCGCTCATGGTTCATATTGACAATATGCTTGACTTTTATCAGAAGAAGGGCCTGCCCGCTGTTATCTGTTTATATTTACACCCCTGGGAGTTTTATGAAATGCCGCAGGGCTTGATTCATTATGGTGAAGGGGCGGTCCTACCAGATCCTTTTATCACTAAGAATTGTGGTAAGGTTGCACTTTTGGAGCTTGAGAGGCTCATTAAAACCCTGAAAGAGCGAGGAGCAGTCTTCCAACGAGCTTTTGAGCTAGCTGAAGAAGGTAATCAAAGCAGTAAAAGGTGAGGACTGTATGGAAAAGAATTATGATTTTAGAAAGCGCTTGGAAATTATCCATAAACCTAATCTACGTAGTTTAAATATTTTTCCACAGAGAGACGAGGTATTAATAGAGGAAGGATGGAGCATTGTAATCCATCAACAGACAACGAGGCTCGTTGTTAATGTTGCAAAAGATCTCCAAGACTTCTTTTTGGTTAGTATGAATGTATCAGTAGTGCTTAAGCCAGTGGACGATCTTCGCGCTGTAGCCCGGGAACAAAATGTTATAATTCTCGCCACTGAAGAGGAACTGCCAGGTTATTCTCTGCAAACTTCAACTCCCAAAAGCTATAGGTTTGTTTGCGAACCAAAACGAGTAATCATTTGTGGAAAAGACGAACGTGGAGTTGGGCAGGGGAGTTACTATCTTGAGGATTTGATGAGCTTAAGGCAGGCGCCAATGTTGAAACATGAAGATGTTGTTCGCAAACCAATCTTTTCGCCACGGATGGTGCATTCTGGTTGGGGGATTGATAAATTCCCGGATTCACAGTTAAATGCGATTGCTCATGCTGGTATGGATGCGGTTCTTGTTTTTACTAAGGGAGTTGATGAGACTCCTTCCGGATATAAAGATTTCAATCATCTTGTATATAGGGCAGCAAATTATGGAATAGATGTTTACTTTTACAGCTATCTAGTAAGTGAGAAGCATCCTGATGAACTGGGTGCAGAAGAATATTATGACAGTACATATGGAGCCTTATTTAAGGCTTGCCCCGGTGCCAAAGGTGTTATTTTAGTTGGGGAATCATGTGAGTTCCCAAGCCGAGATCCCAATACGACACAGAGACTGAGAAAGGATTTGCCTTCAGATGGTTTGCCTAGTAATAAGCCTAGCCCTGGCTGGTGGCCATGTGTGGATTACCCTCAGTGGCTTAATATGATTAAGAAGGTTGTCCATAAGCACAATCCAGCTGCTGATATTGTCTTTTGGACGTACAACTGGGGTTGGGCGCCTGAGAAGGCAAGACTTGAGTTAATTCGAAATTTGCCGGAGGATATTACTCTGTTGGTAACCTTTGAGATGTTTGAGCAGTTTAAACGAGATGGTGTCACAAGCTATTGCGCTGATTATACTATAGCTTTTGCTGGACCTGGTGAATATTTTAAGAGCGAAGCTAAAGAAGCTAAAAGGAATAAGATTCGCCTTTATACTATGAGCAATACAGCAGGTATGACTTGGGATTTTGGTGTTGTTCCTTATATTCCCGTGCCTTTTCAATGGATAAAGCGTCATCAGGCTTTGAAGGAAGCTCATGAAGCTTGGGATCTTTCTGGTTTGATGGAATCTCACCATTATGGTTGGTGGCCATCGATAATCAGTGAACTTGCAAAATGGGCGTTTTGGGAACCTAGTCCTCCGCCGAAGAAGGTATTAGAAGATCTTGCTAAAAGAGACTTTGGTGACAAAGCAGCTCCTCTTGTTCTTGATGCTTGGTCGCAGTGGAGTAAAGCCATAACTCACTTAGTCTTTACAGAAGAAGACCAATATGGGCCTTTGAGAGTTGGCCCCTCATACCCATTATTATTCTGGAAAGAGCCGTTTAAGCCTGAAGCCAATTTGCCAGCTTCTAAGCATGCTATGTTGGGGAATAAGATTGTCCTTAGCGATTACTATCCCCATGAACATGTATTACAATCCCCAGGTGCATCAAGACTCGTAGTAGAGATCAGCTCCTTACATGAATTTATAAAGTTATGGGAGAAAGGGAGCGAGTCTTTGACGGAAGCTATTGCCGAGCTACCGAAGGCTAAGCGAGAAGATGGAGAGCGGATGCTGGGATTGGGTAAGTTTATCCTCAATACAGTGAAGACAACGATCAATGTCAAGGAATGGTGGAGTCTAAAGAGGCAGCTCGCAGTTGAAGCAGACCCTGGAGAGGCCGGAAAGATACTAGAGGAGATGGCTTTCATAGCTAGGGCAGAAATAGAAAATGCAAAGGCAACTATATCGTTGGTGGAGGCTGATTCTAGACTGGGCTGGGAACCTACAATGGAGTATATGACGGATAAAGAACACCTCCAGTGGAAGATCAAGCAAGTTACAAGAGTTATTGAGGAAGAGATTCCCAAGTATCAGCGGACCCTTGCTGGAACTGCTTCTGGGAGAAAACAAGGTTTTCAAGTAGTTTGATTTTTTGCTTGCAACAGAAGGAAAGATTTTTGGGGGGCATAATCATGAAATTAATGCTAGAGAAAAAGGAATTTTTTAGAAGCAAAACCTTTTTCATTATCGTCAGTCTCGCGCCACTTCTGTTTTTCTACACCCTCTTTCTGGTGGTCCCTAAGATCACGTCGTTTTATTATCCTTTTACAGAGTACGATGGAATCAGTGAGCCTGTGTGGATTGGGCTCAAGAACTTTGCCACCTTGGCAAAGGATGCTGATCTTTGGGCCGCGATGAAGAATAATCTTTTCTATTGGGTTATTGCAACCCCCATTAATTTTTTTGCAGCCCTCATTGTTGCATTTCTCCTTGTGAAAAAGCCTTATGTTGAAGGCAAGTTCTATCGAATCCTCTATTACTTTCCTGCTATCCTTCCCAGTGTGATCACAGCTTTGATGTGGCAGTTTGCTTTCCATGGTCGTTATGGAATCTTCAATGCTCTCCTCAATGCTATAGGTGCGAATGTTGGTGAGTTTTATTGGCTCACCAATGCCACAGCTGCCCGCTGGGCCATGATCATTCCTATGGTTTGGGGTGGTTGGGCTGGAAACATGTTAATTTTCATGGGGGCGATCCAGTCTGTGCCCACGAGTTTGTATGAATCTGCAGAGCTTGATGGTGCCTCAGATGCACAGAAACTCTTCTTAATTACGGTGCCTGTGATCTGGGAGACCATGAAGACGATGATTTTCTTCAGTATAATCGGGCTTTTTGGTGCTTTTGAGATGATCTTAATTATGACCAATGGCGGGCCTGCGGGTGCTACAGAGGTTGTGGGTACGTATATGTACAAAATTGCCTTTGGTGCTGAAGGGGTTGCTGCTTTCGGTTATGCAGCTGCAATAGGATTAATCCTATTTGCAATTCTAAGCGTGATCAGTATTATTGCCTTCCGGTTCATGGATCGGGGCGAGGCAATTGAGATGGCAGGTTAGGGCGAACATGGACTGGAGGAATTTAAATGGCTAAAGCACACAACGATTTTGGAATGGTAAAGCGCCTGGAAGTCGGGGATGTAATGATCAGAGTGCTGTTGGCTCTGTGGGCCTTAGTGATCATCCTGCCGCTCATTTGGGTGTTTTACACATCCTTGAAGACGAATCAAGAATTTTTCATGGGCGCCTGGCAATTGCCTAAGAGCATGCAGTGGAATAACTATTATCGAGCCTGGTCACAGCTTGGGATTGGGAAGAGCTTTCTTAACACCATTATTTTATTGGCAGGAGCGATGCTGCTCAATACGTTTTTGGTTGCACTTGGGTGTTATACTTTAGCGAGGTTTGATTTTAAAGGACGCGACATTGTTTACTGGTATATTATTGGCAGCTATTTTATTACGGGCCTAAATACCATGGTTACAGGATATATTTTGATGAGGCAATTAGGTCTTCTCAATAGTCTCTTTGGTTTGATTATCTATTATGGAGCAGGTCCTATTGTTTTCAACACTTTGATCCTAACTGCATTTATGAAGGGGCAGCCAAAAGAATTAGATGAGGCTGCATACATTGATGGTGCATCTTATTGGCAAACCTTTTGGCAT
>ENA-UOOK01000844-UOOK01000844.1-fermentation-metagenome-genome-assembly--contig:-NODE-844-length-41135-cov-9.682984_pt1 | contig 41135 bp, 34 predicted proteins | sample MGYA00245777_ERZ724023 | MGnify/ENA primary metagenome ERZ724023 (study PRJEB28704, sample SAMN03018312) | fermentation metagenome | biome: anthropogenic terrestrial biome; feature: soil; material...
TTCTATAAGTGGCGGATTCCGATTCTACACTTCAGGTGGAGTAGAGTCTCCATCTGAAGCCCATAGGCGCATTTTACAAGTAAAAACGCTTGATGTTCAGCTTTGCTGAACGAGTTCACCGGAAGAAATTGAAAGAATATCCGCATTAATTTACTTGACTCTTACAGGTAAAACCATAAATATAAATCTTTCTCCTTCAACCGGTTTAATAACACTTGGACCTATTGAAGAGCTGAAAGAAAGTTTAATTTTTTCTTCGTCTATTACCTTCAGTGAATCTAAAAGATATCTTGGGTTAAAACTAATAGTCATGTCCCCTCCATCAATTTCAACATCAAGCTCTTCTTTTGAAATCCCTATTTCCGCACTTGAAGTAATCATTAACTTGTCATCGGTTATAGCAAATTTAACGGGGTATCTTTTATCATCATTTGTTATAAGTGATGCTCTTTCAATACTGCTTATAAGCTCTTTTGTATCGACAGTTATAACCGTTTCAAATTGCTCCGGTATGAAATTTCTGTAATTCATGTATTCACCGTTTAGCAGCTTTGATAATATCCTGCACCCATTCATTTCAAACAAAGCCTGGTTCTCAGACAAAGTAATTTTTATTTCATCTTCTATTTGTTCAAGTATTTTGTGTATTTCATTAAGATTTTTTCCTGGAATTACAGCATTAAATTCCACATTTTCTTTTATTAAAACTCTTGCGATGGCAAGCCTGAAGCCATCCAGTGAAACCATGGTAAATTCTCCATCTTTAACTTCAATGAGAGATCCGGTTAAAATTTTTCGGTTCTCGTCCGTACTAATTGCATATAGTGTTTTCTTTATCATGTCCTTTAACAATACCTGAGGTATGTTAACCTTTTTCTCTTCTTCTATTTCTGGAAGCATAGGGAATCCACCCGATGCCATTCCTTTTATCTCAAAATATGAATTTCCGCATTCTATAATTGTATTAAAATTATCTTTTACTTCAAAGAAAACTTCACTGTCCGGAAGCTTTCTAATAATGTCACCGAATATTCTTGAATTTAAAACAATGGATCCTTCTTCCATAATATCGCCATTTATTGAGTATTCTATTCCAAGGTCAAAGCTGTTTCCTATAAGCCTAACCTTTTCCTTTGCTTCAATGTATATACCTTCCAGTATTGGCAGAGTTGCTTTTGCCATAACAGCTTTTTGCACTGTTGATATGGCTTCGTTTAAATCATTTTTAGAACAAACAAATTTCATGTTCTAAACCTCCCCTTTTATTAATATATTATTATATAAAATAATCATCATAGTAATAAGTGTTGTTAAGTCTGTTGAAAACTGTCTTAAACAAAGTAATTTTAGGGTTTATGCCTGTTATAAATTCTGTGTATAACTTGTACTTTTTATCAACAGATTATTTTTTTATTAATTTTTTCAGGTTGTCCACAATTAAAAAACAACTTGTCCACAGGACTTTGTTGAAGAATAAAAGGTAATATTTTTATACTCAACATTCCTACAGTGTTTTGGACGCATGCCATAACAGCAAACTACCGACATCTTTGCTTTATCATACAGATATCGGTTAACACATCAGTGTCTTAAAAATCCTAAAAAGCATAGTTGATAATTTCTAACTCTACATATGTAATTATTTCCCGGTTATATTTTTTTTCATTTCACTAATTGCTCTTCTGACTTCAGTGTTATTCTGCAGTTCATCATGTATTTTTTCACAAGCATGTAAAACTGTAGTGTGATCCCTACCCCCAAATGCTTTTCCGATCTTTGGCAAAGATAAATCGGTCAGTTCTCTGCATAAAAACATGGCTAATTGCCTTGGATATGTAATATCACGGGATCTTTTTTTACCTAATAAATGCTCAGGATTAATATTAAAATAACGTCCTACAATTTTCATTATTGCAGTAGGGTTTATTTCCTTTGCGTTGGCGCTTGTAATCATTTGCTTTAAGCATTCCTGGGTAAGCTCCACGGTTAATGGACTGTTTATAAGAGAGGCATAAGCAACAACGCGATTTAAGGCTCCTTCTAATTCCCTTATATTTGAAACAATATTATCAGCAATATAAAAATGCACATCATCAGGCACATTAAACTTTTCAAGCTGGGCTTTCTTTTGCAAAATTGCGATCCTTGTCTCAATGTCTGGTGCTTGAATGTCCGCCAAAAGACCCCATTCAAACCGGGAACGGAGCCTTTCTTCAAGAGTTATTATATCTTTTGGAGCTTTATCACTGGATATAATTATCTGCTTTTGTGCTTCGTATAGTGCGTTAAAGGTATGGAAAAATTCTTCCTGGGTTCTTTCCTTTCCAATAATAAATTGTATATCATCAATAAGCAAAACATCGATGTTTCGATATTTATTGCGGAATTCTTCGTTTTTACTGTCTCTTATGGAATTAATAAGCTCATTTGTAAACTTTTCTGCGGTAACATACAAAACTCTTGAATCGGGGTTTTGTTCAAGAATATAGTGGCCTATAGCATGCATTAAATGCGTTTTGCCAAGACCAACTCCTCCATAAAGAAAAAAAGGATTATATCTTTTTGCGGGAAATTCAGCAACCGCAACAGCACCGGCATGGGCAAACTGATTTCCATTTCCACGCACAAATGTGTCAAATGTGTATTTGGGGTTTAAAATAGAAGAATGGGTGGTAGGATTTTCTTCAGAAGGATTAGGGGTATTATTGACATCTTTAAATACTACTTCTATTATGTATTCTTTATTTGTAACAGTTTTAACAGCATTAGCTATTAAAGTAAGATATCGACTTTTTAATATATCCCTGTTAAACTCGGAGGGAGCTTCTAAGGTAAAAGTATCGTTTTTTATATTTAATGGCTTAACGGTTTTAATCCATGTGTCGAGGCTTATTTTTGTCAGCTCGCCATCTAAGAGCTTCTCAGTTTTATTCCAAATTTCTTGTGCTGATAACAACATTTTTTCTCCTCCGAGTGCAATTTTCTGTACATTTAACTATATCAAACTTCAAAGAATGTTTCAATAAAATGATTAAAGCGAAAAGAACAAAAAATCGTATTACAACATATAGTATATTCTACATATGGATAGGTCAAAATGTAGTAATGGCTTGAAAAAATCAAGATATTCTTGTAGAATGTATTGACGTATTTTATTTAGTTCATATATAATAGGTCTGGTGCCTTTACACTGATGTAATTAAATGGTGTCAATTGTAATAGAGTTCTGATGGGAGGTGCGACAAAAATGATTAGAACCTATCAGCCTAAAAAAAGGCAAAGAAAAGTTGAACATGGCTTCCGGAAAAGAATGAAGACTAAAAATGGTAGAAAAGTCTTAAGAAGAAGAAGACTTAAAGGAAGAAGTAAATTAACTGCATAAGACCGCAGATATGTGGTCTTTTTTTCATTGCATATGAGAGCATTATGCAATGTTACCTTTTCATTGTATAGTAAAGTATACTCCTGCAATGAAATGGGGATTGCATCGGGGACATCCCTTTGCTGATTTAATAAGGGTGCTCAGATTGTTAAGCATCTTTTAGAGGTGAAAGAAAATCCCGGAGCAGGCAAAACGAATGAGTAAAATTTACAAAATAAAAGAAAATCGGGAATTCCAACGAATATACCGTAAAGGTCGATATGCAGTCTCAAAGAGTTTGGCTGTTTATTTGCAGCCAAACTCTTTGCAAAAGAACAGAATTGGTATTACTGCAAGCAAAAAATACGGTAATAGTGTTAAACGAAACCGTATTCGCAGGCTTATTAAAGAAAGCTGGCTTTTATTACAGGATAAGCTCAATTGTGGGTATGATTTTGTTATTGTAGCGAGGAAGCAGGAAAACACTGGAAACCCAATGCTTAAGCATATTCATAAAGAAATGCTTTATTTGATGAAAAAACTGAATGTTTTAAACAGGAATTTAAAATGACAAAGGTTTTATTATGGCTCATACAAATATATCGTAAGTTTATTTCTCCGCTTAAGGGAAAGGGTACTTGCAGGTTTTATCCCACCTGTTCTGCTTATGCTTATGATGCCATAAGAATATACGGACCGTTTAAGGGGACGTTTCTTTCATTGAAAAGGATATTAAAATGCCATCCTTTTCATAAGGGAGGATATGATCCCATAGAACGGAGAGGAGAATAAGAATGTTTGACTTTATTGCTAAATTACTTGGCCCCGTGCTTCATTTTATTTATGAAACGATTGCTTTTCATAATTATGGACTATCACTTATTTTATTTACGGTTTTAATTAAGGCCGCGCTTTTGCCCTTAACAGTAAAACAATTAAAGTCTACCGCAAAAATGCAGGAGATACAGCCGGAGGTTACTAAACTACAGCAGAGATATAAAAATGATAAGGAAAAGCTGAACCAGGAAACGATGAAGCTTTATCAGGATAAAGGAGTCAACCCGATGGGTGGGTGCTTACCGATGTTAGTTCAGCTTCCTATATTGTTTTCTCTTTACTATGTAATAAGAATGCCACTTACATACATGTATGGGTGGACAAAGGAAGCTATAGGTAATTTTATAATTAAGGTTATGTCGGTTCTGCCAAATGTTTTTCCACTAAACTTGAATCCTTTCATAAAAGATTTTGATGCTATAAAAGGTGATCCCTTGCAGGTTGCAGAGCTTTTTAAAAGAAATCCTTACACTGAAATTAATCTTGTAGGTGCTATAAATGATATGCCTTCGATAATTGATGGTGGAGAGAAAATTATAAATCTTAACTTTTTGGGAATATTTAATCTTGGTGTAAGACCAACATATGATTTCAAGCTTATTTCAGAAAATCCGGGTCTTTATATACCTGCTTTGGTTTTGGTGATAATTGCAGTAGCATCCACATATTTTTCAACTAAAATTTCTATGGCAAAAAGCCAAGCAGCAAATAGCGGCTCACAAGTAAATCAAACCAACAAAACGATGATGCTTATGGGTCCCTTTATGACGCTCTTTATAAGCTTTCAGGCACCTTTAGGACTGTCCCTATATTGGACAATAAGCAATTTAACTCAGATTGCACAACAAATTTTTACTGATAAATATATAAATAAGAAAAAAAAGGAGGGAGAATAATTGTCCCAATACATTGAAAAAGAAGGAAAGACCGTTGAATCCGCCATTAATGAAGCCTTGATGGAATTGGATATTGATATGGAAGACGCTGACATTGAGATTATTGATGAAGGAAACAAAGGCTTGTTTGGGCTGATCGGCGGAAGAAGTGCAGTTGTACGTGTATATAAAAGAGCAAATTACGAAGAAATAGTCAGAAACTTTTTAACACCAATTTTATCAGCAATGGGAGTAGATGAAGATATATCAATTGATCTGGATGATGACAATAACCTTACCGTAAGGTTGTCTGCTGAAAACATTGGAATTGTTATTGGACGAAGGGGAGAAACTCTTGATGCACTGCAGTATCTATTAGGGCTTGCAGTAAATAAATACAGTGATAATTTTATGCGTGTTATATTGGACGTGGGCAACTATCGGGAAAAGCGTGAAGAAACGCTGGAAAGGCTTGCAAAAAGGCTTGCCGACAAGGTTTCAAAAACAAGAAGGAATATGACATTAGAGCCTATGAATCCATATGAAAGAAGAATAATCCATGCTACTCTTCAGGACTTTAGTTCAATTGAAACCTATAGCATAGGAGATGAACCAAACAGAAAGGTTGTTATAAAATATAAAGGTCATCGAAACAGCTACGCAAAAGAGTAGGGGTGTAGAGATTGATACACGCATCATTTGTTTTGCATAGTTAAAACAGACACATGTGGGAAGTGAACTCGTTCAGCAAAGCTGAACATCAAGCGTTTTTACTTGTAAAATACGCCTATGGGCTTCAGATGGAGACTCTACTCCACCTGAAGTGTAGAATCGGAACCCGCCACTACGTGTTTTTAGCCCACCGGGCTAAAATACACTTCATTAATAAGTGGCTTTTAAGCCACTTATAGAAGTGGGGATCTTGGTTTTTTGATAAATTGAGAAAGAAACGATTGGCGAATATTAACGAATGATTAACTTCTTTTTCAATTTTAATAGTAAGAGAAAATCTTGATTTAGAAAAAGAATATATAAATGGCTTGTATCAATAAAAGCGGACGATGGAAAATCCATTGTCCATTTTTATCATAAATAAGTCAGAAGGCTCCCTCTTATAAACTACCTTATTCATAACGTTGAATGTGTAGGCGGGAGATGAATGATCAGATTAGGTGAGTAAATGGCAGAGTTTGATACTATTGCAGCAATATCAACTGCTGTAGGAAATTCAGGTATCTCAATTATAAGAATAAGCGGTCCTAACGCTTTTTCGGCTGCGGATCGGGTTTTTAAAGGAAAGGGCAGCTTTCAAAGTTATAAGTCTCATACGGTTCACTATGGGAAAATAATTGATCCCAAAACTAATATCATAATTGATGAAGTTTTAATTATAAAAATGGCAGCGCCCAAAACCTATACCCGAGAGGACATTGTTGAAATAAACTGCCATGGTGGTTATGTTACTGCTTCAAAAATACTCGATATTCTTTACAGGCAGGAAATACGCCCAGCAGAAGCAGGAGAATTTACAAAAAGAGCATTTATAAACGGAAGAATTGATCTTGCTCAGGCTGAAGCGGTTATGGATTTAATAAGTTCCAGAACCGAAAAAAGCTCAAACATAGCTCTATCTCAGCTGGAAGGTAAATTATCTGTCGAGGTAAATAAGCTGCGGCAAAGTCTTGTGGAAATGCTTGCGGAAATTGAGGTTAATTTAGATTATCCGGAGTATGATTTTGAAGAGATTACTTCAGAAAAGTGCTCAACAAAGCTTGAATTAATAAAAAAAGAGCTCGAAAAGCTTATAATAAGCTTTAGCTTCGGGAAAATTCTAAGAGAGGGAATGGAGGTAGCGATTATCGGGAAACCAAATGCCGGTAAATCCTCTCTTCTTAACAGGCTCTCGCGCAAGAACCGGGCTATTGTTACCGAAATACCCGGCACCACCAGAGACATTCTTGAGGAATATGTGAACATTCTTGGCTTGCCTATAAAGCTTATTGATACCGCAGGCCTTAGAGAAACGGAAGACAGGGTTGAAAAAATTGGCGTGGAAAAAGCCCTTGAGGTTATAAATTCAGCAGACCTTATTCTATTTATTCTTGATGCAAACAGCGGTTTTGAAAAAGAAGACAGAGATATTTTAGAGAAGGTCAAAAATTTCAGCAATAAAACAATGTTTGTGGTAAATAAAACGGATGCAACGGATCCGGAGAAATTTAATGAGATAAAGACTGAAATACCGGAATGCCTTGAAACATCAGTGCTTGAGGATTCAGGCATAAACACTCTTGAAAGCGAAATTTACCGATTTGCCAATAAAAGTGAGACCGACATGGATAATCAAGTTCTTGTTACAAACGCAAGGCACAAAATGCTTCTTACCGATGCACTGAAAGGCATCAACACCGCGCTTTCAGCCATTAGCGCAGGAATGACACTGGATATTATATCAATGGATATTAAAAGTGCAGCCGATAAGCTTGGGGAAATAACAGGGCATATGGTTTCAGAGGAAGTTGTGCTTAATATATTCCAGCGATTTTGTGTTGGGAAATAGTAAAAATGCATAAAGTGGTTTTTTAATGCAAATAAATTTTACATTAAAATTTCCCTCGGAGAGTTTTTTGGAATTGTTTTTATTTTATGCGAGCAGTTTAAAAATGAAAATATGCTATATGAGCTATATTTGACCTTTTAACAGCAACTTTATAGTAACGCTATAATAAGGTTATCTCCCAGAAAGTCACGAAGTGACTTTCTGATAAAAATTAAAAAAGTGAAGAGACTTTAAATAGAGAGGAAATAATGGGAAATACATTTGAAGAATACGATGTTATAGTGGTTGGAGCCGGCCATGCAGGTTGCGAGGCTGCTCTTGCAGCTGCCAGAATGGGGGCTAAGACAGCTATTTTTTCAATGAATTTGGATAGCATTGCAAACATGCCCTGTAATCCAAGCATTGGGGGAACTGCAAAGGGTCACCTTGTAAGGGAAATTGACGCATTGGGAGGCGAAATGGGCCGATGTGCGGACAAAACCCTTATTCAGTCGCGAACTCTTAACACCACAAAAGGTCCTGCAGTCTTTTCACTGAGAGCGCAGATGGACAGAAGATCATATCAGCGCGAAATGAAGCATACATTAGAGCTTCAGGGAAATCTCCACCTGCGCCAAGAGGAAATTACAGAGCTTTTAACAGAGGGTAGAAAAATAATCGGTGTGACAACGCATATAGGAATCACATACCCATGCAAGATTGTCATTTTAACAACAGGAACCTTTTTACAAGGCAGAATTATTATCGGTGATGTTTCATATAGCAGTGGTCCAGATGGGCTTTTCCCCTCAAATAAGCTGTCGGATAGCTTAAAAAGCTTGGGTATTGAATTACTAAGGTTTAAAACAGGAACACCTGCCAGAATCAATCGTAAAAGCGTGGATTTTTCCAAAATGACAGAGCAACCAGGCGATAATCCCATAGTCCCATTCTCTTTTGAACATGAAACCATCGACAGGGAACAAGTATCCTGTTATCTTACCTATACAACTGAGAAAACACATAATATAATCCGTGAAAATTTGCATCGATCACCATTGTACAGTGGTACAATTGAGGGAATTGGCCCCAGATATTGCCCGTCTGTAGAAGACAAGGTCGTTCGTTTTGCCGATAAGGAGAGGCATCAGGTGTTTATTGAACCAATGGGTCTTGACACGGAAGAGGTGTATTTGCAGGGCTTTTCTACAAGTATGCCTGTTGATGTCCAGCATGAAATGATAAGAAGCCTGCCGGGGCTTGAAAATGCTCAGGTCATGAGAAATGCATACGCAATAGAGTATGACTGCATAAACCCGCTGGTCTTAAAACCATCTCTTGAGTTTAAAGAATTTGACGGTTTGTTTTCCGCAGGGCAAATTAACGGCAGCTCCGGTTATGAAGAAGCGGCAGCTCAAGGACTGATTGCCGGCATTAACTCTGTTTTAAAAATAAAAGGCAAAAATCCTCTTATCCTTGACAGATCCCAAGCATACATCGGTGTTCTTATTGATGATCTGGTCACAAAGGGTACAAAAGAGCCATACCGCATGATGACATCAAGAGCGGAATACCGGCTGCATTTAAGGCAGGACAATGCCGACAGTCGCTTAACTCCCAAGGGCTACGAGCTTGGGCTTATAAATGAGAACCGCTATCAGAGCTTTTTGGAAAAACAACGCATTATTGACCAGGAAATACAAAGACTTAAGCAAAAAAACATACCACCCTCTGACGCTGTAAACAGCTTTTTAGATAAGCACGGAAGCACGCAAATAAAAAGCGGCGTTAAGCTTAGTGAGCTTTTAAAAAGACCTGAATTAACCTATGAAGCATTAAAAGAAATAGATAATGAAAGGCAGGGGCTGCCTGATGCCGTTACGGAGCAGGTTTCCATATCCATAAAATATGAAGGATATATTGCTAAGCAGATGCAACAGATTGAGCAGTTTAAAAAGATGGAGAAAAAACTTATTCCGGAGGATATCGATTATAACGACATAAGCGGTCTCCGTATTGAGGCGAAGCAAAAGCTTTCAGCTCAAAGACCGGTTTCCTTAGGTCAGGCATCCAGAATATCCGGTGTGTCTCCGGCTGATATTTCTGTATTAGTTATTTATTTGAATGCAAGAGGCAAAAGGAGCAATAAGGATGACGGATGATAACATTAAGCTTCTAGAAGACGGTGCAAATGCTTTGGGGATAAACATCACCGAAGAAGCAAAATTTAGCTTTGATAACTATTACAAGAAGCTTATAACGTGGAATGAGCGTGTTAATCTTACAGCTATAACCGACGAACGCGACGTAGTGATAAAGCATTTTATTGACTCTCTTACTTTAGTAAAATATCTACCGATCAGCGCAAAAAGCATGATTGATGTTGGAACCGGCGCTGGTTTTCCGGGCATTCCGGTAAAAATGATAAGAGGAGATCTTTTATTAACCCTTTTAGATTCCTTAGAGAAAAGAGTCCGGTTTTTAAATGAGGTTATTATGGAAAGCTCTTTAACCGATGTAAGCGTAAAACACGGGCGAGCTGAGGATCTTGCCCGGGATCCGCTGCATAGGGAAAGATATGATGTTGGAACCGCAAGAGCGGTGGCATCGCTTTCTGTTCTAAGCGAATATATTCTACCCTTTGTAAAGCCGGGCGGGGTTTTTGCTGCAATGAAGGGTAGTGAAATTCAAAAGGAGTTGAATGAGGCAACAAAAGCAATTTCTGTGCTTGGCGGGAAAGTAGAGTCCGTAGAAAAATTTTCCTTACCCTTTGAAAATATAGAACGGCATATTATTTTAATAAAAAAGATTCGACAAACACCGACACAATATCCGAGGAAAAGTGGAAAACCAGCAAAATCCCCTATATCATAGTCCCGAAATCCTTTGTTTTCAGGGGTTTTATGCGATCGATTCATGTTTAAAAAAAAAGGAATCAAAAAGACAACGGCGAATATTTACAGAGATAAGCAAACATCAACTTTTGTTATACCTCTAGCAAAAGAAAAATAATAAGGAAGGTGCCGTTATGACATTACAGGAAAGATTCCTATTCAGTAAACCAGAGAAAAAAACAGATCGAAAAGGCGACCAGAAAAAAATTACTTACATCCCATTAGAGAAAATAAGACCTAATCCATACCAGCCCAGACGCAATTTTGAAAATGGTGCACTGGAAGAGCTTTGTGGCTCTATCAAAGAATATGGCGTTATTCAACCTATTAATGTACGCAAAACACCGGGTTCTGGAAATCAATACGAGCTTGTTGCAGGTGAAAGGCGGCTTAGGGCGTCTATTATGGCAGGGCTTAAGGAAATTCCGGCAATTATCATTGATGTTAATGAAGACGATTTGGCTATATTGGCTTTAATTGAGAATTTGCAGCGCGAAGACTTAAGCTATATGGAGGAAGCAGAAGGTTATCAAAACCTTATAAGGGATCATGGACTTACTCAGGAGGAATTGGCTCAAAAAATCGGGAAAAGCCAATCAACAATTGCAAATAAAATAAGGCTTTTAAAGCTGCCACCAATGGTAAAAAAAATGCTTGCGGATCACCATCTGACCGAAAGACATGCCAGAGCGCTTTTAAAGCTGCATGATGAGCAAATGCAGCTTAAGATTCTACAAAAGGTTTGTGAAAAAGAGCTTAATGTAAAGAAAACTGAAGACCTTGTTCAAAAGGTTTTAGATAAATATGTAGATCCAAGCATGTATGAGAACGGAAAACGTCTCACCCGTTCAATTAAGGATATAAGAATTTTTGTAAACACCATACGTCAAGCCATCGATGTGATGAAAAAATCCGGTGTAAACGCTAAAGCTGCGCAGATTGATAGGGGCGAGTTTGTTGAGTTTATTGTAAGAATTCCAAAAAAAGAACGAACCATGCCAAAAGCCCAATAATTAAAAACCCATAGACATGTTAAAAATTCGATAAGTAGGTGTACAAGATAGAGACAGGGGGAACCAAAAAACTTCCGCATAATAGCGGGAGTTTTTTTGGTCCCATGGTAAACTGTATAGCCATTAGAATTTGAAAGGTGTGGACAGATTGTAAAAACTTTATTACAATATATAAGGGTTGATTTTACTGCATTAACTTATAAAGCATCGCTTTTCATGAGTAAAAAACCTCTGTATCAATATTTTATCTATGAAATACGAGCTTTTTAATATATTGCTCGGAGCGCATTGGTTGGTTCGCTCCTGCATTGGCGTACAATTTGCGCAAGCGCTCATTGAATCAGTAGTATGAGTTCTTGCAGTGATATCAAGCGTTCAGTAGTTAGAAGGGAGTTCTTAAGCATGCCAGATAATAACAATCACACACCGGAGGAATCATTCGATAACAATATCATCCCGGTTGATATAGAAGCGGAGATGAAGCAGTCTTTTATTGATTATGCCATGAGTGTCATAATCGACAGAGCATTGCCGGATGTCCGGGACGGGCTTAAGCCTGTTCACCGCAGGATTTTATATACCATGCATATTTCCGGTTTCACACCGGACAAACCACACAGAAAATCTGTTGCGACCGTTGGTGAAGCGCTGAAAAGCTTTCATCCTCACGGTGACGCAGCCGTATACGATACCCTTGTACGTATGGCGCAGGATTTTTCATTAAGATATCCCCTTGTGGACGGGCATGGCAATTTTGGCTCAGTTGACGGTGATGCCCCTGCTGCGATGAGATATACGGAAGCAAGAATGGCGAAAATTTCCGTTGAAATGCTTCGGGATATTAATAAGGATGCAGTTGATTTCAAGCCGAACTTTGATGACCATGAAGTGGAGCCGGTCGTTCTTCCGTCCAGATTTCCCAATTTGCTGGTCAATGGTTCTTCGGGAATTGCTGTTGGTATGGCCACAAATATTCCTCCCCACAATCTTACCGAAACCATTAACGGTATAATACAAACAATTGATAACCCGGACATTGATGTTACAGAACTAACTGAGTATATAAAGGGTCCGGACTTTCCCACGGGTGGAATCATATTAGGTAAAAAAGGAATAAGGGATGCTTATTCCACCGGAAAGGGAAGGATTGTTGTTCGAGCTGTAACCGACATAGAATCTTACGGTTCTAATCGTCAGCGCATTGTCGTTACAGAGCTGCCTTACCAGGTAAATAAAGCAAGGCTGTTAGAGAAGATCGCCAACCTTGTAAAGGAAAAAAGAATTGATGGCATTTCAGATCTACGGGACGAATCAGACAGGCGTGGAATGCGCATGGTTATTGAGCTCAAAAGGGATGCCAATGCCAATGTGGTGCTAAATCAATTATTTAAGAACACCCAGCTGCAGGATTCGTTTAATGTTAATATGCTGGCAGTTGTTGAAGGTCCTGATGGCAAGTTTGAGCCAAAGGTAGTCACACTGAAGGATGCAATAAGATATTATATTCTTCATCAGGAAGAAGTAATCCGTCGCAGAACTAAATATGACCTTGAAAAAGCAGAAGCCAGAGCTCATATTTTAGAAGGCTTAAAAATAGCTATTGACAATTTGGACGAGATTATCAGCATAATCCGCCATTCCCACACCGAGGCTCAGGCTAAGGAAAAAATGATGGAGCGCTTTAACCTTAGCGATAAACAATCCCAAGCCATTGTGGACATGCGTCTTGGTCGCCTTACAGGCTTAGAGCGTGAAAAGCTTGAAGCCGAGTATCAGGAAGTGCTTGCAAAAATCGCTTGGTTTAGGGATATACTTTCAAAACCGGAGCTTGTTGATAATATTATTAAGGAAGAGCTTACTGACATAAAGAATCGATATGGCGATGAGAGGCGCACAAAGATAACCTTTGACGCCGATGATATCGATATGGAGGATCTTATCCAGGAAGAGGATATTGTTATAACGCTCACCCATTTCGGATATATAAAAAGAACCTCTGCAGATGCATATAAGAGCCAGAAGCGTGGAGGAAAGGGTGTCACAGGTCTCACAACCAGGGAAGACGACTTTGTCACCGATATATACACAACAACAACACATAACTATATTCTATTCTTTACGAATATGGGCAAAGTATATAAGCTCCGGGCATGGAATATACCTGAAGCCGGAAGACAAGCCAAAGGCACAGCTATTGTAAATCTTCTTGAGCTAGATCCAGACGAAAAGATAAACGCTGTCATCACAATCACCGGTCAAGAAGAAGACATGCATCTGTTTATGGCGACACGGAAGGGTATAGTTAAAAAAACGCCTCTTGAGCAATATGCAAATATCCGCCGAAGCGGTCTTTTGGCTGTAACCCTTAAGGAAGATGACGAGCTCATAGAGACACGTTTAACCGATGGCACACGCGATATTCTTCTTATAACTAAAAACGGTATGTCCATACGCTTTAATGAAAAGGATGTCAGACCCACGGGCAGAACATCCCAAGGCGTTATCGGAATCAGGCTTGATGAAGACGACGAATTGATTTCCATGCTCAGATTCAAAGAGGATACATCCCTTCTGGTTGTTACAGAAAATGGTTTTGGAAAACGCACTGAGCTGGAAGAGTATAAGGTTCAAACCCGAGGCGGCAAGGGAATCCTTACTTATAGGGTTACGGAAAAAACAGGGGTTCTTGTCGGTGCCAAGCTTGTTGATGAAGAGGATGACATAATGCTTATCAACACCGACAGCAATATTATAAGAATGCATGTTGACGAAATAACAGTATTAAGCCGTGTAACCCAAGGCGTTACCCTAATGCGAAGCAACGATGGCAATAAGGTTGTAGCAATAGCGCGCATCACGAATGAAGATGAAGACAACGACAGCGATAATGACAATGAAGATAGCGACAACAATTGCGATAATGGCAACAGTAGCAACGAAGACAACGATGGAAACGATGGCAATAATGGTAACGAAGACAACGATGGCAATAACGACAATAACGACAATAATGACAATAACAACAACGACCACAGCAACAGCATCCAAAAAGACGAAAACAATAGCGATAACAATGCCAATGTTGATAGCGTTAGCAATGACAACGACAATGAATAATAGCATAAACAAACGCACATAAAACACGAAGAAGCACCTGTCCATCTACAATCTGGACAGGTGCTTTTGTCAAATTATATGGAAACAGAAGAATTAGCGAGAAATAATAAGTTATTTTAGCCAGACGGGTGTTATTCGGGTCTAATGGTCAAAGATAGTCAAAATCAAAACTTGATCTCAACAAGAATATCCTATAAAATAGTAGCAGAAGGTCAAAGATAGTCAAAGATTAAGATGTAAAAAATATATGGAGGTGTTTTTATGTTCGGATTAGTACCATTTGTAAGACGAAATACTGATTTAGACAAAAGAGATGACTTTTGGGGTGTAGACAGATTTATTGATGATTTCTTTAAAATTCCCGTTTTTAAAGGGTTTGATGACACCACTCTAAGAGCAGATATACGCGAGACAGACAAGGAGTGGCTTATTGATGCAGAGCTTCCCGGCGTGGACAAAAAGGATATTGAAATTGACTTAAATGATGGCTGCTTAACAATTTCTGCAACACAGAACCAGGAAGTAAACGAGGAAAAGGAAAATTACATCAGAAGAGAACGCAAATACGGCAGCTATAAGAGAAGCTTCTATGTTGACAACATTAAAGAAGACGACATCAAGGCTACCTATAAGGATGGCATTCTTTCTTTGGCATTACCAAAAGCAGAACCTGATAAAAAGAAGAAAGTAAACATTCAAATTCAGTAAGTCACAATAAGCATTTGTATGGAATGAAAGCCGTACAGACGAATATACTACGCCTGTACGGCATAAATTTCAACGATAACTAAACTTAAAGAAACATTTGCAAAAGCATTTGTCAATATCGAAAATTAAATAGTGTACTTGCATAAATGAAAGACATTCCATGTTCCGTACACTATTTGTTAATATATAGAAGAGCCGTTTCAGTTTTACTGAGCGGCTCTTTTTGGCTAAAAAAGCATAGTCTCGAAGACAACTATTAAATTCTTCTATGTTTTTCAGTGAACTGCCCGCTTATCATTGACGGGCTGCTATGAACTCATCAATTTCTGAAATGATGTATCTATCGCCAAATGAGTGCAACACATCGTAAAAAGAGCTGATGTAATCCATTACGCCGTATTCTTTAAACAGGCGCAAAACATCTTGACCTTTCATGTCGTGCAAATATTTGTATCTTTCTATACAGAACGCTTTAAACTTAACGACTTCGTTCATCAACTTTCCACTCCCATTCAATATTAAGGAAGCATTAAACGGCCTGTTTTGACTTCATCTTGATAAAGCTCAAACAATTTTGGTACACTATATGTCCAAACTTTTGTCTCCTCATTTTCAAGCGCGGAATATAGTTCGGAACTATACAGTTTATCAAACGCTATGTCTTCACTGACATTGGTTTCCTCAATTATTTTATTAACGAGCCCACCAACAACAACCGGGAGGATAACGGCAAACTTATTTTTGTCCATGTGAATTTCCTCCAATCTCAGTGTGCAAGATATATCGACAATAACTCAAGGATTTTTCGGTGTGAAACAAAATTTGGTTATATAACTCACGAACCCTTAATTCTATGATCGCAGCTTCTTTGGAAAGCACTCCTTGCTCATACAACACAACCACCGTATATACCTGATCATCCGCAACAGGGCCAATTGCGATATCATAAGGCATTATTGGTGTTTTACCACTTCTATTCAAGCAAACAAACTCAAGCCATGCTTCGTCAGGTTTGTCAAAGTAAATGACAGAGAGCTCTTTACTTGCGGATTCTATGTCAAACTCGTATTTTGTGATAAAATGATTGTTCATCTTGCGTTTCGCTGCAACACTATGCGACCAACGCTCAGCTTGCTCCTGATTGGAAGTGGTATAAAAACCTTCTCCGAAATCCAGCATGCGTCCGCTTTGAAGGATTTTCGGGGTTTGAACCGGTACGGTACTTCCGTGGTAGACAATCATATTCTCACCTCCAAGACTTTTTACATGAAGAATAGCCCCTCGCCATCATATATAACATTATAACCAACGCACATTAATAAGTAAATGAAAATGCGGTAGTTGTATCAAACCTGTATTCAATGCTGCAATATTTAAGTGACTCTCTCGGCAATGTCATTTTTTTTCGTTGACAAATACAGATATATACGGTAAATTAATATTTATGCAGGAATTCTTTAATTATTGTATAAATATTCATTTTGCATTCATAGAAGCATATGTGTCTGAAAACACTAAAGGTATTGGATACACTGATACACTATGTGGGTTAAATGCATTGAATACACCAATACACTAATACAGGAATTTTTGCAGAATAAATAAAATTGTGAGGTTGGGTTTGCAACCAAAAATTCACGAACCTAAACTAAAGCCTCACAAATACTTTCATTAAGAGGAGAATTGCCATGAAAAAAATTATTTCATTAATTGCAGTTACATTAATGCTTACCATGATGTTTGCGGGTTGCGCTCAGGAAAGTAAAGGCGTTAAGGTTATTGATATCCAATTAACTCAGGAAGAATATGCTTTCGGAGTTGATAAAAATCAACCGGAGCTTCTTGAAGAGGTAAACAAGTTCATTGGTCAAATAAAAGAGGACGGAACCTTTGAAAAAATAGTTGATACCTATTTTGGTGAAGGAACCCCTACACCTGTTATATCTGCAGCCCTTGATACTTCAAAGGATCAGTTTGTTGTTGCTACAAATGCGGGTTTTGAACCCTTTGAATATATGGAGGGTGACAAATATCTTGGAATAGACATGGAAATTGCCGCACTTTTGGCTGAGCACCTTGGCAAAGAGCTTGTAATCAGTAATATGGATTTTGAAGCGGTATGCCTTTCGGTAGGTCAGAGCAAAGCCGACATCGCCATGGCCGGTCTTACCATAAAAGAGGACAGAAAAGAATATGTAATGTTCTCAGACAAGTATTATGATGCTGCTCAAATGATAATTGTTAAAGCCGGTGACAAAACCTTTGATGACTGCAAAACAAGTGAAGACGTTGAAAAGATTCTTAAAGGCCTACCGAGTGATACAAAAATCGGTGTTCAGACAGGAACTACCGGACAACTATACGTTGAAGGTGATGCTGATTGGGGCTTTGATGGATACGATGTTAAGTGTATCGGTTACAAATCAGGTGCTTTGGCGGTTCAGGATATGCTAAACGGTAACCTTAGTTATGTTATTATCGATGAAGCTCCCGCACAGTTTATCACAGAGTCAATTAACGAAATGAATTAAATTGACATGCTCACTGAGGCTGGATGGGTTGAAGTTGAATGATGAAAACGAGGTTCATAAGGAAAATGCCAAACTTCGAAATAAGGATAAGCAAACTTTTCACCGTGATACCGTATACACAGTTCATCCAGTTCCTTAGTTATAAAGCATAATTCCATGTTATAAAAATGATGTTAACGTAAAGAAAACATAAAACACGTAAAGGATAAAAATGGGGAATTTTGACAGAAAACTAGCAAAGTTTTGGGAAATATTTTATGACTACAACGGCTATACAAAGGTTCTAACAGGTCTTCAAAATACTTTGTATATTGCTATTGTAGGGCTTGCCATTGGAATTTTAATCGGTACTGTGATAGCGGTAATTGAGGTGTTCCCTAAATACAAAAGGCTACCAAGAATCCTCAACGGGTTCTGCAGCCTTTATGTTGGTTTGTTTAGAGGCTCACCGGTAGTTGTGCAGCTCCTAGTTACATATTACGTTTTTCTGCCGTTGATAGGTGTAAATATGCCCGCACTTAACGTATGCGTTTTGGTGTTTGGCTTAAACAGCGGCGCCTATGTTTCTGAAATCATGCGGGGCGGCATCATGTCCGTAGATCCGGGGCAGATGGAGGCAGGACGCGCGGTGGGACTGTCCTATGGTGTAACTATGATGCAGGTGGTTGTTCCGCAAGCGATAAAAAATATCCTCCCCACCCTCGGAAATGAGTTCATAGCCCTTATTAAGGAAACATCGGTTGTAAGCTTTGTCGGCGCAGCTGATTTGTATGTTGCTTTCAATTATATAGGCACAAACAGCTATGAATTCATGGTTCCGTACCTTGTTATGGCATTGATTTATATTGTGTTGGTTATGATCATCGCATTCCTTGTAAAAACAATGGAAAGGAGCCTTGGAAAAAGTGATAGACGTAATTGATCTGAAAAAGAAATTCGGCAGCCATGAAGTAATTAGAGGTATTACGACTACCATAAAAGAAGGCGAGAAAATCGCCATCGTAGGCCCTTCCGGCAGTGGGAAAAGCACTTTTCTACGCTGCCTTAATTGCTTAGAGGATCCCACAGGCGGATCTATTATATTTGAAGGTGTTGATATTGCTGACATGAAAGTGGATATAAACGTCCACCGCCGCCATATGGGGATGGTTTTTCAGCAGTTCAACCTGTTCAACAACAAAAATGTCATTGAAAATATAATGCTTGCACCAGTGCAAATAGCAATGCAGGATCTCCGCAAGAAAAGGACAAAAAATTTCTTTATAAAAATTATGAACGCTTTTTCTAAAAACAAAATCCCTCTTGCAGAAATCAATAAAACTGCTACCGAAATAAAAGCGGAGGCTAAAGAAAACGCACTACGCCTTCTTAAAAGAATCGGCTTAGAGGATAAAGCGAGCGCCTATCCTTCAACGTTATCCGGCGGACAAAAGCAGAGAATTGCAATAATCCGTGCTCTAGCAATGAATCCGAAGGTTATGTTATTCGACGAACCGACCTCAGCCCTTGATCCCGAAATGGTGGGTGAGGTGCTTGATCTTATCCGGCAGCTTGCCGATAACCGCATGACCATGGTTATAGTAACTCATGAGATGGGCTTTGCAAAAGAAGTGGCAACACGGGTTATGTTTATGGACGAAGGTAAAATATTAGAGGAAAACAGCCCGGCGGAGTTCTTTTCAAGTCCTCAAAACCCTAGAACCATCGAATTTTTGTCGAAAGTACTTTAAGTTATTTTAATATTCATTCACACGAAAGATTAGTCCAGGGTAAATCATAGATTCACACTGGTCGTTCTCATTAAAAGCTTTCGTTTCCGCAATGCCATAGTCTTGGAATCTATAAAGTATCGCATTGCCTCTAAGCGGATCAATGATCCAATATTCTTCAACGCCTGAGTCACGGTAAAGATCCAACTTGGTAAAAATTTCTTTTACCGTATTCCCTGGGGATAGTACCTCGACAAGCAAGCGTGGTATACCCCTATATCTACCGTTCTCGTCGGTATCCTCTTTCCAATTGCAGATAACCAGCAGGTCTGGTTGGACAATGTTTGTGAACTTATTATTTCCTCTACGAAGCAATGTTACATCAAACGGAGATGTAAATACGTCACAAGGTTTTCCCGTTAAATACCGATCCATTTCAACATGAAGCCGCGAAACGACACGTTGATGAAAGACATTAGGGGCTCCTAGCATGTACACTTCACCATCGATATATTCATAACGATTACTAGCCTCTTCATTCATGTTTTTAAACTCTTCATAGGTCATCTGAACTCTACTCAAATTATATGCTTCCATCGCTTCGGCGACACGGCTTGGTTCATAAGCTTTATGTATTGAGGCATCCACATTGAATGCCTGGCGTAAATTAGCTGAATTTTCTATAATTTCATCTTCTTTTGTATGATTCAATAATTTTGCAATAGTTTCACCATTTTTAGTAATGTATACTGGTTCTGTAGAGCAAAGCCTTAAATACTTGCCAAACGAATTTTTGATGTCTGTGGATGTCACTTTCATATAAACCTTTCCTCATTTCCCAATTCGTATATTATTAACATCGTATTATTATATCCATTTTAACCAATTTAGCTATTTTAGTCAAGAGCGGTGAGTGCTATTTATTCAAGAATATTTTTATTGACGAATACAAACTATGTATATATTATATATACATAGTTTGTATTCTTGTGTTAAGCAAACATCATGTTTTTATTATCATCAATAAATCAGTAGACCCCCACCTTAAAACAAAAGAGAATCGATTGGAGTATTGAGAAAAGTCACAGTAATGATGCTATAGTAATCACTGGGTTACAACCTAATAACTGTAATATTAAAGAATGGACAATCAAACCTATGAGACGTAAGAGTAAGGCTAAAACAGATAATGTATTAGGGGTTAAACATCGAGATTTAGTATCTTACACCTACAAAAATGGAGAAAAGCATGTGGGTTATGTGACAGCTTTGTACCCAGAACTATCGGCTTTAAATTTTCAGTCAAAAACAAAGCACTGCAAGAAAGTAAATGCAAGAAAATGCAGGTTGCTTTGGAAATATAACAAAATATATTGGTTAGACAATTGTGCATAAATACACACATTTGTCTACCAAAGAATAAGGAGATTTAAGATGGAGACTGTCGCTGTTAATATTTCATTTAAAAAAAGCTTACTGGCAGAAATTGATGCAGCTGCAAAGCAAGAGAAACGTACCAGATCAGAGTTTCTAAGGGAAGCGGCAAGAGCATATATTGAAAGGCAAAAACAAAAAAGGTTGGAATACCACATGGATGTTCCGTATCAGAACACAAGGGGCATTCGCACGGAGGTTGGCGAAAATGCTCTTGGCTATAATGATATACATGACACAAACGGCACAAATGACAAAAAGTATTCGTATGCGGATTATTTACAATGGGCTGATGGAGAGAAATGGGAAATAATAGATGGTATTCCTTACAATATGGCTCCTGCACCATCAACACAACATCAATCGATATGCATGGCATTGTCTGCGGAGTTTTATAACCATTTTAAAAATAAGCCATGTAAAGTTTTTGCAGGTCCGCTTGACGTTCGCCTTCCTCGGGGAGGAGAATCTGAGGATGAGAAAATCCTTGATGTAGTACAGCCGGATGTTCTTATAGTGTGTGATAAAAGCAAGTTGGACGCCAAAGGTTGCTTGGGAGCTCCTGAGCTTGTTGTGGAAATTATCTCACCTGGCACGTCACAAAAAGACAGTATAACAAAGCTTAATCTGTATGAAAAGTCAGGTGTATTGGAGTATTGGCTTATAAGACCTGATGAAAAAACAATAATGGTTTTTGCCCTTGACAAAGATAAAAAGTACGGGCGTCCTGAAGTATATTCTCATAAAGACACAATAAAATCGAGTGTTTTTAGAGAACTTGAAATTAATCTTCAAGAGGTACTTGTGTGAGATGCTTGTGCATATATACCGCATACCACAAATGGTATACCCTGTCAATACCTTTTGCGTAAACAGCCCTTTTTTATGTAAAATCGGTCAAAAAACCTTTTTAAACATAAAAACAGACAGTTTATGCAATTGGTATTTACAAAATTAACCCGATTCCAGTATAATGAAAACCAGAAAGATATTTTCACTCAAATCATTACATCAAATTATATTTTACATTCACAGGAAAATGCAAATCATGATGAATAAAGATCTGATAAGGTGCTGCCACGAAATAGAGGGAGATAGAATCATTCCGGTTAATACTTTTTCAAATGAATTGAATCTCAATAACATTAGAAGCTTAAACACAATGGATAAAATGAGAACGGAAGACATGGAATTATTTTTAGATTTACCTGAAAAAAATATAGAGTAAATATAATACAAAATGTACCTGCAGGATAGCAATAGCTATCCTGCAGGACTAAACTTTAAAAGGAGTGTGAGGTGTATTGAAAAATAAAAAGCGTGTTTCCATAATGCTGGGTATTTGTCTTCTCATTGGAATAGTAGGATGTGGGTGTTCAAAACCTGATGAAAATGAGTTAGTTGTATCAGAGCCCTATTCTATATTACTATATCTCGAAAAGATGCATTCGGGTGAAAGACTGGAGAAGCGCATATTTGAAGCAGATACAAAAGGACAATTTGATAGACTGGTAAAAAAATATAAAATACATTATAAGCAAAAAGACTGCATACATGAGTTTAACAAAGAATTTTTTAAAAACAATAAAGTTTATATTATACACAGGAATTTTTTGGATAACATTGCTGATAGCAGATATAAGATAGAAAGAAATAATGATATTATTGAAATAGTGATTTACGAGTCGTTTTATCAAATAGCTCCTTTTGAATCAAAAATAAACTCTAATGGTGATCTTATCGTTGTAAGCAAGGAGTTTGCGAAAGATGTTAAAGAAGTAACGATTGAGTATAAGGGATACAATGAATATGACGAAGAGTAGACGTCAACGATAAGAAATTAAATTAATTCTGCTTTATTTAAAAGAACAAAAAATAGCACCAACTGATTAAAATGTTTGTTTCCCAGTGCCATTGCTTCAACACAGTAATAGCAAGGAAAACGCCGGGGAGTGTGAGGTATTTTGAAAAACAGAAAAAGTATTATAGTATTACTGAGTATTTGCTCTTTTATTGGAATGATCGGCTGTGGATGTTCTAAATCTAATGAAGATTCAGTAATTGTTTCGGAACCGTATTCTATAGGGCTCTACTTTGAAAAAAAACATTCTGGAAAAATAACAGAGAGACGCCTGTTTGAGGTAGATACAAAATTGCAGTTCGATAGACTTGTAAATAAATATAAAATAAAATATAACCAGAACGACTGTAAATATGAGTTTGACAAAGAATTCTTTAAAAGTAATAAGGTATATATTATCCATCGTAATTATTATGGTGAACCTTATATTAGAAAGTATATGATCAAAAGAAGCAATGACATTATTGAAATAGTAATTTATGAGGCGTTTTATGAGCTCCAAACATTAGAAGAGAAAATAGGATATCATGGAGATCTTATAGCTGTAAGCAAAGAGTTTGCGGAAGATGCTAAGGAAGTAACCTTTGAGTATAAAGGATACAATGAATACGATGAAGAGTAAGGTTATAACGTTGAGAAGAAATTAATTTCAGTTTTATATTACAGAATAAAAAAGTTCCACTTATTAAAAATAATTGTTCAACACAGCAGTAGAGTTAGCATTTGAGTTTGTTTCATTTAATCTAAGGCTAAACTATAGTCAAAGCCTAGGCTTATGCCTAGACTTTGACAGTAACTATAATTCTAACTATAATTTTAACTAAAACCTAAATCTAACCTCTAATTAACCGTAGCTGCAGCCTCGGTCTCAGCTGTATTTGCTTCATCCGTCTGCTCAGCTTTTTCTGTATCCTTTCCAAGATATCCCGGCAGCTCCATTCCGGCCATTTTAAACATTTCGTTCATAGGGGGAATAGACTTTAGCATGCCGGACAAAAAGTTAGCTGTTGCAGGCGAGCCGTCTTTGCTGCCCATACTGTCCCAAACCGTGACCTTGTCGATTTTAATGCCATTAATAGCGTCAACCTGGATCTTCATGAGCTCTTCCATCTTATCAGCCAACATAATGCGTGTGGCATCCACAGCGTCTCCACCGGCAGCTTGAACCAGCTTGGCGTAACCCAATGCCTGCTTCGTGAGAACTTCCTGCACACCACGAGCTTCCGCTTCCATCTTCATATAAATAGCATCGGCTTCACCCTTTGCAAGACGTCTTGTTTGCTCAGCCTTAGCTTCTGCTTCAAGCTCCAGCCTCTGCTTTTCAATTTCAGCCTTAACCAGAATGTCCGCTTCCTGAGTAGCTCTTTCACGGGCAGCACGGGAGCTTTCAGCCTCCTGCTCTGCTATGTAAGCATCCTTCAATGCCTTAGCTGATTGAATTTTCTCAGAAGCTGTAGCACGTTTCAAAGCTTCCGCTTCATGCTCACGACGAGTTGCGTTCGACATTGCAACCTGTGCTAAGGATTCGTTTTCACCCTTTATCGCTTCGGAATCCGCCAAAGCCACTTGAATTCTCTGGTCACGCTGAGCGTTGGCTTCGCCGATTGCTCCATCTCTTTCCTTTTCGGCAACACTTTTCTTGGCGTCGTTAATCGCCTTTGCAGCGGCTTCTTTACCAAGGGCAATAATATAACCTGATTCGTCCGTGATGTCAGTCACATTCACGTTGATCAAACGAAGCCCAATTTTCTTAAGCTCAGATTCCACATTGCTGGAAACAGCATCAAGAAACTTATCCCTGTCGGTGTTTATTTCTTCAATGTCCATAGTTGCAATCACAAGGCGCAGCTGCCCGAATATAATATCCTTGGCAAGCTCCTGAATTTGCGTAAGCTTAAGGCCCAGTAAACGTTCTGCAGCATTTTGCATAATACCCTGTTCGGTTGAAATACCCACGGTAAAGCTTGACGGAACATCAATACGGATATTCTGACGGCTTAGGGCATTTCTCAAATCAACACTTATTGACATGGGTGTTAAGTCTAAAAATTCATAGGCCTGAATAATCGGCCAGATAAATCCTGCACCACCATGAATACATTTAGCGGAAAGAGCTGTTCCATCCTTGGCGGAACCGACATTACCGTAAATGACCATAATTTTATCCGAAGGACACCTCTTGTACCTGTTTAAAATAAACATAAGAGTTGAAAATATCAAAACAACAACAACCGTAATTAAAATATAACCACTACCTTCCATTAAGAAACCTCCTCAAATTTTTTTATATCAACCCCATCAGGGGCAGTATACGGGGTCACAAGGAGCAGTCCTCCAGAGACAACTCCAATAACAACAATTTTCTCACCGGTTTTTATATCCCTCCCGGCACGGGTTGTCGCATTCATTTCGCAAAGGCGATCCTGCACTATAACGTTTACTTTTCCAATTCCGTTATCGGGGATTGTCAGGTACACCTCTCCATCCTTACCGACTGCATTTTCATGCCTTATGTTCCCGCTGTGCTGCATGCGAAGTATCAAACGCACAGACCAAGCAACAAAATACATAGCCATAAATCCTGCAGCAAAGGCTAGAAAAATTGACAAGGGGGGCGGAGCACCCTGATCAATGGCAAAAATCCCCGTCCATCCGCCAACCGAGAAAAATGCAATAAGACCTCTTAGAGTGAAAAGGCGTAATGTACTCACAACATTACCGTCATCGCTATCACTATCGGTACAAGTATCAGTATCGATGGTGGTGCCGGTGCCGGTGACGGCTCCAGTACCAGTGCTAGAATCGGGTCCAGTACCAATGCCACTACCACTACTACCGCTCTCTTCGACTAATTCAATCAGCTCCAGCTCTCCGCCATCTATGCCAGGGATGTCGTTAAAGAGCCCTTGGATATCAGCAGAAGGCTCGCTGTCAAAGTCTAAATGACCATCGTCGAAATCTAAACCATCACTGTCACTACTGAAATCTAAATTACTGCTGACAAGGTCTACATCGTCAACGTCAAGATCCAAACCATTAGCACCAATATCCAAATCGTCAGCATCAAAGTCCAAATCTAAATCATCAGTGTCAAAGGCATCGTCAGCACCGTTCTCATTCGAAAGCCCCAACAACAATAAGACAAATTGAAAAATTAAAATAAGAGTAGCAGGAGAAGCAACTGTCAAAAAAATCTGCTGCAGTCCTGTTAATCTGTCCCACCAGTTCATATCTTACTCTTCCCCCTTTCTTTAAGCCACGGTAATTCAATGAGTGCCGTACTTCCACAGAGGAAGTAATTCATTACAAAAACACTATACTAGCATTATACTATATATGTTGATTTTGAAGTTCAAAATATATAGGCATGAACTGATGCACGTGCCATTTGTGGCTATGTCAAAACAAGCACATGTACAATATTAACAGCTCCGGTGAAAATGCTAAATTATCGGAATCACAAAAATGTACCCTTGAAAACCACAGGTGCATGACATAAAATAAGAAAGACAAACACCCACGCTTTTTTCCACCTATATATACTATATATACGAAGAAGGATAAAATAAGTATGCTTTCAATAGTAATTCCTGTTTATAATGAAGAAAAGCAAATATTAAAAACCATAGAAGCCGTCTGCAAAGTCTTAAAAACTGTTACCGACGATTACCGGCTTATTATTGTAGATGACGGCTCAAGGGACGGAACCTGGGCGGTTTTAAAAGAGCTTTCCGCTAAGGATCCAAGGCTTAAAATCCTGCGTTTTAGCAGAAACTTTGGGAAAGAGGCCGCTATTATGGCTGGCCTTTCAAGGGCTGAATCAAAAGCCTGCATCATTATGGATGCCGATCTGCAGCACCCGCCGGAGCTGATTCCTGAAATGGTAAGCCTTTGGCAGGAGGGCTATGAGGTTGTTGAAGCGGTTAAAGAGGACAGAGGTCAGGAAAGCTCTGTGAGCAGGTTCTCCGCCTCGTTGTTTTATAAAATAATGAATCGCCTTTCCGGGTTTAATCTTGAAAATGCATCGGACTTTAAGCTTATGGATAAAAAGGTTGTGGCTGCGCTATTGCAAATGCCCGAAAGGGAAACCTTTTTCAGAGGCATGTCCGCTTGGGTTGGGTATACGCGAAAAGAAATATATTTCAAGGTTCCTCAAAGAGAGACCGGCAAAAGCAGATGGTCGCCCTTAAAGCTTGTCAGGCTTGCAATCACTGCCTTTACGTCGTTCTCGTCACTTCCACTTCAATTTGTTACCTTTATAGGCATATTGTTTTTGCTTGGCTCGGTGGTTCTCGGTATACAAACACTTGTTATGAAGCTGCGAGGTCTTGCTATTGGAGGTTTCACAACTGTAATACTGCTGCTTTTAATTGTCGGCAGCTGCCTAATGATAAGCCTCGGTATGATAGGAATGTATATTGCCAGAATATATAATGAGGTAAAAGCCCGCCCCCGTTATATAATTTCAGAGGAATACAAAAAATCAGAGGACGACTGTGACGATTAAAACATCAAATTTTTGAATAAGTTCAATGCTGTGCAGATTTAAGAACTATGAGTCTTACATAACCTTAAAGCTGCGAAACAATCTTAGGAGCGTAAATGATAACACCCATAAAAATAGGCAATTTCACACCAAAAAACAATATATTTCTTGCCCCAATGGCAGGAATCACAGATATGCCTTTCAGATATCTGTGCTCAAAAATGGGCGCCGGGCTCACTTACACTGAAATGATCAGCAGCAAGGGCATGTATTATAATGATAAAAAGACAAAACAGCTCACGGTAATTCACCCCGATGAAGCGCCATGTGCTGTCCAGATTTTTGGTTCGGAGCCGGATATAATGGCAAAAGCTGCGGAGGAATTAAGCAGCAGGGATGACGTGGCGATAATTGACATCAACATGGGCTGCCCCGCCACGAAAATCGTTAAAAACGGAGAGGGCTGCGCCTTGATGCAGGATGAAAGATTAGCATCGCAGATAATAAAGGCGGTTGTTAAAGCTTCCTCTAAGCCCGTTACAGTAAAGTTTCGCAAAGGCTATGGAAGTCGAAAAGACCATGAAAATTGTAATGGTTATGACGACTACAACGGTTTTGATGAATACGACAGCAAAGACACGCACAATAACAATAGCATTCACAAACGCAATGACTATGATGAACATAATTGCAATGATGAATACAACAGCTATGACAAGCACAATGGCTATGACAAACGAAATGGCTATGACAGCAACAATGGTTATGACGAATGCAATAGCAATGATAGTCACAAAGCGATCGAGTTTGCAAAAATGGCTGAAGAATCCGGTGCCAGCGCAATTACGGTACACGGAAGAACCCGGGAACAGTTTTATTCGGGAAACTCTGATATGGATACAATTGCGAGGGTTAAACAGGCGGTTTCTATTCCCGTTATCGGAAACGGTGATGTATTCACACCTGAAAAAGCTAAGGAAATGCTTGAAATAACAGGCTGCGACGCAGTAATGATAGGAAGAGGAACTCAGGGAAACCCATGGCTTTTTAAAAGAATATTTCATTATATATATAACAACGAGCTGCTGCCGTATCCGACAAATACTGAAAAACTAAAAATAATCAAAGAGCACTATGAAATGATGATTAACCTGAAAGGGGAAATAATCGCCGTTAAAGAAATGAGAAAGCATATTGCCTGGTACATAAAAGGTATGCCGGGTGCATCAAAGCTTAGAACGGAAATATTCATGCTTACAGCTGCAAGGGATGTATTATATTTATTAGAAGAGTATTTTTCCGCTTGCTGCAACTTGTTGTAACTGATTAAAATAACGAGGTTAAGAAGGACCCCGTCTCATTGAAATGGTGTGTTGAAATTACTTGAGCCGTTTCTTTCTAAGATATATAAAATACTTTAATTTATGTACTCAACTTTCCCACAGTATTTTGGGCGCTTTCCTGCATAGCAAGCCATATTTTCAACACACCTATGTTTCTATTTCTGATTATACAGGAAATACTCTACCGATTTACAAAAGAATGATAAACTAATCTAATAAAAAAGCCGATAAAAACTTGGATGGTATGGTATTGCAAGTGAAAAAGTGGTATGATATACCCGTTGCCAAATATATTATATCTCTTTAGCGTATACGCACATTAGCGGAATACGTAATTTACAACTATTAACCATAAACCATAGACCATAGATCATAGACACATACCGGACACCCCTTGGGGAACAAAATTAACGGTTACTGCGTCAAAGGATGGGCAAAATGCATCCAAAGTGACTGTATAAGCGAATTGTTACAACTCGTTGTTATAAAGTTACAATTTGTTTACACATATACAGGCGTTGTTGACGCCCCCAATTCCCGGTGATATAATAACGTTGAAATTCATGATATGCGGTAACGCTTATCTGGGTTTATAAAGCAAACAAGGCTGGGTTATATCAAGGAAGCGGACGTAATCCGGCTTTGCAAAATCACTTGTCTGCTTCCATAAATTCCAAAAGGGAGGATTTTATTATGAGAAATCTCAAAAAGCTTTTCGCGGTTATCATGGTTGTTGCTATGCTTGCATCAGTTATGGTACCCGCATTCGCAGCTGATTACGAATCAGATGCTCTAAAGCTTAAGGCTCTTGGTCTCTTCAAGGGATATTCAGACACAAATTTGGGTCTCGAAGATGCTCTCACAAGAGAACAAGGTTTGACTTTCATGCTTCGTGCAAGAGGTTTAGAGGATGAAGTCACAGCTATGAGCGCTGAGGAAATTGCTGCTCAGCTTGCAAAAGTTACAGACCTTGACACAGTTACAGAATGGGCAAAACCATATGTAGCTTATGCAGTTAAAAATGGCCTGACAAAAGGAATAGACAGCAGTGTTGCTCCTAATGTTAAGTTCGCAGGTCAATTACTTTTAACAGGTAAAGAATTTATCAACTTCATGCTCAATTCAATGGGCTATGAAGAAGATTGGGGCAATGTCCTCACAAAGGCTGCTGACGTTGGCATGCTGACCGCTGGCCAAGCTGTTACCTTTGGTACAATCAACGAGCTGAAAAGAGATACAGCTGCTGGTATCATTGCATTTGCAATGGGCGGAACAACCGCTTCCGGCGTAACTCTTGCTCAAGCACTGGTTGATTCAGGTGCAGTAGATGCAGCTGCTATGGCAGACGCAGGCTACTTTGCTCCTACCGCAGCTCCTACAGAAGCTCCTGTTGAATTGGCAGCTGAAGCTTCCGCACCAAACAACATTCAAATCAATGTTGTTTATAATGAAAAAGTAGAAAAGGATTCTGCACAAAAAGTTGACAATTACAAACTGAGCAGTGGTTCTATTGCAGGTGCTGTTCTTCAAGATGACGGTGTAACTGTTGTTTTGACACTCAAATATGCAAGTGCAAAGAATCAGGATGACAAAGTTGATCTAACCATCAAGAATGTTAAATCTGAAGCTGGCGTTGTTATTGCTGAAACCACTATAAAAGGTCTTCTGTTCCTTGATAAGGATATTCCTACAGTAGTAGACGCACAGGTTGTTGGTAAAGATACCATTAAGGTTATCTTCTCCGAACCCATGAATGGAACTGAAGTTACTGTTGGAGACGTTACAAATTACTTCCTTGATAAAGACGGATTTGTTGTTAACGGTGGTAAGCTTTATGTTAAAGAAGCTAAATTGCAGAACAACTATACAGAAGCTTTAGTAAAGTTGTACTCTTCTTTACCGGAAGGTGAAGTAACCATTCAGGTTAAAAGCACATCTGAAGACTTTGCTGGTTTTGGTGTAATTGGTAAGTTGATTACATTGAACGTAGTAAAGGATGAAGAAGCTCCTGTAGTTGTTGGCTATGATAATGCTAAACCGACAGAAGTAACTCTTATATGGAGTGAAGACATTGAATTCGATGGTAAGGCAGTGAAAGAATGGTATCATACCAATGGTAGTAATGAAGTAAGTGATGTAACCATCGATGGAAACAAGACAAAGCTGACATTTGCGAACGAAAAGAAACTTCCTGCAGGCACGGCATATGTATATGTTCTGAAAGAAGCAGTAAAAGACCTATGGGGCAACAAGAATGCACAGCAAATGTTATCAGTTGAAGTTGTAATCGACGAAACTCCACCGGAAGTTTCCAGCGTTAAGCAAGAAGCTGATTCTGAAAGTAAGATAGTTGTAACTTATAATGAGGACATGGATAAGAGCAGTACAGAAAAGGCTGCTAATTACACCATTTTGGATAGCAACGGAAAAGAAATTGAAGGCCTTGTAAGAAGTGTATCCTATGCTTCAAAGAAAGCTACTCTGACATTGTCCAAGAAACTTGGGGGAGAATACGCTGTTGTTATCAAAGGTGTTAAGGACATTGCTAGTAACGAAATCGTAGAAGTAACAGTGCCATTCACAGTTAAAGACATAAGCAAGCCGATACCAATTGATTTCAAAGCCGTTGTTTATAACAAAGGTGAAAAAGGTCAGATGCTAAAGGTTTCCTTTGGTGAGGCAATGACAACTGAAGGCAAATATGCTATCAATGATATTGATAATTATCAGTTTGGCGAGAAAACATTAAAGAGCATTAAGAAGGTAGTTATTACAGTGGTTGATAATGGAAAAGCTGTTGAAATTGTAATACCTTCACTAGAAGACAACGCAACAGATGGTTATAATATAGAGGCATCGACAGACTCTGTATCAAAGTATCTGACTGTTGCTCGTGTAGCAGATGCTGCTGGTAACTATACAAAAGATCTGTCATTTGATGTGAAAATAACAGATTCAGCAAGTTCACCAGTATCATACACCGCTGAAGCAACTGCAAAAAACATCGTCAAAGTGACCTTTGCCGAAGAAGTGAAGTTCGAAGTTAGTGACTTCATCATCAACACGGTAACTAATGGTGTCTATAAGGTTGATTTAGCTGGTATTGAAACAACTCTGAATGATAAGAGTAAAACAGTTGCAACCTTTACACTTGCTAAAGATCTACCGGTTGATTTTGACAATGACAATGCAAGAGTTGAAATTGTAATACCTTCAGGTGCTACTAAGCCTAAGACCGAGAATAAATATGGAGTCAAGATTTCAACTTTGGGTGTAGGTATTAAAGATAAGATCGCACCTACACTCTATAATGACGGTGATTCAGCAACCGATTATGGTAAAACAAATGACGGTGTTAAGGATTATCTATTGTTCGATAAAGATAACTTTGCATTCACACTGAAGTTCTCTGAGGACATGAAGACAGCTATTGGTAATAATTACACAGGTTCTGACTTCGTCGTAACAATTGGTGGCAAAACACTGGTTAATGGTAGAGATTACACGGTTACCAGCATTGTTAACAACGCTGTAACATTTGAGCTTACAGAAAGCTTTGCTAAGGTAACGGTAGACGGCGTAGACAGCTACAAAGTATCTGGTGACTTCACCATTAAGTTAGTTGAAACAACCAACTACATCACAGACATAAATGGTAATAAACCGAAAGCATTCGATGCTATTAATTTCAATGATCTGTTGATGGAAAGTGATACTTGGTAATAACAAAATTACAAAAACCGGAAGACTAAGTCTTCCGGTTTTTTTACATTAAAAACAATCTTATAAAAAAATTTTGAAACTTTTTTAACAGCTTGACGTCTAATAAGTGTATACAATATTTTCAATGATTGATATAATGTACTTGAGAAAATTCATACACAAAGGAGAAACTAAGGATGAAAAAGCTAAGAAGTATCTTCGTTTTAGGATTAGTACTTATTTTAACAACTATGGCAACAGTATCATCAGCACTTCCAAAAACAGCTTTAGAGAATGAAAAGGTGCAATTACTTAATGATTTAAAAATATTTACAGGTTCAAATGGTGATTACCGTTTGAATGATAAATTAGCGAGAAGTGAGGCTTCTGCTCTTGCTGTCAGAATTTTAGGTAAAGAATTGCATGTCCTTGTTAATGCAGCAAGTTACAGAAAAACAAAGTATCCTGATGTAGACGCATCACAATGGTATGCTTCTTATGTAGGGTATTGTACTGAACAAGGTATTTTGTCAGGCGATACTGCCGGTAATTACAATCCTAATGATTTTATAACAGAAAAGAGTTTTATTAAAATTATTCTTGGCGTACTTGGGTATGAGTATAATATAGATTTTACCTGGGCGAGCATATATAAGAAAGCCTTTGAGGTTGGGTTGGTAACGGATTTATTGTACATAGCAAAAGAAGAAGATAATATTAATTTTACACGTAGAGCTGCTGTTAATATTATGTACAATGCTCTGTTTCTAAAAACTAAAAATACAGAAAATGCACTTTTTTATAAATTAATTGATGGAGGTATTATCACAACCGGAGAAGCAGCAGAATTCGGACTATTAGAAGAGGAATTAAAAGACGAAATAGTTACCGAGATAGATGAGTTGATTGTTTTTGATCAGAACAATATAACCATTTTATTTAATGAAGATGTAAAGTCAATCGATCAAATAAAAATATATCAGGCAAACAATGAAGATAAAATGCTTGCTTTTGGGATAGAAGAAAAGAAGGATGGCTATGTAGTGCTAAAAACAGAAAAGCAAACGCCTGGACTTGAATACACTATAGAAATTCGAACGGTTGAGGATTTATATGGTAATGTGCAGGATGAATTATATGGAGCTTTTATTGGATTTATGAGACAAACTGTAGAATCAGACTTTTTCAGGATTCAGAAAATTGAACCTATAAATGAAAAATCAATAAATATATACTTCACACATCCTGTGAATATAAATACTGAAAACCCTTTATATTATAGAATATCGAATGAAAGCTTTATTTTTGCCTCCGGTGAAAAAGACCAGCTTTTATTACGTGCTGTTACAGCTGAAGATAGTTGCGTTCAATTAACACTGAAAAATAGTACCTTTAATGAGGGAGAGCAGTATAGGATTGAAATTAATGGCTGTATGACCAGCGCATATGGAGTAAAACTTAATGATGGTTATGGTGATGAAATGGCCTTTAAAGCAGTTGCGGGGCAGGCGGATAGTTTTGTGCTGCTGGAGGTTGTACCATATGAAAGTAATGTAATACTGCTTAGTTTCAATAAGGAAGTGAACCCTTTCCTTGCTCAGCAGGTTTACAATTATTATGTTACCGATAAAGATCAGAAACCTATTGCAATTGAGAGTGTCACATTGGAAAGCCAGGGTTTAAGAGTCGGTGAAATTGTATATCTTCAATTAAAGGAAAGCATGAAGAGAAATGGGAAATATTACGTTACAATCAATAATCTTAATGATATTACAAGACAAGAATTTATAACGGAAAGAACTTACTCTTTCGAAGCAGATTACGGTTTTGCTGAGAGCCTTGATATTGTTGATGTTACTCCAAAAGATAGGCAAACTGTAGAAGTATATTTTTCAAACATGCTTGATCCGAGTACTGCTGAAATTGTAGACTATTATCCGATTGCATTAAGAAATGGTACAACTACTGTTTATCCAAGAGGTGTTCGTTACGACAGGAATATACATCCGTACAGAGTTACGCTGTTTTTTAATGATAATGACTTAGAAGAAAAAAGAGAATACGAATTGAAGGTAAGCTTCGACATTAAGGACTATCTTGGGAACAAAGCAGGCGCAACATTAAGAAGAAGATTTCATGCTTCTGATGTAGAAAAAATTGCTCCTTCTATAGAAGAAGTAACTCCAATATCAACGAACGCTGTTAAGCTTGTTACAAATAAAGAATTGGCTTTTACTATAGCAAACCTTCAACCAAGCAACTATACGCTGGAATACAATTACCAAGGTATGGGCATAAAAGAAGTTCCATTGAGTGTTCTATACATTAATGCAAAAACCTTAGTATTGATGTTCGATAAATTGGATTATGAAATGCCGTATACACTCAGAATAAATGCTATAGTGGATTTTTCAGGTACTGTATATAAAGTGACCGGCGAAGGTAAAAATTACGTTGACTTTATTCTTGAAGAACAAGAGTAGCACTATGTATGGAAAGTATTAAATTAAAATACAGGTGGTAAAGTAAGTATGGATGAAACGAAAATGATAGAAGAGATGGTGAGAGCGGAAAAATCGAAAATGATAGAAGAAATAAAGATGATGGAAGAGACAATAAAAGCGGAAGAGACAGCAAAAACGGAGGAGACAGCAAAAGCAGAAGAAACAGCAAACGCAGAAGAAACGCAGATAAAAGATGAAGAAAAAATTATCGAAGATAAAATAACTGAAGAGAATATAACCAAAGAAAAAACCATCGAAGAAAAGCAAAAAAAGAATGGGCTGGATAAAAACCTCCAGCTCATTCCAATCTACATAATGTCAGCTGTCATTCCTCTTATAGTTTACATGAAGTTTATAAACCTGAAGGGTATTTTTTATGTAACCTGGAAAGGCATGGAGGATTTTGGTGACTTTTTTAATTACTATAAAGCTGTCGGTATCATAGTTACGGCAGCAATCGCTTTAATCATGCTTTTATTAAACAGACGCAAAAATCAGCTTAATCTAAAAGAACAGGCAGAATTCATCCCTGCTGCGATTTATCTGCTTTTAATAATAATATCAACAATTTTCTCCGAATACATAACAGTAGCAATCTATGGATTTACCGAAAGATATGAGGGGATGCCTGTTTTAATTTCTTATATCGTCATCTGCTTTTATACGGCAGTGATCGTAAAGAAAGAAAACGATACAAAAAATGTGCTGATTTTTCTTGGGGTCTCTTGTGTGATAATTGGTATAATAGGCGCATTCCAATACTTTGGTCTTGACATTTTCCAAACAAAATGGGGGATGAAATTAATACTGCCACCAGCATATCAGCATTTAGCAGAAAAAATGCAGTTCTTATACAGTGGGGAAATAATATATGGAACCCTCTATAACCCTAACTTTGTGGGAAGTTATTCCAGTATGCTTCTGCTGGTTTCCTTAGGCATGTTGTATTATGCAAAAGAAGTGAAGCATAAAATAGCTGTGGGTCTTTTGTTTTGTGGCTCAGCCTTTGTTTTATGGATTGGCTCAATGTCAAGAGCCGGTCTTATTGGGGGTGTTCTTGGACTAATTATATTCTTTGTTTTGCAGTTTAAGAATATAACGAAAAACTGGAAGCACACAGTGTCCATTTTTATATATTTTGTTGCCATTTATTTTGTTCTGAATGGTTTTTCCGGTGGAAGAGTTATTCAAGAATTCAATAGGATAAATCCTATAACAGAAAATGAACGAATGGCAGAGCTAAGCGAACGTTTATATGTGGAAGAGATTAAAACAGAAAACATGGAATTAGTGGTTAAAACAAGCACCGAGGAGCTAAGAATTCAACAAGAGAGTGATAAGGTTGCCTTTTATGACGGACAAGGAGCGGAAGTAGAGGCAAACTATGCCGAAGGTGCTTATACATTTGATAATGAACCATATAAAAAGTATAAGCTATCAGAAGTGGAGCACGAAATCGATAATATTTATACTATGGACATATCAGGTTACCGGTTTATTATAAGATACATGGATCAAGGGTTTAAACGACTAAATCCGGTGGGGCTGGATACAAAAATAGGAAAAGCTGAAAGTGTTCCCCTCTTTGACGGAAGAGAAGCATTTGGCTCCGGTCGTGGCTTCATATGGTCAAGATCAATACCAATGGTTAAAAATACAATACTTAAAGGCTACGGTCCCGATACCTATGCGATATATTTTCCCCAATGGGATGTGGCAGGAAAAATTAATGGGCTGCACAACCCCACAACAATTGTAGATAAGCCTCATAACTGGTATCTTCAAATAGCAATTAACACAGGCCTTGTATCTCTGCTTGCTGTTATCGCGTTTATATTTATATACCTGCTGAAAACATTGAAAATACATTTTAAATCAAATGAAAAGCAGGGGCTCGTGTTGCAAAGCGCTGTTTTTTCAGCAATAATAAGCTATTGTATGGCAGGCTTTTTCAATGACAGCGTGGTACCTGTTGCACCTGTTTTTTGGGTTCTTTTAGGGCTTGGGATAGCTATGAATAAGGGTATATATTCAAAAATGGCTTATGACCGTAGCATAACAAGAGATAACGTTTTTGATTAAAACGTTATTTAGGAATATGGTTATTTATTTTATTTAAGTTTTCTCTTTAAAGAGGTCTGAGTGACCAATGTGGTTGATGCTCTAAAGGAGGTTAGGTCCATGAATAAGAAGGTTATCCCATTTATTATCGCTATTCCGTCAATATTGCTGCTACTTGTTTTTAAAATTATACCTGCGATCAATTCACTTTTTCTTTCACTAAAGAAGTATAGTATATTCAAGGGTTTATGGGGCAGCCCTAACGTTGGTCTTAAAAACTATGCTGATATGTTCAACTCAGTTCATTTTACGAGGTTATTTGGAAATACTTTTAGATTGAGCTTATTTTCCATCTTATTTACTTGCTTTTTTGCCATACTGCTAACAATTTGTGTTTCTAAAATGCCAAACCGCATAGTAAAAACAATATCAATAGTCATAATATCTATACCCGCATTTATTCCCATAGCTTCGTATACTGCATTAGTTGCGAGGGGGCTATCTCCAGATGGTGGGTTTATAAACCAAATCATTATGTCTCTCGGGTCGGAACCAAGGTTTTTTCTGGCTGAGAATCAGTATTTTTCAATTATCTTTGCATTAACAGATGCTTTGAGAAACGTCTACATACCGGTTATAATTGGCGTTCTGGCCTGTGAGCAAAAGGGTATTAATCCTGGAAGAATATTCATGGTAATATTTATATATGCTCTAATCCGTGCAACGCTGTTCTTTTCTCCTGACCTTGAAACATTGCAGCTATTTCTTAACCCTATGGTTTATGAAAAAGGTGATGTGTTCGATACTTATGCATATCGCACAGGATTGGTGCAAGGGAATATGTCATTTGGTAGTGCTGTGTGGATTACAAAAACTATTGCTCAGCTACTTGTTAATATCTTAATTTACTTTATATTATACTCTGTACTTCCGAAACTAAAAGGTTTGGTCAATACACTAACCGATAAAGTGGACAACAGTATAAGCTCAATTATTTCAATATTAGGTTTTGTTTTATTGGCCTTAGGCTCTATAGGCATAACAGTCGGAGCGTTTTTCCCTTCCGTAATAGGTGAACATACTGCCACCTTTGGTGAAATAAGAACGATGCTTTCAAACAAAGCGTTTTCATCTGCCGTTTTCAATAGCTTGATATATTGTGTATTCTCATGCATTCTCTATGGGTTCATAACAATAACGCTTGCGTTCCCGATGACAACAAAATCAAAAATATACCCCATATTTTTAGTGCTTGTTATGACATTCACAAATAATATTGTAGGGGAGTACCTCGTAATAAGAGCTTTTGGGCTAGTTAATACTTATTTTGCCGTTATATTGCAAACAAGCATATCGGTTATTGGGGCTTTCGCATTACACTTTGTTGTTTCAGAGAAATTTGGAAATGAAGTGCCCACTTTGTTTGAATATTTTAAGGAATCGCTGTTACCACTTGTTTCAATTGTTGGATTGTTTTTTATTGCAACTTGGGGAGGATACCTATTACAACAAATAACAATTTCAAAGCCTAATAATTATGGTATGGGCCTAATGCTCAAACAAATGCTTACGCAGCCGAAAGATGCCCAAGAACTGCTTGGTTTTGAGTCCTCTGAAGCAATGAGATCTTCAGTCATACTGTTATCCTCCTTTATACCTGTTATATTGGGAACGGTATTGATATGCCTTAATAAGATTTTGCCACTATCGGCGTTTTCATCACAGGCAAGGAAAGGTTAGTCCTTTTGGTGTAATAAAATTGTAAGAACACATTTTTCGCTTTTTATTGACAAGCTGTAAAAACTTTGGTACGATCTTGTTCAGAACTTGAACAAAATCGTATCTTTTTTTACGGTGTTTCGGCCCGGCAAAGAATTGAGCGACGTCAGACAATACATAACAAAGGCATTTAAGCAGAATTTACCGGTAGTTTACCAGTACCTGCAAAAATCTAAATGCCTAATGGCGCAGCTATACCCAATTTTAAAATATTAAAAAAATTAGATGACCTAATCCTTTGAATAATCCGATAAATAATCCTATGAATAATTTTGATAAAAACTTGATAAAAAACCTTTGAGGAAAAATGACAAACGAACTTGAAGTCTTAAGAAGTGTTGATGAAGAAAACAATATAACGCAAAGAGAACTTGCTAAAAGGACAGGTCTATCACTTGGCTCTGTCAATGTTCTGCTGAAAAGGCTCATACATAAGGGTCTTTTAAAGATAGAGCATATTAACTCCAGAACCATTAAATATATGCTTACACCCAAGGGATTAATGGAAAAGGTAAGGCTTACATACCAGTACATTGTAGTTTCATATAATCACATTTCAGTTATTGAAAGCAAAATAGAGCAAATCGCAGAAAATAAAAAGGACTGTAAAATTGTCTTATATGGCGAAAAGGACGAGCTTTATGAAATTATATCAGCAAAATTAAAAGCAATGAATATTTTATTCGCATATATAAATGACACAGATGGAATAAAGAAGTATAATAGTGATGGTTATATAATTATAACTTGGAGCCCTGAGCATTTGGAACAGGAGAACCTTGGAAGCGGTGACATAATAAATATTCTTAGCTAATGGAGAGGGGAATATCATGGAAGAGATTTCTTTGAGAGAAATAATAGAGGCAGTATGGAAAGGAAAATGGATAATTGCAATTGTTACAATAATTGCACTGATTTTGGGTGGTGTAGGTACATATATAATGATGCCCGGCTCTTACAGTGTTGTTACAATTGTGGAAATTAACTATCCGGGAATTGAGCTTGGGAAAAACCCGGATGGAACCCAGTTCGATATAAGGCAGCTTAAATCCCCTTATGTTATTGAAAAAGCTTTAAAAGCAACAGGCTTTACAGACAAAGGAATTAAGCCCGATGAAGTTAGAAGAAACATCGATATAACCTCAATCGTACCCAATGACATTGCACAAAGAGCGGAAACCATGATAAAGCAAGGTAATGATTATGTTTATTACCCAAGTGAGTTTAAGGTTAGCTATAAGGTTAACAAAGCATTTTCGTTCAGTCAGGGTGTAGCGTTAATTGATACGGTTATTGACGAATACCAGAAATATTTCTATACCTTATACTCAGATACAAAAACAATTGAAAATACACTTGGAAAGCTTGATTACAATACCTATGATTATCCGGATGTTGTTTCGGTGGTTAATACACAAATAAAAGGCATTGAAGAATTTTTAACTGAAAAGACCGAAGAAGACAGCAATTTCAGATCCGCTGAAACAGGATATACTTTTTCGGATCTGAACAGAAGCTTTGATATTTTAGGAACAGTTGATACAATCAAGCTTGAATCATTAGTAAACTCATACACGCTTACAAAGGATCGCTTAAAGCTTATTAAGGATTATGAATATAAAGTAAAACGCATGGAGCTGGATCGTGCAAAGAAAAACAGCGAAGCGGAAGAAGCCCGCAGGCTCATGGATGAGTTTAAAAAAGAGGATCTTGTTCTTATTCCGGACAGCAAAGGAAACGAGCTTAGAACTGAGAACCCTGTTTCATATTATAATACTTTAGCAGAAACGGCTATAACAGCCAGCGTGGAAGCAACAGGTCTAAAGCATGAGATAGAATACTTCAATAGAGAAATAGAGCGTTTAAAGGCAGTATCAGATATAAACGGCACTTCGCTTATGCAGGAAGCAGACAGCACGATAGAAACAATTAGAACAAAGATTATTGAACTTGTAAACTTAACAAACGAAACACTTGATGATTATTACGCATACAAATACGGTGGCAGCATTAAACAGGTTGTTCCTGCGGAAATGGTTTCAGAAATCAGTTTACTGATGAACATTGCAATTGCATTAGCATTAGGATTAATGCTTGGCGTGTTTATTGTGTTTGGAAGGTATTACTGGAAGAACTCAGCAGTAAAAATAGAAGAAGGCATTCCACAAATTAAGGATTAAAAATGGGTAAACAAAAAGCAAATAAAATTAACAAAACAAATACTACCAATAAAACTAATAAGACTAATAAGTCGGATAAGAACACTAAAACGAAGCTTAAAGCAGTAAAAAACGAAAAGCTTATCACTCGGATGAGAGCTTTTCTTATTGCTGCAATGGCGGTTATTATATTTTATCCGCCATACCTGCAGGGGCTGTTTT
>ENA-UOOK01000845-UOOK01000845.1-fermentation-metagenome-genome-assembly--contig:-NODE-845-length-41111-cov-27.942761_pt1 | contig 41111 bp, 40 predicted proteins | sample MGYA00245777_ERZ724023 | MGnify/ENA primary metagenome ERZ724023 (study PRJEB28704, sample SAMN03018312) | fermentation metagenome | biome: anthropogenic terrestrial biome; feature: soil; material...
CCTGGTAAGACCAGGTAAGACCTGGTAAGACCAGGTAAGACCTGGTAAGACCTGGTAAGACCAGGTAAGACCTGGTAAGACCAGGTAAGACCTGGTAAGACCTGGAACAAAATAAAAGACTTGCGAAAAATCGCAAGTCTTAAAAGACGAAAAGCAAAATATTATTTTACAGGTACAGGAACACAAGCCGAACAGTATAAACACCCATCCGCCTCGTAAGCGTCACCCCGCCGAATCACCTCACCGCAATCATCGCAAACAACGAACAAACGATTAAAACAATCTTCGCAATACGTCCATCCATCCGACCCTTCGTAAGCGTCACCCCACCCAATCACCTCACCGCAATCATCACAAACAACGAACAAACGATTAAAACACTCTTCGCAGTAATAGCACCCATCCGCCCCTTCGTAAGCGTCATCGTCTGAGATTCTATGTCCGCAATGTTCGCAACACGTAGCCCCGTCATAATTGAACGGATTTTCAAAATCAAACCGCCCACCAGCCGAACCCAACACCCAGACAGTAGTCTCGTTAATGTAGATGGTATCCGTTGAGCCGTAAGCATAAAAAGACTTAAAACAGTAATCAGAAACGCCGACCTTAAAATTAAAATCTGAAGTATTGAAATCAGAACCGCCCAAAGCCCCGACCAGGACCGACAATAGCACCGTGAGATTATTATAAGAAGAAGAAGAGCCGCCCCGTGTATCTAAATCTAAATATGGATTAAAGACCGCAAGACGCCCCGCCAAATCATTGACGACCCAAAGCCGACCGCAGGAAATACGCTCACCTTCAGAATTATCACGCCATACATAGAAGCCACAACCGCCCGCATTATCCAGAACATAAGGAGAACCAGACGCGCACCCATAACGCAACCAGCAGGAATTGTCATTGCCGAAACCATTACCGCCGTCATCTATATCATCTTGAAAATCCCAGACGCTACCAAAAGACCAGTAAAGGCGAACCGCAGGCGAACTCATCACATCTTTGCGAACACCGCCGATTATACCGCCCAAATCAGACGGCAACTTATAAGCAGTAATATTATCACTAAACCACTTAAACACCCGTTTATTAAAACGCGCTTGACCATCAACGTCATAAATTCCCACCGATTGGATGCACCGCTCCAAATCCCAGACATCCATCGAAACCCTATACTCAGACCTTGCACGCCTACAAATAACATTAACTATCTCTCTAATTTTATCATCATCAGAAGCAAACCTCACAACATCAAAAGAACCAGAACGACCCAACAAAGAACGAACAGAAACCAACCCCTCATCACTAACTAACGAACTAACAGAATATTCAGACATTTTAAACCCTTCTCGCTATCAGGTGGCGACCCATTGAATTAATAAGAATTTTAACCCAATATCCGAAATAATGCAAGCCCCAAAAGCGAACCCACGCACCACGCCAACACTAACCAGAGATTGACAAAAAAAATCCTATTATATTAAAATGATTGTAGAATTATAAGTATATTATAAATTATTTGATGTAATAAATTGAATTGAAAAGACAGCCCAGAAAATCCGCCCGTTATACATAAAAGACCAAAACCCCAAACCAAAACACCCCCAGAGATTGACAAAACCCAACGAATTGCACACCACAAAAACCACGCCAACCAGCTACCAGACAAAAGACCGCCTAACTCAATTCTATAATAGCATATTATCAAACGGAAATGCCGCCAATGACCACCCCACAGTATAAAAGCCAGTCATCACCAGAAAAAAATCGCGGTTAAAGCACATTTTTCCACTCAACATCCTAACAACTTCAATATCCTAAAACTCAACTTTCAATAACTTAAACTTATAATAATCATATAGCAACTCCCCATAAAGTATGCCCTCCCCCATAGTAAAAAAGGTAGCCATAATTAGTACTTTACAGGTAATTATTTTATAGGGTACGCTTAACCCTATATTAAACCTATTATGACATTATAATATCTTACAAAATCATTAAATAGCCTTAAAATTATACAATATTATATAGGTAGAAGTTATATAAATATGTGAAAAAATAGATAATTATTAGAGATTATTACAAATAATAGGAAATTATATAAACTTATCAAAACTATCAGAATAAGCTATAATTGTCTAACGTCCAGCTATAAATAACATTCATTTTGAGTAGAATTTAGTAATATTTCTATAAAATCTGTCGTTTTGCTTGATTTAATGCCAGTAACTATTGTTTCTAGATTGCCACTAAAACGCTAAAAACAAGGTTTTAAAGCGATTAGCCCCCTGATTGCTATCATTGCCTATAATTGTATTTTTTCCATTTAAATAGCCCAATTTTTGCGTCTAGTGCCATTATAGGAGCTTAATGTTTTTAAAAATTTAAAAAATGATTTCTGAGGAGTATATATTAATCTAGTACTGGTTAATTAACTAGTACTAGTTAGGACTATTTAATTAGTCTATATTAATTAATATATTTAATTTAAAAAACAGGTAATTAATCAGTACTAGTTTAAAGCTATTAATCAGTACTAGTTTAAAGCTATTAATCAGTACTAGTTAATATCTATTATCAGTACTAGTTAATATATAGGTTAACACCTAGTACTAGTTAATAAATAGGTTAATACCTAGTACTATATAATATATAGTGATTCTACTTAACACTGATTACATTTTTGCCCAAAGCAACTACTTGACAAAACACATTATCTATGGTATATTTTAATATATAAAATAAGATAGGAGTGAAATATGGCAGTAAGATTAGCAAAACGAAGAAACGAAGAGTTAGTATCTGGAAATCATATTGTGTTGCATAAGTTCATGAACTTCCAAGGTAGAGCAGAAAAGGTTGTAGAACTAGTGGAGAAATATGATATGGGTAGCTTTGAAATCCAAACAGCAGAATGTTGGCTTTGTATGCGTCCAGATGGTACGAAAGGTATATTTACATTCGGAAAAATAAACAGCTTTACAATGAATGACTATAAAAGGTTTAAATCGGAGTAAAATATATGACAACAAAAGTAAACGAAGAGCTAGTAGAAGGAAATCACCTGCTTTATTGTTCATACGAAGTTTTAAAGCTTTTAAAGTTTAGGAGAAAGGGTGTGTTCAGAGGAACAGATATAGAAGTTTGGAATTGTATAACTCAGCATGGAGATTCTGAAGACTTTCGCATAATAAAACCAAATGGGTTTACAAAAGAAGACTATGAAAAATATATGCAAGAATAGAGCTTATTATGAAAATAAAAAGAAATGAAGAGTTTGCAGAAGGAGCTGAAGTATATGCTAGGGTCATATATAGTCAACCACTAAGACTTGTAACTTTGGGTAAAAAGGTTTCTAGTGCCTCTATTGCTTGGAACGATACTTATGAACTGTGGAATTGTATAATACCAGTTGATTGGAGTGAAACTATCCAAATGGCTGGTTTAGCAATTAAACCTGAAGATTTTGAAGAAGACTATAAAGAAATTAATAATGTTGTATAAATTCTTATATAATATTAACACTATTGCCCTTGACACAGTAGAACATTTGTGGTATAATAAACTTGTTCAGTTGTGTACAACTGTATAAATCTTAATTAGGAGATTATAAAAAAGAAAGTAGGAATATAAATTATTATGACTCAAGAACTCAAAGTTATAGAAAGAGAGGCAGGCAGAAACGATAAAGCAAAAAATCCTCAAGAATTGAAATCTACATACCTTATTTTTGAAATATTAAATTCAATGTTGGACACACATGAATATAGAATTGAATTAAAATCTGAAATAGTTATAGATATAATCAATTCTTTAAACGTTAGAAATGAGGCTGAAGAAGAAACAATTAATAATTTCAAAGAAATGCTGAATATAGTTTCTGTTAGCCCACACACTCTCACACTTGATAATAAAGAAGATGTAGCGAACATTTGGTTTTCTCTAAAGAAATATGCGTATGATATCGCAGAACCATATGTATTAGAGCATGAAACACAAAATCATCCATTCAAACTAAACCAGAGAAAAATTAGAAACGATAAGTACAGAATAATAAAAATGAAAGAAAAGGTTTGTACACTTATGAACATGCTTTCAATATTAGACATCGCCTATAATGAAAACTTAGGAATTATTATATATGCTGATTTTTTGGAGGTGATATTTAAGTGAATGAGAAGAGGGAAATTCTATTTGAACTAAATGATGTAAATGGGGATACTAATGAATACATAGAATTAAATGAGCACCAAACCGAAAGGCTCTTAGATGCACTAGCTCTCACTAGAGATAGAAAAATAGACGAAATACAAAAAATTAGTGGTCTAATAAGGGATATTCATAAAATCCAAGATAAAAACCATAACTTTTGGACTTTTATAGGAAATAATGAATTATCTGAAGTTTATCAAATTATTGCAGAGGCATATATTGATTCTAAGAATTATAATTGCCAATTTGAAATGTTTGTCTTGAGTTTCTTTGATACCGCAAAGTGCAGTGGGTATGGACATACAATTTCAATTTCTGGGAAGTAAGAGGAGGCACCAACTCATTGGAAAGAAAACTTCAACAATTTTATATTATCAAGACAAAGAGCAACAGACTAAAACAATCTAATTATTCTATACGCTTTGAAGACATAGACGAGATGCGTAAAAATGGAGAAGTAGTTTCTATAGGCGAAAGCCAACTTGTTCGCTCTCTTTTTAAAATAACTGGGAAAGACCAAACCCTACAAACAGTAAGAGAAGAGGTTGCCATATTATCCAAAAGTAAATCTTCTAGAATTAAAAACGCTAAAAAAATAGATGAGTTATTATTCATACCAGAGTTAGTCTCACTAGTCGTTGAAAATAAAAACGAGTACAAAGAAATTATTAAGAATGGTTTATTTATTAATGACAAGAAATATGTTAGATTATTATGTGGAGCAGGACATGCTAGGAGAGATAACGTTGTTTTTATACAAGAGGAATTTGAAAAGCCACTAAAAAAGATTTTAAATAATGATAGGGATTTAAATGTAAAAATTGCACCAGCAAAATTTAATGCTTATTTTGCATTGTGTTCTTCTGCAACATACGAGGTTTCGACCCCATATTTTGCGGTAGTAAAAGATATGGAAATAACTCGGGGAAATTGTCTGGTTGAAATTGTTGATGAAACCAAAAAGGACATCAATAATCCATATGAAGACGATGCGGTGTATGAAACTGAGATGGAACTGCAATTTAATTTGTTCGATGGTCAAGGACTTATTTCACCCAAGCAGGCAGAAATTTGGGCAGAAGAGTTAGGATTAGATTATATTCCATCAACCTTTATCATTAGAAACAGTTTTATGAAGGGCATGATAACAGTCTTTGATTTTCACGAATTTTCTAAGATTTATGGCAAAAAGATTTTTAAAGATGTTTGGGGTAATAACGTTGACATAAGAAATGTTGATATTATTCTCACAGAATCTCAGTTGAAAATGTGGAGGGCATATTCTAGTCATGCCGACTATGTTGATAAGAGTAGAACAAATGACCTAACTTGGGGCGTATCAAGATATGCTCCAAAATATGATAGTGATTATATATATAGCAATTATCAGTTTCTTCAAGTGGAAAATTTTACAGAAGAACAAATAAAAAATATTTCCAAGAAGACAGTTGACTTTTTTGGGCAAGCAATAGGCTATGACCCAGACATTACAAAGTTATATCTACTAGGGAAACTTTCAAATGGATTTTATGAAGATGGGACTGATGTCCTTAGTAAGATTTCAGACCCAATAACAAAAGCGCTCCTGTTGGATGAAAGCTTTATTGAAGACCAGTATGTGAAATCGCACATTGTCTCTTCTTTAAACAAAAAGATAAAAGAATCATATATAGGAACACTTTTATTTGACGGAAATTATCAGACAATCATAAGTGACCCATATGCTCTTTGTCAGCACGTCTTTGGAATGGAAGTAAGCGGGTTACTTGTAAAAGATAAACATTATTCATATTATTGGCTTGAAAAAGAGGTTGATACTGTTGCTGCGATGAGAGCACCATTGACTTGGCGCTCCGAAGTAAATATATTAAACCTAGTTAGAAATGAAGAAACGGAATACTGGTATCAATACATTAGAAGTGGTATAATTTATAATATACATGGATATGACACGATGCTCCAAGCGGATAGTGATTTCGATGGTGATTTAATTATGACAACAAATCAACCTGATATCATCAAAAATGCTAGTGGTGGATTGCCAGTGACATATATAAAAAATGCCACCCCAAAAGAAATTATAGATGAAGACACTCTTTTTGAGTATGATATAAAGGCTTTTGATAGCAGGATTGGATTTATCACAAACTGTAGCACTACCTTATATTCAATGCTCCCGCTTTATGAAGAGGGAAGTGAGAAATATAATAAAATTATTCAAAGGCTAAAAATATGCAGAAAAGAACAAGGCAACCAGATAGATAAAGCAAAGGGTCTAATTATAAAACCATTTCCAAGGTTTTGGACTAAGTTTACAAAAATTACACCAGACAATATTCATCTATCAGAAATTATAGAGTTGAATAACACTATTTTGGTAGATAAAAGACCATACTTTATGAGATATCTATATCCAAACTATAATAAAAAATATTTGACTCATATTGATAACTATGATAAATACTGTTATGCCAAGTATGGTAAGCCGTTTGCACAACTAACTGAAGAAGACTATGATTATAATAGTGTTGTCGAAAGATATAAAAAGTTCTCCCCATTGCTAGATAGCAATTGTACGATGAATAATATATGTCGCTACATGGAAAAAGAAGTCAAAGAAATAAGAGTAAATCTATCTTCAACAACAGACGATAGAAGAATTATGTTGATGAAAGATAACTCTATTCCATTTGACACAGACAAATATAAGAAAATGGAAGCATTATTTAGAAAATATAGAAATGAAAGAAGTCGCTTTAATAAGATTCTTGCAGACTCTATAAAAAATGAAGGAAATAGGCTTATAAAATTTAAAACCATAGAACAATATAATAAAGCCATTCGTTCTGAAGCATTATCCATTTCTAGTAGTTTGCCAGAACTTGTCAATTTAGCGGTAGCTATTTGTTATGAACTATATCCGTCAGATAGAAAGTCATTTTTATGGTCTGTATTTGGTGACGGAGTAATTGACAATATAAAAAATAATATTTTAAATTCTGGCATAAAAACGATTAAGGTTCCATTTATTTCCCTTGGAAGTGAACTAAACAATGAAAACATAAAAGTTATTGATTATATGGGTAAAAAATATATTAATCATGATGTCAATATAGTCAATGATGAAAATGAAGATTATGACACTGGATTTGATTTAGGTGAATATAATGATTATTTTTAATGAATTAAAATATGCAGAAAAGCTATTGTCTTCAAAAGAGCTTTTAACTAAAATCAAACAAAGAGATTTAAATATTATAGCAAAATATTTTGCTTGGAAAGGGTATACTGAAAGCGAAATAGCCCAAGCAATTTTGGAGTATGCAAAAAGAAATTATGCAGATTTCAATGAGATTATTTCTTCCACAAGTTTGAGGTATGCTCTTTCTGCCGGAATGAAATACCCACTAAGAGAACAGGCAGACGTCAATATAAGCAAAGGAGAAATTGCTAGTATAAGGCAAATAGCAAACCATAGGACTCAAAAAATATTATTTACGATGCTGGCAATTTCTAAATATTTCTATAAAAGTGGAGAACACTTATATTATAATGGAAGCATTGGTGATTTATTTCGCCTTGCTAAATTAACAAATTTAGGCAGGGCTGATAGGATTGGTATTATTCATGAGTTAGATAGGCATAAGTATATTGAGGCTAATTTACGTGGTGGGTATAAAATATTAATTGGTGAAACTGACGAAATTGAACCAGAAGAAATTCATACCACCATAGAGAATATGGATAATCTTATATCTAAATTTCCGACACAGTGTTCTGTCTGTGGAAAAGAAATTTATGGTAAACCAAGAAGCAAAAATATATGTCAAGAGTGTTATATTGAAAAAAGAAAGAGGGATATCAGGAAAAATGTTGCAAAATTTAGGAAAAACGACTGATGTAATCAGTAAAATGGTGTGTGTATATATGATAGACATAGTTAGGCAAACACTAAGTTTATAAGGGAAGGTAGAAATGATAGAATTAGATAGGGATGCGCTCATAAGAAGAGTGGCTTTTGAAGCTGGTTTTACCATTGGCGACATAAAAATTGTATTTGACACAATCAATGATGTTATTGAAGAAGTGTTGCTTGATGGAGGTAAAATTAAGTGGTCTGGATTTTGCACTGCATATGTGGGCAAAACTAAAGCATATAAAGGATGGAATCCAGTTACAAAAGAACCAATGTCCGTACCAGAAAAATATAAGGTTTATATTAGACCTTCTAAGAAATTTATAAATCAATTAAATAAGAGCGAAGAGGATTCGACAAGTGAATGATTTTATACGTGCAGTTTTAGATGCGGAAGGAAGTCCGCAAGAAAAAATGATGAAGTTTTTTGGTAAACTTCTCGCATATGATAACGCTAAAAAGTATTGGCGCGGTGCTACAATGTTAGCTACTTCTATAGCAGCTCAAGAGGCTGGTCGCCAAGGTACATATAAAAGTGAAGAAGAAATAACTTTCAATAAGGATAGTTCTAGAACTATCAAACGAGATATTGAAATGACAGAAGAAGAAGCTTCTAGCCCAGAATCAATTATGAAAAAGCTAGGCTTTAATCCATTACTTTGGCAAGTTGTTTCTTGTAAGATTACAAAGGGTAATTGGGATGTCACACTAAAACTAGACAAAACCGAAACGGCTGATGGTGTTGTTACTAAGACAACATCCCCCAGTAGAAGCACAAATTATAAATATTCGATAGTTCTAACAGTAAAGCCTATTACTACTAAGCTTACAGATAAAATGCTTGAATATGCATTTTTAGATATTGAAATTCCAGATGTCCAAGAATATTCTTATACAAAGGGTGGCAGTCTTCTTGAATTACCAATTATGGATTTTCACGTAGGTAAACTGTCTATTCCAGAAGAAACTGGAAGTTTTGAATATAATATGGAAGTTGCAGAAACCCTGTTTAAGAAAACTGTGCTTGATATTCTTTCAAAAGTTGATAAATATGAATTAAGTATTGAGAGAATTATTTTTCCAGTTGGACAGGATTTTTTTCATATTGATACGCCAAAGGGAACCACTAGCTCTGGAACTCCGCTAGAGTATGCTAGCAATTGGCAAACAATATTCTCGAAGGGCGTTGAGCTTTTAGTTTGGGCTATTGAACAGCTTAGGGCTGTTGCTCCAGTTGAAGTTATGTATGTTCCTGGCAATCACGATGAAATGTTATCTTATTGTGCAGTTGTTGGACTCTATCATACCTATTCAGCTACAGATTCTGTTACTGTTGACATCTCACAAACAACAAGAAAATATTTTTCCTATGGGAATAATTTGGTTGGATATTCACATGGTAGAGAAGAAGGTAGACGAATTGCAGGGTTAATGCAAATTGAAGTACCGGAATTGTGGGGAGAGTCTAAGTATCGCGAATGGCACTTGGGAGACTTACACCAAGAGGGAACAAAAGAAGAAAATGGAATCATCATTAGAAGAATTAGTAGCATTACTGCGGCTGATTCTTGGCATGCGAAGAAAGGCTATGTTGGTGCGGTTAGAAAGGCATCGGCTTATGTCTGGGATAAAAATAATGGGTTGGAGCTTATAATAAATTCTAACGCTATCCTAGACATATAATTTAGGAGGTTTTAATGGCTACATCAAGACGAGTCGCTAAAAAGCGAACAATTCAACCTGTTGCAGAAGAGAAAAAAGATTCTCTCGGCGGGCTCTGTTATTGTAGGCGGTGTATGAAATTAAAATCCCCGTCCGCTTTTCATGGCGCAGTTAATCATACGCTAGATACAAATGGTAAACTTAGCATATGTAAGGACTGTGTAAGTCAAATTTTTACGAACAATTATATTTTATCTAGTGAAAACATGGAACTTGCAACATTGGAAACATGTAGAACGCTTGATATTAAATACGACCAGACAGCACTAAGCAATACAATTGCCCATTATCAAAACAGCAAAGACAGCAAAAAGACTATGACAATAGATGGATTTTTTGGAGCTTATAAGGCAAAGCTTCTTACAATGCAGCCAACAGCTATTGGTGAAGATGTTCAGGTAAAATATGACCTGACATTTGTTGAACCAAAAAGTGAGGTTATAGACGATATCTATAAAGACTTTGAAGTTGAACATGATGTTAAAGAATTTTGGGGTTCGCATTATACCCCAGAAGAATATGATTTCCTAGAGAAACAATTTAGGGAATGGACAACTAGACACGATGTAAGAACCAAAGAACAGGAAATATCATTTAAATATCTTTCCCAATTGCAACTTGACTATGAACATAAGAGAGCCAAAAAGGAAAGCGTAAGTGCAATTTTAAAAGATATTCAGAAGGCTATGGATGTTGCTGGTGTCAGCCCAAATAAAGCTAAAGAGGTTAATACAAGCCGGTCATTTACTGCTTTTTCTGATTTTATAAAAACAATAGAAGAAACAGAGCCAGCGGAATATTATAAAGATAAGCCCCTTTTTGCAGATTTCGATAATATTGCTCAATATGGTGAGGATTTCATTACCAGACCATTGCTCAATTTCTTAGGTCAACAGCCACCAGATTTTTATGTTAGAGACGATGGTGAGGGTGGTCATGGTGGAGACTTAATATCTGACCTGAGAAGTGATGAGTATGATGAGGATGATAGCCTACCAATTGGTAGTGGAGGTATGTAGTGGCTTCCATCTCACACGATATTAATAGGGAAAAGGTTGAACGCCTTAAAAGATGGATAACTTTTTATCGAAGGAATATCCATAGATTTATTGCCGATTATATGGGTGTACATTTACACCCATATCAAATTATTATGATTTGGATGTTGCAAAATAGCACCATGTTTTATGCTGTTGCAAGCAGAGCAAGCGCCAAGTCTTGGCTAATTGCTGTGTTTTCAATAGCAAAGGCTATTTTATATCCTGGCATTAAGATTGTTGTTTGTGCTAAAACACAGAAACAAGCTGGCATTATCATTGAAGAAAAAGTTAAAATGATAAATGCAAACTCACCAAATGTACAAAGAGAAATTATTAGGATTTCAAAATCTGATAATGGTTATATGGTAGAATTTAAGAATGGTTCAAGCATTAAGGCTGTAACTTCCAACGAAAATAGCCGTGGCAATAGAGCTAATTATATTATTGTTGAAGAATCTCGCCTTGTGCCAAAAGAAGTTCTTGAAGAAATTATTAAGCCATTCTTTGAATTTAGAACTCCACCATTTAGGGGTCTTCCAGAATATAAGCGCGACTTAGAATATAGGGAGCCTACAATTATATCATATATTACTTCTGCGTGGTATTCTGATGGTGACTGGTATCAAGATGTAAAAGCAACGTTAAAGAGAATCGCAAAGGGCGATAAGAATGCCCATTTCATTGCTTTAGATTTTCTTATCTCGGTATATCATGGTATAAAAAGTAAGGAAATGCTAATAAATGAAATGATAAATAGCGATAGGATTGCCATTAGGCATGAATACTTTAATTTACCATCTAGTACGTCTAGCAAAAGTTTTTTTGATTTATCGTATTTCAGAAGAGATATGAATAAAGCATTTTATCCACAAAGACAAGCAACATATAACCCACGTAAAAATCCGTATGCAATCTCCAAAAAGACAGATGAACTTAGGATTGTTTCTGTTGACGTTGCTACGAGGAGCGGTAAGGCAAATGACCTTACAATTATATCTTGTATTAGGTTGTTACCAACTGCTACAGGATATAATAGACAAGCTGTTTATATGGAGTCACATAGTGGCATGGGTATAACTAGCCATGCAAAAAAAATAAAGGAAATATTCTTTGATTTCGAATCGGACTATTTAGTTCTTGATATTCAAAATGTTGGAGCTTCTGTTTTTGAGGAATTGGCTAAAACTACCTTTGATGAAGAGAGAAATGAAAATTATCCGCCCTTTACTTTGTGTGAATTCAATATATTAGAGCCAAATCAAATAGAAGATATGCTTAATAGGGTTACGGCTGCCGGAGCATTGCCAGTTGTATTTCCAATTTCTGCAAGCCAATCTTTAAATTCAAGAATTGCAAGTGAGTTTAGAGCCTCTTTACAACAGAAGAAATGGCAGTTTTTAGCGCATCCCCTCGATGCGGAGAATTATTTAATTTCTCATCAACCAGAATTTTTGGAAAATCCAAATGATTCATCAATTTATGAGTTTTTTATGAGACCATATGCCCAGACATCGGCTTTTATTGATGAATGTATGAACCTGGAAATGTCAACAAATAATGGGTTTATAAAATTGGATAGAAAAAATGGAAGAAAAGACCGTTATACATCTATAAGTTATGGCAATTATTTAGCATCATTTTTAGACAGGGATTTAATTAGAGAATCTTCATATGAGAACGAATTTAAAGAAATGCAAAGTTATATAATTGTTGTATAGGAAGGAGGGAACTCTTTGGATAAAAATAAAGAAAAAGAAGTCGCACTTACTAAGGAAGAAGTTTGGAATGTTTTACAGTTTGCTCAAAACTATATGAATATTGGTTCTCTTTTTCCTCAGCTAACTGCGAATAGGGTTGCTATGTTGCAATCTGGTTCAATCGGAGACATAGATGCATTGATGAAAAATCAATCACAGACTCCAACAAATTTAGCAGAATTTAGCCAAGCCCTTGAGATGGAATCTCAAATTTATCGGAAGCTTATCTCGTACTTATCAAATATGTTATCTTTTGACTATACATATAGTTCAAAAGCATATGATGGTAAGAGTGATTATACTAGTTTTGCATATAAGAAAGACCTTTCTACTGTTGAAGACTTTTTTATAAAATTTGACCACAAAAAAGAATTTTTGCATATGACAAGACAAATAATTAGGAACGAGGTTTATTTTTGTGTCCCAAGATTTGAGGGTGAAAAAATTTTCTTGCAAGAACTTCCAATGGAATTTTGCAGGATAACCGGTAAGGGTGATTATAGTTTTAGATTTGCTTTTAATTTTTCATATTTTGATTTGAATAGAGATATCTTAGAAAGATATCCACAGTTCTTTATTGATACATATGAAAAAATTAGCGAAAGTGTTAAAACAAAAACAAGGAAACAAAAAAAAGAATTATTATATGACAAGTGGGTTGAGGTACCAAAGGAAATTGGCTTTGTATTTAAGTTCAATGCAGATACTTTAAATTATGCCCCAGAATTTTCTGGGATATTTAAAGATTTAGTAAACCAAAACCTAATGAGAAATCTTCAAAAAAGCACAGATATGGCTGCCGCGCAGAAGATTGTTCTAGGACAAGTTGGAAGAATCAAAGATTCTCAGGCTAAAACTAGTAATAATTTTGATACTGATGCTGCAACGCTCGGTCAATTTATGGGATTTATGAAGAACGCATTAGGTGATTCAATAAGATTGGCTGCATTACCACTAGAAGATACTAAAGCAATATCATTCCCTACAGAAAAGGGATTGTATAGCGATTATCTAAAAACTACTTGGTCTTCCAGTGGAGTAAATTCAAATCTTACTTTTGCAGATAGTGAAAACAGACCGAATGCTCTTGAAACTCAATTATCATTAAATGTTGATGAACAGTCAGTCATACAATCAATTTATCCACAGGTACAGGCATTTCTTGAATTATTTGTAAATTTAAGAACTAAAAAATATCATTTTGTTTTCTCATTTGAAGGAAGTGAATTTTCTAATAATAAAACACAAAGACGAGAAGCAGTAAATAGCCTTTTAAATTATGGTATTTTTCTGCCACAAAAAATTGCTGCATCTTTAGGAATGAGCCCGTTTGAATTCTATAGACAAATAGAAGAGGGTTATGAAAGTGGTATTGTTGATAAATTTACATTTCTTTTAAATAGGGGTGGAGAAGTGGCTCAAACAACTGACGAAGGTGGAAGACCTCGCAAAGATGACGACCAACTTACTGATGCTGGTTTGGAAACTAGAGAAGCTGGCTCTAATCTTATAAGTGGCGGAAAGGTTTAAAGGGGATTTTATGTCTTTTATAATAAATCCTGAAGATATTGTTGATTTTAAAACATATAAATGTAATAAAGATATGGCTGACTATCTCATTTATGAAATGGGCTTACCAGTATTATCTATAAGCAAGGATAAGGGCAATCAAAAACCATATTATTTTGCAATTACAGATGAACTATTGGCTGCTTTAGATTCCATAAAGAATAAGCCAGAAGGGAGGTAGATGTGTGAATGAAGGATAGGAAAAACTTAAGTTTCGTTGTCAGTGATGCAAGTATTATAAAAGAACGCAATGACAGCCAGTTTGCTACATTAAAAATCAATGCCTTTGCCTCTGGTTTAAATAGGAACAACATATATGTTGGAGAAGAAGCCCTACAGCGCACGGCTTGGACTATCATTGGAAAACCATTGCTTTGGGCTTATAACGAAGAATTTGATGATGCTGGTTCGCATGAAACATATGAGGTTCCATGCGGATTTGTACCAGAGCAAAATAATTTAATATTTACAAGAACAGATGATGGTCGTTCCATGTTACAAGTTTCTGCTAAAATATGGAATTACTATTCTGGTGCTCTCATTGATTTCTTCAAAAGAGATGATATGACTAAACCAGTCTCTGTTGAGCTGGAAGTTATAGCTTATCAAGATAAAGAAGGAACACTTGAACTCTTAGATTTTGCCTATACTGGCATAACAATTCTTGGGTCAAAGGTGCTCCCAGCGATACCTGGTGCAAAAGCTTTAGTTGTTAATTTTTCAGAAGCAACTGAAAAATATAACGAGGCACTTGAACACGAATTCAAAAATGCCAAAGGGAAATATAAAAGTGAAAGAGGTGATATAATTGTGAAAATAAAAGATAAGACTATAGATATCGTTGAAAACGATGTTGAAGAACTTATTCTCGAAGATACAGCAGAAGGAATTGAAGATATTCAAGAAGCTGAACAGCCTGAAGAGCATTCAGATGGTGAAGAGCATATAGATAATGGCGCAGAAGAGCAAGAAGAAAATGCGCAAAAAGAAGCCACTGAAGAAACTGAAGACATGCAAGCTTCTGAAGAAAGTATTCTTCAATTATTGAGAGATTATTTCAAGGATATCGAATTTATTACTGATTTTGAAGCGTTAGAACAAGATGCTCAAATGAAGAAATTATTTGAAATTATTAAAGAAAGAGATACGTCTATTAAAGATTTTGAAAATAAGATTCAAGAATTTGATAGTAAGTTAGAAGAACTTAAATCATTTAAATTTAGTGCCGATGAAGCTGAATTCAAGAAACAGGTCGAAGAGACCATTAGTTCAGTAACTCATGCTCTTTCAGAAGATGAAATTTCCATTTTATTGGAAACATCAAAAGATTATTCTCTTGAGAATATTGATATGTGGAAAAATGTAGCAATGGCAAATGCCTATAAAGCTACACTTAACAATAAGCCGCAAACTCCCGACATTTCTGCTCCGCTCCATCAAAAGGAAGCGAAGAAGAATACTGGTAGTATGTTGTGGTAATTTAAAATAATAATAATGGAGGTTTTAATATGACACATAGTTTTGTTATACAGAGTCGTATGGCGGCTTTAAACATTGATTCCTACAACCGCAATGCGGTTGCTTCAGTTGATTTGGACAATGGTAATATTGTTAGACTGGATACTCAGGGCGGTATCACTGAGAGTTACAATGAGGTTTGGAATGCTACTATTCCAGCTACCAATTCACTGGTTGGGTTATGGATGGTTCGCTCTCCAGAGGCAATGTTTGTTAATAGCATGATTGAATCAGACCCAAGAGAATTCTATGTAAAGGCTGGTAAGGTATTTGATGCTACTTACTTACATCCTGGTGATATTTTTACTATTACCGCAGAAGGATTGGGCGGTACTAAGGGCTCTTTTACAGACGTAATCGCAGTTGATGGCAGTGCAAAATTGACTTGGGGAGCACCAGTTGCTACCGCTTTTTATGCTAAACTCATTGCTACAACTACAATTCCTGGTGCTGCTGGTAATATTCCTGCATATAAGTTTGAAGTCAAATATAATCCTATTGTTGCGTTTGCCGCAAGTGCTGCAGTTATGAGTGTGACTCCTCTTGCTAATGCCGTTCCGGTTGCAGATGGAAATGGCTTGCTTGATAGCGGTTGGTTGGCTTCCGATGCGACGAAACAGGACTTGCTTGTTTCTGGAACCAATATCAAGACCATCAATAGCACTTCACTTCTCGGTTCTGGGGATATAGTTATTCCCTAAGAATAACTTTTTAGCCGTGGGAAATACTACAATATTATACAAATTCAATAAGGAGGATTAAAGTATGAAACTTCAAAACCACATTTTGGCGTTTGCCAAAAATGATAATGAAACAATTAAACTCTTCAACTCTTTTAGTGATTATTACAATCACTTTCTTTCTAATAAGGGTGTAGAAGGGCTTGACTATAAGGCTGATGTAACCTTTGCCGAAAAAGAAACTGCTATTAATGAAGCAATGGTTTCTGAAATTATGAAAAGAGCAAACGTTTCTTCAGGAACCGATATCCGCGAACAGATGGATTCCCCAATGATTCAGTGGGCATCTTTTGCGATTATTTCAAATCTTGTTGACACCGTACTTCCGGTTAGTCTTGAACAGTATTTAGGTTCATGGGCTGACATTCAGTATGGCGGATATGGGGATATTTTTGAGTTCCGTAAAAGCTTCAATGGTTTCCTAAAGGTTACCAAAGCAGGTAGAGCACAGCGTCTTGCTGAATTGCAGCGCATTGTTCCTGGTGCTTTGAAAATCGAACCGGAACCTCATATGCTCACTATGGAAACTGACCTCTATCGTTTGATTCTTGGTTTAGATTCTTTGGCTGAGATGACTGCGCTTGTTGCTCGTAGTATGGCTAATGCCATCGCTGTTGAAGCCATGGGTGCATTGGCAAATGCTGTTTCTGGCTTGTCTAATGATGCTACTACTGGTCTGCGAGTTGCTGGTTATAGCCAAGCAAATCTCATGGCTATTGCTAGCCGCGTAGAGGCTTGGACGGGGACTACCCCTTGGATTATTGGTACTGGTGTTGCTCTTTCGTCCATTGTTCCGAGTGCTACTGGTGCAAACATTCCGGTGGATTCTAACTATGTTGCTATTGGTCACGTTACCAGTGCCTTTGGTTATCCTGTCTTTAGACTGCCACAGATTCCTGGCGCAACTGCGTATGGAACTGGCTTGGATGATGAAATTCTTTACATTATTCCTTCTGCTGGAAAACCAATTAAGGTTGCCGTTGGTGGCGAAATGCGAAACACTACTAGCACCTTTGAGTTTGCCAACTTGAAGCAGACTGTTACCATGTTCAAAGATTTTGGTGTTGGTTTAGCCACTGGTGCTGTCTTTGGGGCAGTAGAACTCTAAAATTTAATATTATAATTGGGGGGTGTTTAATACATCCCCCAATAATAAAAGAAAAAGGAAGAAATAGGAAATAAAATGGCTGCGAGAACAAAAAGGACAACTAATACCTCTGCTGAAAACGATGTCCACATGGTATCTGAAGATATACAAGATGGTACTGTGAAATCAATTAAACAGGAGAAAGTAGTTGCTGAAAAAAAAGAAAATACTATTACTATACCAGTTAGCAAATATGAACAGATGTTGGAAGCTTTAACCGCATTCATATCTGAGCAAGCTAAGGCTGGCAGTTCTAGTGAAAATAAAAAGATTCAGCGTGATGAATATATAGAGGTAATTTCCTTAACCCCGATGCTTGTTACCGTAACTGCAAATGCTGCAGGTGGGTCTGGCAGAGAATATAATTTTAAGGGGTTCGGCGTTTCAATAGAGATACCATATGCTGATTTGGCAAACATTGTTCAAAAACACTTTAAGTTTTTTGAAAAAGGATATCTTTATGTAAATGATGCTAGGTTCACAAAGACAAATGGATTAGACCAAATTACTAGTAAAATTCTTACAAAAGAACAAATTGAGGTGATTGTTTATGGTGATAACCAAAGTAGCCTTGCCTTGTTTGAAAAAGGAACAACTTCACAAAAAGACATTATTGCTAGCATGTTAATAAAAGAACTTGTTGAAAACAAGGATATTGATATGAACAAAATCAAGAAAATCTCTGATTTTGTAGGATTTGATTTAAACCAAAGAGCAGAAGAATTTAAAGAAATATTAGAAGAAATAAAAAATAAATAATATTTCTGAAGCGAGGATAAATTGACACACATCTCTGAAATTGTTGACATTTTTATGATGTTACAAAGTGACTATCGACTTAAACAAATTTTTTCTACACAGGGTGAGGCTAGACTAAATCAATATGTAGAGGCGTGGTTAATATTGAGTATCTCTGATTTCCAAAAGTATTGTGACCAAGATTTAGTTTATGATAAGGTTACTCAAACATTTAGTATTGATTTAAATACACAGAATCTCACTGTGCTTGCCCAGATAATGGTCAAGTATTGGCTAGAAAAAGAGGTGCGAGATGTTCTTCAGTTTAGACTCACATTGCAAGACCACGATTTCAAAACATATAGCCAAGCACAAAATCTTGACTCAAAAAGGCAATTGCTAACTCTCCAAATAGAAGAGGTTGATAAGCTACTTCTAAATTATAGCTATCAGCACAATGTTGGGTGGCTTACTGAGCTTGGAGGGTAATTATGAAGCCGTATAAGCACTTTATTATTGACCCATATATTGGGCACACATATGGTGATGTATGGAAGGATGATTTCCAAGCACTTGTAGATGAGGAATTTTTAAATTCTCCAAATATATTTAGTATTTTGGAACAAGATGCTATTGGTTCAGATAGTTATAGTGAGATTAATGTTAGAATAAATAGGGGAATGCACGTTTATACTGGTAAGAATATGGGTGATGATTGGAAATTACTTATATTCGACAGTACCTCTCATCCGGTAGAGTTAGGCAAAAAATATTATTTTGAAAATAATTATTGGCTTACATTTAATACAGAGCTCTATAAAAATATAGCCTCTTCATGCATGGTAAAACGCTGTAATAATGTTTTACGGTGGGTTGATACCGATGGAATACTATATGATGAACCGTGTATTTTTGATAATTTAATCGCCAGAGCCAGAGACCAAATGAGTAGCGATGAGTTGATTTTGCCACAAGGGTATATCAATGTGTATGCCCAATTGAATGAAAAGACTATGGCAATCAAAGAAAACCAGAGATTCCTTGTCGGTAATGAAAAAAATAGAGTTGCCTACAAAATATTTGGCAATGGTGTTAGAAACTTTTTAAATGATTGGACATATGATGACAATAGTGCCCGTATAGTGATGTTTACAATGGGTGGTAATTATGTGAACCAACAAACTGATGATATTGTTAACGGAATTGCAAATATGTTCCAAAGTACTTATGAGATTGGGAATATTCCAGAAGAAATAAGTGGGAAACCAGGTGGGTCTTTTAAGCTTGAACCAATATTACTTAGAAACAACATTGTTATAGATAATGCTGAATTTAAATATGCGTCAAGTAATAGAAATATAATTACTGTTGACAGTAGCGGGCTAATATCTTTTATTAGTAATGGCACTGCTTCAATTATGGTTAGTTATGATTCAAACACTGGTGTTACAACCGATATCCCAGTTATAATTAGCGCTATTGGTTCAGAGACAAATATTATTGTTAACCCACTGCCAACATTTATAACAGAGGGTGACACGGTAACATATACCTGCCATTTGTATACTGACAGCATTCTTATGCCAGATATATTTACTATTGGTGCTTCTCCAAACAACACCGTTCCGCAAGGAAATTACAGTATTACACAAATTGATGGGAATACGTTTATTGTCCATAATATTAAATATACACCATATAATAAATTAAAAATATTATGTGTCAGCGGAGATATTTCTAAAGAAATTTCAATAGATTTGAAGGGCAGGTGGTAGGTTGATTAATAAAAAAGACGAATCATACAATAACTTTGAAACCTTGCCTTCTATAGCTTATAATTGTGTTACTTATTTAATGGATAATGATGAAGAAATTTGGCGAATGCTTGCTTATAGTGATGCTGAAGCCCTAAACCCAAATGCTCACTCAAATTTAACGGTTGAGCAAAAAAAAAGCCTTATTTATAATGGTGAAGATGATATTACTTCATATAGGGTTTTTATGGACATGGGGATGGATGATGCTTGGAAACAAGAGGCAGCAATGTTGAGGATTTCTCCAGTAATGATTATGCCTGATAACTATGTTCACGGTAAGAGCGCTATGTCATTTGAGGTATATAGTCACTTTAAGGTAAATCATCTTTCAAATTACACAACTAGGTCTTTGTCTATTATGCAAAGGCTTCTAGAGGTTTACAATGGTGCTGATATTTCTGGCATAGGAAGACTATTTTTTGATAGAAAAGCATCTTCGCTATGTAAAATAGTTCCAATTGGTAGGATACCGTATAAGGGGTATGGACTGATAATGTGTAATTTCCTTTTGGGATAGGAAAGTATTATGATTTCTGAAAGTTTAAAACATCTATATATAGAAGAGAATGATATATGGGGAAAACCACAAACATTTAAAGGAATTAATTTTTACCCTATAAAAACATCCCAGACAAGATTAAAAGAACTTCTCTTTAAATTATTTTGTATACCAAAAAAATATATACAAGATATACAAGTTGTAAAAATGAGCTATTTAAAATTTATGATACACGCTGGCTTTACTGCTAGCGGAATGAATCAGGCAGAGTTTCTTAGTGAACTTACTCTTTTTTTAGAAGAAACGACCAAATCAAAGAACGTTGTGCTTGCTTTTAATAGGGAAGATAATCCTAAAGATTTACGTGAAGTAAAGTGGCACATACTGCTTGATAGTGTGAGAATAAGTGAAAGTGATTTCGATATTATTAGAGAAATCGTGTTAGTGCAAAATGGGCTATCTTTAAGATATATTGAAGACTACAATCCTCAACTAGAAGAAAAACTATCTATAAAGAATAAGTTGAGTAGCTTATTTACATTTAAAGACCAAGTATTTGTTCTTGCGTCTTTTTCAAATAAGACTACTGTTGAAATTGGTGAATATACAATGTACCAATTTAAACATCATTTAGCAAGGGTATTGGCTATTCAAGAATATTCTTTATACCGACCCCTTGAAGCAAGTGGGCAAATAAAGTTAGATGGTGGCGCAAAAATAGCCAACTTCTATCATTTGGCTGATGTTGAGGGAAGATATGATAGTATACTTATCAATAAAGATGAGTTTGTTAAGAAATCTAAATTCTTAAATGATTCTTCTATAAGGCAAGTTTCCCATTAAAAAATTTATTAAAAGGAGATTTTATGAATAAATATATCGTTTCTGTTGGCGAAGTAGTTCTTCGCAATATTTCTACTAAAGATATTATTGCCATTGGCACAACCGCAGTAGACACGTCTTTTGCTTTGACAGCAACTAAGACTGATGTTAGGGGTGGTCCTGGGAATAGTATTCTGTATTCCTATGTTTCTGAGCGTACGTTTGATGTGAATATTACTCAGGCATCTTTCAATAAGGAAGTTCTTGCTCTAAACGCAGGTAGCCTTATCAAAACTGGCGTTATTGATTATATTCAGACTGATTGTATTGAGCTTGATTCTAGTGGTGTTGGAACCCTAAGCAAGTCTCCAAAGGCTGGTACTGATATTATAGTTGTTATGCCAGACAATTTGAGAGTTACCGTTACTCCAAGTGGTACTAGTATTACAGTTCCTGGTGGGGCAAATCTGACTGTATATGCGGCTTATACTACGACTGTTACTGCGGAATCTTTGGAAATTAGTGCTTCAACTCCTCCGAGTATGGTAGACCTGATTTATACCGCAGAAGTTCGTGATGAAACTGGAGCAATTGTTGAATATATGCAAATCCATGTTCCTAAACTCCAGCTTTCTGGTAACTATACCTTGACATTTAATGCCAATGGTGTCGCTAATGAAGCTATTGAAGGCTCCGCTATGTCTACAAAAGAGGGTGGCTGTGGATTGGGTGGCGGATATTATGCTCGTGTGGCGTGGGTGCCTGCTTCTGGTACGGTTGCAACTTCATATAATTTGATAGCAGCCACTCCTTCTGATTGGGACTTCTCTGTTGCCGGTGGTTTACCTGCTAGCAAACAGGTTGAAGTACTTGGTATTCCGAATGATGGTATCAGAGCAAACGTTGTAATCACTTCGGATTGCACATTTGCTAAAGAAGCTGGTGGGGCTACAACTATCACTGTGAGTGCCGGTGGTCTTGTTACTGCTTCAATTAGTGCTATTGCGGGTGAGAGTGCTGTAATTATTGCAACCCACACTCCTACTGGTCTTACAGACCGCTGTATTTTCCAAGTAGTTGCATAATGATTTGCTTAAATGGTAAAATAGAAACACAAAAAAATGGTAGTATTCTATTTATTTGTAATAAGGGAGAATATAGTGGGAAACAATGCCCATATACAAGGGTATGCCCAAAAATTCTTTCATTTATTATGATTGATAAGTTTATTTGTGATTATTTTTTACCAAAAATATAACCAGTATATGGGGGCGATATAAAATCGCCCCCTTTTAATAAAGGAAAAGATGGATAAAATAAAAATTTCTTTTGATGGTCAAAGTGAACATTTTGTAAATATTTTCTACGAAGAGACCGTGGCTAGGGTTGGTACTTATATCCCCCTAAGTTTGCAATCACTTTTTATAGAACAATATTGTGGAGCGCTGGTAAATTCCACGATTCCCATGGCGAAAAGATTTACACAAGCCGAAATGGGGTTGAAACTTTCTATTATTGAGTTCATTACTAATATTGAACTATCAGAAGATTTTTCTTTAGACGATATTGTTGCTAGTGGATTTTATAATTCAATAATTAAAGAAATCAAAAACTATAGCGAATTTATGGAAATATTAAAAAGTTCTATTAAATTGGTATTAGACTTTGAAAATTCTTATATTTCTAACCAGCCACCATACTCTAACCTATTGAATAAGATTGAACTGTTTATTGATAAAATTAGCTCTGTCGATATAGATAAGGAAAGTGTTGTAAATTTAACCAAGGCGGTTCTAGATACTCAGAAAGAATTTAATGACAAGTGGACTTTAACAAATGGAGAGTCCGCAACTGAACAGACTCTAAACATGTTAGATGCTGTTGTCAAGTCAGAAAAAACAGAACAACATTTTGATTCTCCAAAACAATCTAAGAGGGCTTCTAAAAAGAAGGCAGAATAATGGCTAGGAAGATTCATTATAGCGGTAAGCTATGTAAGGATTGCGGTGGCACTTTGTATTGGGTATATGATATTGAATATCTAGATGGCGTTGAATACGACCATAAGTATTTATATTGCCAAAATTGTGGTCAAGAAGAGGAGTACCGACCAAGAAAAAGGTACAAATCTAATGACATGGAGGAAAAATATGCCACTAGTATTAAACGATAGACAATTGATAAGAGCCTTAAAAAAAGATATGGATATAGCAATAGAACAAATTGCCATAGATATAGAAAGCAACTATCTAGAAGAAAATATTTTGGACATAGTTTATAGACCATACGAGCCAAGTACTTATGAAAGGCACATGTATGATGGTGGATTCGTTGGAAGCTGGACTGTTGATAAGACAAGTAAGGCTAGTGATTCCTATCTGTCTGAATTTTTAATTTATAGCGACCCAAAAGAGATGACCTATGATGGTGAAAGCTTTGTTCATGGTAATGGCGAAGAAGATAGAAGAGAAATTATGCCACGTGCAATTGCAGAAGGTACCGATTGGGATTGGGACTATGGTCTTGGTACATATGCTGAAGCACAGAGTGCTGGAATAGAACTAGACCCATGGTGGCAAAAACCAAGGGATTATATGACCCCAACGCTTGAACAGGTGTCTGAGGTTTTTGAAATTCTTGTTATTTCTGGATTTTCAAAAGTAAATCTCGATGTTTATATGATAAAATAGTTAATTTAAGGAGAAAAATGTTTGATTTACCAACTAATTTAATTGATTTTTTAACTTGGATTGTTTACGGTGGCGGTGGTGCTATAGCTGTTTCTTGGATATTGGAAAAAATGCCATGGTATCAAGAAAAACCATCTAATGTTAAACAAAACATTTACTTTGGAATTGTAAGTGTTTTTACGCTTATTGTCTATGCCATTTTGAACTATGTTCGAGCTGAAGTGCTTGCTATGCTTACTCCGTGGTTTGGAATTATAGCTGTTACTTTTGTTAATGTATATATTGGAACTGGATTTCATAGAGCAAGCAAAGCAACTCCAGCAACAATAGCAGAAGATACTCAACTTATTCTAGCCCCAAATGAATCTATGATGGCTGAAAATGTGGCTATTATATCTAAAACAGAATCTGCTATTGCAGAAGATGCTCCTGACGACGGAATGAAAGGATAATTTTATTTAAATATTTAAGAAGACTAGCTTAGGCTGGTCTTCTTTTTTTAAGACAGAAGGAGTTATAGATGGCGAAAGTATTTGGTATTGATACATCTACGCATACTGGCTTATTTGATTATGCAAAAGCAAAAGCAAAGGGAGCTGAATGGGTTATATTTAAAGGCACAGATGTTGGCTCAGCAACAAATGCTGGGTTTGTTGATAACCAAGCATTTAATTCATACAATAATGCTAGGGCTCAAAATTTATTGGTTGGAAGTTTTCACTGGATGGATGCGAGGAGAAGCGGTTCATATCAAGCAAATTATTATTTAGATAATATTTATTCTAAAATGTCTCTTGATTTTCCACCGATTTTAGACGTGGAAGAGGCGGAGGGACTTTTGAATAAAAAAGAATATATATATCAGACTAAAATATGGCTTGAAATAATTGAGGCAGCAACTGGTAGACTTCCCATAATATATAGTGCTAACTGGTATTTAAGCAATTTTGACAAAAATTTAATTATGTGGATGAGCAGATATCCGTTATGGGTGGCATATTATTCCAATGTTTCTGCCCCAGTCTTACCGTTTCCTTGGTTTGAATATAAGATATGGCAATATGCTTCTAATGCTTCTTTCCCATATTATACAAAATCTGGTGGAAATCCAAGTTCATGGGGTTCCAAAGGAAGTGGATTAGACATGAACTGGTTTAATGGAAGCATGGATGACCTATTGGGATTTATAAATGAGCCCAGCGTTCCGCTTCCTGTTGACCCAGTGGCTCCAATATATAAAGCGCGGTGCAACGCTACAAATAATCTTAGGGTTAGAAGCGGTGCTGGCACTGAATATCCACAGCTACGGTCTATTAAATTTAATGAGATTGTTAATATTTATGGCGAAATGAATGGATGGTTAAAAGTAAGTCCAACTGCTAGTGAGTGGTCTATGAAGGAATATCTTGATAGGATTCCAGATGAGATATTGCCACCACAAATTCCAATTAGAAAAGCAAAAGTAAAGTTCGATGCTACACCATATTTGAACGTTAGGAGCAACCCAGGGGTTTTATATCCTGTGGTTGGGAAATTATATCCAAATGATATAATTGACGTATATGTTGAAACATCAAAATGGCTAAGGATTTCTAACACCGAAGACAAGTGGTGCATGAAAGAATATACCGAGACATATAGCGAAGACCCAGCAGCTCCACCGGCTCCACCAGAAATAATGGGAGAATTAGAATACCTTTATTTCCCCTATGATGAATATGAGGGGTTTAGAGTCACACAAGTATTTGGGACAAATCCAGCTTGGTATCCAAAGGCAAAAGGTCACAATGGAGGAGATTTTGGAATTCCGCCATGGACTAAAATTTATGCAGCCAGAGAGGGACGAGTTATTCGTGCAGACTTTAACCCAGATGGTTATGGGCGCTCTATTTGGATTCAACATTATGATTCGAATGGCAATAGGGCTGGAAGAACAATATATGGGCACATGAAACAAATGATTGTTAATGTTGGAGATATTGTTTCGGCAAAACAATTGCTTGGATATAGCAATGGCGAACCGACAGACCCATATAGTGGATTTTCAACTGGTGCTCATTTGCACTTTGAATATCGGTGGGACAAACCATCTCCAGAGGTTCCTGGCGGATATGTATATTGGGCAGTTGACCCATTTCCTCTTCTTATTAGTTGGGATTTACCAGATGCAAAACCATTAGAAAAACTATATTCTGCAAAAGTAACAGCACACGGTCTTTTAATTAGAACTGGTGCAGGTATGAATTATCATCTAGTTGGAAGTGAATATTATAAATATGGGGACACAATTGATATATATGAAATAAATGGTGATTGGGTTAGAACTAGTCCAAAAACACACAAATGGGTAAATTCTAATTATATAAGTAAAATATAACATTATGGGGCTATATTTATTTTTAGTGTAGCCCCAGTTTATTTTTTGGAGACATATGAATGAAAAATCTTTTTCAAGCGGAGATGTAATTAGGATTATCATAGATAATAATACTATAAAAAAATATAATGAACATTATTTTAATAAATATCCTAGAAGAACAAAGGCACCAATTGGTAGCCCTATACATCCCTCAATAAATGTTTGGTTTATTATGCGCAGACCTGAAATGAATAATTTAAAGTGCAGGTGGAAAGACTTTATTGTATGGCTAATTGAAGATATCGGACTGAGCAATATTGGTATAGAATCCTGCACTATGAAGTTTGTTTCATATTATCCGACTAGGAGAAGGGTTGATGTTGATAATGTTGCCCCAAAATTTATTATTGACGGGCTAGTTGACGCTGGGCTTATAGTTGATGATAGTTATAAGCATTTGAAAAGTCTAACATTACAATGTGATTATGACAAGAACAATCCTAGAACTGAAATTTTTATTTTTGTAGAATAGGTGGAATATGGCTAAAAATATTTATAATAAGATATATACGAAAGACGATTGGGATGCCGTTTCGCCAGAAAATAAACTAATTCTTAATGACTATATGCTTGAACTTAGACAAAGAAGATTGTCACAGGGAACTATATCACAATATTTTAATGACCTAAGAATTTATCTTATTTTTATTTATAAGGAATTAGGGAACAAAAGTATCTTAGAGATGACGAGAAGAGACATGAAGAGATACTCATTGTGGCTATCTGAAGTATGTAACGTTTCCGTGGCAAGACACAATAGACTTTGGTCTTCTATGAAATCCTTTTATAACTTTTGTGAAGAAGATGAAGAAATTGGTTATTCAAACGACATCGCTAGAAAACTAAAGGGATTACAGAGAGAGCCAGTTAGAGAAATTCACTTTTTAAAAGATGAAGAAGTGTTAAGATTAAAAGATGAACTTATTAGGCGAGAAGAATTTCAAAAGGCAACGATGCTTATGCTTGCATATGATTCTGCTGCTCGAAGGAATGAAATAGCCCAAGTAAAAAAAGCTAGCTTTTATGATGAAACTAGGAATAATACCAATAAAGTGATTGGTAAGAGAAGAAAAGTATTTCCACTTGTATATTTTAGCGAAACGAAAAAATGTGCTAACTTGTGGCTTGAACAACGTGGTCAAGATAATTTTGATAGCCTTTGGGTTTATAAAAAGGGAAATGAGTTACACCAAGCAAATTCTAATAAAATTTATAGATGGTTTATGGAAATTAGGGATATTTTTAATGAAATTGAAGGGTCAAAAACCAATTTCAATGTTCATTCAATGAGGCACTCTGCACTACAAAATATGTCTGATGGAAGTCACTATATTTGTAGGGAGAGGGGCATAGAAAAAATAGACCTACAGGATTTGAAAAAAGTGGCTAAGCATGAAGATATTAGTACCACACAAGGGTATCTAAAAGAAGATGACTTGGCTTTTTATGGTGAAATGTTTAATATTAACATTATTGATGATTAATTTATAGGAGGTTGCCAATGGCAGAAAATAATAAATATACCATTTTAATCTCAGGGCAACTTGACATTAATTCCATTAAAAATCTACAGAAATCTTTGGATAATGTTGAAAATTTAAGTGCTAAAATTACACAATTTAAAGTACCGGAATCTGCCATTACAAATCTAAGAAAACAAATAGAAGCTGGTCTTACGAACATCAACGTAGGACTAAAGGGCTATTCTTCATCTCAGCGCGGTACGGGTGCTAGCAATGCACCAATGAATAGCGTTGAGTTTGACACTGGCGCAGGAGTTCCACAGCAACTTGCAGTGAATCAAAATTTAATTGCCCAATACGAACAGATTGTTCAGCTTGTTAATAGGGCAACACAGGGGGCGCAAGCAAAAGTAAGAGTCGAGCTCGATTCTGCGAACATTGCGCAAAGAATAGTTGCTACTTATAATGACCTAGACCATAGTACAAAAACTATTACTTATAACCTTGAAATGATGGGTGAAGAAGGTGAAGAATACTATGAGTGGGTGTATCGGGGGGCAACGGTAACTAAAGATGCCGTAAAATACCAAAGAGAACAGTTAACTCTGTTAAAAAAATATAGACAAGAACAAGATAATTTAAGCCGGTCATTAGGTGGGACAACGTTAAATCCACAGACCGAATTATTTCAGGGCGCACAAAGTGCTAGGGATGACTTATATTGGCAAATAGAGAATGCTGAGAACATAATTAAGAAAAAGGGTTTCTTGCCAGATGGCTATTCTAAAGATTTGGAAACCGCTTCTCGTGCAGTACGCTTGTATGATAAAGAATTAAAAACAACAAATAAGACATTAAAGGAACAAGAAACATTATTCAATAAAACAAGCAGACTTACTAGCACTTCACTTGCCGACATAGAGAATAGAAGTATGGCTATTAAACAAGTAAAGACTGCCTATGATGCTATGACAGAATTAGACACCTATATGAATAGTCTTTCTAAGAGCATTCCAATGACAGCAGAGCAAGCTACTGAATTACAACGTTTGACAAAGAATGCTGAAAATGCAAAGGCTGGTATGAGGGGGCTTGGAAAAGATACTCTTACATTTGGTCAAGAGCTTGGAACTGCGCTTAAAAGAACCGTAACTTGGTCTATCGCCATGGGTGTTTTCTATGGTTCACTCAGAGAGATTAAAGAGGGCATAGAATTTGTCAGAGACTTAGACAAGTCTTTAACCAATATTGGTGTTGTGACTGGGCAAAAGGTTTCTGAACTAAGTGACCTTGCTAGGCAATATAATAGTGTTGCAAAAGAACTTGGTAGCACAACAAAAGAAATTACAGAAGGAGCACTTGAGTTCATTAGGCAGGGTTTAAGTGTTGCAGACACCAATGAGCTGATTAGAGTTTCAACAATTCAATCCAAACTTGCTAACATGAGTTCAGCACAATCTACAGAGTATCTAACCTCCATCATGAATGGTTTTAGGTTAGAAGCTTCTGATATGATGAAAGTGCTTGATACGCTTGTTAACTTAGACAACAATTATGCAACCAGTGTTGCTGAAATCGCACAAGCAATGCAACGGTCATCTGTTTCCGCTCAGATTGCTGGTATTTCACTTGAAGAATTGTCTTCTATGATAACCGTTGTCAGTAGTGTAACCAGACAAAGTGCTGAAAGCATTGGTGAATCATTTAAAACTATCTTTGCTAGAATGCAAGATGTAAAAATGGGAAAAGCCCTTGACGAAGAGGGAGAGGATATTTCTAATGTTGAGGCAGTTTTAACAAAACATGGAATTGCATTGCGAGATACTAATCTTGAATTTAGAGACCTGTCTGATGTTTTAGATGATGTTGCTACTAAATGGCAAAGTCTTGGAAGTGTTGAACAATCAGAGCTTGCTAAAACAATAGCTGGTGTAAGACAACGTGAAAGATTCCTTGTTTTAATGGAAAACTGGGATAAAGTAAAAGAAGCTGAAATTATAGCATTAAATAGTAGCGGTCTTGCTATGGATAGATATGGAATATATCTAGATAGTGTTGAGGCTAAAACTAATAAGCTAAAAGCCACTTGGGAAAGTGTCTGGATGAAGACAATAAACAGTGGTACTATAAAACTGATATTAGATATTGCTAATGCTATATCAAGTCTTATTGACGCAACTGGTGGATTAACTACTGCACTAACAATATTATCTGGTGTTGTATTGATGCTAAAAGCAGATGCAATTGCTGGAATGATTGGAAAGATAATTACTGGATTTACAACACTATCGACAGTGATAAAAGGTTTATCTGCTGCTGGTGGCTTAGCCAGTCTATTTGGTGCTGGTGCTGGTGGTGCTGCTGCTGGTGCTGGTGTTGCTGGTGCTGCTGCTGGTGTTGCTGGGATTTCTGCGCTTTTACCGCCATTAGGGATAGCTCTTGCTGCCATTGGTGTTACAGTTGGCATAGTTAATATTGCTTTAGACCAACAAAGAAAGGCTTTAGAAGAGGCAACAACGGCTGTCGATGAGTATGTTGACAGAGTTGAATCAATACCAGAGAAATTAAACAGTGCAGAAGAAACAGTAACAAAATTAAATGAACTTTTGGCTGATTTCTCGGCTGGAGAATTAGCAAAAGAACAAGAACAAGAACTATATGGATATTTTAATGCCCTTCACGAGTTAATCCCAGAATATGAGGGCTGGCATTATAGCAAAATGGGATGGTATCTTGATGAGCAAGTAGAACTACAAAAAATACTTGACCTTATAAAAGCCCAAGGAACTATGAGTCCAGAAGAGCGCCAATCTTTTAAAACAGTTTTTAAAGACGAATCTGGTAAATACCAAAAACTATTAAATATAGTAGAAGACATTGAAAATCAACAAAAAGTTGGCGAATACATTAAGGAATATATTGATAATGATAAAAGTGGTCTAAGTATAAAAGATGCACTTACCCTACTGGCTAATAATTTGCTTGCCAAGGGAAAAGATATAACTAACTTTGAACAAGGTATAGTAGACAAAATAACACAAATATTACTCGATAATCAGGATTCTGTGTTATGGGCTCCAGAATTTGAAAAAGCATTTTTTGATAGTATATTTGGAAATCTTAATGACTTAGAAATAGAAGGCGTCGAAAAGACAAAACAGCTAGAAGGAATAGCAAATGAGCTAGTAGATGAGTGGTCTGCAATTGGCGAAGAATTTAGGAGTGCGCTAAGAGAACAGTATGGCGAGGACAATCCGCTTGTTGCTGCTCTTGATGCAATATTTAGTACCGCTGGTTTAAATCCAGAAGATATAGTTGGAGAAGTAACAAAAGAATTTAAGTCATTTGGCGAAGTTCTGAAGGGAATAACTGAAACTTTATCTGGTGATGCACAAAGAAAGTTTGGAGAATTTGCAGGACAAATACTTTCTTTGAACTCTGCTTTTGTAGATGGAAAAGTTGGAGCAAAAGAATATTTTGACTCTATACTTGCAATTGAAGAAAGCACAGACCTCAAAGAAATGTTTGAGGGTAATACTGATGCCGCAAGAAAATTCTTCGCTACGATGGTTTCCAATGGGGCAGAAGCCTTTAATAGTTTAAATAGTGAGTTTGAAAATGGTGAGATAACTATCTCATCATACATGGAGGGGCTCGTTGGCGCAAATCAAATGCTCGTTGAACAATTTGATATTATGCGTGAAAACCAAGAGATGTTCGGCATAACAAATGAAGAAATGTACGAGTATGACCAACAGATTAAGGCGATAACAGCAAGTACGGCTGCAAGCATAGAACAAATGGGTTACTTACAACCAACTGTAGATGTGATGTTAGCTGGGTTTGGCGATGTTATGTCTGGTCAAATTGCACAAGGCTCTGAGATGTGGTTTACATATATGAACGATGTTGCTAGCTCTGCTTGGGCTATGACACAAGAAGTTGGTGCTTCGTTTACTGATTTGAATGGGAAAATGTTTTCTAGTGCAGGAGAACTAGCTTCATTTTTAGCTGGTGGTGCTGGAAACTTTAATCATTTTGCTAACCAATTAGCTAATCAGGTCTCTTCATTTGTCAACAGCGCAGTTCAAACAACCGCAGATGGTATGCGTCTTTTAAGTGAAGTCACATCGAGCTTTGAGTTGGTTGTTACACCACAAGTAACGCCCTCTGCTGCTACAATGCCATTTACTATACCAGTTTTTAATGGTACGGATGTCCAAATGGTTAATTTCGATGTCCCAATTCCTGGTTTTATATTGAGTGGGACTGCTACAACTAAAACTTCTGTGCCATGGACTCCAGTAAACTTTGACTCTGGGATTTTTCTGCCACCAAATGGTGGTGGTGGGTATACTCCACCCGCTGGCGGAGGTGGTGGCGGAGGTATGCAGGATGAAGCTAGAAATGATGCTGAAAAAGCATATCAAGACCTTCTAGCTATGACAATAAAAATGCTCAAGGACAGGGCTAATCAACAGAAAAAAGCATTAAAAGAAGAACTTGACGCATATAAGAAAATTATCGAAGCCAAAAAAGACGATTTAGATGCCCAAAAAGAACGTAGGGCTTGGGAAAATAAAGAGAAAGAGGCTGTTGATAATATCTCCAACATAGAAGCCGAATTATTGCAATTACAATTCGATAATTCAGAAGAAGGTATTGCCAGAAGGCTCGAGTTAGAGCAACAACTAGAAGAAGCTAAGGCTGCCCTTGAAGAAGATAGATTTAATGAAAGTATAGACAATCAAAAGGAACTTTTAGATGCAAGCTATGCCCAATTTGAAGAATATATTCAAGCAAGAATAGACGAACTCGATGAATACCTCGAAAAAGAGGGAGAGATAGCCCAAGAAGCTATCGGACTCATAGAAGGGCGCTCAGAAGAATTCTATAACCAACTTATGGAATGGAATATGACATATGGTTCTGGAATTGCGTCAGATGTAATTGATGCTTGGGCTGGCGCAATAACTTGGATTGAGACATATGCTATGGGGGCAGTTGGCGCATTGAACGCGACTGGAACGGCAGCGGCAGGTGCTGGTTCTTCTCTAGCCTCAATGGGAATAAATGCTAAAACTGGGCTTACTAACTATGCAGAGGGGTTAGATTTACTAACAGAAGCAATTAAGAGATATAGAAGTGTTGTTACCGGAACTGGTGCAGGAACTTATCACCCCAACGACCCATATGAGGAAGAATATCATAGTGGAGGTATAGTTGGAGGAACTCCAAGATTGCCAGAATCAGAAGTATTTGCAAAATTATTAAAAGGCGAACATGTTTCAACCGAAGAAGAACAGGCTAAATTTATACGCCAAACATTACCAAATCTTATGGGTTCATCAAATAATACTGGAAATTATAGTATTACGGTTCCAATAACTGTAAATGGTAATTTGGATAAGGCTGTTCTGCCAGACATAAAGGAATCCATTGCTGATGCTTTTGCATATGCTATGAGGAACAATGGGTTAGCTAAACAAATAGCATAATTTTTATTTTTTATAATTAGAGCAAGGAAATTATTCTTTGCTCTAGTTATATTAGAAAGGAGGAGTATGGCTTCATTTTATGGGTGTAGTTTTGTATATAAAAACCTACCATCTGAATTGTTTGATGTAGTTATAATGAACTTCGATAGTGGACAGGTTGATAGTAACTCAATAATTAATGCAGAAATAGATGGTGAATATATAAAAAGGAGCCCTATTGCCTTATATTATTCAACTAACTTTAATACTTCGATAGAATTCAATATGACAATAGGAAGGAATACACCAATGACAAACGCTGATATTGGTGCAATTACAAGTTGGTTAATAGGTTCTCAGGGATATATGCCATTTAAAGTTGTTCAGGATGATATGTCTGATACAATATTATACACAATATTTACGGATGCAATCATTCATTATTTTGGGAATTTGCCTTATTCAATGACGTTGCATGGGGTATGTAATTCTCCATTTGCCTTTACTGAACCAAGAACGTTAAGTTTGCAAGGAGCTACAATAGGCTCTTCTTATTTAAATATAAAGTTTTATAATAGAAGCATTAATTCAGATTATATGTATCCAGATATAAAATTTAAAATAAACGACTCTGGAAATTCCTTTGAAATTACAAACCTCAGTGATAGTAGCGGATATAATAGAGTTTTTTCTTTTACTGATTTGCTATCTCAAGAAGAAATAACGGTTGATAATAAAAATAAAATTATAACATCAAGTTTTGGTAATTCTAGACTTGGTAACTTTAGCAAAAACTGGCTTAGATTATTGCCTGGGGAAAACGATATTAGTATTTCTGGTGAATTTTCTGAACTTTTATTTACGTATAGTTTTTCTAAGGTGTTTGGAGCATAAATGATACAATATTTTGATGCATTCGGAAGATATGAAATTCCAGAATATACTCTTTGCAATATAGATGGTAAAGAAATTTGCTCTATTACTAACCCGATTAATAAAGAAGTAAAAATGAGATATAATACATTGTCCGAAATAAGTTTTGAAATAGTAAAGTCGGATAATTCTATTGCTACTGATGAAATATCGAATGAAAGCACATATTGGGATTGGTTTGAATATCGTAGACTAATACATGTTGCTAACCTCGGATATTTTATGATAATGAATCATCCAGAGCAAAGCGATGGAAATAAATATAGAAAAACAATTTCTTGTAAATCAATTGATGCTGAGTTTCAATTTAAAAATATAGTTAGATTTGGCAAAAATAGTGATGGTATTTCAATTACATACCCACTTTACAATCCATTATATAATCCAGAAGAACCAGAAGGTATTGATAATAAAAAAGATATACTTAGTATCATTGCAGAAAAAATGCCAGATTGGACTTTTGATTATATTGACCAAGATTTAATCACTAGAAGCCATAGGCAATTTGATATATCAAAATCAACCCTTTATACTTTTATGATGAAAGATGTTCAAAAGGCTTATGAATGTGTTTTTGAATTTGACTATGAAAATAAAACAATATCATTAAAAGCTGTTGAAAATGCAGTTTTACCAGTTGATATATACCTATCACATGATAACCTAATCAAGGATATAAAGATAGAAATGTTATCTAGTGATATGGTTACTGCCCTGAGCGTTTATGGGAAGGGAAACCTAAGCATTAATCAAGTTAATCCAATAGGTGGAGATACTATATATGATTTCAGTCATTATATGACTACAGATTGGATGTCTCAAGAGTTAATTGATGCAATAGAATCTTGGGAATATTTAATTGATGCAAATCAAGATGAGTATGCTATGTTAATGACAAGATTAATTGCATATAACGCTGAAAAACTTGAACTTGAAGGGGCTTCTAAGCCAGAAAATCCAGACCCAGAAATGCCACCGGAATCTGCCCATCTTGGGTGGGGACTTAGAGCATTGCAAGATGAGGCTATTGCATATGAGGGTCTTATAGCTGCTAAGATTGAAGCTGGGCAAACATATGAAGAAGAATTTGCCGAGCTAACAAGAATTAATTCTCTTATAGCAGAAAAAACAATAATAGTTAATGATAAGATTTCACAAATTGATGATACTCTATTGCTGTTACAAGACTTAAATAGTTTATTGGCTATAGAAAATGCGTTTACAACTGAGCAATTAATAGAGCTTAATAGGTTTATGATGAGCAGTGTTTATACAAATGAAAATCTAATACAAACAGATATTATGACTCCAGGTGAGGTACAAGCACAAGCCCAACAGCTTTATGAAAAGGGTAAGGATATTCTTTCTAAAGTTTCAGAGCCACAATATAAGTTTTCAGTTGATTCTGCTAATTTTATTTTTGATAAAAAGTTCTCAGTTTTTACTGGTCTATTGGGGCTTGGAAATTCGATTACCATTGAGATTAATTCAGTTCAAAAATTATCATACCCAATTTTGCTTGGTATTGACTTTAATTATGATGACCCGACTAGTTTTGAACTTATTTTTGGAAATAATTTAAGGCTTAATGATAGCACCGCAGAGTTTGGCGATATATTATATAATCTTGATAGGACTGTCAACGCTGTGACTTTCGAATCAGAGGATTGGAGTTCTTGGAGTGACACGTATAGCGATGAGGTTAGCGATTTTATTAATGGTGCTCTTGATGCGTCATTAAATAATTTGATAAGCTCATCAGACCAAGAATTGACAATTAACCAAAATGGTTTATTGGGAAGAAGAAAGAATGAAGATGGAACATATAGCCCTAAGCAAGTTTGGTTAATTAACAACACTCTCGCATTTACAAAAAATTCTTGGAATACTGCTGAAATGGCTGTTGGAGAAATCCTATTGCCAAATGGACAGTATGGATATGGTATAGTTGCTCCAGCTATTATAGGGCAACTAATTGCCGGAACTAACTTATATATAAAAAGCGAGGCTGGCGGTGATAGCCCAGAATTTGAAATAAATAGTGATGGTGCATTTTTAAGAAATGCTAATTTCACCATTAGCAATAGCCAGAATGTTATATCTCTGAACCCAGCTTCTGGGATGACAATCAAGAGAGTGTCTGATAATAAAGATATATTTAAGGTTGATAGTGGCACTGGAAACCTTAGTATAGAGGGAAATGTTATAGCAAATTCAGGTATATTTAATGGAACAATTAATGCAACTGGTGGTGGAAACATTGGTGGGTGGTCTATTATTCCAAAGATTGGTGCTACTCCAGGAGAAATAAGACTTGATAATAACCACTATTTAAAATCAGACGGAAGTGTTAAGTTTGGTGGCTTTACACTGGATAAGAATGGTAATACTTCATTTGCTGGAAAATTAGAAGCTGCTAGTGGAAGTTTTTCTGGACATGTCCAAGCCCAGTCTCTTAGTGGAACAATAGATTGGGCTAATATTACAAATACCCCTGATTTTGCTAGCTTTTTTAATAGTATTGGTGGAGGATTTGGTGGGTATAACTTTGGTGGATTTGGTAATTTGCCCCCAGGACAGGTTGGAATGGGGTATTGGGATTTTGGTGCTGGGTATATTGGAAATCATCCAAGTTTTGGTGCAAGGTTAGCATTTAATAGTGGCGGTACTGTTACTTCTCCGAATGGACTTGGCATACAGGCTACTAGCGGTACACTTGCCTTATATGGTCAAAATGCAACCATAATTACTGGTGGAAAACTATATAAGGGGGGAGTAGATAGTGCAAATGAGATTTTAAGGGTATCTGACAATGATATTAGATATGCATACAAATCTCACTCGCACAGCCAATATTATAAATCAGGAGACCGTCCATATTTTTCATCAGTTATTGCTGCCAATGGATATAATGGTAGCATATCAGTTATGAACAGAAGTGGCACTGGCGGATATGGTATTGACATTACATATGGAATAGTTACAGCTGTTGCCAATATATAGTTTAGAGGAAAAATGGAAGAAAAATTTTATTTAGTTAATCAAGTGTGTTTAGATAATATTATTAATTCGTTAAATTCTTTAGCGGATATTGAAACTAAGGGCGATTCTACATTAATTATTGCGAACACTAGGCGTATTCTTTATGCTTCAGTACAACAAATACAATCTTCGCCAATTAAGGATGAAACTGGAGGTGAAAATGGAATTATTAATACCAACAGTTAACACACTAGAAGAGATATATATGATTGCTGGTAGTAAACACACATTATATTATGATGTTTATGATGAAAACAATGCGCCAATTGACATGACTGGGGCTTCAATAGAGCTAAGAATATGTGAATTTGGGCGACCAAGCAATGTTACTTTAATCAAAGGTGGTGATTATGTTGGTAGTCCAATAAACAGATTTCGCGTTGAGTTGGACTCAGAGGATACAGCACGCCTATCTGGTAAATATATACAACAGCCAATTATAATAGACTATCTTGGGCAAGAATATGTCCCCGCCCAAGGTTATATTACAATTGCACCACGTATACACTCCGAAGAAACAATTGGATTTCTTCCTGGAGATATTATTGTTATTAATTAAGCTAAGGAGACAATATGGCTATTACTAATTATACATCAAATAAGATACTAGACTATAATTTTGGTAGTACGAGCTACACGGTTCCTGCTACTATATATGTTGGGTTATCAACTACAGCACTTGCATTTGCTGGAACGGGATACACAGAACCAAGTGGAGGCAATTATTCAAGAGTTGCCGTGACAAATAACAAGGTAAATTTTTCTACCGCTGCTAATGGGACTTTGAATAATCAGACTCAAATAATATTCCCAGAAAGTAGTGCGGCATGGGGGACAATAACATACGTTTTTATTTCCGATTCACCAACCGGTGGCAATGTATTATATTATGAGGCACTCACAACCCCTAGGGTTGTTGCAACAAATACAACGCTTTTATTTTCGGCTGGGGCAATGACTATTGCAATGCTTAATTAGGGCAACTGGGTTGGAATTTTATGTACACAAATAATTTTCAGCTAAAGATAATTCCTTCAAGGATATATAGGCTTGTTATCAAGTCATTTAGTGTTGCTTATGGTGGTGTGAGTCGAATTATTATACCAAAGATTACATTGGCACTTTCTAACGTTTTACTTCAAGCAAGAATGCTCACTACAATATCACTAAGGACTCGAATTATTTTTATTGATAGCCTAGTTGATATTATAGGGTACATATATTTGCAACTTAACGTTTCAAAGATACCAGCAAGAATTTCTTCTAGGATAAGTGAATATGGCAAAATACTTATAGACAAAATTATTCCTCCACCAGTCATAAGTATTCTAGTAAAAAGTATTGACAGAATAAACAATATTAATTTAAGGGTGCCAAAAATAAGTTTTTATGCTATGGCTGTTGCAAACCAATTTTATACCGTTACTTATCATAGTTCTAAATCAATAGATGAAATGGATGAGTATGAATTTGATTCTGGTTTACAATCTAGGCTAGAAGATATTTATAGAAAGACGCTTGGTGAAAGATGATTCAAATTATAAGACAAATTGGAGGTAGGCATGCCAACAAATACGCCTAATTTAAATTTAACTACATATGATGTCGCAACCGAGGGAAGTGTTTTATTTATAAGCGCTTGGGAAAATCTTATTGGCACACTGTCAACATCCAATATGAATAAACTAGATGGATTTGCTGGTGCGACAACTGCAACATTACAATTACTTCAAGACAGACCTGGCTCTACTCACATATCAGCAACTACAGCCGATGGCGTTAATTATACCGCTACAGTTAGTGGATTAACTAGCCTTTCAAGTGGAATGATTATATATTTAGAGCCAGATGATGTAAATACTGGCAATCCATATTTAAATATCAATAGTCTTGGTAATAAAACTATGTATAAAATAGATGTAGATGGTGTTGCCATTCAATTAGAACCAGGAGATTTAATCCCAACTAGAAAAATATTGCTAGTTTATGATGGATTTTCTTGGTATGCTACTGGTGGAATTAATCTAAGTGACTATAAAATAAGTGGGGCTATAGACAGCCTAATTGCAATTGGGAGTTCGAATCAACCAGTTGCAAGTAGTATAGTTTTATCTGATGGGAAAATAGGAGCAGAGTCTATTAAGTTTGACTCTACCCTAAATAAAGATGTAAATAATAATCTTATGTTGGGAGATTCTGGGATAACTGCTGGAATATACAAGGGCACAACATATGATAAATATGGTAGGGCAACGGATTCATCTGGTAGGGTGCAGGGTTTTGGTGAGATAGAAATTAAAAATGGTGTAACATATAATTTAGTTTCAATAAATTCTACTGATGGAATAGTAGATTCTGGGTATTCCGCATCGAATTTTTCTTTGTCTACACACAATCATAGCGGGACATACTTACCAATTGGAGGCAAAGCGGCGGATTCTGACAAGCTGGACGGGCTGGACAGTACTGCGTTTTTGCAGACACCTTCATGGACAGACTGGACACCAACCGTCACTGGTTGGGCAGCAGGTTATACGGTCAAACTTGCAAGGTACACGGTCATTGGCAAGACCTGCTTTTTTGCCGTGGATATAAGTGGAACCTCTAACAGCACAGAGGCGAAAATCGCTTTGCCACACATGAGTGCTACGGGAAATTTTGATGGGTATTGGGGTGGGTCATGTGCTTTTCTCCAAGACAATGGAACAGTTGCAACTGCTCCAGGCAGGTGGTATGTTGGAGAGAACAGCGCGACACTTGTCGCTCACACGAATATGGCTACTGGTGCATGGACAGTCACTGGAACGAAGAGAGTAATAGTCACTGGATTTTACGAGATTGCATAACAGGAGCAATACATGACATTACCATTTGGAATTAGACGAGCTGGCATATACCAGATAACCAATACCGCTAACGGGTATCGGTATATTGGTAGTTCTGTAAATATCTGGAGACGCCGATACGAACATTTTTCTATGCTTCGAAAAAATACTCATCGGAACGCTCGCTTACAGAGTGCATGGAACAAGTATGGCGGAAAGTGTTTCGTTCTAACGCCTCTAATGTTATGCGAAATATTTGAAGTAGAGCGGTATGAACAATCGTATCTGGATATTTTCAAACCAGAATACAATATTGCGACAGATGTAAAAGCACCAAAGCGCGGGACAAAAGCATCTGATATAACGCGAGAAAAGCTAAGGCTATCCCACTTAGGGCATGTGCATTCAGAAGAAACAAAAGCAAAAATGAGCGCAAGCCAAAAAGCAAACCCTGATAATTCTGGCAGGTTTGGCAATGGCAATGTCGGACATCTCGGCTATAAGAATACAGAAGAAACAAAAAGGGAAATTAGCGAAACATTAAAGCTAAGAGATTATAAGCCATTTCTTGGTCACAAGCATACTGATGAAACAAAAAAGAAAATAAGCGAAACTAAGAAGTTGCGGCTTGCACAGAGGCGAGGCGAATTATGAGTGAGTTGCCATTTGGTATCGACATCAGCAAGCATCAAGGCACAAATGACTTCGCTAAAATGCGGTCGTTTACATGTGGAGACGAACAGCATAAAGCAGGAGGCTTTGAAA
>ENA-UOOK01000846-UOOK01000846.1-fermentation-metagenome-genome-assembly--contig:-NODE-846-length-41102-cov-6.737374_pt1 | contig 41102 bp, 32 predicted proteins | sample MGYA00245777_ERZ724023 | MGnify/ENA primary metagenome ERZ724023 (study PRJEB28704, sample SAMN03018312) | fermentation metagenome | biome: anthropogenic terrestrial biome; feature: soil; material...
ACAACCAGGAAACGTTGAAGAATGACATTGAAGATTACGTCCAGGATGATAGCCTGAGGAAAACAATGGATACTTATAGCAGTTGCGAAAAAAACCGCGGCAGACTCGAACATAGAACCGCCTTTTCAACTTGCGATATTCAATGGCTTTACAATAAGGAAAATTGGGAAGGGCTGGTATGTATCGGGGCTGTGAATACAATAGTTACAACCAAAAAAGGAACGACAGACGAATGGCATTATTACATCTCAAGCCGCAGACTCTCAGCTGAAGAGTTACTGCAGCATGCACGTTTAGAATGGTCTGTAGAAACGATGCACTGGCTATTAGATGTGCATTTCATGGAGGATTTTTGCCGAGTTGAAGATGAAAATATTCAACAAAGTTTAAACATCATTCGTAAAATTGTGCTTAATAGTATTAAAACCTTCAAAAAGAAAACAAAATCCAAACGGCCTATTTCGAAAATCATGCTTGATTGCTTACTCGAATCTGATAATATACTGCCGATCCTTATGGTTAATGAAAATTGATTTCCGTGGGATTCAGGAGAGGGGCCTTGCAATTCGCGCAGGTTACTACCTGGATTTTTAAGCATAAAGTTAAATCAATTAGAGGGCTCCGCGTAAGCGGGGCTCTTTTATTAGTGCTGGGTGTTTTCTTTGGACTTGTTTTATGGTAAACTGGGAGAAGTGGAGGTGGAAGATGGTACGTTCAACAGCTCTAGTTGGGCTTTTTTTCATCCTCGATCAGGCCAGCAAACTTTGGGCCAGCAAAGCCTTAGCTTTTGAGAGCCGGGATTTGGGTCTGCTCTCACTCACTTTGGTGCACAATAGAGGCGCAGCATTTGGCCTGGGGCAAAACCTGGGTTCTTTGATCCTGTTTTTATCGGGAATATTTTTAGCAATAGGCTTTTTGATCCTTTGGCTCCGCCCAGTTACCACAAAGTGGGGGCGCTGGGGACTCATCCTGCTTTTAGCTGGAGCAGGGGGCAATCTGTGCGATCGGGCGCGCCTGGGAGCCGTAATCGATTTTTTAGATTTCCGTTTTTTTCCGGTGTTCAACCTAGCCGACACCTGGATTACCTTTGGTACCATTTTCCTAGCAATTGGGATTTGGAAATTAGAAACGCAGGGAGGAAAGTAAGATGTTGCCAGTGCTTTTTTCCGTAGGACCCTTTGAAGTTTACTCCTATGGTCTGATGCTTGCCATCGCTTTTATTGCTTGTATTATCCTGGTCACCAGGGAGGCATCAAAGCAAGGTCTAGATGAAGATGCTATCTTCACACTCTCGATTTTGGTGATTATCGCAGGTCTGGTTGGAGCAAGATTGGGCTTTGTACTCCAAAATTTACCTCATTTTGTAAAACACCCCACAGAGATTTGGCTAGTTGACGAAGGGGGCCTATCCCTTCACGGAGGCCTTATTTTGGCTATTTTAGTTGGCTGGTGGTATACCAGGCGCAAGGAATTTAACTTTGGCAAGGTAGCGAACCTGGTGGCACCAGCCGTGGCCTTGGGCACTGCTATCGGTAGAATTGGCTGTTTTTTCAACGGCTGCTGCTATGGTAAAGAAGCAATTCCCCCCTGGGGTGTCTCCTTTGCCGGTGAGCTACCTGTCTACCCAATCCAGCTATGGGAGAGTGGCCTTTGTTTTCTGCTATTTTGGGGACTGTGGAAATACAGGCGCGGCAGGCAACCAGGAGAGCTATTCCTTTACTACCTCATAGGCTACAGCACTATTCGCTTTTTCATAGAATTTTGGCGCTGGGGCAATCCTATTCTTTTAGGCCTCACTTTGGCCCAATGGGTAAGTGTAGGCATCGCTGCTATCGCAGCGGTAATCTTACACAAGCAAAAGCAAGATCATGGCTTCACCCACCGAGCTTGAGTTTATAGCACAGAGGCCTGGGCAGCGGCTGGATCTTGCTTTGGTGGAAAATGGTGCAGCACATTCCCGGGCCCTTGTCCAGAAGCTAATCTCTCAAAAAATGGTGGAAATTGAGGGCGTACTGGCCACAAAACCCGGGCAAAGGCTCAAGAGGGGAGCCAGGGTTCGGGTTATGATTCCTCCACCTGAATCTGTGGAGGTGCTGCCCCAGGAGCTACCTTTGGATCTTCTTTTTGAGGACGAATATCTTTTGGTTTTGAACAAACCTCGGGGGCAGGTGGTGCACCCTGCAGCAGGCCACAGCCGAGGCACACTGGTCAATGCTCTCCTTGCCCACACTGCCCTCAGCAGCATCGGTCTGCCCCAGCGGCCTGGTATTGTGCACAGATTGGATAAGGATACCTCAGGGCTGTTGGTGGTTGCCAAAACAGACCAAGTGCATCAGGCTTTGGCAAAACAGATCGCCCAAAGACAGGTGCTGCGGCAGTATTTGGCCCTGGCCCACGGTAATGTGAGGGCAGAGCGGGGGGAAATTCGTGCCCCTCTAGGTCGGGATCCAGCAAATAGGAAGCGTTTTCGGGTGCTGCCTGGCGGCAAAGAGGCAATTACACATTTCCTGTGCCTGGAGCGATATGGGGATTATACCCTCATTCAGCTCAAGCTTGAGACTGGCAGGACCCATCAGATTCGCGTTCATCTAGCACATTTGGGACATCCTCTAGTGGGGGATCCCCTCTATGGACCCAAAAAGCCTCACTTTAAGAAATTGCTTCAGGGTCAAGCTCTCCATGCCCAAAAATTGGGCTTTGTTCATCCTGTCACTGGAGCGCAACTAGATTTTGTTGCCCCCCTGCCAGGGGATTTTGCTGCCTTGCTCCAGTCTCTTGACAGTCAAAGGCGGGTATAGTACAGTTGGGGGAGGCAAAATGCGGAGGTGTAAAGATGGCTTTTGAAGAAGAGGGAACCATGATGTTTCGCTTGGATGTGAGAGAGGATAAAATTGCTACTACTTTAGCCACAGTTTATCAGGCATTGGTGGAAAAAGGTTATGATCCTGTGGATCAAATTGTGGGTTATTTATTGTCAGGGGATCCATCTTATATCACAAGCCATGACGATGCCAGGGGTGCTATGCGCCGCCTAAATCGAGACGAACTTTTAGAAGAGCTAGTTAAAAACTATCTTCTGGGAATACAAAAGGGCAATCAGCCGCCAGTGGAGGGAAGAGGTTAATGGCAAAACTAGTGATCCAGGGCGGTAACAGATTAGAAGGTACCATCCCTATCAGTGGTGCTAAAAATAGTGCTTTGGCCATTATCATGGCCGCGGCTTTGGCACATGGAGAGAGCGTCCTTGAGAACGTACCTCAGGATACAGATGTGGCCATCGCCTGCCAAATTTTAGAGGAGCTAGGCGCCAAAACCTTTTGGGACGAAGAGGGTAGGCTCCATATCAGGGCCAATGGTATTCGTGCGTATCAGGCCCCCTATGAACTTGTGCGAAGGATGCGGGCCTCATTTTATATTGCAGGTGTGCTCCTGGCAAGGCTGGGCAAAGCAGAAGTTCCTCTGCCCGGCGGCTGCTCTTTGGGCTCGAGACCTGTGGATTTTCATCTCAAGGGCTTTACAGCCATGGGTGCGGAGATCACAATTGAGTATGGTTGCATGAAAGCAGAAGCAGCAAAGCTCACGGGCTGCAAATATTATATCAACAGGGCCAGCGTAGGCACCACAGTGAATATGATGCTGGCAGCCTCTTTAGCTGAGGGCACTACTGTCTTGGAGAACGCAGCTAAAGAGCCTGAGATCGTGGACCTTGCCATCTACCTCAATGCCATGGGCGCAAAGATTCGCGGGGCAGGCACAGAGGTGATCCGGATTGACGGTGTCCAACAGCTCCAGGGCGTAGAGTATGACGTGATTCCAGATCGGATCGAAGCTGGCACATATTTGCTGGCTGGAGCCATCACCGGCGGAGATATTACTGTTACCAATGTGGAACCAGAGCATCTGCGCTCCTTCCTCACCAAGTTAGGCGAGACAGGGGTGGTCCTGGAGGAGGGGGAGAATAGCATCCGCATCTACTGCCCAAATGGAATCCAGGCTGTGGATGTGGAGACAGCGCCCCATCCTGGTTTTCCCACAGACCTACAACAGCCATTTTTGGCCCTAATGACCCTGGCCGAGGGCACCAGCGTGATCCGGGAGACAATTTTTGATCGTTTTCGCTTTGTTGACGAGTTAAGACGCATGGGAGCAGATGTAAAAACAGAGCGGGATACGGCCATCATCCGTGGTGTAGACAAACTCATGGCAGCCCCCATCGAGGCCATGGATCTGAGAGCTGGCGCAGCTTTGGTACTTGCAGCCTTAGCAGCAGAGGGCAGCTCTACCATCAGCAGTGTGGAGCTTATCGACCGGGGCTATGAGTTCATCGAGGATAAGCTTTCCGCTGTGGGCGCCAAAATCCAGCGGCTAGAGGACTAAAAAAGCACCCCTGGGGGTGCTTTTTCTTAAAGAGGGATGAAACAATCACAATCTGTGCAGTCTGTACAGAAGCAGTCCTCATCTGCTAATTCTAGCCTATTGGGATTGGTGCAGGAGCCAGCATCATCACAAAACTGGCAGTCCTCAACATTACAATCTACCTTTGCCATGCTTTCACCTCCTTGGCGCTAGTATTTCCCTGTAGGGCGAATTTAACGCAAGCCCAAAAAGGTTAACAAGAGTCCACTTCCCAGCAGCGACAGCTGCCATACAGAGGGCTTAGTTGCACTGATGCCAAGGGCGCTTGCAAGGAGAAAAAAGAGCGGACCAATCCCGCCTAAAATGGTATTGATCTTCAGCGCCGGCCCCAGCCGCCAAAAGTAGAGCATAAGGCAGGCACCAACAATCTCAATTGAGGCTGCAACAAAGCGCACCGTTGCCATGGCTACCACAATCTTGCCCTGATCCATCCCTCACTTCCCCCCTCCTTTTAAAAACTATTCCCCAAAGGCACGGGATATGCTTGCAGGAATTTTATTTGCCCATGGCGAAACGGAAAAAGAAACTCGAGCGGAGGTTTTTATGAGAATATCAGAGCGACTTTGGGAACTAGCACGTTTGAAAACCCAGCACCAACCAGCTGAAGCTTACCAGATCCGGGGCTTGTGGACCACACAATTATCCTTTCAACCCAATCAAAATGAGCGTCAGTTTTTATATACTTATCTACTGATCCAAACGCAAAACGGCCAGGGCTGTTCATATTGCCCAGCCCAGCTAGAGCTTCCTATTGAACTATCCGGCAAAGATGCAAGGCAGATAGAGGCTGAGGGGCCTGTAGAAATAGCCCTCCTCGATGCCATTTTCGGCTCTTTCCCCCAAAGGCCCTCCACAAGTTGGAAGATAGAGGGTACCAGCCCCGAGAAGACTGTGATGCGGACTGAAATTGTGGTTTGGGAGGCACTGCGGCTTCTCCGAGGCAAGGATTTTGCCCGCTCGCGAATTGTGAATGTGGGGGTTGTGGGCAATTTCTTGGCGGAACTGAAAAAACTAGGCGTAGGGGAGCTAATGGGCACAGATTTTGACCCAGCTTTGGTGGGCAAGACCCTAGGTGGCATTCCCATCTACAGTGGCCAGCGGACAGAGGAGCTAGTTGCCAGCTCTGATCTTGCCATTGTCACTGGCATGACCCTAGCTACCGACACCTTCGATGGGATATTGGCTGCAGCGAAGGCCGCAGGAACCCGGCTCCTTGTTTTTGCTGAAACAGGAGCTAATTTAGGACCCGCTCTTTGTCAGTTAGGCGTAGATACTGTAGTAGGAGAGCCCTTTCCCTTCTATATCTTCCACGGCACAAGCCAGATCAACGTGTTCAGAAAGGATGGAAGCTGAAAATGCTGAAAGTCGGTGGAATTGAAGCAGAAGCGCTGGCGGAGCAGTTTGGGACACCTCTTTACGTATATGATGCTGAAGTTGTCAGGGGGCAGTATCAGAAGCTAAAGGAGCATCTGCCCCAGTTTGAGATTTACTATTCCCTCAAAGCCAATGGTTCCCTAGCTTTGGCTCGGATCTTAGCGGCCCAGGGAGCAGGTGCGGAAATAGCATCAAGCGGCGAGCTGGTTTTAGCCCAGGCAGCCGGTTTTCCACCGGAGAAAATTATCTTTGCCGGCCCAGGTAAGAATCTGCCGGAACTGGAAGCTGCAGTCCAAGCCGGAATCCTCTGCTTCAATGCAGAATCTACTCGCGAACTGGAGCGCCTCGAGGAGATTGGTTCTCGCTTGAACAAAAAGATCATCTGTGCACTCAGGATCAATACACTTGAGGGGGCAGAGGCCCAAGAGCAAATGGTGGGAGGCCCCAGCAAATTCGGCTGGGATCAGGAGCGCGTGGTGGCGGAACTGAAAGACCTCTTGCCACGCCTAGAACAGGTAGAGGTGCGAGGGATTCACATCTACACTGCAAGTGGCGTGCTAGATCCAGATGCGCTCCTGGCCAATGCCAGGCGCACTGTAGAGGTTGCTAAGACGCTTTCAGAGGAACTGAATTTTCCCCTTGAGCTTGTAAATTTCGGTGGCGGCTTTGGCGTTCCCTATTTTTCCCATGAGGAGCCTTTAGATCTGGAATTTTTGGGCAGGGGGCTTGAGCGGCTCTTGGCTGAAAAGAAGTTCGCCGTTCCCAGGCTTCTCTATGAGCTGGGCCGGTTTTTAGTGGCTCCAGCAGGCTTCTTTCTCACTCGGATAATTGACATTAAACAGTCCCGGGGGCAAAATTTTGCCATCACAGATGGCGGCATGAATCAGTTCCTACGACCCGTCTTCATGGATCTGAACCACCCCACAGTTGTGGCAAACAAACTAGATAGAAGTCCGGATACTATCTATCAGCTAGGGGGGCCCTGCTGCACACCTATCGATTTTTTAGCCCGGGATCTGAAGCTGCCTCAATTGGAGGTAGGGGATCTGATTGCCATCGGCAATGCCGGCGCTTATGGTTTTTCCATGAGTATGCTTTATTTTCTAGGCCATAAGTTGCCTGCAGAAGTGCTGGTGGATGGAGGCGAGGCGAGGCTCGTCAGACTAAGAGGCGAAGACGGAGATTGCTTGGTAAATCAGTTAGCATAATGTTAAAGTTTTATTACCAGGGGAGGAATGGCCCCACGTCGCGCGAATAAAAAAGGGAGGGGGAATGACAATGAATCAAGTAATAATCCACAGGGAACGCTGCAAGGGCTGCCAGATCTGTATTGAGGTCTGCCCTCAGAAGATTTTATCCCTGGAGGAGAAAATAAACAGCCATGGTTATCATCCAGCACAGATGAAAGACGCGAAAAAATGCACGGGCTGCGCCTTCTGTGCCACCATGTGTCCAGATGCTGCCATTGAGGTTGAACGAGGATGAGGGAGGATAAAGTTGTGGAAAAGGTATTGATGAAAGGCAACGAGGCTTTAGCTGAAGGCGCTTTAGCTGCTGGTTGCCGCTATTTTTTTGGTTATCCCATCACTCCGCAAAATGAGCTGCCAGCATATCTGGCGAAAAGGCTGCCCGAGAATGGTGGGGTGTTTCTCCAAGCAGAAAGCGAGATCGGTGCCATCAACATGGTCTTTGGCGCTGCCTCTACAGGGGAGAGGGTGATGACATCATCATCTGGGCCTGGCATTAGCCTCAAGCAGGAGGGGATTTCCTATATTGCAGGCTCGGAAGTTCCCTGTGTGATCGTCAATATCATGCGCGGAGGACCAGGCCTCGGTGGAATCCAGCCTTCCCAGGCAGATTATTTTCAGGCCACCCGGGGTGGAGGGCACGGTGATTATAGAACATTAGTTTTAGCCCCTGCCTCTGTGCAGGAGCTGTATGATCTGACGATCTTGGCCTTTGACCTGGCAGATAAGTATCAGAATCCAAGCATGGTTTTAGGCGATGGAGTCTTAGGACAGATGATGGAGCCTGTTCTTTTGAAGCCAGCTCCCAAAACAGAGCTGCCAGAAAAAACGTGGGCAGTTCGGGGCAAGGGATCTGGAGAGGCAAAGCTCATCACCTCCCTCTATCTTGAGCCAGAGTGCCTTGAGGTGCATAACCTGAAGCTTTCTAGAAAATACGAAAGCATGGCAGGGGAGGCACGCTGGGAGGAATATCTCACAGAAGATGCGGAGCTAATCTTGGTTGCCTATGGCACCATGGCCCGGGTAGTGAAGGGTGCTGTGCGCCGTGCCCGAGAGCTGGGCTTGAAAGTGGGACTGGTTAGGCCCATCACCCTCTATCCTTTCCCCGAGGAGCCCTTGCTGAAGCTTGGGAAGCAGGCTACAGCTTTTCTCTGTGTGGAGATGAGTATGGGTCAGATGGTGGATGATGTGAAGATAGCTGTAGCTGGCAGGGCCCCGGTCTTCTTCTATGGTCGGGCAGGGGGAATCTTCCCCACAACAGCCAAGCTGGTGGAGGAAATTGAAAAGGCCATGGCAGAGGCACAGGAGGCAAGGAAATGAAGGTAGCAGCAAGACCAAAATGTTTAACCCAGCAGCAATTTAGCTATTGCCCAGGCTGTACTCATGGTATTGGCACACGTCTTGTGGCCGAGGCCTTAGATGAGCTAGGAGTAATTGAGAACACAGTGGGAGTCCTGGCTGTAGGTTGCTCTGTGATGTTATATAAATTTATCGATTGTGATTTTATCCAGGCGCCCCACGGAAGGGCACCAGCTGTGGCAACTGGCGTCAAGCGCGCATTGCCCCAGCAGACAGTTTTTGCCTACCAAGGCGATGGGGATCTGGCTGCCATCGGCACCGCAGAGATCGTCCATGCAGCGGCTCGAGGCGAGAAAATAACCATTTTCTTTGTGAACAATGCCATCTATGGCATGACAGGAGGTCAGATGGCACCTACAACTGTGGAGGGGCAAGTTACCACCACCACCCCCACAGGACGGGATCCAGCATTGGCTGGCTACCCAATTCAGATGGCAGAGATGCTAGCCACCTTAGAGGGTTCCGCCTATATTGCTAGAGTAGCTTTGAACAACCCTAAAAATGTACGCCAGGCAAAACGTGCTGTGCAGCGGGCCTTTGAGGTGCAACAGGCAGGACTGGGCTTTTCTTTAGTGGAGCTGATCTCAACCTGCCCCACAAACTGGGGTGCAAAACCCGTTGAGGCCCTGTCCCTAATTGAAGAGCAAATGCTCCCAACCTATCCTTTAGGAGAGTTTAAGCTTCCTGAGGGAATGAAGGCGGTGGTGAGATAATGCTAGAGGAAATTATTATTGCAGGCTTCGGTGGTCAGGGTGTGATGCTGGCAGGTCAGCTTCTAGTTCGCGCCTGCATGTTGGAAGATCTGGAAGTCTCGTGGATCCCCTCCTATGGTCCTGAGATGCGAGGGGGCACTGCTAATTGTTCAGTTGTGATCTCAGATGAGGCCATCGGCTCCCCTGTGGTAAGTGAACCATCAACAGTTTTAGCCATGAATTTGCCCTCTGTGGAAAAATATCTACCTTTGGTGAAAAAGGGCGGTCTGTTTATTTATAACAGCACCTTAGTGGAGACAATCCCCCAGCGGGAGGACTTGGAGATCGTAGCTGTAGGTGCAAATCAAGTTGCAGACGAGCTAGGCAACGCGAGAGCAGCCAACATGGTGATGCTGGGGGCATTTTTGGCTAAAAGGCCCCTGGTAGGTCCCACGCGGATCATGGAGAGCCTGGGGGCAATTTTGCCTCCCCATAGGCAAAATTTACTGCCCCTGAACGAAAAAGCCCTGATTCGGGGCACGGAATTGGCTAGCAGCCTCTAGGACACAATAGCTCAGAGGAGGGATTGATAGCATGCCCATAGATGAAGAACGGATCGCAGCGCGGTTTTTGGAGCTTGTAGGGTTCAACAGCCCATCTAAACGAGAGGGCGTTGTGGCCAGGTGGCTTGAGGCTGAGTTCAAAAAGTTAGGGTTAACTGTACAGGAGGATGAGAGCGCATCTGAGACCGGTAGTGATACCGGCAACCTCATCGTCCGCCTGCCAGGGGAGGGCCCTGCCCTTCTTTTCGCTGCCCATATGGATGTGGTGGAGGAGATGGAAGGGGTAGAGGTGAGAGAGGCCCATGGCTCTTTTCGCACAGACGGTAGCACTATTTTAGGTGCTGACGATAAAGCCGGGATTGTGGCTATTTTGGAGGCTGTAACAGCCTTAGTTGAGGATGAGCTTCCCCACAGACCCCTGGAGCTTGTGTTCACAACCTGCGAGGAGATTGGTCTTTGTGGGGTCCGGGCATTGGACAAAGACAAGCTCGCTGCAGAATATGGTTTCGTCTTCGACAGTGGCAAACCCACAGCCCATATTATCACCAGCAGTCCCTCTCAAGATGAGCATTACTATAAAATCCAAGGTAAAGCTGCCCATGCAGGTGTCGCCCCGGAGCAGGGAATCAATGCTATTTCTATGGCAGCTTGGGCCATCGCCCAACTTCCCATAGGGAGGCTCAGCCCTACAACAACTGCCAATATCGGGAAAATAACCGGCGGCACTGCCACCAATATTGTCCCAGATCTCGTGGAGGTATGGGGCGAGGTGCGCAGTTTCTCTGAAGATGAGCTGGCAGAGCAAAGCCAGTTGATGGAGGAGAGTTTCCAGAGGGCAGCGGCAAAGTTTGGTGGCAAGGTGGAGGGAAAATGCACTCGCGCCTTCACCGGCTACAGCATCCCCCTGAAAGATCCTGTGGTTCAGCTAGCTTTAGAAGCTGTACATAACATTGGTGTAGATCCACAGCTGGTTTCATCCGGGGGCGGGAGCGATGCTAATGTGCTAAATGACTTTGGTATCCCCACAGTGAATCTAGGTGTGGGCATGGAAGGTGCCCATACTAAAGAGGAGTCAGTGGAGCTTGTAGATCTAACTCTTGCAGCCCAGCTGGCTTTAGCCCTGGCCACGGGTAAAAACTTATGATGGTGCGCAAGTGGGGTGTGGTGCGGGAGATCATCTTCACAGAGCCCCAGCTTCAGGAGCTACTGGTGGAGGTAGATGGGAAGCTACAGCGTGCCTATAATTACCCGCAGCTAGCCGGGAGCCTTCAAGTAGGGGCCAAGGTACTTTTGAACACATCAGCTGTAGAGTTGAGCCTGGGCACTGGCGGCCGGCATTTTGTGCTTCCCACCCAAAGTGGCGGAGAGCTGGGACCGGGACATATCATGAAACTTCGCTATACGCCCCTGCAGTTTAATAGTCTATCTGTGGAGGAGGAGGATTCTCCTCTCCACTCACAAATTCAAGAGTTTGAATCTTTAGCCGGTATGCCTGTTTTAATCGGTACCCTCCATAGCCAGCTGCCACCTATGGCAGCCGGTCTCCGCTTTACAGAAGAGGGAACAAGACGAGGGCTGAAAATAGCCTATCTGATGACAGATGGGGCAGCTCTACCCCTGGCCCTCTCAAGGCTGGTGCCCAGGCTCAGGAAAGCGGGGCTGATAGATTTTGTGATCACCTGTGGCCAAGCCTACGGTGGGGATTATGAGGCGATCAATCTCTACAGTGGTCTTGCTGCAGCCAAAGTTTTAGGCGCAGATGCAGCCTTGGTGGCCATGGGTCCAGGCATTGTGGGCACAGGCACCACCTGGGGCACCACAGCCATCAGCCAAGGCGAGGCAATTAATGCAGTGAACATTTTAGGTGGTAGGCCTGTGGCAGTGCCTAGGCTCAGTTTCGCCGATCCCAGATCTAGGCACCGTGGCGTCAGCCATCATACCATCACCTCTTTGGGAAAAGTGGCCCTGACAGAGGCGATCCTAGCCTTGCCCAAGCTGAAGCCCGAATGGGAGCAGCTTGTCCACAGGCAGCTCACAGAGGTGGGCTTGGCTGTAAAGCATAAACTTTTAATTGCAGATAGCAGCTACGTGTTGCCACTTTTAGAGAAGCTTGAGATCCCCCTCTCCACTATGGGCAGGGGTCCTCGAGAGGAGGAAGCTTTCTTTTTGGCAGCAGCCGCTGCAGGTGTTATTGGGGTGAGTTTGCTCTTTTAAGCCATTGCGCCACTGTGAGGTTGCTCAGTGCCAAGAGCCGCAGGATTTGCCTCACCTCTCTCACCGAACCTGAGAGAGAGAAGGAATTTGCACAGACTTTTAGTTCTACCATCTGAATGCTCCTTTAAAAAGTTTTGATAATTATCTTTATGCCCAAAAACTGGGGGGAAGAACTTTGATTCAGCCAGAGAAGACAATTTCTAGCAAAATCATTTATCAGGGAAGAATTCTCACCTTAAGGGAGGATACAGTCTCCCTGCCAGGAGAGATTGTGGGCAAGCGGGAGATCGTCTCCCACCCTGGTGCTGTGGCAGTGGTTGTGGAGACAGAGAAGGGTTTTGTGCTGGTGCGCCAGTATCGCAAGCCCCTGGAGGAGGCCCTGTGGGAGCTGCCAGCGGGCAAGCTGGAGCAGGGAGAAGATCCCCTGTCCGCAGCAAAGCGGGAAACATATGAGGAGACAGGCTATCGACCAGGGAGGCTGGACTTTCTCACCTGCCTCTACACAAGCCCGGGTTTTGCTGATGAGCGGATTTACCTCTATTCCGCCAGAGAGCTGGAAAAGGGCAAGGCCCATCCAGATCCTGATGAGTTTTTAGAGGTGGGGATTTTTCCCCGAGGGGAGCTGGAGGCGCTTCTTTATTCTGGGGAGATTCGCGATGCTAAGACTGTAGCGGGGCTGCTACTTTATTTTGCTACAGAGCCTGGGGGAAAATAATTTTTGGAGTTGGTAATAAATGCAAGTGATACCTGCAATAGATCTTCGCGGGGGCAAGGTGGTGCGTCTGAGGCAAGGGGAAGCAGATGACCAGACAATTTATGCAGATGATCCCCTGCGTGTGGCCCAGGAGTTTCAAGAGGCTGGTGCCAAGCGGCTCCACGTTGTGGATTTAGATGGTGCCTTCAGCGGCCAGATGGCACATCGGAATATTATCGCCCAATTAGCTGAAGTGGGAATGGATGTGGAGGTGGGCGGTGGCCTCAGAAGCCTCGATACCTTAGAGCAGCTCTTCGCTCTAGGTGTACGCTGGGCGATACTGGGCACAGCAGTGGCTAAAAATCCTGAGTTTGTGCGAGAAGCAGCCCAAAAGTTTCCAGGCCGGATCATAGTTGGCCTTGATCTGAAAGGTGACAAGCTTGCAATAGGTGGCTGGCAAGAGACTGTGTCAATCACATTGGAGACACTCCTGACCCAGCTTTCAGACTGGGGGGTGGACGAGATTATCTACACTGAAGTGAGCCGCGATGGAATGCTTTCCGGTCCCTATTTTCAAGGTTTAGAGAGCATGGGCAAGCTCAGTCCCCTTCCCCTAATTGCTTCAGGGGGCGTAAGTTGTCTGGAGGATCTAGAAAAATTAGCTGCCATGGAGGCAGCGGGGCTGCCCATCCGAGGGGCGATTGTGGGCAAGGCCCTCTACAATGGCGACTTGGATTTAGCCCAGGCAATTGGGGCATTGAGGGAGCGTGGAGGGAATGAATAGGCGGATCATTCCCTGCCTTGACACAAAAGCAGGCAGGGTTGTGAAGGGGACGAATTTTGTAAACCTCCGAGATTGCGGAGATCCTGTAGAGCTCGCTTCTCTTTACAATAAAGAGGGTGCAGATGAGCTGGTGCTTTTAAATCTCGGTGGTCCCAAAGATCAAGATATCATGGTGGAGCTTGTGCGCCGTGCCCGAGAGCAAATTTCCATCCCCCTAACTGTGGGAGGCGGCATCGGGAGCACCTCTGCTATGGAGAAGTTCCTCTCGGCTGGTGCAGATAAGGTATCTATTAGCAGTGCAGCTGTTGCTAATCCGGAGCTCATCGCCGCTGGCAGCCGCAGCTTTGGCAAAGAGGCCATTGTGGTGGCAATCGACGCGAAGCAAACTGGCCCTGACAGCTGGGAGGTCTACACCCACGGCGGCACCAAGGCCACAGGCCTCCAGGTGCGACAGTGGGCAGAGGAAGTCGCTGGACTAGGCGCTGGAGAGATTCTTCTCACCAGTATGGATCGGGATGGCACAAATAGAGGTTACGATAATGACCTGAATCGGGCAGTTGCCCAGGCAATTGAGCTCCCTCTGATTGCCTCAGGTGGTGCAGGTACCCTAGAGCACCTTGCACAGGGAGCCGAGTGGGCAAGTGGGCTTTTGGCTGCCTCGATGTTTCACTTTGGACACTACACTATTCGCCAGGCTAAGGAATATCTTAAGGCGCAGGGGATTGAGGTGGGGCTGTAAAAAGAGGATTTCAGCCCCCTTTGGCGAATATCTTTGTTTATAGCAAATTAGCTCAGGAAAGGAGATGGTTTATTTGCAAAAGAAGCTAATTTTCACGCTGGTGCTTTTGGCAATCTTTAGCCTAGGGGCGCTTGCGGTGCGTGTGGGCGTGGCTGTGGGGGATAGTGCTCCTGATTTTAAGCTCACAGATTTAGATGGGAAGGAAGTCTCCCTTCGTGATTTCAGGGGAAAGGCTGTAGTCTTGAACTTTTGGGCAACCTGGTGTCCGCCTTGTCGTGCAGAGCTGCCTGATTTTCAAAAGGAGCATGAGAAGGCCCGAGATTTTGTGATTCTCACTGTGAATCAGCAGGAGGATAAAAAAACTGTGCAAAGCTTCTTGGATAAAGGCAAATACACCTTTCCGGTGCTGCTAGATACCAAGGGCAAAGTGGGCAGCCTCTACAAGGTGCGGGGGATCCCCACCACTTATTTTCTGGACAAAAAAGGTGTGATTGTGGATCTCACAGTTGGCGCCCTCACAGGTAGCCAACTGCGACAGAAGATCCAAAAAGCAATTAAATAGTGACCAACTGGAGGTGGGCTAAGTGAAGAAGAAACTTATTCTTAGCATCGCTCTGATTTTAGCTTTGGCAGTGGTTGTGGCTGTAGCCAAGAATACAGGCACAAAGGTGGGGCAGAAGGCCCCAGATTTTAAACTTACAGATCTAAATGGGAAGCAAGTTTCCCTTTCAAGCTTCAAGGGTAGAGGCGTGGTTTTGAATTTCTGGGCTACCTGGTGTGGGCCTTGCCGCTCAGAGCTCCCTGACTTTCAAAAGGAACACAGGGCTGGTAAGAAATATCGCGTGGTAACAGTGAATCTGCGCGAAGATAAGAAAACCGTGCAAAACTTTGTGAAAAAGGGTAAATACACCTTCCCTGTGCTCTTAGACAGCCAAGGGAAGGTGGGTAGCCTCTATAAGGTGCGAGGGATTCCCACCACCTACTTCATAGATAAAGATGGTACTGTGCGCGAGGTTGTGGTAGGAGCACTCAGTGGCAAGCAACTGCGACAAAAAATAAAAAAACACTTGGAATAGGAGAAAACCCCGGCAGTCGCCGGGGTTTTTCGTATAGGAAGGATTAGCTGGGGGGATCCTAGGCAAAAGGGAGGTGAGTTCATGCTCAGCTGCGAGGTATCCCTCTACCCATTGGAGGTAACAAGATCTGATGAGATCATCGAAAACGCCCTATCGGGGCTGGATGTAGAGCCCCGGGTAGGGGAACTGTCCACATTTTTAACAGGCACAGAGAGGGAAGTTTTCTCGAGTTTGCAGACCCTCTTCGCTAATGCCTGCAGCCAAGGCGGAGAGGTTGCTATGGTGGCCACAATTAAAAACCGCTGAATACTACCGGTTTCCTTGGGCAAAATAAACAATGAAAGGGGTGTTGCAAAAGATGTCTACAGTGATTGGCGTCTTCTCCTCAGAGGAGACAGCCCAGCGAGCTATCCGTTCCATGCGGGACGGTGGCTTTGGCGACGATGAAATTTCTCTCGTGGCCAAGGGTGAAGACCAAGGAAACGAGGGCATGGGAAGCATGTCCACTGGCACCACAACCGGTGGCACCATCGGTGGCATCGCTGGCCTCTTAGCTGGGGTCGGAGCCTTAGCAATCCCAGGTATCGGTCCCATCGTGGCCTTAGGTCCGATTGCTGCCACCTTATCTGGAGCCGTGGCCGGTGGCATCACAGGCGGCCTCATCGACCTTGGGATCCCAGCTCAAAGAGGGGAGTATTACGAGGGCAAGGTTCGTGAGGGAAAAATTCTCAGTGTAATTGAAACCGATGATGAGAAAGTGGACCAGGCAGCTCAAATCCTCCGGGATGAAGGGGCAGAGGATGTGGAAAGTCACTGAGGGGCAATTTTGCCCCCTTTTTTTTCGTTTGCCAGTCAGTATTTTGGGACATTTCCTAAAGAGGATGGCTTGTAGCTCACCGTCAGACATGATATAATTGCAAAAGGAGGTGAGGCTTTGTTTAACGCCCTGAAAAAATTGTTTGATACAAATGAAAAGGAAGTGCGTCAGCTGCGAGAGATGGCAGAGAGAATAAATAGCCTGCGCGGTGAGATGCAAGCACTAACGGATGAGGAGCTTAAAGAGAAGACTCCCTATTTTAAGCAACGCTTGGAGCTTGGTGAAACTTTAGACGAGATCCTGCCTGAAGCCTTCGCTGTGGCCCGGGAAGCAGCTTGGCGGACAGTGGGGATGGAGCACTTCGACGAGCAGATCATGGGCGGCATTGTTCTGCATCAGGGCAAGATCGCGGAAATGAAAACCGGTGAAGGTAAGACCCTAGTTGCCACCTTGCCTGTCTACCTCAATGCCCTCACTGGCCGTGGTGTTCATGTGATTACTGTCAACGATTATCTTGCCAACCGTGATGCCCAGTGGATGGGAGAGATCTATCGATTTTTGGGTCTTAGCGTGGGCGTAATCGTCCACGGATTGGACTTTGACCAAAGGCGAGAGGCATATAATGCTGATGTGACCTATGGCACTAATAATGAATTTGGCTTCGACTACCTCAGAGACAACATGGTTTTCGAGGCAGAGCAGATGGTGCAGCGGCCCCTTGCATACGCTATTGTAGACGAGGTGGACTCCATCCTCATCGATGAGGCCAGAACACCTTTGATTATCTCCGGGCCTACAGATGAATCCACTGGCCTTTATCATAAATTTGCGCAGCTCGTGCCCAGACTTCGCGCCACAGATGATTACACAGTAGATGAGAAAGCCCACAGTGCAGTGCTTACAGAAGCAGGCGTGGCTAAAATGGAAAAGTGGCTAGGCGTGGATAATCTCTTTGAGGGGGAGCACGTGGAGCTAACCCACTACCTAAACCAAGCTTTAAAAGCCCACACCCTAATGAAGCGGGATCGGGACTATGTGGTTAAAGATAATCAGGTTATTATTGTAGATGATTTCACAGGCAGGCTCATGTTTGGCCGCCGTTATAGTGATGGTCTCCATCAGTCCATTGAGGCCAAAGAGAGGGTAAAAATTGAGCGTGAGAGTCAGACTTTAGCCTCAATTACCTTCCAGAATTATTTCCGCATGTATGATAAACTAGCTGGCATGACAGGTACAGCTGCCACCGAAGAAGAAGAGTTTCGCAAGATCTACGGCCTTGAGGTTGTGGTGCTACCCACCCACAAGCCCATGATCCGCCAGGACTTCGACGATAAGATCTATAAAACCATGGCCGAGAAATTTGATGCGGTTGTGGAAGAGATCCAAGAGTGTCACAAAAAAGGTCAGCCAGTGCTGGTGGGTACCATCTCCATTGAGAAGAGTGAGCTACTCAGCGATAAGCTCAAGCGCTGTGGTGTTCCCCATCAGGTGCTCAATGCCAAGCAGCATGAAAAAGAGGCGGAGATCATCTCCCGGGCAGGAGAGAGGGGACAGGTTACCATCGCCACTAACATGGCAGGCCGAGGTACGGATATTGTCTTGGGCGATGGCGTCATAGAGCTAGGTGGCCTTCATATCATCGGCACAGAGCGCCACGAGAGCAGAAGAATTGATAACCAGCTCCGGGGCCGCGCTGGCAGACAAGGAGATCCGGGTTCTTCTCGCTTCTATGTAGCCTTAGATGATGATTTAATGCGTCTTTTTGGCTCCGAGCGCATCTCCTCGATGATGGAGCGGATCGGCTGGGAGGATGGCGAGCCCATCGAGCACAGCTTTATCAGCCGTTCTATAGAGAACTCTCAAAAGAAGGTTGAGGGCCATTACTTCGATATTCGTAAACAGGTCCTAGAATACGACGATGTAATGAACAAGCAGCGCGAGGTGATCTACAAGCAGCGGCGATTGGTGCTGGAGGGCGATGATTTACAAAGCTCGATTTTGGAGATGATCCGCGGGGCAGCCGAGCAAATTATCCATCAGTTTTGCGATCCTGGGGTTCACCCTGAAGAGTGGGATCTTGAGAGTATGTTGCTCCAGCTAGATCAACTTGTGGCACGGGAGCATTTCATAAAGAAGCAGGATGCATACCTGGATTTACCAGAGGATGAAATTGTGGAGGAGATCCTCGGTGAGGTGGAAGAGCTATATCAGGCAAAAGAACAAGAGCTGGGCTCTGAGAATCTCAGGCAGATCGAGAGGCAACTGCTCCTGGGGACTGTGGATCGAAAATGGATGGAGCACCTGCGGAACATGGATGATTTAAGAGAGGGAATTGGCCTGCGTGCCTATGGCCAGCGCAATCCCCTCCAAGAATACCAGCTGGAAGCCTACAACATGTTCAGCGACATGATTGCAGGGATCGGCGATGAGCTTTCCCGCTACCTTTTCCGGATTCAGCTGGCAGTGCCGGAACACTATTCCCGAAAGCAAAAAAGGGAGCTTTCAAATTTGTCAACGAACCGACCTGCAGGTGGCAGCACTGGGCTCTTGGCAGCAGGTGGCGACACAGTTCAGGCTCCCAGAAGAGTTGAAAAGGTTGGTAGAAATGACGAATGTCCTTGCGGCAGCGGCAAGAAATATAAAAAGTGCTGCGGTAAATAAGGAGGATGTACCATGTTAGCGGATTTAACGCCCCAGCTCCAGGAACTGGGGAGCAAAATTGAAGAAATGAGGGCTTATCTTTGACCTGGCTTGCAAGGAAGCACAGATTGCACAGCTGCAAAACCAGATGGCCCAAGAGGGATTTTGGGATGATCCCCTTCAGGCCCAAAAGGTAAATCAGAGAATAAGTCGTCTAACTCAGGTTATAGAGCGGTGGCAGAAGTTGGAGGGCCTCTATGAGGATGCAGAGGTGCTCTTGGAGCTAGGGGAAGAGGAGGAAGATCAGTCACTGGAGAGTGAGGCAGCAGCGGTGCTAGATCAGCTGGAAAATGAGGTTGCTGACTTTGAGTTGGAGCAGCTTTTGTCGGGCCCCTATGATGGAAATAGTGCCCTCCTTACAATCCACCCTGGGGCTGGAGGTACAGAGAGTCAGGATTGGGCCCAGATGTTGCTGCGAATGTATAGCCGCTGGTCTGAGGATAGTGGTTATACTGTGCAGATTCTTGATTTGCTTCCAGGGGACGAGGCAGGGATCAAAAGCGTTACCCTCCTTATTGGTGGGGATAATGCTTATGGTTATCTAAAAACAGAGCGGGGAGTGCATCGCCTGGTGAGAATCTCGCCTTTTGATTCCTCAGGCAGAAGACATACATCTTTTGCGTCAGTGGAGGTCCTCCCTGAGCTGGAAGCAGACGACCAGATCCAGATCGCTCCAGATGAGCTGAAAATCGATACCTATCGGGCTGGCGGTGCAGGGGGTCAGCACGTTAACAAGACAGAGTCTGCAGTGAGGATCACCCACCTGCCTACAGGGATTGTGGTGCAGTGCCAAAATGAGCGCTCCCAGCACAGCAACCGGGAGGCAGCCATGAAGATCCTGCAAGCGAAACTATTCCAACACAAACAGGAGCAGGAGCAGGAGAAAATGGACGCCATGCGTGGTGAGCAAGGAGAGATTGCCTGGGGCAACCAGATTCGCTCCTATGTTTTCTGCCCCTATACTATGGTAAAAGATCATCGCACAGGCCATGAAGTGGGGAATGTGCAGGCAGTGATGGATGGAGAGCTCACTCCTTTCATTAGAGCCTATCTGCGCTCCCAGGTGCACGCGTGAGCCAAAAAGCAAGAAGAGCATTAGCTATGGCTGGTGTGCTCTTCTTGCTTTTTTTGCTTTTCCAGTTTTTACCACAGTGGCTTGCCAGCTGGACCGAAAGCCAACTGGTCGGAGCTATTGAGCAGTCTTTCAGCTCTTCTGCGAAAGTATCTGTCCAGCTAGGCCGCGGCAGCCTTCTAAGTTGGAGCCGGGGCCAGCTTGAGGACTTGAAAATTGAGGCCAGGGATTTGGTAACCACAGATGGCTTTCCTCTGGCTGCCTTCTTTTTTGAGGCCCAGCGCCTACAGCTGGATTTAGGAACCCTTGTGCGGCAGGGGAAGGTTGAGCTTAGCTCTACCTATAAGGCCCGGGCCACAGCAGTCTTGAGCGAGGCGGGGCTCACAGAATATCTACAGAAGAACCTCAAGCCCCTTTCAAATGTGCGGATGGAACTGAGAGGGGGAAAGGCAACCTTGCATGGTACAGCTCTCCTTTTAGGGCAGCAGGTGAAGCTTAGCATCGGAGGGAAGTTCGAGCCTGTGGAAGGTGAGCTGCGCTTTGTGCCCACAGATTTTTTTGTGGCGAACATCGGGGTGCCCCGCTTTCTCCTGACAGCTTTGAGCCGCGAGGTTGAGTTCACCATTCCTTTGGGGAAATTGCCCCTACCACTGGAACTGGAAAGCGTGCGGATAGAGGAAGGCAGGGCTTATTTATCAGGAAGAGGAGATTTAGAATGAAAAGGGTAGGTTGGCTACTTGTAATTTTGGGTCTTGTGGGAAGTCTTCTGGTGGCCTGGCAAAGAGCAGGCTGGGAGGAGCAAACCTACACTCTCAGCTATGATTATTCAGAAGCACTGAGCCTGGCCAGGTTCAGTGGTAACTCCATCACCAAGACCCTCAAGAGTCTCGGGGAGGCAGGGGTGCGCTCAGTTGCCATTTCCCAATATACAGCAGGTGAGGCAGCCAGGCAGGGAAAGCTCCTTCTGTGGGATGGCACTGCCATCGCAGCCGGTGGCCTTGTCCCCTCAAAACTACAGCAGATTACCCCTCTGCCAGGGCGACTGTACATAATGGCCCAAGATGCGGCAGTGGCAGCAGATCTGGCAGCTCTTTTGCCTGATTTAGGGGGTCAGGTGCTAGACGAGGAACAAAACCTGTGGCAGCTTCCTGGAAGCCTCTCTTTATTTTTGGATCAGCCCCTGGGCCTTCCTCAAGAGAAGCTAAAGCTGGCTCGGAGCCTGGGTCTTGCCATAATTGTGCGTCTGGAAAACGATCATAGGCTCAGCCTAGAGGGCATGGACTATTTGCTCTCATCGGCAGCAGGTGCCCAGGCGCTTCTGTGTAAGGGCAAGGAAGTCTTCGGCTACCCTGGCAAATTATCTCATGTGGCCCGAAGGCTTACGGAATTGGAACTACCCTATGCTATAATCGAGTTTTCTAAACAAAATGGGCAGGAGCAACTGGCAAGTCTCATAGCTCCACAGGTTCTCCGTCTCCACACTATCCCCCGGGCGGAACTGGATAAAATGGATCAACAAAAGGCCCAAGAGAGGTTGGTGCGCGCTGCCACAGAGCGCAGCATTCCCCTCCTCTACCTGCGGCCCCTCTTGACGGAAAAAGGGGATCTTCTAGCTGCCAATGTTTCGTTCGTGCGTAAGCTAAATGCAAGGCTACAGGACCTAGGCTATAATCCGGAGCCTGCAATGCCTCGTCCCCCGTGGGAAAGCAGCCGCCTTCTTTTTTATCTCGTAGCCTTGGCTCCCATAGGAGCTTGCCTTATAGTTTTTTCCTGGTTGCCCCAATCTGTTACAAAAATATTGCTGTCCCTTCTATTTTTGGCTTGGCTGGGTTTGCCACTTTTGAGCATCCTCAGGGCCAGACAGCTGTTTGCCCTTTTCGCTGCAATCGTCTTTCCCCTGTTGGCTGTGGTTGGGGGAAATAGATATGAGGGCCTCTTGCGGGCATGTATTGCAGGCTTAATTGCCCTTTTCGGGGGGCTTGTGGTCTCGGCTCTATTGGGATCTTGGCAGTTTGCTTTGGCTCTGTGGCGTTTTGCTGGGGTCAAGGTTGCCTTTGTTGTGCCTTTAGGGTTAGTTGGCCTGTGGGCTTTCTCTCCTTTGGCAGAAGGCAAGGGATGGCAGGAATTCAAAAAGTGGGCAGAAGAGCAGCTATCATCGCCGATTCGGGTGTGGCACCTTCTGTTTGGGTTGATTTTGGCTGTAATCATGGCAATCTATCTGTTGCGCAGTGGCAATACAGGCCTGGCACCACAGTGGGAGCGGACCCTGCGCGAGACCCTGGAGCGTGCTTTCCGCTATCGTCCTAGGACTAAAGAATTTCTTTTTGGCTATCCTCTACTTGTGTTGGGATTTTCCCTGAAGCAATCTTGGGGGCAGCGGCTGTGCGTCACTTTAGGCACAGTGGGGCTGGTCTCCACCATCAATAGCTTTGCCCATGCCCACTCGCCACTTGTTGCGAGCCTGATTCGTTCCTTTTGGGGTTTGACTTTAGGCATTGCTTTGGGTTGGCTTCTCACTTTTGTGGTAAAAAAGCTCCTTTCGGTGATGGATCGTGGCTAAGTTTCTTCTTTTGGGTTATTATGGCTACGGCAATGCTGGCGATGAGGCAGTGCTCCTTGCCCTGGCCCAGGGGCTAGAGCGGGGTGGACACGAGATTGGAGTACTCTCGGCCAGCTCCCAGACAGAAAAGCTCCTTGCGCCCATGAGTGTGCGCACATTCAATCGCCTGAAGCCACTTGAGATAGTGTGGGGACTTCTGTGGTGCGATCTTTTAGTTTTAGGCGGCGGGAGTCTGCTTCAGGATGTGACAGGGCCCTTTTCTCTCCATTATTATCTAGGCCTTATCCAGCTGGCAAAAATGTTGGGTAAGCCCTATGCCCTTTGTGCTCAGGGTTTGGGCCCCCTCCTTCGCAAGGGGAGCCAAAAACGGGTAGGACGAATTGCAAAGGGGGCTAGGCACTTGTCTGTACGGGATCCTAAATCCCGAGAACTGCTTGTAGATTTAGGTGTGGAGCCAAGCCAAATTCAGTTAGTAGCGGATCCTGTTTGGTCTTTGCCCCTGGCGGAAGTGGCAACGGATCCTCCAATTGAAGAGCCATATTTGCTCTTCGCCCTCAGGCCCTGGCAGGGCAGAGAAGAGCTGCTTTTTGAGGCCTTGCCAGGGGTGATGCGGCAAACCGGGTTGCCAATTGTCTACGCTACCATGCACCCGGAGTTTGATCTTCCCCTGGCAAGGCGGCTGGCAGCGGAAGTTGGGGGGCAGGTGGCTGAAGCACACAGTTTCTCTGAACTCTTAGGCTACTTTGCCGGGGCTCAGGTTGTGTGCGCTATGAGGCTCCATGCCTTGATTTTTGCAGCTCTTTTAGGCAAAAGGTCAGTTGCAATCAGCTATGATCCGAAAGTGGATGCACTTGTAGAAGAGCTTGGAATACAAGCATTGGAATTGGATGAAGAACTTAGTGCTTTAGCTGTTGCAATTGCCAGGGCTGCACCACCACAGAAGAAACAAGTTAGCTCTGTGGTGGAGCGTGCAAAGGTGGGGCTGGAGTTATTGCGGGCACTGGGGAGGGAGCTTGATGGAACGAATTGAGATTTTAGGTGTGGGTGTGGATCCGGTATCTGAGGCTGAGGCTCGAGCTCGCTGCCGGGAGTTTATCACCTCTGGCGGGAGTCATTTGGTGTTCACTCCCAACTCTGAGATGATTATGAATGCCAGGGAAAACCCTGCTTTATTTGCAGCCCTAAGACAGGCGGATTTAGTAGTACCAGATGGGATGGGTGTTGTCTGGGCCAGTAAAATTTTGGGCACGCCCCTTGCAGAGCGCGTCACTGGCATTGATCTTTTTTTGGCCCTCTGCCAGGAGGCAGCAGCCGAGGGCTGGAGGCTTTATTTGTTAGGAGGCGAGCCCTCTGTTGCCCAAGAGGCAGCGCATAAATTAGCTCTCCGCTGGCCGGATCTGAAGATTGTGGGCACAGATCATGGGTATTTTCAACCCCAAGATGAGGCAGAGGTGCTGGAGAGGATTCGGGCTAAAGCTCCGGATTTATTAGCTGTAGGCTTGGGTTCTCCACGGCAGGAGCTGTGGCTTGTGGAGCATTTGCCAGGACTCGGTGTGCCTTTGGGTTTGGGAATAGGTGGCTCTTTTGATGTGATCAGTGGTCAGAAAAAGAGGGCCCCCCAGGCGATTTCGCGAATAGGCCTCGAGTGGGCCTGGCGCCTTGCAAAAGAGCCATCGCGGTTGCCTCGGATGATGGCTTTGCCCCGATTTGCACTGCGGGTGCTGAGGGAGAGGCTGGGGGGTGATGGAAATAGATAAGAAAGCCTTTCGGGATTATGCAGGTATTTTTTTAGGATCTTTGGTTACTGCCTTGGCCTTGGACTTATTTTTGATTCCCAACCGGATTGCCACAGGTGGGGTGAGTGGTTTTGCCACGGTTATTTTTCATCTATTTAAGATTCCTGTAGGAGTTTTGATGGCTCTAATTAATATCCCTCTGTTTGCTCTGGGTTGGCGCAATATGGGCCATAAATTTGCCCTGCGGAGCCTTTTTGGGGCTATGAGCCTCTCGCTACTGGTAGATCTGCTTTTGCCGCATCTCAAGCCCCTTACCTCAGATCCACTCCTAGCTGCCATCTACGGAGGGGCCCTGTCAGGAGTGGGCCTTGGCATCACCTTCAAATCAGGTGGCTCTACAGGCGGGACAGATCTGGGGGCACAATTGCTTCATCGTTTTTTGAAGACCAGTCCAGGTTTGGCCTTGATGGGCATTGACTTTTTGGTGATTTTGCTTGCAGGGCTTGTTTTTGATGCAGAGCTGGCACTGTATGGTATCTTGGGCCTTTTCCTCACAAGTATGGCAATTGATCTTCTTCAGGAAGGTGTGCCCCTGGCTCGGGCTGCGTATATTATTTCTAAACATAATGATGAGATTGGCCGCTCTATTCTCTCGGATATGGATCGGGGTGTGACAGAGCTCACAGGCCGGGGGCGCTATACAGGGCAAGAGCGGCCAGTGCTGCTGGTGATTGTGGCCAGATCTGAGGTGAGCCAGCTCAAGGAGCTGGTGGCCCAGAGCGATCCCGATGCTTTCCTTGTAATCACCAGTGCCAGTGAGGTTTTAGGAGAAGGTTTTAAGCGTTTCGTATAGAAGAGGCCCTCTTGGGATTACCAGGAGGGCTTTTTGTTAGAACTTTCCCTGGAGTACAGGGTAGCTCCACTGGAATTCCTCATAGAGGGCGTTATTGTATTCGATTGCCTCGTGGGCCATTTCTCTGCCAAAGGCGTTGTTGTGGATGATGGCCACAACACACCCTAGCATGGCAAAGAGTCCTCCTGAGCTGACAGTCTCAGGGGAAGGGAGACTGTATTTTATCAGTGAATTTTGAGGAGTCAAGGTGATAGAAAAAACTTATTATTCTGGAATCGAAGATGACTAACTGTGAATAGGCCAAAGGTACTAGTTGAAAATGGGCTATTGTCTGAAAAGGGGAAAGTGGGTAGAGTAGAGAATAGTATAAAGGAATAGTCGGAAAAGAACTGGAGTTGAGAATATGATTATAAAAAACCTTTGTTTATGACTATCATCTTTCATCTAGCAATAAGTATTTTATTCTTAGAAAGCACCTATTCTTTAAATAGCAAGCAAGAATTAATAAGCGATCGAACTCGTTATTCAAAAACCTTTGATAATGGTGATGGTTCTAGAACTATAGAAATTGATGCAACACCTTTACATTACAAGGATAGTGAGGGTAATTGGCAAGAAATAGCTGATTTTCATATGCGTAATTTTGCCAATAATAGCAATTTGGTTGCAGAAAACAATGGCATCTTTCCTAAAGATGCATCTTCACCTTGGTGTTTTAATGAAGGTGAAGAATGGGTTGAATTACAACCACTAAATGTGGAACCGGTAGGGGGACAAGCCCACGCAAATTCAGTTACATATATCGGTGCCTGGCCTCAGACAGATTTGCGCTATACTGCAGAGGAAGAGCGAGTTAAGGAAGAAATTATTCTGCACAACATAAATGCACCGAGAAGATTTGTTTTTGTTATAAAAGGTGGTGGGGTGTCGGTAAGAGTAGAGCTAGACGGTAGTATTGGTATTTATTCAAAAAAGACTAGGGACAAGCTTTGGTCTCTTCCTCAAAGCATAGCTTATGATAGTAAAAAGAGCCAAGAAGTAAACTTTATCCCTTTGGAACAAAACCTTCATGACAATGGCGAGCACTATTTGCTAGAAATTATCGTACCTGAGAGCTGGTTTTTTGCTCCAGAGCGAGTGTTTCCAATTGTGATCGATCCTACAATTGTGAAGGAGCTCAATGCATATGGTGCTTTTACTTTTATACCGCCTTTCCCTCAAACCATAGAATACTCGTGGTATTTAAAAGGGGCGCCGGGTTGGCCTAGATACAATGCATCGGTGTTTCAAATTCGTTATGATGGTAGTTCCGGCCCTATAATCGCTTCTGATTATGAGTGGGACGGGCCGAGGCAAGGGAGCGGGAGTTTTTTTACAGAGGGGAATCGTACGATTTATGCCAATGTTAGTAGAGGCGATGCTCAGGAATGGTTCCATTTAGCTTATGGAGTCGCTAGATTGACCATTACATATAATACAGGTACCCCGCCAGTGGCAACAGCCCAATTTCCCCTTGCCAGTGATAGATTTGTTGGTTCTGATATTGTTCTTAAGTGGAATTATCAAGATCAGGATGGTCAAGCGCAAGATAGCTTTAAAATTCAATTATCACCGGAACCCTCTTTTTCTGTAAAATATCGTGAGTATCAGGGGTCTATGAGTGTTGAAGTAGGAGAAATATGCTCATTTTCTATTCCTGAGCTAATTCAAGATGGCGCGTGGTATTGGCGCGTACAAGTTTCAGACGAAACAACGAACTTATGGTCGAACTGGAGCAATAGCGGTTATTTTATGATAGACTCCAGTCCTCCAGTTGCAATTCCAGTTAGAGCTATTTCTAAGCGTCGCTCTTTGGAGAAGGTTCAAATTGGCTGGCCGGCAACTGAAGATAGTTTATCTGGTGTGAAGCATTATGAAATAGAAATGAATGAAGACGGAGAGTGGAATTTATTAGGGCAACTAGAGCACGTTGATGGAGTTTTAAATTATGAAGTAGAAGTTACTAACCTTGCTCCCAATCAACTTCTTTGGTTTCGTTTAAGGGTAGTTGATCGGGCAGGGAACTTATCTGCATGGACGGAATTTTCCTGTGCAACTTTAGCAGTTGGAACAAATCTTAATGTAAATATTACGGGTAATCTTAATGAAGGTTATCGTGGGACCATAGTATTGGTACCTGTAGCAGCTAGTGGTTATCAGATCAAAAGAACTAATCTGGCTACCGGACAAGTGAAAGAATCTCCTTGGCTTGATACAACCACTTATCTTGATTATGGACTTGAACCTCATACAACTTACCAATATCAAGTGAAAACACGAAATATTGAAGGCTTGCCTACGGAGTATGGTAGTATTTTCACTGCTACCGTTCCTAATAATAGCCCCAATAGCCCGGAGTTATTGCTTCCAGTTAATGGATCTGTTTTAAACCAAAGAAGGATCAATTTACAGGTGCAACCGGCTCATGATCCTGATGGGGATGCTGTTCTTTACTGTTTTGAAGTCACTGCTACCTTAAACGAGGGTGAGCCTGATTTTTCAGAGCAAGTACTTGTTTTTTCATCAGCTTGGACAACTGAACTTAGTATACAAACGCCTAATTTGCCTGATGGAACTTATTATTGGCGTGTTAGAGCAAAAGATGATTTGCCGCAGGATAGTTTAGAGGCTGAAATAGTAAATGATCTTTACTTTCGGATTTTCACCAAGGGTTTAGCTGGCACTTTTGCAATATCTGAAGGAACGGCTATAGCTGAAAGTATGATTACACTCACTGGGATTTCGGTTGATAGTATCGGTGGAGTAAGTCCTGTTAAACTAAGATTTCGTAATGAAGATCCCAAAAGTGGGATTTTTGATGACTGGGTTGAATTTTCATATGGTGTTCAAAGTATTACGTGGGAGCTTCCCGAAGGTGATGGAGCTAAGGTTATTTCCATGCAGGTGTTCGATAACGCTGGAAACTGGGGAGGAAGTTATCAGCAGACAATACTTCTGGATACGAAACCACCTATTGTTTCTCAGCTCTTTCAAACAAATGGGGGCATAGGTTCAGTTGAGATTATGTGGGCTCCTGCGATAGATGAAACCACGAAATTGGGCAGCTATGATTTGCAGTTTTTAAAAAGTGGAGACAATCAACAATGGCAACCATTAATTGCTAATTCAGAGAGCCTAAATGCGAAACTGACGAGTTTAACCGATAATGAAGAGGTTCAGTTTAGACTGCGGGCTCGGGATATTGTAGGAAATACTAGTGAGTGGTCAACGATTTTTCAAGGTTGTAGCTTACCGGGGGAAAGCTCCATTGTGCGAACCACTACTGGCAAAGATGCTCAGGGACATTTTTTAGATTTTGAGCTAGTACCTGTTCTCTCTGATGCATATAGGATTGAGTTGATTATGGATGGTGGTGGCGGTACTAGCAGTGATTGGTTGACAAGCCCTGCTTCTTCGGGAGAAGCTTCAACAGGCAACATCTACCGCGATTATGGCTTATATCCTCATGGCACTTATAGTTATCGTGTAAATACTAGGAATGCATTGGGTGAGGAGACCAAAGGACAAGAACAGTTTATTACTCTTGTTAATTTGCCGCCTTCTATCCCAACTTTAATAAGTCCCCTAGGCTGGGTAGGCAGCTTTCAAGTTGAACTGAGACATACTTTCTCAGAAGATGATGATAGTGATTTACTAACTTACATATACACGGTGCAAGATGAATTTGGAAATGAATTATACAAAGGAACAAACCCAACTGTAACGGGTTTAGAGGATAGTTTGACTTATAATTGGTTTGTTCAGGTTAGCGATGGGGTGGATGTTGTCCAAAGTGAGCAGGGCACCTTTACCGTGGACTTGACAGCACCAACCATCAGTTTTAGTGATATAGATAGTGCTTGGGTTGAGAATAGAACTGTTTCTATATCTGCTATCGATAGCACAAGTGGCTTGGCAGAATTAAGTTATCGTTGGGATGATAATCCCTATATGCTTTTAGATAATGGTACAACTGTAAATGTGCCGCATGGGATTCATACTCTTTGGGTACGAGCCATAGATAAGGCAGGACATGTTCAGGAGAAAAGTACACTTTACCGAGTGGACTCAACTGCGCCTGTGGTTAGGGAACTTGAAGTGCAAGGAAAACTTTTGACACCATTTTCAGGTGGACCTCAGGTGAGACTTGGTAGTAGCGATAGTAGTGGAATTTTTGCCAGCTGGTATGCTCTAGATCCTGAGTCTGGGCTGAGGAGCTTTCGAGTTGGAGTTTTTGAAGCGACACAGGAACCCAAATCCGATAGGTGTTTTATCAGTAGTACTCTTAATCCTGAGGGAAGCTATTTTCATTTTGTATCCAGTTCTTTAGAGGATGGAAAGATCTATTTGGTGGCAGTGCAAGCAGAAAATCAGGTGGGCACTTGGAGTGATTTTGTTACTAGTGAGCCAATCTTTATTGATGGTAGCCCACCAGAGCTTATGATTAATGAAATATCAGGGGGGGTAAAATATCAAAATACCATCTATCTATTAGATTTCAATGATTTAGAGCTTTCTTTTTCTGCCCATGATCCTCATTCGGGTATTGTAGAAGTAGCTTATGCAATTGTTCAGGAACCGAAACTAACAGGAAAGGAAAATTGGAAAGCTACAGTAGAACAATTAGCTTTTGAAGTTAAGGTAGGGGTGCCTTTTCATATCGCAATTCGAGCCACCAACGCCGTAGGATTGAACAAGATTATTTTTACCTCTACGATTGTTCTTGATAATACCGCGCCTTTAATTATTAATTTCAGTGACGAGGGTGAATTTTCCCCCAGCACCAGAAGACTCGTATTTAACGCAACAGTTGCTGAACCCGAAAGTGTGATTGAGAAACTACAATATTGTTTGGGAACAGCACCTGGTAGTAAAGATCTTAGTCTAAAGCTCCCAATGGCAGTTGATGGTTGGCTTGAGGCTGAGGTTCCGTCGGAAGGATTTGCGAATGAACTTGTGGTAGATGGGTTGGATTTATCAGCGGGGACATACTTTGCTACAGTGAAGGTAACAAATGTACTTGGCTTGAGTAGCCAATTATCAACCGATGGAATTATTGTGGATTTGAATCGACCAGCGATTCCTGTGGTAATTGATGATGGTAGCTATAGCCCAGACAATAAGTCCTATCATGCTTGGTGGTATCTATCTAAAGAACCCAGTGGAGATTTACAAGCTTATGCTTATCGTCTATACGATGATGAGGCTAAGGAAGTTTTCTCTTGGCGTTCGATTAGGGCAGAGGAAGCACAACTTCCTGTTGAAATTCATGAGACCGCACTTGACCTTAGCGATGGCAGAAAATATTTTCTTGAAGTCAAAGCTATCTATCAAGATGGTAGTGAATCACCCTTTGGAATTAGTGATGGAATTATTATCGATAGCAAGCCGCCGCAGATTCTTTCTATTAAACACGCAAGGTATCTTAGCTCGCAGCAGCTAGAGTTTACTTGGGAGTCTGAAGAGAGCATCTCGGGAATTCGCAAGGCAAGCTATGCTATCGGTACTACTCGTGGTGGGGCTGAAGTTACTGATGGTTTTATTTCCTTCGATCCATCTCGCAAGAGGGTGGTTTGTTCAGAACTTTCTTTGCTTGAAGGTAATATTTATTATGTAACAATTATTTTATTAAGTGGTGCAGGTCTCCAATCGCATTTCAGCAGCGACGGGTTTGGAGTTGATTTCAGCCCCCCTCCCGCACCTAAAGTTGTAGACTCTGGTCTTTATACTAATGACAATACGCAATTGAGTGCTAATTGGCTTTGGACCGATCCTGATCCAGAATCGGGAACTGTCTCTTATGCATATGCATTACTCAAGAGGCGGGAAGTGGATGCTGCAACCGTTTGGCATGATTTGGGGCTTGGGACCGAGGTTACGGTAGATAATCTCGCTTTAGAAGATGGTAGCGTTTGGTACTTTGCTGTGCGCGCAACCAACGGGGCAGGGCTGATTAGTATTGGGTATAGTGATGGCATCATTGTGGATACTTCTGCTCCTAATTTGCCACGTATTGATGATTTCGGAAACTATCTTACCGTACTGCCAGCTACACTAAGAGCACTAATAGAGGGTTTTGATTATGAATCTGGGATTGAAAGCTATGAATATTGTTTTGGTACAGAGGAGGAACCAGAGAAGATAGTTCAGTCAACATTAATAGAGACAAATTCGGAATTGGTTTTAATTGAACTACCTGATCTTTTTCTTGTTGATGGAACGCGCTATTTTTTCACGGTACAAGCTAGGAATAATGCTGGCATTGTTTCAACCAGTGCAATCAGCGATGGAATAATGGTGGATCTTGGTTTTCCCAAAATCACCTCAATTAGCGATGAAGGTGATTTTACTAGTAAGAATAATGAACTTGCTTGTTCTTGGACAGCTACTCCATCAGCAAGTAATATTGTTGCTCAGCAGTATGCGATCGTAGATGACCCCAATCAGGTAGAGGGAATTCGGTGGGTTGACAATGGCTTACAAAACTTTGTAGTTGCTAAAGATTTGTTACTTGAGGATGGAGAAACTTATTATTTCTTAGTTCGCGCTCAGAATGCTGCAGGAACTTGGACACCTACCTCGCAACTGGGCAGAAGTGATGGTATTGTTGTGGATGCAAGTCCTCCCCCGCGACCGCAGATCTTTGTAGAAAGCCAATATACAGCAGGCAGTATTTTCTTTACATGGAGCGGAGAAGATCCCCACTCTGGCATCGAAACTTGGCAATATGCTATAGGCACAACTCGCGGCGGAACTGAATTAACAGCAGGCTGGGTGACTATTGCAGAGAGCAATAAAAGAGCCATAGGGTTGATAAATCTACCTGTTGCTCATGGAAGCAGTTATTTCATTACTGTTCGTAGCCAAAATCGAGCAGGAGCTTGGTCTGATTTGGGCTATAGCAAGTTAATTGTTGGCGATTGTACACCACCTTCAACGCCAATTGTGGATATTCCGGGAACATATCTCACGAATAAAAAGCAGATTATAGGACTCAAATGGCAGTCTGAGGATCCTCAAAGTGGGATCGCGGCTTGGCGCTATGCGTTAACCCAAGGGATAACGGAAGAGCCCTGCTTTTGCGAGCCTATTTTGGTTCAAGTAACTGAGATGATTTGGAATTTAGATAATCTGAATCTGGTAGAAGGTGAGACATATTATCTTGCAGTCGAGACTCAAAATAGCTTAGGTAATTGGTCTGAGACTGGCTGGAGCCAACCTATGATCGTGGACACGATCCCGCCCAAAATTATCACAGAAGAAAAAGAGTTCGTCACCAATACTGAAACATTTGCAATCCCTTGGGAAATTAATGAGGCGGGTCAGGTGGTTGTTACTTATCAACGTCCTGATGGTTCAAAGCTTACAGAAACCTATAGTGTAGATTTAGGGAAGCACTTCTATGAAGCTGTATGTCCTGCGCCAGGACTCTATATTCTTAGCTTTGTGGCAAGTGACTTAGCAGGGAATAGCGAAGAGGAAGTAGTTATCAATTTAAGAAAAAATGCCCCTCCACAGGTAACACCAATTTTTGATCGACAGGTTAGGAAGGGAGAGCCTTTTAGTTTAACTGCCTCAGCTCATGATCCAGATGGTGAGATTGTTAGTTATTTTTGGGATTTAGGAAATGATGTTCAAAAAGAGGGGCAAAAACTGGATGGCTTTGCTTATCCTGAACTTGGAATTTATCCAGTTGTTTTAACTGTAACTGACAATGATGGAGCTAGCAGTTCACATAGCTTTGAAGTAACAGTTACCAATACCAGTGCAGGTAGCCTTTATCTGAGCGAAACCTGGAGCGGAAATCATGAAATATCGGGAGATGTTTTAGTACCAAAAGGTATTAGATTAACTATTCTTGCCGGAACTCAGATTTTCGCATCTTCAAAAGTTGCATTGCAGATTCAGGGAGAGTTGTCTGCAGAAGGTCAGGAACTAAAGCCGATTGTTTTTACAAAATCAGGCTTGGGTTCTTGGCAAGGGATTATACTTAAGCGTTGCGAAAGGGCCGCAATCAGTCAGGTACAAATCAGTGGAGCCCGAGCAGGGATAGCAATCATTCAGTCAGATGTAGCGATTTTGGATAGCATATTTGAGGGAAATGAGATTGGCATGCATGTCTATAGTGCCTCCCCACAAATTGAACGCTGTGGTTTTTTCGGCAATACCTTCTATGGAGTTAAAGAAGATGGGCAAGCAAGGCCTCTTGTCCGAAATTGTCTTTTTGACCAGAATGTAGTTGGTGATTATTATCATGTTTTGAAAACTATCATTACCCCAGAGGAGCTAAACCAAGTGGAAGGTAATGGCGGAAATAAAGCAGGGAGGGATTTTTAAATGGGCTGCAAAAATGGTATAGCTAGGAAGTTGGTATTAACAATTATCTGCAGCTTATTGCTGTTTGGGGGAACCGTTACTTGGGCGATGGAGATACAACCACAATCCCCTCTCTCTATTGCTAGCTGCAATGTGAGTGCTAATTCAACAGTTTTAGGTTCAGCGGTTCATGATGGCCGTTTGGATACTGCTTGGTGGGCAGAAACTGCAGAGGGAGCAGCTTGGCTTGCTCTTGATTTTCAAGAACTTGTTTTACCAGAAAGAATAGAAATTGACCTAGCACAAGGTGCTGTTGGAATGCTTGCCTTAGAATATAGCAAAGGCGATTATTGGTATCCTGTACCCGAATTTAGAAAAATTGATCTTGGAGGGGAGAGTTACCCCCGTCTCTCTTTTTCCCTTCCACAATTGGCGGCACCAACAGGTGCTATTAGGTTGGTAGTCACGCATGTTGCTGGTGGCCGAGCCGGTGGAATTGCGGAAGTTAAGCTTTTCGGGACGAAACCACTTTTGCTACCCAAAGTACTTCAACCGCAAAAGGTAACTGTCACGGGGGCATCGGAAGTTGTGGGCTTCCCTGTTCCAAATTTAGTAGACGGCAATACCTATACCAGTTGGAAGTCAATTCCAGCTAGTAATAATGTTTTTGTTACCTTTGAATTTGACGCGACAGTTAAAATTAGCAAACTTGCTTTGTACGGTGATCTTCAAAACTATGCTTATTTATCTTGGCAATATTATCTGAATGGTTCATGGCTCAACTTGCCAAATGCAAGCATGGTCTCATCTGAGCTTATACCGTTAAGCTGGAATTATTGTGGAGAGTTTGAACCTGAGATTACAACAACAGCCCTCCGCTTAGTGTTAGAAGCCAGTAGTATAGGCAATTTAGCCCAAGGACCAGGGGAAATTGCGATCTGGGGCGCTACAAATGTAGCTAATGCTTCTGGCTGGCAGCGTTATGTAAGCGAGAAGGAAGATTTTAAGGTTACCTCTAATCAGGGTACCGTAACCGTTCCTCTTATGCTTCCAGAGAATATCCAAAACGTAGAACGAGTTAGGCTGCGGCTCTTAGCTAAACCTGATTATAAACCAGCCAAATTACTTGGAGATGTCCAATTACCTGTTGGCGTAATCCGGGTTAATGATGAACTTCTTAATCCATTGAGTGGATCTTTCACCTCTGTTGGCGTTGAAAAGTGGCAGCGAGAAGAATATCTTCTGAAGCCTGAAAGTCTGCTAGCGGAAGTTAATACCATTTCTTTTGCCGCTCACAGAGGCCTTGGTGACTTTTCCTTTTATGTAGGGGAAGTTGCTATAGAATTGTGCTTAAATGACGGAAGTGTTTATTTATTAAGTCCAAGTATTCCTTTTTTCAATACAAATTCAGAGGCCGATGAGAGCGAAGAAGAGTCGCTTTTAAGCTTTGAAGAGTTATTTGCACAGCTGGCGCAGCACAAGCTGCAATGCGCTGACAATCTAGCTGTGGAACAAGTGACCGATCATAGATTGACAACATTTTGGGAAGTAGAGGGCCAACAAACCGCTACTTTAGAATTAAAACTAGCATCAACAGCGTGGCCAACTCATTTGGCATTAGCCTTCAGAGACAATCGACCACAGTTACTCACTGTAGAAAGCTTCGATGGTAGCGAATGGCATGCTGTTTCGGGGATGGATGATTTAGAAACGTCAACTTTCGGTCCGGGTTGGGTATTATTGCCTTGGGCTAAACCAGATCGCGTGCAAAAGCTTCGTTTAATCTTAGAGAATGCTGATGGAGAGACGAAACTCGGTGGCATCTGTGAGGTGGCTTTATTCGGTGATAAAGAAAATACTGGTCCACCGAAAATTACGATTCTGGCTCCCGAACAAGGGGCTGAAGTTAAACGCGATATACAGGTGCGGGGATTGCTTGATAACCCTGCTTGTCAAGTGTTGGTTGCCGGGGTCCCAGCCACTATTGATGGCAATACATTTCAAGCGCAGGTTCGCCTACATCCAGATCCCATACCTGCAAAACGAATTAATGCAGTCGCAATTGATAGCTCAATGCAAATTGGCAGCGATAGTGTAGTTGTTTATTTAAATCATAAAGCGCCAGTAATGACGGTGACTTCTCCTGTTGATGGTTTGATGACTACAGAGGATACTGTAACTGTTGAAGGAGAGCTTGGTGACAATAGTATCACAGTTTTAATTAATGGTGTTCCTACAAGACCTAAGGGGCGTAGATTTACTTATAATTACCCTCTAAGCCAAGGGCTAAACCGGATTGTGCTCCTGGGGGTAGATACCAACGGTGCAGTGATTAAGGTAGTAAGAACTGTTTGGTATGATGATCTACCGCCATATGTGAACTTGGATTTTCCGTCTTCTGGTGCTCTTTTGAAGGCACTTCCCGACAGGGTCTGTGGCCGCGTGAGCGACTTTACCCCTGTGACGGTGACGGTAAATGGCGCACCTGCAACTGTCTCTGCTGGAGAATTTTATCTAGACGGTTTCTCCGCTCATTGGGGTGAGAACAGTATTTCCATAGTGGCTACAGATGCGTTGGGCCATACCACTACTTTACATTCAAGCTTTGTCTGCGATAACGTCTCGCCGCAATTGACGGTGTCAACTCCTGTAGCGGGAACACTATTTACTACAAGCCCGATCATTATAACTGGTACCGTCAGTGATGATTTGCCTGTTCAGGTTTCTGTTAATAATTATCCTGCTGTTATAGCAGAAAACAGTTTTAGTTGTCATTATCCCCTTAAAGAGGGGAGTAATATCCTCACTGTTACTGCTCAAGATGCTGCAGGAAACCAAACAGTTGTTATCTTTGAAGTACTACTTGATTCTACTCCGCCTTATTCTTTTGTACCGGTGATTTCGCCCAGTAATTGGACTTCCACTATGCCTGTTGTGTCGTTTGAAACTAACGATGCTACCAGTGGCATTAGCTATTATGAATTAGCAATTGACGATGGGGATTTTGTGGTAGCTTCCAGCCCCTACCAATTACCTTTGCTTCCTGATGGTGAGCATACCATCAGGGTCAGAGCAGTGGATTTTGCTGGCTGGTTAACTGTTGGCGAAGCGAAGGCCTATATTGACACTACCCCACCGCAAAGCTTCAGTCCTTCGACAGATCCTTCGGGGTGTACTAATAATCCGGAGCCGTTGCTTTTATTCGAGGCTGAGGATGATACCAGTGGCATTGCTTATTATACTTTAAGAGTAAATAGCGGTGAGCCCATCAGGGTAACCTCTCCCCATAGATTAGTACCTTTAGCTGATGGGGAATATGTATTAGTTGTCACGGCAGTGGACTTTGCAGGCTGCGCTACCAGTGCAGAGGTGAACATTATCATAGATACTGCCCCTCCACCTGCACCGGAAATTGTGAGGGTCATTCCGGGACCGGATAATATAAACATTAAGTGGTCAGCAAGTGTTGATGCGCATGTAACTTGGTATCATGTGGAGAGAAGCCCGGCTTGGGAGCAGGGCATGCGCATAGTAGATGCTTTGGAGATTGTAGATACTGATCTATTGGCAGATGAGGTTTATAGTTATCGCATCTTCGCCCTGGATCGCGCAGCTAATATCAGCTCTGGCACACAGTGGCATGAAGGACAGCTGGGTATAGCTAAAGGTGAGTATCTGCCGGAACAAGGTGCAATAGTGGAATTTGAGAATGTGGCGCTGATTGTGCCTAAAGATGCCTTGCCGGAAGGGTATCAAGAGATCCAGATCTGTCAAATTGAATCCGAAGATTTGACGGAAAAGGCTGTCTTTCCTATTTTTTCACCGATCTATCAGTTTTCGGCGCTCAAAGAAGGAGAAACAGAACCTGAACATGCAGTAGCTTTTGAGCAAGGGTTTATTGCGAAGTTAAGTTATGATCCACAAGATTTGCCTCCTGACTTTGATCCGCGAAACCTTGGGGTCTATTATTTTGATACCATGTTTGGAAAATGGTTTCGCGTTCCTGAAGCAGGGGTTGACGTTGAGAACAACTGCGTGCTTTTTATGACTAATCATTTTACAAATTTCTCTTTGCAGCCTGTTTTAGTTAAAGATCTATCCCCTCATGAATATAAGGATATGGGGCGTTCTCCTCTGAAGAGTTATGTTGAGTATGGAGAGCTGCTGGTCTCTCCTCAAGGCGGTACTGCCAGTGTCAATGTGACGGAACTTGTGCTGCCGGGACATGCTGGATTTGATTTTGTTTTGGGGCGTCACTATGATACTAACGCTGCTAGGTTAGATGGTTTATCATTTCCTTTTAATATAAAAAAGGCATTTGGATTAAGTGAGGGCGTCTCAGAGTCTAATATCTGGCAAGAAATAGAAAAGTTTAAGGAGCTTGGTTCTGGGATTGGCCAGTGGATTGAGATAGCAGAAAGCTATTTGCAGCAGCTTAGTGATTATGCTTATTCGATGGGTCAGGGGTGGCGTTTGAATATTCCTTATATCAGGAGTGATTCAACTGCTCCTTGGGTGCGGTTGGCGAATGGGACAATGTTTAGCGTCTATGAGATGGAGCTTATTGAGATAGAATATGAAACACTTGCCAATGAACGGAAGATGGTTTTTGAACAGCATGAAGGAGCAGATTTCACCCTTGTTATCCAGCAGATAAATGATCCGCTTTCATTTAAAAAGAAGACCATGAATGGGACGGGCGATTATGTCTGGAGTTCCAGCTGGAGAGCCATCGGCTATGAGCTGTATTTGAAGGATGGTACTAAATATTATTTAGATGGCCTTGGTCGGACGACTAAAATGGTTGATGCAACAGGCAAGAATGAGATTAATTTTAGTTATAAACCCAGTTTGCTTTTGGATCGAATCACAGATAGCATGGGTAGAGTCCTTAAGTTTGAATATGATCTTAATCTTTATTGGCCCCGGATCAGTAAAATTTCGCTTGAGAACGACCCTGAGGCTAAGGAAATTACTTATTTTACTGATACATTGTTATCGCGCTTGCTTAGCAGCCGGGATATTGGCGGGAGACGCAGTACCTATGAGTATGGTGATCATGTCCTCGTTTCAGCGCATGCCGGTGCGACAGTAAACCTTGTCTCCTTCGGGCTTAATTTTATCGCCGGTCACCTAGTAGGAGTTGCCGAAGCGGTTTTGGGACCAACACTAGAATTATTTGCAAATGTGACTATTGAGTGGATTCAACTTCTCAAGAAAATGCAGGCTCCGGGTCAAGGTGAGATAGAGCTGGGTTATCAGAGAAATACGTTCTTATATTCCAAGACGGATTGTACCAAGTTGTTTAATTTTATTCCGCTTACTGTGACAGGTCATCTGTATCTTGAGCCGCGTTTTTATACAACACAGGTTAAGGTGAAAGAAGTTGAAAGTGGCATTGCGACTACTACCAACTACAATTATGAGTTTGATCAAAGCTTTTTAAATCAGCCGCATATCAGCAAGTGCGTTGTAGATGAACAGGCACGTAGAACCTCATATTATTTTAAACCCGTGATTAAAACTCGTGAGCGCTATAGAGAGATTACGCTTAATATTTTTCCCGGTGGGCCGATAGTGATCCCGATGACTTATTTGCAGGATGATGTGCTCGGGTTTAACTCTAAAATAGAGATTTTCGACAAGCAATCTTATCGCGTAATTCTGCAAACTCTTTTTGAAGATGTAAATCTAAAAACCTTCCGCCCGGGACGGGAAATAACCTTAAGAGGGACACAGAGACATGTGCGTGAGTTCGCCTACGATAACTGGGGCAACTGCATCCGTGAATTTAATTCCGGTGGCAGCTTTGAGGATTTCCATGATGATCTTGAGATCCATACCCGCTACAGTAACGCAAAGGCACCTGTTCTCAACATTTCAGGTCTTGAGGGTTCTCCTTTCCCCGAACTTGAGATTAACGGTAATATCTATGATCGGCCACTGACAAGAGTGGTTTTGGCTAAAACTCCGGTGGGTGCTTCAGGGGTTCCAGCCACGCATCTTACAGAAACACATTATCAATATAATTATGTTGGCCAGTTGTTAGAGGATGCTACCTGGGATGAAAACAAATGGCTCCGGAATAAATATGCCTATGATCCTGAGCACGGCAGCATCATCAGCCACAAAAGGGCAGATGACAGTGAAGTATGGTATGATTATGATCAGCACGGTTACTTAGCAAAAACCAGCTACAAACAAGTAGCAGATGTTGATGGCAATGCAGAGGATCTTGCCCTGGAGGTTGGCCATGAGTTTGCCACAGGCCTTAAACTGTGGGGAAAAGATGGTCGCGGCTATGTTACGGAATATCGCTATGATAAGCTAGGCAGACAGATTGCCACAATCTTTCCCGATGAAGATGATGATCTAGCTTGGGATCCGAGAAGTGGCTCTTCCAGCGCCAGAGCAAACAATCCCCAAGAGACGGTGCAGTTTGATGATGAAGAGAACAATAGCATCTTGATCGATGCTCTTGGCAATAAGACCTTCTTTGACTATGATAGCTTAGGCAGGTTAGTCAAGATCATCAAATACAAGCAAGCAGGCGGCGGTTATCTCCCTCATGCCATCACTAAATTGAGCTATGATGCTAATGGGAACGTAATCAGCATCGAAGATCCCAATGGTAATGTGACCCGTTATGCTTATGATGGAATTGGCAACTTAATTGCTACCATTTACCCGGACAACACTTCGCCCGAAACCGATAATCCGCAAGAGCTCAGGGTTTGGGATTACAAGGTCAACACAGTTACGCTGATAGATGCACTGGGAAGGGAGAAGACCCAATATCTGGATGCTCTAGGCCGAGTGATCCGGGAAGAACAGTATGGTGACTTTGCGGGTTTCGTAGGCCCCCTTAGCTCCAGCAAACAGTATGATGGCTGGGGGAATGTAGTGCAAGAGGTTGACCCCCGCGGGAACATCAAAACATCACTCTACAACCATCTAAATCAGCTTGTGGAGACTCGTTTACCTGAGGATAGTTTTTGGGAAGCTGGCCAGATGCGACTGGTAAGGCCAACTATTCGCTACGGCTACGATGCTGTGGGCAATAAGATCAAAGAAGCGTATGAACTGCCAGATAGCACCTGGCAGGAGTTAACATATACCTATGACCAGCTGGGGAGACTTATTAAAACTCAGGTTCCCTATACAGATTATAATGGTAACCCCCAGGTGGCTATCACAAAGACGTACTATGATGAAGCTAATAATAAAATTAAGGAGATTGATCCCAATAACGCCCGGTTAGAGCCGAGTCAAGCCAAAGGCACTACCTATACTTACTCTCCCAGGGGCTATCTTCTTACGCAAACGGATCCTGAAGGCAATACCACGAGTTACACCTATGATGCTGTGGGCAATAAAACAAAGATGACAGACCCCCGGGGATATACCATGTGGTATCAGTATGATGACTTGTATCGGGTGGTTAAGGGTATCTTGCCTGATGATACGCCCCAGGATCTATCAGATAACCCGACAATAACCCTAGAGTGCGATCCCAGAGGCAACAACACCAAACGGATCGATTCTGTGGGACTTGAGACGGTTTGGACATATAGTCCTCGTAATTTTGTTGAGTCGGTGACCACAGGCGGCTATGTTGTAAGCTACAGCTATGATCTGGTAGGCAATAAGCTTTCAGAGACAAACTCGCACCAGAAAACAACCTTTTATTCCTATGATGATCTGAATCGGCTCGCTAGCATGCGTCTGCCTGAGGGGAATGAAGAACTTTATTTTTACGATCAGGTAGGAAATAAAACTAGGGTTTTAGATGGAAAAGGGAATCGGACTGATTATAGCTATAACGCAGCCAATAAGCTCTTAGAGGTTACA
>ENA-UOOK01000847-UOOK01000847.1-fermentation-metagenome-genome-assembly--contig:-NODE-847-length-41091-cov-6.441442_pt1 | contig 41091 bp, 35 predicted proteins | sample MGYA00245777_ERZ724023 | MGnify/ENA primary metagenome ERZ724023 (study PRJEB28704, sample SAMN03018312) | fermentation metagenome | biome: anthropogenic terrestrial biome; feature: soil; material...
GTCCGCGGCTTCCGTTTTGTCTTTTTTTATCGCAGACATCATAATTGATTACGTCAAACTCCCGGCAAAAAATACCATAAATGATTTTCTTATACTCAGACCTACGGAACCAATTACAATATATTTTAAAACCGTAATTTACTCAGGTCTCGTAATTTCTTTTCTGCCGATATGTTATGAATGCATAAAATTTATTGCGCCTGCTTTACAAAAAGAAAAAACGATATCAATAGTAAAATACTCAATATCTGCTTTTGTTCTTTTTATTTCGGGAACTGTTTTCTCTTATTTTATAGTTTTGCCTAATACAATAAAATTCCTCTCAAATATCGCCGTACATTTGACGTCATCTGCGCCGCAGTTTACTCTCAATTCATATATTTCTTTTGTATTTGCAGTATTTGGGCCCGCCTTTTTTATTGCCATTACAACCTTTCATCAAGAATTGATTCCAACTACATTAATGTTCACCATTGCAACCGCTCGAGGAGGAACCCCGTTCCCGACTGCTGTCGAAGCATTAATTCTTTTGCTGGCCTTCGAAATTCTGCGAGAAGCAGGATTGAGATTACCCCGTCCAATTGGGCAGGCAGTTAGTATTGTTGGTGCTCTGGTAATGGGAGATGCAGCCGTTTCAGCCGGGCTGGTCGGCGCACCCATGGTTGTAACGATTGCCATATCTGCAATGGCAGAATTTGTAACCCCAGAACATCAAGACGCAATTATAGTCCTTCGCCTTATTTTATTGATTCTGGCATCGTTTCTTGGAGATTACGGGATATTACTGGGCACTTTGTGGATGCTGATTGATTTAGCTTCGTTAAAATCATTTGGTGTCCCGTATTTTGCAGGAGTTGCACCAATGCATATACAAGATTGGAAAGATTTATTGATTCGCGCTCCTCTTTGGACAATGAAAAAACGTCCGCCAGAGTTTGCGCACCAAGATATTACCAGGCAACGGAGTCATATCCCACCGGGAGATACTGCTGTGTCTTCGAATGGGGATGAAAAATCATGAAAAGAGGAAAGCGTTTTTCACTTCTGGCAGTTGCTCTGGCAGTTTGTCTTTTATTTTCTGGATGCACAGACAGCAAAGAATTGACTGAAATCATCCCGGTTGTCGGCGTTGGAATTGACGACGCCGGTGATGATTTAACAAAGCTTACCTTGCAATTAGGGTATGTGGGAAATTCAAGTGAAAAAGACAAAGCAAAATCAGAGGCTTTGATCTACGAAAAGACCGGAAAAAATATTTTTAATATGTTTAGAGATTATGCGCGCGAAAGCAGCCATAAGCTCTTTATAGGGCATAATCAGTGCATAATCTTTGGAAAAGAGGCTGCATCGAAAGGAATCAAGGACCAATTAGACCTTTTCTTGCGTGATCACGAAGGCAGAATCGACGTATCAATTCTGGTATCAGATTCTACTGCAAATGAAATACTGACAACAAAATCCGAAATGTCTCCTATGTCGGCACTTGATATCACACAACTGCTCAAAAATCAACAAGCAACTTCAGAATCTATCGATGTGGATCTTCTTGAATTTTTGTCTAAGCTTGAGAAAAAAACGACTTGTCCTGTTGCTAGTCTGATAAAAATAAACAAGGAAACCAGCACTCCAAGACTTGAATTATCTGGATTGGCAGTCTTTAAAAATGACAAAATGGTTGGAGAACTAGATAAAGATAAATCACGCGGTTATTTATGGGCGATGAACAAAGTGAAAAGCGGCACGGTCGATGTACAATCTGAATCTGGCCGGGCATCCCTTGAAATATGCAGCAGCAGCAGCAGTTTAAACCCTTCTGTACAAGAAGACGGAACGATATCTGTTCCCATCACCGTTAAAACAGAACTTGGAATAAGAGAACTGGCTGGCTTTGAAAATGAAGACCCATCAGACATCGAAAAAGAGTTACAAGAAGCTGCTATTGAGAGGATTAAAGGCCGGGTACTTTCGTGCTTTCAGGCGACTCAATCTTATCAAGCCGATATTTATGGGATTGGAACTCTTATTAGTCAAATGCAACCCGACAAATGGAAGGATATACAAGAAAACTGGGATGATTTATATTCTAAAATAACACCCGAAATCAATGCTGAAGTAACGATTAAAGACAGCGGAAAAATTTTGCGAAGCTGAATTGAGGAAACTATGGAAAAAGAGAAAATTAGTTGTTCACAAATGTTTTTTACGATTGTATGTTATATTCAATCCTTTTCATTACTAATGGCGTTTACCTTTGGGATAGCGGGAAGGGATTCTTGGATTTCAATCACTTTAGGCGGGATCGTTGCAATGCTTTTTCTCTTAATTCAGTTATCTGTTATGAAAAAGTATCCAGGAAAAAGTCTTTTTCAAATCAACGAAATTGCCTTTGGCAAGTGGGTAGGTAGGATATTTTCTCTGCTGTATTTATTTTATTTTTTTTGTCTATGCTTTTTAAATTTAAGAGCCATGAAGGATTTTGTAAATTTCAGCGTCTTACCAAATACTCCCTCTCTCCTTATATTAGTATTATTTATGATGGTCTGTGGTTGGGCTGTTATAAAAGGATTAAGAGTAGTCATTAGATACGGCGCCGTATTTGTCTTAATTACTCTTATCGCATTTATCTTAACAACAATTTTTGTTTGGAACAGAATTGACTATCATAACTTACTGCCAATATTGTCCATTTCTCCCTCAAAACTTTTAAAAAGTACAAATTTGGATGCCGTTATTCCGTTTGGCACAATCATTTTTCAAATGATCGTACCTCAACTCGAAGATAAAAAGAAAATGTCCAGCTGTCTATTAAAAGGGTTTTTATGCGGTAGTCTATTTTTATTGGCAGTCATAATCAGAGATACCATGGTCCTAGGAGATATGGTCAAAATACTCATATTCCCATCTTTCTCAACATTACAGCTTGCCGGATTTACAGAGATATTTCAAGGTACGGACGTCGTTTATGCAACTCTGCTGATTACTTTGGAATTCTTCAAAATTTCTTTTTTGTACTATATTACCATCGCTGGAATTTCAGAATTATTAAAACTAAAGTCTTATAAGCTATCAACCTTGATTATAGGAGTAGGCATTATCATTTGCTCTTATATCGTATATTCATCCGTGATGGAGCATATAACATCTGCACAGACTATTGTGCCAATATTATGGCTGCTATTTGAGTTTGTGTTGCCGTCTTTGACTCTTCTAAAAATTGTAATTTCAAAGAAATTGAAAAAAGCTAACCAAACAGCATCATAACCATTGGGGTTAGCATAAACTCTTTTATTTTTATGCCTTTAACTTGCGATTTTACCCCTTATCTGCTATTATTAGTTATAAATCACTTAAGCGCTTTTTATTGGACGCACATGTCGATCCGGTGGAGATTCATTTTAAGAAAACGAAGAGCAATCATAAAGGAACTGATGGTTTCAGTTCCTTTCCATATAATTTTAAATGATAAACCTGTTGTTTTGGCTTTGAATATCCGAAACCATTCTTTCTCCACTAGAAAACTGGGTGATAAAATTATCACCCAGTTTTTTTGTTGTGTATCCCCAGCCATTTCTTTACGTTGCAGCTCAACAAAGGATCTGCTGGTTAAAAAATTGTACGAAAAGAGAAAAAGTTAATTATGCAAAAATTATCTTCAAAGGAACAGCTCTTTGTTGGAATCACGTTGTTTTCTATGTTTTTTGGCGCAGGGAATTTGATTTTTCCGCCATTTCTCGGTTATTCTGCCGGAACTGCTGTACTTCCAGCCTTTTTAGGATTTGCTCTAAGTGCAATCGGACTTCCAATTTTAGGTGTTATCGGAGCAACCCGCTCCGGCGGCATCAAATCGCTTGCCGGACATGTCAGTCCTTCTTTTGCTTCTGTTTTTACAATGCTCATTTATCTTTCCATCGGGCCTTGCCTTGCGATTCCGCGTACTGCAAGTACCTCATTCGAAATGGCCGTAACCCCATTCATCGGAAAAGAAGCTCCTTCTGCATTACTAAGTATCCTTTACTCCGTCCTGTTTTTTGGAGTTGCACTGGCACTTGCCCTGCATCCCCTAAAGTTAGTCGATCTGCTCGGAAAACGTCTCGCCCCGATTTTGCTGGTTTTGATTGCAGTCTTGTTTTTTGGATGTGTCTTTTTCGGGAACATTTCAGCTAATACGCCCGCTGCTGCTTATCAGAGCATTCCCGCCGCACAAGGATTTCTCGATGGATACCAAACAATGGATGCGATTGCTGCACTGATTTTCGGACTTATGCTTGCGGCAAATATCAATGCTCGTGGTGTCACTGAAAATCACGCGGTTATTCATTCCACTGTAATCGCCGGTGGAATTGCCAGCGTTTTATTTCTCTGCGTTTATGGAGCTCTCACTTTCATCGGGTTTTCAAATGGAAATGCTTCTGCACAAAACGGCGCACAGCTTTTGAGTATCTCTGCAGACCGCTTGTTTGGAAAAGCCGGCGCTATTATTCTAGCGGCAATCTTTGTAATTGCCTGCCTCAATACGTGCATCAGTTTGATCTGCTGCTGCGCACAATACTTTTCTCAGTTGTTTCCTCGCTTCTCTTATCGAACCTGGGCCAGCTTTTTTGCCATCTTCAGCGCCGTTCTTGCAAACGCAGGACTAAATATGATTCTAAAAATTTCTGTTCCTATTCTAAACTGCCTGTATCCTATTGCGATTGTGCTGATTGCTTTGGCATTTTTCCCAAAGCGGTTACAGGAAAAGCCACTGCTTTTTCCGCTGAGCATCACGCTGACCGGAATCGTCAGTGTAATTTATGCACTCTATGAAATTGGGGTCCAGATTCCCGTACTCACTGACCTGACCTCTGCTCTTCCTTTTTACTTTGCAGGTCTCGGTTGGATCTGCCCGGCAGCAGTTGGGATCATTTTTGCACTATTAATTCCCAATAAAAAAGAAGGATAAAAATCATCATCTAAAAAATGACACAGATAGAGAAAAGTATCTCTATCTGTGCCATTTTTCATTATATGCTAATTTGCAATAATCTCATTTGATCAGAACATAAAATCAAATTTTGGGGTTTCTTTTTTATAGATTGGAAAAAACACTCTGTAATACGGACAAATTTATTATTGCCCCAAAAATCAGTTGATGAGTATTTAAGGAAACTTGATGTATACATAGTTATATGTTTTTCAAATTAACATATTGTAGCTATTTATTTCTTTTATGAAATTATTGATTATTTTTATTGTATTTTTATTGTATTTATGCTTGTAGTAATTTGGTCAAAGCATCTCATGCCTTTGCAGCTCTTTTGCAAGAAGGCGCAATCAAAGAGGACATTGATACCTTATTTATGGGATTCACTAAAACTGAAGCAGTCAAATTATTTGCAAATATATATATTTGGCACCCCGTGTTTCCTACTTCAATGAGTTAGATACCTATGCAGAAATGAAAGAATTGAATACTAAGGATATCATCCAAGGTGTGTGTCTGGATCCTCGTATTGACACTCATTACAACAATCCATCATTTAGATATGGAGGATACTGCTTACCTAAGGACACAAAACAGCCACTTACTAACTATGATAATGTTCCTCAATGTATGATGAGTGCTATTGTCCAAAGCAATAAGACGCAAGACGCAAAAAAATTTTATTGTTGACAGAGGCCTTCAAATGGCAGGTTATTATGGATATAAAGATGATAATCTATATGATTCAAAAATGGAAAGAGAGGTTATTATTGGAGTCTATCGATTAACTATGAAATCAAATTCAGACAACTTTAGACAAAGTAGTATTCAAGGAGTTATGAAACGTATTAAAGCCAAAGTTTCTACAAATCAAAATGGTAAAGGAACTCAAGGCTATTCTTTATGGCCAAGGAATTTCATCAAAAACAATAAGGGCCTGCGTAGGTCGCAGATAGCACTCCGGTTTTTTCGTGGGTGCTGTCTGTGATATGCACGGTTTTTGCTACTTAAAATAGAACTTCTGATTTAAACAGAATTTTATCTTGCTTTTTTAGGCATCTACTATTATGATAAAATATAGATACTGAAGAATCATTTAAGCGCAATTGACTTTTTAAGTATCATTTTTCTCTTTTTATAGAAGTTAGTAAAAGGATGACATAAATGAAAAAAATATCTAGCAAGTTAGTTGCAGAAACTATTAACACAAAACGTAAAGAAAAGAAGATTTCCCAAACCAAACTGTCTGAATTAACCGGTATCAACCGCTCCATGATCGGTAGAGCTGAAAATGAAGAATATATGCCTTCTGTAGATCAGCTACAGCTTCTTGGGGAAGTTCTTGGTTTTGAAGTCGTAGATCTTTTTGTTGAAGAAAATCCGGCACCAGGAATGCCTAAGCCTACGATTCTGGACCGAAAATATAAGATCGCTATAGCTGGAACCGGGTACGTTGGCCTGTCCATTGCTACCCTGCTTTCTCAGCACAACCATGTGACAGCTGTTGATATCATTCCTGAAAAGGTTGATCTCATCAACAACAGAAAGTCTCCAATCCAGGATGAATATATCGAGAAATATCTTGCAGAAAAGGATCTTGATTTAACCGCTACCCTTGATGGAGAGGCTGCATATAAAGACGCTGATTTCGTTGTCATTGCAGCACCTACCAACTATGACAGCAAAAAGAATTTCTTTGACTGCTCCGCTGTTGAAGCTGTAATCGAACTTGTTCTAAAATCAAATCCTGACGCTACCATGATCATCAAATCTACCGTTCCAGTTGGATACACAAAGAGCATCAGAAAAAAATACAATACAAAGAATATTATCTTCAGCCCAGAGTTTCTTCGTGAATCTAAGGCACTTTATGATAACCTTTATCCCTCTCGTATCATCGTTTCCTGTGACGAGGAGTCAGCAGATAAAGCCCATATCTTTGCAGCATTACTCCAACAGGGAGCATTAAAGGAAAATATCGAAACATTATTTATGGGATTCACTGAAGCTGAGGCAGTAAAGTTGTTTGCTAATACCTACCTTGCTCTTCGCATTTCTTACTTTAATGAGCTTGATACTTATGCAGAATCCAAGGGATTAAACAGCCAAGAGATTATTAATGGTGTCTGCCTGGATCCTCGTATCGGCTCCCACTACAACAATCCATCCTTCGGTTATGGCGGATACTGCTTACCAAAGGATACGAAGCAGCTTTTGGCAAACTTCCAGGATGTGCCTCAGAACATGATGTCTGCAATTGTGGAATCCAACCGTACTAGAAAAGACTTCATTGCTGATCGTGTTCTTGAGATTGCCGGAGCATATGAAGCAAACAGCCACTGGGATATGTCAAAAGAAAAGGAAGTCGTTGTCGGCGTTTACCGTCTGACCATGAAATCCAACTCTGATAACTTTCGTCAGTCTTCTATTCAGGGTGTTATGAAGAGAATTAAAGCCAAGGGTACTACCGTAGTTATCTACGAGCCAACCCTTCCAGCAGGTTCCACTTTCTATGGCAGCCGTGTCATTGGCGACCTCGATGAGTTTAAAGCAGTATCTCAGGCAATAATTGCAAACCGTTATGATTCTTGTCTGAATGATGTAGAAGAAAAAGTATATACACGTGACCTCTTCCATCGCGATTAAAAAGGAGTTTCTCTATCATGCAGAAAATAGATTTGAAGAATAAAACTATACTTGTTACCGGGTCTGCCGGTTTCATCGGCAGCAACCTGGTTTTAGAGTTGTTAAGAACACAGTCCCCGATTAACATCGTGGGCATCGACAACATGAACAACTACTATGACGTTTCCATCAAAGAATGGAGACTTTCTGAAATTGAGAAATGCGTTACTGGGCATAGTGATTCTACTTATAAGTTCTATAAAGGTGATCTGGCTGATAAGGCAACGGTCAATCAGATTTTCACAGATCACAGACCAGACATCGTTGTAAACCTTGGTGCACAGGCAGGTGTTCGTTATTCCATCTCAAATCCGGATGCGTATATCCAGTCTAACATGATCGGCTTTTACAATATTCTGGAAGCATGCCGCCATTCCTATGATGATGGGGCTAAGGGCGTTGAGCATTTAGTATATGCTTCTTCCTCTTCTGTTTATGGAACAAACAAAAAGGTTCCTTACAGCACAGAGGATAAAGTCGATAATCCGGTATCTCTTTATGCCGCTACTAAAAAATCTAATGAGCTTATGGCTCACGCATACAGCAAGCTTTACAATATTCCTTCTACAGGACTTCGTTTCTTTACTGTTTACGGCCCTGCGGGAAGACCTGATATGGCATACTTTGGTTTCACCAACAAGCTCTTAAAAGGTCAGACCATCCAGATCTTCAATTATGGTAACTGCAAGCGCGACTTCACCTATATCGATGATATCGTAGAAGGTGTAAAACGCGTCATGCAGGGTGCTCCGGAAAAGAAAAACGGCGAGGATGGGCTTCCGATTCCTCCTTATGCTATTTATAATATCGGCAACAACCATCCGGAAAATCTGCTGGACTTCGTAGATATTCTCCAGCAGGAGCTGATCCGTGCGGAAGTATTGCCCGCAAATTATGATTTTGAAGCACACAAAAAGCTTGTTGCTATGCAGCCCGGTGATGTTCCGATTACCTATGCTGATACGACTGCTCTAGAGCGTGACTTTGGCTTCAAGCCGAGTACCAACCTCCGAGATGGTCTGCACAAGTTTGCTGAATGGTACAAAGTATTCTATAACGTATAAAGCAAAAAACTCCCGCTGCAAAGGACAAGATTCATTTCATATCCTCTACAGCGGGATTTCTTATCTTATAGACCGCGATACCTTCCGGCCCAACTTCCACACATTCAATCGTTCAAAGCAGTAGAACTAGATCAAATCCGCTTTGTGTTCCATAAAATATTCGAGGTCATAAACCAAGAACAGCATTAGAAAATAATGATGAATCTTTAATCAAGTTGCCTTGGTTTTATCTGCCAGGACAATTTCCCATATTATACAGGTTCAAAAAATGTATCAGGACGATTTGGATCGAAAATTTCATTGCAAGTCATTACCGTCACAAGATTCTCTGTTTGAGACAGATTGATAATATTATGGGTCCAGCCCGGAATCATATGGATTGCTTCAATTTTATCTCCGCTCACCTCAAATTCTACAGTTTCACCAGTGTTAATGTTGCGCTCCTGAATTAATCCATGACCAGCAACAACGATGAACAGCTCCCATTTGCTGTTATGCCAATGCTGCCCCTTTATAATACCTGGTTTACTAATATTGATACTCACCTGCCCGCAGTCTTCGGTATGAACCAATTCAGTAAAACTACCTCTGTCGTCCACATTCATTTTAAGTGTGTACGCAAACTTCTTTTTCGGCAGATACGTTAGATAAAGACTGTACAGCTTCTTTGCAAAGCTTCCGGCAGGCATCTTTGGCATCATCAAAGTAGCCGGCTGCTGTTTAAACTGTTCCAAAAGATCAACGATCTCACCAAGAGTAACCTTATAAGTCACAGGGATATAGCAGTATCTGCCGCCCTCATTTGCCACGGCTTCTACACCGTCAAATTCGCAGTGCTGCTCTTTGCCTTCTAAGAGATCAAACATTCCCTCAATCAAATCATCAATATAAAGAAGCTCCATTTCAGTGCTTTTATCGTTGACCGTGAATTCTTCATCATTTGCAACTGCCCAGCAGAAAGTGGACACAGCAGAGTTATACTTTGGTCTGCTATGTCCCATCAGGTTTGGAAAGCGGTAGACAGCCACCTTTGCACCTGTCTCCTTTGCGTAATTAAAGAACAGTTCTTCTCCAGCTTTCTTACTTCTGCCATATTCAGAGTTTCCAAAACGACCCATAAGAGTTGCTTGAACGGAAGAACTCAGCATAATGGGAGCCTTGTTCTCATACTTCTTCAAATTGTTCAAAAGATCGGAGGCAAAGCCAAAATTACCCTTCATAAAATCTTCTGGATTTTCAGGACGATTAACGCCAGCAAGATTAAACACAAAATCTGTGTTTTTACAATAATTGTCCAATTCTTCGGAAGTGGAATTGAGATCATATTCAAAGATTTCATCAATATGAAGTTCCGGTCTCGTTCTATTCTTATTATCCCTAATGTTTTTTAAGTTGTTAACTAAGGCAGTACCTACCATTCCCTTAGCACCGGTAACTAATATGTTCATCTAATTCTCCCTCAAAAATTCAATGTTACTGCTGATCTTTACGCCATACCATCTTGTTTACTACATTAACATAACTCTGGATAATTCTGACCACTTTCATACTGACAGTTTCGTCTGTGTAATCTACGCACGGATGACCAAGAACTCCCTGCTGTTTCATGGTGATTGCCATATCAGTTGCCTGAAGAAGTTCCTTTGTGGAAATACCGGCAAGAATAAAGTCTCCTGCTTCCATAGCCTCCGGTCTCTCAGTAGAAGTACGGATACATACAGCTGCAATCGGATGTCCAATGGACAGATAGAATGAACTCTCTTCCGGAAGTGTACCAGAGTCGGAAACAATTGCGAGCGCATTCATCTGCAGGCAGTTATAATCATTAAAACCGAGTGGTTCGCTAACTCTTACACGAGGATCAAGTTTAAAACCTGTTGCTTCCAGTCTCTTTCTGCTCCTTGGATGGCAGGAATACAAGATTGGCATATCATACTTTTCAGCCAAAGCATTGATTGCAGTAAAAAGGCTAGTAAAGTTTTTCTCTGTGTCGATATTCTCTTCACGATGAGCAGATAGCAGAATATACTTATTCTTTTCTAGTCCCAGACGCTTCAATACATCAGATGCCTGAATCTTTTTCAGATTACCGTGCAGAACTTCTGCCATAGGAGATCCGGTCACATAGGTTCGCTCCTTAGGCATGCCAAGCTCGTGCAGATACTTTCGAGCTGGCTCGGAGTATGGAAGATTGACATCAGAAATAACATCTACAATACGACGGTTAGTCTCTTCCGGGAGACACTCGTCTTTGCAGCGATTTCCAGCTTCCATGTGGAAAATAGGAATATGGAGACGCTTTGCGGAAATAGCAGAGAGACAAGAATTTGTATCACCAAGGACTAACAATGCATCAGGCTTAATTTCTGTCATAAGTTCATAAGAACGGGCAATTACATTTCCGCATGTCTGTCCTAAATTCTCGCCTACTACATTCATGTATACATCTGGGCCACCGAGATCAAAGTCACTCCAAAATACGTCATTTAGATTTTTATCCCAGTTCTGACCAGTATGCGCTACACAGCAATCAAAAAACTCTCGGCAACGTTTAATTGTTGCCGCCAGACGGATGATCTCAGGTCTAGTTCCTACTATTATACATAACTTTATTTTTCCGTTTTCTTTCCACTTGAAATCGTAACTCATACTCTTAATCCTCCTATGGCCTGACCACACTGGTCTTTTTCTATCCTTTTGCGCAACCTTCAACACTTGTATTTCTGATTTTTTCTGTCTCTTTATCCCAACGCTTCCAGGCATCTACTACTTCTCCTACTTGTATATTTGTTAACCTTTTAATCCTATTTTTCCCATTAACAATTGCGTGCACACACGTGACATTCTTGCTTTGATGTTTACTTATCCAGATCACCGCTCGTGTAATCCCATAGTCCATGCAGAAACCGATCTCACCACCGATTGTACTCCTATAATATCATGAAATACTCAACTTTCTATTTCTAAACTAAAACATCCGCTTTAGAATTTTTTGATTTTCACTGCAATTTTTACAGAAAGTATAACAACGCCCTGACACAAAAAAGAATAATACCATGTGAAATGAGTCTATATAGAACCAATTCTGGATTTCAAGGTGGTACCAAATCACTGAAAGAATACCTCATATTCATTCAGCAAGTCTTTTTTTAATATAATCAAGTGCAGCAATTGTCTTGATTGTTTCCTCAAGATTCAATCTTCTGGTATTATTACTGTTGAATTCAGTCAAAGTATTTCTCGTTTCGTCACCTTCCTTGAAATACTTATCATAATTCAGACCGCGGTTGTCAGCAGGAATACGATAGAAGTCACCCATATCAACCGCTTTAGCACATTCCTCATTGGTAAGTAACGTCTCGTACATCTTCTCCCCATGGCGGATACCAATAACTTTGATATCTTCTTTCTTTCCACCAAACAGTGCACATACCGCCTCTGCTTGAGTCTGGATTGTACATGCGGGCGCTTTTTTGATAAAAAGGTCTCCATTTTTGCCATGCTCAAAAGCGAAAAGGACAAGGTCAACTGCCTCCTCTAGGCTCATAATAAAGCGAGTCATAGAAGGCTCAGTTACAGTAATCGGATTACCAGCTTTAATCTGATCAACCCAAAGTGGAATAACAGAGCCACGCGAACACATTACATTGCCGTAACGTGTGCAGCAAATCTTAGTCTTGCCGGACATTCTGGACTTTGCAACAGCAACCTTTTCCTCAATTGCTTTTGTGGTACCCATAGCATTGATTGGATAAGCAGCCTTATCTGTAGAAAGACAAATTACACACTCCACTCCCTCGTCAATTGCTGCAGTCAAAACATTGTCTGTTCCAATAACATTTGTCTTTACCGCTTCCATTGGAAAGAATTCGCATGATGGAACCTGCTTCAGCGCTGCAGCATGAAAAATATAGTCAACTCCATGCATAGCAGATTTAACAGAGGAAAGCTCTCTAACATCACCTATATAAAATTTGATTTTATTCGCAACTTGCGGCATTTTGGCCTGAAATTCATGACGCATATCGTCCTGTTTTTTTTCATCTCTGGAAAAAATACGAATTTCTCCAATATCTGTTTTAAGGAAACGATTTAAAACTGCATTTCCAAAAGAACCGGTACCTCCAGTAATCATTAAGGTTTTCCCTGTAAATAAAGACATTTCCTTATTCTCCTCACATTATCTGATATTTTTTAGCAAAAAGGCCTGTAGCATTAGTTTTACATTTGGTCTCATATCTTTAATAAAACATGGCAGTACTATACTCGTACAAATTTGTGTAATCAAAGATGCAGCAGCAGCTCCTGATGCCCCCCACAGCGGGATCATGAAGTAATTTAGAATAATATTAATAAATACCGCGCTCAAGTACATGTATTTTAAGTATTTTTGCTTATTTTCACAAACGATCCATGCATTTCTAGCAACGCCTAGATATGAAAAAATCGTATACCATGTAATTATTTTTAACGGTTCGGCCGCTGGTAGATAAGCATCACCATAAAGTACTTTAATTGCAAGATTTCCAAATAAAATAAACATAACTGCAACAAATATTGATACATAAATTACTATCGCATACAATTGCCTATTTTTCTTTTCAAATTGGTCTCTATCAGTTTTATAAAGATTCATTATAGTCGGGTACATAGAGTCTATAATAGCCTGTAAAACAAATACCCACATTAAGTTAATCGATGAAGCGAGTGAGTAATAGCCAACTGAGGTCTCATTCATCATCTGTTTAAGCATCAACTTATCTGTTTGTCCATATATTGCCACCATCATTCCAGAAATTATGTAATGATAGCTTCTACTCAACAAATATTTTCCTTTTTTCCATGAAAACGACCATTTAGGTCCATTATACTTTTTGTATGATATAACCAGGAATATAGCTAAGAAGATATAGTCAACCGAATTTGCAAAAGCAAACCATTCTACATCTTTGTGCAGTATTAATAAAATAATTTTATACGCAGAAATCGCTAGATACGCCAATAATGTTGCTATTGCTGTAACTTTTGATTGATATCTTGACTGAAACCAATAGTTTATTGTGTCAAACACCTGAAAAACAAGAGCAACACTACATAATGCAGATACAACAATGGTTTCTGTCTCGCCATAGTCAACAATGCTGACAATCCCAACAATCATAATAGATGACAACACACTTGATATGATTCTAAGTAATAATGAAGTTCCTATTGTGATTCCCTGTTGATCTGGATTATCAACAAAATCTTTGATAATAATAGAATTAATTCCTAATGTACATAATGATGTAAAAAAGGCAACATATGCACCTGCGTAGTTAATTACACCATAATCGCTCGGTCCTAGATATCTTGCAGTAAAAATACTAACAACAAACGATAATATCATCTGAATGACACGACCGATTATCAGCCAGCTTGCATTTTTAAATTCTTTACTTCCGAGCAACTTATCTTTAATTCCTCTAAGCATTTCCTTACTCGGTATCCTCCGATTCTGTCCTATTTTGCACATTCTAATGACTTTTCAGCAATATGGCTGTACAGGTAAATTTCCGTATTACTTGACTCCGCCGTCTTTTTCATAAGATCGTATTTTTTAGTATAGTGCAGTTCCTGAATCTTCTTTTTTATATGATCTACATCAACAGGGCTCACGAAATCACTATTTCCACCATTGTTTACATGATCCATTCCTTCCCACTTTTCAAAAACACACGGGACTTTGCTGGCACAAGCCTGTTCCCACAGTACGGAGTGCTGACCAGGGAAAAAAGCTAAATCTGCCGCATAAAAATACTCATATACCTTATCTGAATCAATCCAGCCAATGTAGATGATGTTATCATTTTTATTCAATACGTCAAATTCCTTCTTAACGTCATCCGCTACACTTCCAAAAATAAGGAGCTTTACTGCCGGCATTTCAGCACATGCTCTCATTAATATATCTATCTTTTTCTTCTTGTCTATTTTTCCACCTGTTATGATTAGAAAATCTTTTTCAAGAATATTATATTTCATTCTGATTTGTTTCCGAATATCCTGACGTTGCTCCAAATGCATCTTTTCATCATCAGCCCCCATAATTAACACATCTGTTTTTGATGATGGAATTCCAAAATAATCTTCCGCATAAGTTTTTCGCCAAGGAGTTACTCCATAAACTTTAGATATATATTTAACAGATTTTTTATTGATATATCTAAGCCATGCCCTGATTACTTTTTCCTTGGGTGTATCAAATTTATTTCCAATGTTGTAATCCATATGATTATCTTCGACAGCCTTGCAAGCCGGATGTCTTTTCAAATATTTCACTACATCAAAAATGGTATAGCTGACTAGCCCATGATAAAAAATAAAGTCAGGTTTCAAATCTTCTAACAAGCCATATATATCCATATGCGTCAAAATTCCTGTTATAGTAGGGTGAAAGTATTGTTTATATGGTCTGCGAATCACTCGTACACCATCATTCAACACATAATCAGCACAATCTGTTTCTACAATTTTTCCATTCTGATGCATTGTATTCGTGATAATAACAGTAACCTCGTGCCCCAGTTTTCTTTGATACTTAGGCAGCAAATTATCCTGATATCCCCAATAATCGTTATATGGAGAATTTGGAGCAATATGAACGATTCTCATATTGTATTCCCCCGATTTTCGCATAGAGCTTCAAACAAATCTACATATTCTTGAAATCTATCATTTTTATCAAACATTCTTGCTCTCCTGATACAAGCTTCTTCTGAATATGGTTTATTCTTACATATTCGAATGATTTCTCTTTCCAAAGAGTCTACGTCATCACAATCCACTATACTTCCACTAGAGGAATCCAAGATCTCCGGACTCCCACCTGTTTTATAAGTAATAACTGGTGTCCCACTCGCCAGAGACTCCATGTTCGTTGTAGGAAAATTGTCCTCCCTTGTCGGATTAATAAAAACATCAGCAGCAGTATACAGCTCTGCCAATTCCTGCTGATTCTGAGTTTTGTGAATTGATGTGATCCTCTTGGGAAGAATTTTATCTATAACATCATCTGTACCGACCATCACTATCTGATATTCTTCCGGCAAGCGACGTGCCAATTCAATTAGCACATCTAATCCTTTTCTGGTTCCCCAACCAAGAGCAACCCCTAAAACCAGATATTTTCCTTCACTTCTAAGTTTTCTTCCCATCTCACTTTCAGTCGGCTTAAATACCGAAAGATCAATCCCATTGTTTATCACTCGTATAGGATATTTACCCAAATATGATTCTTCGACAATATTCTTCAACCACTGTGATGGAGTAACTATTGTAATATTACTTATCCCGGTAAACCATTCCTTCTTTTTATTCCACATATAGGTAGAACAATCAACATGTAGTTTAGACGATAACTGAGGACAATCATGACATTCTGTCTTCCATCTATTACATTTGGCCATAGTAAAATGTGGACATCCTCCGGTCATTGTCCAACAATCGTGCAATGTCCATACTATTGGGATATTACTCTTTTTAATATATTTAAATAGGACCGGAAGACATGTACTGAAATCATGCAAATTATGAAGATGAATCAAATCTGGTTGGAATTCCTCTAATTCTTTAACCAACTGCTTTGTTCCAAAATATGAAAACATACCCTGAAAGCCAACAAGCCTAGTGAGTAAAACATTCAATCCATTTTCAAGTGTTGTTCCATAATAATTATGAAAGTCTCTTTTTTTATTCTGTTTTTTCCATTTCTTCGAAAACGTCCTCACCTCATGGCCATTAGCCTTTGCGCAATCTGCTATCTGAAACATTATATTTCCTGTGCTTCCATAATCGACCATATTGATTCCGGCAATTTTCATAACTTAACCATTCCCTCAGTTTTTTATTTTGGTTCCATACCTGCCACCCAAAATAATTATTACAATCAAAAGCAAATACATCTTCCTTGTTAGCAAGAAGATATGTCTGTACAGTTTTAAAGATCATTTGAGAAATTATTAGATAATCTGCGATCTGAGTTTCATTCAATATTTGGAGATACCAAAGTTTTTTCTATCGATAAAACCACTTCTATAAAAATATAACGCTTACAACAAAAAGATCGTATATTCATACTCTCTAAGCGAATCTTATTCCTTTTCAGATACAACAAAGCAGTAGGCAAGTATGAATTTTACTCCTAATTTGTTCTTCTCCTAAGTGATGATACCCCTCCCACAATGAAACAAAAGATTGCAAACGTCATTGGGGAACCCTCCATGATCGGTTCAGTGAAAAACACTAAAAGATATGCAACCATAACCGCTGCTATCGTAACCGCTCTTTCAGGGTTTTTCTTTTCTAAAAAGAAATATTTAACTCCTTCAGCCAATGAAGCAACAGCAAAAAGTATATAGAGAACAAATGGTATAATTCCAGTCTCCTTAGCAATGTCCACCCATAAATTATGGGCATAGTTGCCATATGGGATTTTCCCTAGTGGATATTGAGGTAATAATGCAAGAATATCTCCTGCATATTTCCATCTCATATTTTGTGAAACCGAGCTGGATGGTAATGCAGTTGCTTCACGCCGCCCTAATGGAGTATTCATAAACCACTCTTGAACCCCAAACAAATTAAGCCATACAACAAGAATGACAATCAGATACAGTACTATACAAATTATCACAGCCCGCATAATGCCAGATACTATATTATGTGTCAAAATCATATGTAAAAACAAACACATAAAAAACACCAAAGCGGTTACATACAGCAATGTTCTTGAAGCGTTTGCAATAGAACCATATACTCCACATAATATTGCAATAATAGCGATTATTTTTAACTTTTTTTTCTTCTCATACACCAAAAAATAAAATAGTAATGAACTACTCAGCACAAACATTAGGTTCTGCAAGGTAGCGCTAATTGGGCCACCATATATATCCTGATATGGTCTGCCGTTAATTAATAATACATTTACATTTCTGTTAGTCAGTACATTCAAAAGTCCATGAATAAGAGTTGCAAACATGATAACTAATATATCCAATTTCAGTGAATCATACCCTAGTAAGCCTCTCGTGTATCCAATGTAAAACAGAAAAATTGGTGTCACAAATCTCAACATAAAAGTTGATGCAGATATCTCATAACTGTTATATAAAGACAACAGCATAAACATTAGCGAACCAGCGACTAAGAAAGCAAACGCCGGTGTTTTCACTATAGAAAGTTTTCTTCTAACAATAATCTCGTATACCATCATTATTAATACTATATAATTTGCATACGAAAAAAAATTATTAGAAAATAGAAACAATAATACCCTCATCATTTTGTATTCTCCTAGCAAGCACTTTATTGTTCATTATTTGCCAAATTTTCAATAATAGTGGTTGTATAACCTGGCGTTGACATAATGAATATATTTTCTACCTTCTTAAACTCTATAATTCTATAATCAGTTATAAAGTTAATTATCTTATCTACTGCATCTTTATCTTTTTCGTGTATAAGAAGTGCATTTCCATATTTTTTTAGCGGTTCTATACACGGATCTTTGTCATATGTATATGTATGGATTATTGGCTTGCCTGTTGACATATACTCAAATATCTTAGATGGTGCCATTGGGCTCTCAGCATTTCCAATGCTCAGTAAAACATCTGCTGAATTTAAGTATTTCATAGCAACATCATGAGGCTGCATTCCATGAAACTGAATGGCTCCATTTGATTCATCTGCAGTCTGTTCCAGAATATCGTTGCAATCTCCACCACCTAAAATATCAACCTTTATATTTTTCTTTTTACTAATTGCAAGCAAGCAATCGCACATAAACTGAGGATTTCTTAATACCCTATAAAAAGTCCCAGCATATGTGAAAGAAACAACGTTTGGTGGCTGCACCTCTGTTTTTAAATGATCCATTTTTGTAAAAAGCGGAAAATTAACAATTTCCATCTTTTTTCTAAAGGATTCGTACTCGCTGTTAAAATAATGATCCTTATGGCACTCCATTATCAAAATCTTATCATATGCAGCAAATAATTTTTTCTCCCAATGAACTCCGCATTTTGTACGATAGGATGCAGATAAAATTCCATCATCTCCTTGCTCATTTGATAATGTATCCGTAGAGTAATACACTATTTTTACTTTTTCCGGACACCTTTTCTTCATTTTATAAGCTGCAACCACAGCCTCGAGAGGTGTGAATGACGCAATGATCGTTACTTTATCACAGTCCTTAACAATCTGATTAACAGCTCTTAAATATTGATTAACAAGTCCATTGCTTCTCAATGGATAATCTTTTATATGTACAAGTTTTCTTATCAATGATTCGACATGGTGAATTTGACGGAATGCTTCATTCTGCGTTCCATTGTTCTTAAGATATGATGGAATTTTTATCTTAAGAATTTTAACATTATCGATTACCTTTGTATTATCGCCATCTTCATAGCAAACCGTAAACACATTGTTCTTTTTTGCCAGTTCTTTTGCCAACTGATGAACACACATACCTGTTGCCCCCGGTGTTGGTAAATAATAATTGGTCAAAAATATATAGTTATTCATCAATTTTGATCTCCTGTATTTATCTCTGGCAATAAATCACAAATCACAAATGCAATTATTATCATTAACCACCGATTATCTGTGAGTGTATATATGCCAACGCTTTTAAACCCGCGATGTTTTTATATCGTGCCATCATGAAAAACACCCGTTTTGCATTTCCAACATCATTAATGATTTCGCATTTCCACCATTCCGGATATTTTTTCTCATAGCTTCTAATGTATTTTTTGATTTCTTTATTGCTCTTTCCTGACTTACACATCATAAGAAGTACTCCATAAAGAATATCTGTAACAGATTTTTCTTTTAGTTCACCTGGATAATTAATGCCTAATTTTTTCTCCAATATTGCAAATGCTTTAATCATATCTGATTCATCTAATTTTATATTATTGGATAAAGAATTTTTACGTTGAAAGTAATAATAAAGGGCTTCGTTTAAATAGTACGCTCCACCGCATGCTTCGATTGCTCGGCAAACAAAAGCAACATCTTCACATCTTCTAAGTTTCGGATAACTTATTTTCTTTTCACATAAACAGTCTAGACGGTATACTTTTCCAAAAGTGTGGTTTCTCACATATGAAATACAATCTGAAACAGAAACATAGCCATATCTACTACGATACATCGATTTACCATTTTCTGTTTTTTCTCCATTGGTAATTAAGTAATCATAGATAATGCAGTTCGTCTGATTTTTAATGATTGCATCATCTATTTTTTTTAAAAAGCTTGTACTCACCCAGTCATCGTTATCAATAAATGTAATCCATTCCCCTTTTGCATTCTGCATTCCAATGTTTCGCGCATTACCTGGACCTGAATTAATATCAGAACGTAAAACGCACATATTTAAACATGTTTTCTTAGAATATTGTAATAATTGCTCGTATGAATCATCAGTTGAACAATCATCGATAATAATAACCTCGAAATTTTTATATGATTGTCTTTCCAGTGTATCCAAATATCTTCCCATTAAATTAAACGAATTATATACAGGCGTAATAATCGAATACTTTGGTCTAGATGTGATTTCATTAGCGCAATTGTCATTATGGTTACATAGCTCTCCTACTTTCACTACATATAACCCTCTGTGTCCTTCAAATACTCCATCAAAGCAGATTTTGTCCCCAGCATGATTCCATCTAGGATGAAGATCGCATCTCGTGTCATTATCATATTTAAATGGCGAAAATACTTTTGCAGCAATCTTAGGATCAGCATCTTCGCTATCCATTACTCTCAAATACTGAATTCTTGCACGATCTGGATAAGAATCAGTTGCAATTTTTCCTTCGCAACTATAACTTGGGTGTCCATCCCCAGTAAGCTCAGGCCAGTAATGCTTAAACTGCTGAGTCTTGTCCTTCATTAAGTAGTAGCCTGTGCCACCGTTCCTTTTATTTTCAAATGCAAGAATCTCATGATCATTTTTCCAAAAACAATGACTAACCATGTCATCATCTGACAGAACATACATATCAGTTCCATCAACATTGCAAGTCATTAATCTGGTATACTTTCTATTGCCATTAAACCAACGGTACAGAACCATAAAACGCTTACCATTTGGACTGAGCATAATATGGTTTACTTTATGAACAGATCCTACCTCTTTCATTTCAGATCTTGGCTGGAAATTTGCAAAATCTGTATATTTCAAAAGGTCAGTAACCTCGCACGTTTCAAAATCGACCTTCCAAATAGCTGTAGTATCAGGAAGGGCTACACCCATTGTCTTCTCTGGAACGTTATAATAACCATAGCCAGGTCGAAGTTCATAAAGTCGACTAAAATCAAGTGTCAGCGCAAATGTGCCATCAGCAGAAACACTATATACTGCCGCTGGAATAACCTTCTCTTCCATAGTTGCCAACGTGAGAATAACCGAAACGTACCTTCCATCTCTATAATCGTTATAGAGAATACGACTGCTGAAATCAGGTCCAAGCCACTGAAGCATACAGGACTGCTGCACATTCCATGCTTTAGTCTCAGCAAGCTTCTTAACTCTATCCTTATCTCCTTCAGCCTTCTGTGTATCAATCAGAAGAATATCTGCTTTCTCTTTAGGAGAAACATCTGACCATGTGTCATTGGCACGCATGCAAAGCATGTAACGATCTGTAATGTCCCATGGAGACTTATCATAATATCCAAAGAAATACTCATGCTTCGAATCTTCCGGGGAAATACGAGTAATGTTGCCCTCTGATTTAATTTTCTTTGAGATAGCATACATACCATGCTGGTACACAGATTTCACTATTTTCTTAATGGCTGGATATTTATTAAGTTGATAATTAATCTTCTGTTCTAAGCTCATATCATTATTTCCTTAACATCTTAGCATATACAAACTTTTGGAATGCCTCTGGCAGAATATAAATCCCCAACTGTGCACACGCAACAAACAAATAATCTGCCAAAGAGCAATATCCGCTTTTCCATGCTTTCTTTCTAATTTCGATTAGAAGTTTTGTATTGACCCAGCTTTTTCTTTTTTTGTAAGTACCTTCATCAAATCTAAACATCAATAAATACTCTGGGCAATTAGCAGCTTTACAACCATTTGAAAGAAGCTTAATCCATAAATCTGTATCTTGATTCTTTCTGTAATCGCTGTATGGCCCATATTTCATAACCTTACTCTTCCGATACATTACAGTAGGATGATTAAAAGGATCTCTCCGTCGGTTGTATTTATGAATTGTTGTGTTGTCTAAGGGAACATCTCTCTTGCCTACAACATTGTCAGTCGTTCCAACAAACTCCTTAACCGGGCATCCAACAATATCCAGTTCGGAATCAGACTCAAATAAAGCAATCTGCTTTTCACATCGCTCAGGTAAGGAAATATCATCTGAATCCATACGGGCTATTAATTCGTTTTTACACAATTTTAAGCCTTCATTAAGAGCCAACCCTAAGCCCATGTTTTTTTCAAGCTGTAGAGGATGAATAGAAGGATTCTTTTCAGATAATTCATCAATTACAGATTGAATTGAATCTGTAACAGGGCCATCCTTAACGACAACTACATCATTTGAAGGAACAGTCTGATTTAACATGCTTTCAAGACTAAGTCGAAAGTATTCCGGATTGTCAGATTTATACACTGTTAAAAGAACGCTATATTCCATTGCTGTACCTCTTCTATTTACTGATACTCTTTACCCAGCACTGCAAACACAGTCCGGAACATTGTTGCTATTTCTTCAAAAAAACCAAACTTTCTAATACTCTGCAGATTGTATTTCATCTTCCCCGGAAAAACCTCTTCTACATAGACACGATCCACGTCTTCTGCTGCATCTAATAATTCGGCTTCATCTTTATACCGAATGCTAGCTTCACTTGTTATTCCAGCCGGTAACAGCAATGTGGCCATCATCTCATTGGTATATTTTTTCACATACTTGGTTACTTCAGGTCTTGTTCCGACAAAACTCATATCACCTGAAAGTACATCAAATACCTGTGGAAACTCATCCAGGCGATGCTCTCGAAGTTTAGCCCCGACCTTAGTTATACGATTGTCTCCATCAACAGTGACCGCTGCGCCAATCTTGTCCGCGTTGTTTACCATCGTCCTGAACTTATGTATTTTGAATTTTTTCCCATATGCTGTAACACGTTCCTGTCTGTAGAATACCGGACCCTTGCTGTCCATCTTAATCATTAAAGCGATGATACCCATAGGAATGGCAAGTATGATCAGCATCACAGTTCCAACCACAAGGTCGAATACTCTCTTCAAAACCAAACTCACTTTTTTCTTTTCTAATATCTTGTAATACTCTAAAACCCCATCGTTCTTCATGAACTCCGGCAGGTCTTCCCATTTTCTAAGCATCATGGAATTGTTCCCCAGCCATATCAAATTTCCAAGCGTACTTCCCCAATGTATTATTTATCACATCATCGAACTCACAGTAACTTAAAGAGAAATATACTGTATGGCCTCAATAGAGGCCGAAAGAAAGAATCCATATAAAACGGCCCTCCAACTTCCAATAAAAAATCCAAGTGAAATGAAAAGAGTGATATTAAGTGCAATATCATTCCACATATAATTTTGAAGCTCCCCAAAAGGCCCTTTTACTACCTGTTCAACGCCGATCATTCTCTTGAAAACAGTGATATCAAGAATGAACAACACATAAGCAAGGATTAATACACGCTTGATTTCAGATATACTCACTTACTACTTTCTTAAAGTTGCTAATAACGTAATCCACATCTTCATCACTTAATTTGGTATGAAGAGGCAAAGTAATGAGATTCTCATAATATGCATATGCATGCGGGAAATCCTTGATGTTCCACCCCAGAGCTTTGTAAGCAGTCATCATCGGAAGCGGCTTATAATGGACGTTGGTTGCAATACCGCGCTCGGCCATCTTAATAATAATTTCTCTTCTCTGCTGATCAGAAATCCCCGGAATACGAGTTAAGTACAAATGTCCAGAAGATGTAAAATTCTTTCCATAATGTATAAGGTGCATCACTCCAATTTCGTCACACATTGCATCGTACTTGCCAATAATCTCTTTTCTTCTTTTCAGAATACCAGGATAACGATCAAGCTGCCTCAAGCCAATCGCAGCCATGATGTCAGTCATATTGCACTTGTACCAAGGACCGACAATATCATATTCCCAAGCACCAATCTGTGTCTTTGCAAGTGCGTCTTTGCTCTGACCATGGAGACTATAGAGCTGATACATATGGTAAATTTCCTCGTTATCAACTCCCAGAATGTCTCTCCAAGTAGATGCTCCACCTTCAGCAGTCGTGAAATTTTTTACGGCGTGGAAGGAGAAGTCTGTGAAATCAGCAATTTCACCAGCCATCTTGCCGTGCCACTGGGCACCCAAAGCGTGTGCACAATCGCCAAATACAAAAACTCGGCCAATAGCTTTCTGAATTCTCTGCCCCAGCTCAGTATTACCACCCGGAACAAACAGATTCTTCTTGCTCTCTACTACAGCATACAATCTGTCATAGTCAGCAACGATACCGCCGAGATCAACAGCAACGATAGCTTTTGTTTTCTCGGTAATTGCCGCTGCCACCTTATCGTAATCCATCTCCGTAGAATCCGGCTGGCTGTCCACAAAGATTACCTTTGCCCCACAATGGATTGCAGCAGAAGCAGAAGCTGTGTAAGTGTAAGCCGGAACGATGACTTCATCACCTTCACCAATTCCACAAATTCTGAAGTTTAACTCCTCCGCCGCTGTTCCAGAGTTTAGGCATACAACCTTTGATGTGTGGCAAAAATCAGCCAGTCTCTTCTCTAATTCTTTTGTACGAGGTCCAGTTGTAATCCAACCAGAACGAAGCGTCTCAGCCACCTCAGCAATTTCAAGCTCACTAATGTCTGGAGGACTGAACGGAATATTTCTCCTTATCATTTCTTTTTTCTCCTTTTATGTTACTCACCGATCCCCCGGCTAAACTTTTTTCTGTATTTTCTACACACTGGTGTGGTATCTTTCTGTGTTGTTTACAGCTTTTTCTTATTTTTGATATACCCAGTACATCCTTTAGTATAAGTTGTCGTTACAATTTCATCTCCAACCCCAAGAAAATATAATATCATCTCAGCACAAGCTGTTTATGAGCAAAGACATACTGCACAATTGGCTCCACAAAACTCAGCTATTTGTCTTTGAAATTTTTTCGTTTTAGAACCGGTTGTTATTCAGCCTGAACGTAATGCATTTACGACTTGCTCCGCCTCTAAAGTTCCCACATTGGGCGATGAAAAAGGAGAAGCAATCATATAAAATATAATTTCAGTTTTTATACAACACATCTCTATGTCTGTTGAAGTAATTTACAAATATTTATAAAGCGACTAAAGTATACCATGATGTTTTTCCATCGTCAATATTCCACAAAAATCAACAACTTTTATATCGTTTTATTTTCTGTTATTCTCCTAATTTATTCAGGAAAAGGCTCCTAAAGACCTTTTTGAAGGTTAAAAAGAGGAATTCATTTATTTTAACAAAATACCGCAACTTTATCTCTTCGACGATTGATCTGTCCTCTTTTGCTTTCTTCCCAAAGTAATATGTATCAGTAAAACGCCAAATAAAAATCCAGCAAAATCGATCCAGATATCCCGAATCTGACCGGAACGACCAGCAGTAAACACCTGAATGGTTTCATCAATTAGTGCCGTACTTACCCCACAAAGAAAAATAGAAGCCCAATTCTTTTTAAAATCATACTGGAATAAAACCAAAGTTTCCATTCCCAAAGCTGCGAATTCGGTTGCGTGTGCCACTTTTCTAAGCACCCCGTCACCACTAGATCCCATTTTATGATCAATCGTATGCCAAATCATATTGACCAAATCATTGACTCGGCCACTGAAAGCTCCCGACACTGATGCCGGAAGCAGTGAATTGCCCCAAATAAAGCACAATGTAAAAATTAACAAAAGGATCAGCATACGATGATTTTTCAAAAAGCCATGCAATCTCATGCCCCTTTATTTCATCCCAATTGTTTTCTCGTAAGCTGCCGTCACAGCACTCATTGCCGCTCCACGGAATCCCCTGTCCTCCAATGCGCGCACGCCAGCAATTGTTGTACCACCCGGAGAACAAACTGCGTCTTTTAATTCCCCCGGATGTTTTCCAGTCTCAAGGACCATCTGAGCTGCCCCCAAAACAGTCTGCGCCGCATACTTAACAGCGCTCTTCCTTGGCACTCCGGTCTGGACAGCGCCGTCTGCCAAAGCTTCAATAAACAAAAACACCCACGCCGGTGCACAGCCGGAAAGATTTCCGGCTGCATTCATCTGGTCTTCCGCGACTTCTTCCATTAGTCCGGACTCTTTCATTAAAGAGAAATACTCCTGCATTTGTACATCTTTTACAAATTCATTGCGTGCCGCAATCGTCATTCCCTGTCCGATCGCCGCCGGCATATTCGGCATTGTTCGAATAACCGGCAATTCTTTTAATCCGATGATTTCTGTATAGTCGGCAATTTTTTTGCCTACTACAATAGTTGCTAAAACGAATTCTCTCTTTTTCGCTTCTTCCCGAACAGTAGCGGCAATCTCTTCCAAAACTCCATTAATAACCTGTGGCTTTACACACAAAACAACATAAGAAGCGTTTTTGACCGCTTCCAGATTATTTTGCGCCACACAGCATCCCAATTGATTAGAAAGCTCCTGTGCTTTTACAAGTGTGCGATTCGTAATCAAAACTTCTTTTGGGTCAATTGCTTTACAAGCAGCTTTTACCAAAGCGCCCCCCATATTCCCTGTTCCAATAAATGCAATTTTTTTCATATTCATTCCTCCAACAATTTTTAATAAAAAAGCGGTACTGCACGGCTTTTCTATACCCGCAGATACCGCATGATTTTAAGCTGGTTCCGAACCGCCCTGCATCTTTGGAGACGTGAAAAACAGAGAAACCCCAATTCCAATTACTAAAGTAATGATTGCAGAAACCGTCTGTGCCTGTCCAAAGGCAAATCCGGATTTTAGATAAATAGAAACTGTAGAACCCAACACCAATCCTAAAATCGTAAAAAACGTTGCATTCGGATAATGATGCAAACAATAATCGATCAATTTGCTTCCAAAAATCAGGCCGATTAAAATTCCAATGCCCGCCGGAATCAAATAAGGAACATCCAAGTGCTTGACCGCGTTGATCACGCTGTAATAGGTTCCGAAAATGACCATCATCATACTGCCGCTAATTCCGGGCAAAATCAGACAAACGGCGGCAAGACATCCTACAAAAGCAAAGCGAACCGCCTGTACAGAGTCCATTACAATGATCTGGTCGCCGACACTATTGTTCCGCGCCGAAAGGAAGGTAAGAAAAATCATCAACGCCATCATCAAGAAAAAAGGAATCGTAGAAGTCTTTTTCCATTCTCCCTCGGTTGCACGGCGATAAAGCATCGGAATAATTCCAATCACCAACCCCAAAAAGAAAAAATTGACCGCCATCGGAAAATGTTCCAATAGATAAGTAATCACAAAACTAAATCCAATAATCGCGCTCACCATTCCAATCAAAATTGGAGTGAAAAGCCGAATTGATTCTTTTAAGTTTTTAGTAAAATGACTCATAGTGCCGATCAGTTTATCATAAATTCCCAACAGCACCGCCATTGTACCACCACTAACGCCCGGAATCACTTCTGAAATTCCCATAACCACGCCGCGCAGCACATTTTTTATAAACTCCATGAAATCCTCCTATTATGGATTAAATGCGGGCAACCCCGCTTTTTCTCGCCGCTTCGGCAACTGCTTTTGCTACTGCTTTTCCGACACGCGGATCAAAAGCTTTTGGCAAAATATATTCGCTGCTAAGTTCCTCCGCCGGCACAAGATTGGCCAAGGCTTTAGAAGCCGCTAATTTCATCTCATCATTGATATCCCTTGCGCGAACATCCAACGCTCCGCGGAAAATCCCCGGAAATGCAAGCACATTATTGATCTGGTTCGGAAAATCAGAACGGCCGGTTCCGACTACAGCAGCGCCAGCTTTGAGCGCCTCATCCGGCATAATCTCCGGAACTGGATTTGCCATCGGAAAAACAATCGGATTTTCTGCCATTGCCTTAATCATATCCGGTTTTAAAACGCCAGGTCCGGAAACGCCGATAAAAAGATCGGCACCTTTTAAAGCATCTTTCAATTCTCCATGCAGATGCTCCCGATTCGTCACCTGACTCATTTCCTGATGTGCCGGATTCAAATTTTCCATATCCTCACAAATGATTCCAAATTTATCACAGAGAATCAAATCTTTTAAGCCAAGTCTCATCAGATGCTTTGCAATGGCGATTCCCGCACTGCCTGCCCCATTGATCACACAGCGAATCTTTGAAATATCCTTATGCACCACTTTGAGTGCATTTAGAACAGCCGCTCCCACAATAATAGCAGTCCCATGCTGATCATCATGAAAAACAGGAATATCGCACAATTCTTTTAACCGCCGTTCTACTTCAAAGCAGCGGGGCGCAGAGATATCCTCCAGATTGATTCCCCCAAAGGAGCCGGAAAGCAAATAAATCGTACGAACCAGCTCGTCCACATCCTGCGTTTTTATACATAACGGAAAAGCATCTACTCCTGCAAATTCCTTAAAAAGAACGCATTTGCCCTCCATAACCGGCATGCCGGCTTCCGGTCCGATATTTCCAAGCCCTAGAATTGCGGAACCATCTGTAATGACGGCAACCATATTCCACCGTCTTGTAAGAGAAAAACTTTTTTCCGGATCTTTTTGAATGGCAAGACAAGGTTCCGCTACTCCCGGCGTATAGGCAAGAGATAATGCTTTGCTGTCTTTTACTTCTACGCGGGAACAGACCTCGATCTTTCCGCGCCATTCTTCATGCATGCGCATGGCTTCCTGCTTCACATCCATTGAGAAAAGCCTCCCATATTTTTAATCAATATAAACTCTGAATCGTTGTTAATTGTAACAGATTCCAGCTTTTCCCGCAAGGTAGTTTTCGGAATTTTCAGAGTTCCTGCGTCTGAGTAAGATATTCTTCCGCCATGTGTGCAGCAACCGCGCCATCCGAAACAGCCGTGACCACTTGACGCAGCGGTTTTTTGCGCAAATCTCCTGCTGCAAAGATACCAGGCAAATTCGTTTTTGTATCCTCTCCTGCAGAAAGGTATTTTCCATCGGTCAATTCACACTCATTTTCAAAAAGGCCGGTATTCGGCAGATTTCCTACCGCGATAAACACGCCGCTGCAGGGAATTTGTTTTTCTTCTCCGGTATTTTTATTCTTTACCACAACACCGCTTACCGGACTTCCTTCTATTTTCTCCACGGTACTGTTCCAGCAAAATTCTAAATTATCTGCTTTTTTTAGAGATTCCCAATAAAATTTTCCAGCGCGCAAAGCATCACGCCGATGAACCATCGTCACTTTTTTGCAGATTTTAGTCAAAAACAAAGTGTCTGCGGCAGCCGTATCTCCGCCTCCAACCACTACGACTTCTTTTCCCCGATAGAACATTCCGTCACAGGTAGCACAATACGAAACGCCCTTTCCTCGCAAAGAATCCTCATTCGGCAGTCCAAGAGAACGGGGAGAAGCTCCCGTTGCCAAAATCACAACTTTTGATTCCAATGTTTTTCCGCTAGCGGTTATCAATTTTTTAATCGATCCGCTCAATGAAACCTGTGTCACTTCTTCCAAAAGCGTTTCTGCTCCAAAGCGTTCCGCCTGCTGCTGCATATTCACTGCCAAATCAAATCCACCGATTCCTTCTGGGAACCCTGGATAATTATCAACTTTCTCCGTCGTTGCAATCTGTCCGCCTGCTGAAAAGCGTTCGACAACGGCCGTTTTTAAAGCCGCACGTGCACAATAAAGTGCAGCCGTATAACCGGCAGGGCCTCCTCCTAGCACCAAGACATCATAAAGCATTTTAATTTCCTCCACTGAAAATCTTTAATTTATGATAAATAAACAATTCTATATAACTTCTATCATATCCAAAAAAAGTCCAAAATCAACCATAAAACGGCTTTTTTAAAAAAATTCACAAATTGATTCTTAGAAACTTTCGACCAAAAAATGCACGTATAAAAAAATCGATGCCGTAAAAAATACTTTTACGGCACCGACACAAAGTCTCATGAAATTATTTGGAACTAATCAAACTTAAAACAAATGATATTGGATAATCTCCAAATTTTATTGGCGTTCAATTTTTGTGTTTTCAATTACTCGCAAGTCTCCAATTCTTCTTATGTTGGTTTTAAAAACCGCCTTTTATCAGAAAGGCAAAAACTATGAACGGACAAGCGTTAGATCACATTGAACGAAAAAGGATCAAGTATCTCGTTTTTCTTTTCCTTTCTTGACGTTGGATTTCGAGTCATCAATAACCTTGCTTTCGGACTCATTCCTTTCTGTCATAAAATAATGGAAAGTAAAACTGAACTTTTTCTCCCCCTGCTTTGTAGAGAAGCTTCTTTAAAATAGAAACTTAACGCCTACTTTTCGCGCTTTCCGGTTTCTACGGTCTCGCTCGATTTCTGTCGTTAAGTTTGAAAGCAAATGAAAGAGAAGCTTTCTTACAAATTGGAATATCTCAGCAGGTCGGCCCAACAGACTTCCCCGCCTGAGACTGTCCGACTGGTTCTGTGCCCATTGGGCTCACCCCTTTCTAAATCTAAAATCAATTTTCGGCAGATCGCTGAATTCCTAAAAAGAGGATTCCAGGATGATTCTTTTGTGCGGTTTCGTCTTGATGAACCCATTTTTGTAGATCCACTATTCTTAGATTCCGCTGGATCCTGTCCTGAACTTTATCTCTTTTTCTGATTTCATTATATGCAATAAAGTGTGGAATGTCAATACTATTTTTTTAAATTTTAAAAAATTTTTATATAGATTTGTCCGTTCTCGTAAAAATTTAGATTCGTTTTGCTTTTTTCTGGAAAGAACGCTTTTCGTCTTGACTTCTCGATTTTGGCTGTGTACAATAAACAAGGAACAAATAATTATTTGAGAAAAAGCAGCGCCGAATTTTTCCGCTGCGGAGGATTTACACATGAATGATGAGTACGGCCCTGATCTGCTGACTTTAGTAGATGATGAAGGCAAAGAGCATGAGTTTGAAGTACTGGATGTTATTGATAACGATGACGGAACCTTTTATGCGCTGTTGCCCACCTTTGAGGATCCACAGCAGAAACTGGACGCAGAAGGAACCTATTATATCTTCCAGTCTATCGATAATAACGGCGAAGAAGAACTGGCTGAAATAGAAGATCAAGCATTGCTTGATCGGCTTGCTTCTCAGTTTGAAGCTCATTTTGCTGAACTTTACGACGATGACGATGAGGATGAAGAGGACCATACGGAAGAATAAAAAATCTCCCTGCCTGGTGCGCGAACCTTGTGCATTAAATGACCCTACAATTTTTAATCGGGAGTCCAGCTCCAACAGTTGAGTGCAGACCTCCCGGCTTTGGCCGGAAGAAGGGAGCTAGAGGCTGCTGGGCGGGCACCCACCTGTCATTAGTAGGCAGGTCGTTTCAGCACACCTACGGCCAGGCGGGCTATTTTAAAAACAAAAAGCTTCTTTTTGGATTTTTCCGAAAAGGAGCTTTTTCTTTTTCGATTTTCGTACTTTTCTGAGGAATCCCTTGCAGAATTTTTTATAATTCGATATAATAAAATGAGAGAAAAATCCATTTCGGATCTTTGACAGGAGGAGTTTTGATGAATTATCAATTAATCACCGATTCCACTTCAGATATGAATGTGGATCTGATCGAAGAAATCGGTGTTTATGTTATTCCAATGGAATATGCAATGGATGGGAAAACCTATCACAATTATCCAGATTATCGGGAACAAAGCCCGCATGATTTTTACGATGCACTGCGCGCCGGTTCTTCTTGCAGCACAAATCAGATTAACCCGGATACCTTTCAGAAAATTTTTCCCTCTTATCTTAAAGAGGGAAAAGATATTCTTTATCTCTGCTTTTCCAGTGGACTTTCCGGCACCTACAACACTGCCAGAATCGTCGCGCAGGATCTTTCCGAAGAATATCCCGACCGTAAAATTGAAGTCGTAGATACAAAGGCTGCCTGCGTAGGAGAAGGACTTTTAGTCTATCTCGCCGGGCTCGAAATGAAAAAAGGCAAAAGCCTTGAAGAAGTGCGTGACTGGGTTCTCGCAAACCGTGACCACTTAGCACACTGGTTTACCGTAGATGATCTAAACCATCTAAAGCGCGGCGGCCGAATCAGCGCAACTTCCGCTCTGGTTGGCACTATGCTTTCGATAAAGCCAGTCATGAATGTAGACACGAACGGTCATCTTACCGTTAAGGAAAAAGTTCGCGGCCGCCGGCAAAGTCTGGATGCGTTAATTCGCCATATGCAGCAAACTGCAGTGAATCCAAAAGACCAAATTGTCTTTGTGGGGCACGGCGATTCCTTAAAAGATGCAGAATATGTTGCGGATAAAGTAAAATCAACCTTTGGTACTTCTCGCGTTGTAATCAACAACCTTGGACCTGTAATCGGCTGTCATACCGGCGCGGGATTTGTCGCATTGTTCTTTCTCGCAACTACCAAAGAATAAAAAGGCCGAATGAATATGAATTCATCTTATGAAATTATCACAGAAGCCGCCTGCGGCCTTTCGCAGGATTCTCTCAAAAAGGCTGAAATTTTGACAGTTCCTATGGGATTTACAATCGGAGATCAGAATTATGATCAAGTACCCGAAAAAGGAAAACCCGATTTTGCCTCGATTTATCAATTACTGCGAACAGCTTCGTCTGCCTCTGCAGTCACCTTTGACACATCGGATTTGATTGAGTTTTTGCGCCCTGCCCTTGCTCGCGGAAAAGATCTTTTGTATATTGGCGTTTCCGACACTTTGGGCGAAACTTGGCACAACGCTACCCGCGCACTTGCCAATCTGCAGCGGGAATTTCCCACACGTCGCATTGAAGCGATCAATTCAATGACATTGAGTGCTGGACAAGGAATTTTACTCCAACAACTCTCCAAGCTGCAGCAAAAAGGTGCTTCCCTTTTAGAAGCAAAAGAATGGGCAGAATCGAATGTCCCTCACATTCATAGCCTGTTTGCCGTCCAAAATCCAGATTTTCTAATTCGGTCTTTTAAAGGAAATTTTTCGAACAGTCAAAACCAAATTTTACAGATAACAGAAGGACAGCTCCTTCTTAAAGAACAAGCCAAAAATCGTCTAGAAATGGTCTCCTGCCTTTTTAAAGATCTGCAAAACGCGGCCTCACTAGGTACGATTCAATCTGTTTCTATTGTCCATGCAGACTGTGAAAAGGATGCGCAGGTTCTAAAACAAATGATTCAAAAACAAAATCTTACAGATATAATTTCTATCTCTTTTTTAGAGCCGATTTTTGGATGTCAATTTGGTCCCGATACATTAGGGCTTTTTTATGAATTAGAATAGGAAACAGTTAAATTAGAACACTAAAATAATAGAAGGCTTTAAAGCAGCTCTCTGCTCATGCAGAGAGCTGCTTTCGTTTTGGCCCACAAAACTATAAAATTCAGATTTATCTTAAAAAATTTCCTTTCACAATCGCAAATTTTAGCAGCAAAACACTCCTACCAATCATTGTCTTGACTACTTTTTTGATTTATTTTGCTTTTATTGTGCTGATTGTTAAAAATCAAACGGGTTTTTTGTACTATTTTTAGCCATTTCTTGCTTTGGTCACTTGATTCGAGTCGACTAATTCGCTACAATAAATAAGAAGAGATCAAATACGGGAGGTATTAAAAAATGCGGGATCAGCGTTTTTTGCAGCTCTTGAGCAAAACCTATCCCAACGCTCAGGCGGCAGCAGCAGAAATTATTAATTTGAAAGCTATTCTGAGTCTGCCAAAAGGGACCGAATATTTCTTCAGCGATTTGCATGGAGAACATGAGGCCTTTTTGTACCAATTAAAAAGTGCGTCCGGCGTGGTTCGCAAAAAAATTGATGAGCTCTTTGAGCAGTCACTTCCAGAAAATGAGCGTGCAGAATTAGCCGCTCTGATTTATTATCCAAAAGAGGGACTTGCCAAAGCACATCACAAACACAAGGATTTTACCGGCTGGAGCCGAGTCATTATTTATCGTCTGGTGGAAGTCTGCCGGGAAGCCGGCAGCAAATATACCCGCAGCAAAGTACGTAAGCGTACCCCACAAAACTTTGCTTATATTATTGACGAGCTCCTTCATGCAGACGGCGGAAGCAACAGCAACAAACCTCATTATACTTCTGAGATTATCCGCGCAATCGTCGACACGGGTATGAACGAAGAATTCATTATGGAGCTGTGTCTTCTGATTCAGCGCCTTTTAGTCGACCGCCTACATATTGTAGGGGATGTTTTTGATCGTGGCCCACACCCGGATTTAATTATGGATGCATTGATGGAACGTCCGGATGTTGACTTTCAATGGGGCAACCATGATATTTCATGGATGGGCGCTGCCTGCGGAAATCGAGCGCTTGCCGCAAATGTTGTCCGTCTTGGCATCAGCTACAACAGCTTTGATGTTTTGGAGGAGGGCTATGGAATCAATCTGCGTCCACTTTCTGATTTTGCAGCGCGCGTCTATCATGATGACCCCTGTGAACATTTTCAGCCCCATGTACTGGACGAGAACCAATACGATCCGGTGGATATTCCTTTGGCAGCAAAAATGCACAAGGCAATGGTGATCCTTCAGCTAAAGCTGGAAGGACAACTGATTCACCGACATTCCGAATATCATATGGACGACCGGCTGCTTTTGGAAAAAATTAATTTTGAAGATGGTACAATCGAAATTGACGGAACCTGTTATCCCCTTTTGGATACTAATTTTCCAACTGTCAATCCTCACGATCCGCTTAAATTGACACGAGAAGAGCAAGAGCTTTCGAATTCTCTTGTCTCCTCTTTCCTTCATTCTCCAAGGCTACAGGAGCATATCCACTATCTTTATTCCAAGGGTGGTATGTATCTGCGCATGAACTCCAATCTGCTTTATCATGGCTGCATTCCTCTTAATGAAGACGGCAGCTTTGCAGTCGTTAAACTCGGAAACAAGGAGTACTCTGGAAAATCTTATCTTGATAAAATAGATTCCATCGTGCGCAATGCTTATTTTTCACCCGAAGGCAGCCACGAACAAAAAGATGCCTGTGACTTTATGTGGTATCTCTGGTGCGGCAAGCTTTCTCCTCTTTTTGGAAAGAGCAAAATGGCCTTATTTGAACGGATTTTTATCGCCGATAAAAAAACGCATAAAGAGATCATGAATCCTTATTATAAGCATCTTGACACGAGGGATTTATGTGAACGTATTTTGCGCGAATTTGGGATGGATCCCTCCTGCAGTCATATTATTAACGGTCATGTTCCGGTTCGCCTAAAAGAGGGAGAATCTCCGGTAAAAGCCGGCGGCCTGCTTTTTATGATCGATGGAGGCATCAGCAAAGCATACCAAAAACAAACCGGAATTGGCGGCTATACATTTATTGCAAACTCGCGCTATCTGGCACTGGCACAGCATAAACCCCTTCTGCCCGGGCAACTGATGGAAGAAACCAGTCCAAAGGTACAGGTGATCGAAGCAATTCGGCAACGCATTACTGTGGGAGATACTGACACTGGTGTTGAATTAAGAGAACAGATCGCTGATTTAGAAGAACTGCTGAAAGCTTATCGCAGCGGCCGCTTACAGGAAAAAATTGTTCAGTCAAAATAAGATTTTCCATTGTTAAATTTAAAAAGAGATATGATTCTTTAATTTTTTATCGTGGAATTCATTGCGCAATACGGAATAAAACGGTATACTAAATTTATATTTTAGACTTTAAAAGAACGAGGTTTTTTATGATATGATTCAAAGCTTACTCCGTGCATTGGATCTGCTGGAAGCATTAAAAGGGCCCCAAAAAGCTTTTTCGGTTGTAGAACTTTCGGAATCTCTTGATCTTCCGCCAAGCAGTATTCATCGAATCCTTCAAACATTGTGTGCCAAAGATTTTGTGGTTAAAAATAATCAAACACACCTGTATCAACTGGGGCCCGCTCTAATCTCTCTGGGAACCGCGGCAACAAATCAGACAAAACTGCAAACGGTTTGCCAACCTGTTCTTGCTTATCTTTCAGAATGTACCGGAGAAGATGCCTTTTTAATGATTAGAATTGGGCTGCGAGGATTAATTCTTGCCAAAGCGGAGGGACCCAACAATCTAAAAGTGGTTGATCATTTCGGTTATGAACAGCCTTTGCATGTAGGTGCAATTCGAAAAGTATTACTTGCCTATCAGTCTCCAGAATTTTTAAAACATTACTTACTGAACATGGAAGAGCATCCATCTAAACTCAGCATCCAAACTCCTGAAATGCTTCTGAAAGACTTAGCAACCATTCGCAAAGAAGGGATCTCCATCTCCCGCAGTGAATATATTCAAGACGCGATAGGAATTGGTGCTCCTGTATTTGGATCAGATGGTCAAATGAAAGCTTCTATCGGAATTATTGCCCCCGCTTCTCGTACTATTGGAAAGCACTTTACGGACCTAAAACATGATGTCATGGATAGTGCTGAGAAACTTTCATATCGCCTAGGATATTCACTTCCATAAAGAACAACTTTTAAAGCTAAAAACGAACCGGCATTACAGTCAAAAAACTGTTTTGCCAGTTCGTTTTTATTATGCTTTTTTATTTTTTAATACTTTCTTCGTATGCTAGTTTAGGCATAATCGCAAAAACTTTCTGAAAAGCACAAAAAAGGAGCCTTGCCGAAAATATCGACAAGGCTCCTTAATTAAAGACTACTCTCTTTAAAAACCAGATTACTTCTGCATGCTCAGGACATCAGCAAATGCCTGAATTGCAGTTGCAGCCTGACCAAAATCGTGCATCTGCTGGTCAATACCCAGTTTGATGTGCGGAATTTGTGCAGCATCCAAAGCCTTCTTCAGGTAAGGATACTCCATCTCTTCCGGATCACAGAACTGCTGCATAAAGACGATCAGACCCTGAGCGCCGCTCTCTTTAACGAGATCGACAACATGCTCAGCACGACGGTTCTCAGAAGAATGCTCATCATAAAGAAGAACATCGTAATCCTGATTTGCAAACTGCATTGCAAGTGCCATCATCGGATCATCACACTCAGGAACATCTACGCGGAATGCGCGGCTCTCGTGTGCAATATCGTCAGCTGCAATTGCAACATTGTTGTCCTCAAAAATCTTCAGCAGAGCCGGATTATCACAGATAATACCACTTGTGACAACCTTTGTGCCCTTCCAGTCGCAGTCAGGCAGCTTCTTGAGTTCCTCGTTCAGAGCAACCAGCTTTTCGGTGTAAGCATCTTTCAGCATAAACCAAGAAGCCTTCAGAACAGCACTGCGCTTTGTCGGGGTAACTACATCACAATGCTCGTTTGCTAATTTGACAAAGTCACGACGGGCAGCACGGCTTGCATTGTAAACCTTAATTGCGTTCTTCAGAGCGTCATCCGTAATCGGAGCGCCACTGATCTCTTCCAGAGCTTTCTTGACATTCGTGTACTGGTCTACGCAGAATTTAAGGCCATAAGCCGGTTTACGGTTCTGCGGATGTGCCAGGAAGATAGTCGGCATTTTCTTAAGCTTCGCCATTGCAACACGGATGTTCTGGCTCATCGGACGAAGGGTATCACAGATAGTCGGTGTAATAACTCCATCGAGCTGATCCATTGTGCCGTCAAGCAGCATTTCCAGATCCAACTGTGCGATTGTGCAATAAAAAGTAGCACAATACTCTTTTGATAAACTAATACCCTTGTCATTGGTGCCCCACATGCCAAACGGAACCATGCCTGCGGCATAGACCAGTTCTTCAGGTGCATAGTAAGGCAATACGCCGATTACTTTTTTGCCTTCGGCTTTATAGTTTGCCAGCTGCTTTGCGGGACTTGCCGCGATGCCGGCGAACTCACTGATAATCGATTCGATACTCATGTTCGTTAGCCCTCCTTCGCAGCTTTATTTGCTTCCATAGCTTCAACCAAGCCCTGTACACGAGTCTCGTACTGAGCATCATTGAAGTTCCGGGGATCCGCCTGATCGCCATCAAAAGCAACACACGGAACTTTCAAGTCTTCAGTAAAGCGACGCTGCATCTCAGGCATGTAACCAGACCATGGTTTGCAGCTGCGGTTGTAATGGACCAGTACGCCGTCTACCTTGTTCTCACGGCAGATTCCTTCACGCCAATCAACGCCCTGCTCAATGCAGACACTGTTCGGAGCCTTGCAGTATGCGCGGCACAGATCATCCAGGCCGTCATATACAAATCCAAAAGCAGGTGCATACACAACAGCAGTAACATTCAAGCCGTTTGTTTTCAAAGGCTTAAAGAGTGCGCGCAGTTCAGGCCAGCAAGGAATACCTTCGAACATAATACGGTATTTCTCCGGGAACGGCAGTGTGGACTTACCTTCCTTGACATTTTCCTCCAGCTCAGTAGCCAGCAGCTCAAATGCCTCTGCAGTCTGAACCTTGCCACGGGCAGTAACAACATCAGCCATATGGTTGAAGAGGTCAAAGCCGGACATCGGGGAAGGCTGATACTGAAGATAATTACAAACTTTCAACCATGCTTTTGCAGTACGGTTTGCATTTCCACAGACTTTTTCGAATTTTTTCTCGTCAAATTTCTTGCCTGCGATATGTTCCAGCTGTTTAATTGCATCGTCAAACTGACCACGGATATATGCAACATAAGTATCATCGACATGGGTCGTATTATTGTACGGCACATCGATCATAATCAACGGGATGTTATGCATACGAGCGATATTCTCATACCACTTTGTCATGCAGTTGCAGATATTGTTGCAGCACAGAACGAAGTCCGGCTGCGGCATCTGACGGGATACGTTGGTGGTTTCTACACCAGCAGAATATGCGAGGCTAATACGGGCATATCCGCAGATATCGGCATCATAGCCCATATCTTCGGCAGCCTGGCAAAGGCGCTCGCCGTCATGCTGAGCAGCAATACCAGCGGCCTGGTTTTCAGGATACACAACTGCCAGATCCAATGTTTCTGCAATTTCACAGGGGAACTTGGAAGAAGACCAGCCTACCGGACGGCCTGCTTTCTTTGCTTCCCATGCTGCTGCATAAACATCAGAAACTACCTTACGCAGAGCAGCTACACCGGGTGTTGGCGGTTTCTTCGGTTTTTTAGCAGGCGCTGCAGGCTGTGCAGCGGGTGCTGTTTTTTCGATTTCAGCCATAGTAAAAACTCTCTCCTTCAAATAAAAATATGAAAGGTGATCAAGTATGTGGGGAAAACCCCGCACACTAGACTGCAATAGTTAATTATTTTTTTCGGGTTGCTTTTTGCCAAGCAAATAATGCAGCTCCAAGCGCACCAATATATTGTGCAAGCGGAGTGGTATAAACCTGATGCCCTAACTCCTCCTGCAAAGCAGAGACAACGCCGCTGTTCTGCGCAACGCCGCCGGTCATAACAACTCTGTCGCGTACTCCGACGCGATGTGCCAGACCAACAACACGCGCAGCCACCGAATGGTGAATTCCATTGATGATGTCGCATTTATCGCTGCCCTGTGCCAGCTGACTGATTACTTCGCTTTCTGCAAAGACCGTGCAGGTAGAACTAATTGCTACCCGCTTGGTTGACTGTGCAGCCAGCATACCGAGATCTTTAACATTGACTTCGAGAACACGTGCCATTACATCCAGAAAACGTCCTGTACCAGCGGCACATTTATCGTTCATCTGAAAATTGACCATGGCTCCGTTTTCAATCTGAATCACTTTAACATCCTGTCCGCCAATATCGATTACAGTGTGAACATCAGGAAATACGAAGTAAGCGCCCCTAGCATGACAACTCAATTCGCTCATCTGCTGGTCAACCCAGTCGATGGAATTGCGGCCATAGCCGGTAGCAAGGATATAAGCCATATCCTCTTTCTTCATATTAACACTATCCAACACATTAGAAATTGCACGACTAGGACCGCTGGTACCGGTACCAACCGGGATCAGCGATTTGCTGATGATCTCTTTGCCATCCTTCAGAATGACACATTTTGATGCGGTAGAACCCACATCAATTCCGAGTGTGTAAATTGTATCCATTCAAATTACTCCAAAATTTTTAATTTATTCGGCAACCGCAGTCTTGGCGCGGGGCAGAATCCGTACCGGGAAACTGCTCTCAAAAGCCTTAATTATTTTCCGAAAATGTTACCAAAAACAGACAGCGCAATCGGGTTGAAAATATCGTCAATGATAACAGCAAAAGACGGATACAGAACCCATGCGATGTTGTGCCAGCCATACTCTTTCATAACTGCTTGTTCGTTTGCAACAGCATTCGGACCAGAGCCGCAGCCCCATCCACAGTTACCAGCAGCCATAACAGCAGCGCCATAATCGCGGCCAAACATATTGTAAGAAATAAAGATTGCAAACAAAGCCATCAAAATAGCCTGTGACAGCAACACAACACCCATCTGTCCAGCAACAGGAGCCAGAGCAGTAATATCGATTCCCATCAGTACCAGAGCCAGATAGAGCTCAAGGAACATGTTCTCAATTGCGTCAACTTCAGGTACATAGAACGGAATGTGAAGAGCTTCCATCACATTACGGCCAATTGCACCAGCGAACAGGCAGCAAACGAACTTCGGAATGGAAAGGCTTGGGACCTGGCTAATAAGCGCATAAATCGGCATACCGAGTGCTGCAAGCAGCAAGCACATTGCGAACATGGAAACCATGCGGTTGTTGTCCAACTTGTTTACGGTACCGTTTGCTTCGGAATCTGGCTTATCATTCGGATCAGAATGCAGGTTGTGGTTGAAAGATTTTAGATTGCGCTTGAACTTGAAGATAAGGAAGTTAAACTTCCCCGAGTGCTTTGTAGAAAAGTTGTGAACCCCCGGCAAAAGCAACGTCAGAAGAACAACCCTCCGGGGTTGCGCCGTTCATTACCCGGGTCGGTTTTCCCGGCTTGGGCGCTGGCGGCTTTCCTCTGTATCGCAAGCTCCTTTTCCCTTCCGGCTCAAGGACTTTTTTCGAAATTCTCCGAGCTCACCCAACCAGCTTCAGAGACTACGGAGCTGACCCCTTCACTCTTTCCGGATTATTCAGTCAGCTTCACCCTGCAGCACGATTACCAGCCCTACGGCCCTCTGGTTTACCGCCAATATGAGTACACGGAGGGAGACCTC
>ENA-UOOK01000848-UOOK01000848.1-fermentation-metagenome-genome-assembly--contig:-NODE-848-length-41076-cov-5.937154_pt1 | contig 41076 bp, 22 predicted proteins | sample MGYA00245777_ERZ724023 | MGnify/ENA primary metagenome ERZ724023 (study PRJEB28704, sample SAMN03018312) | fermentation metagenome | biome: anthropogenic terrestrial biome; feature: soil; material...
ACCTTAAGGTTGGAAATCCTTTGGCCAAAATCATTAGCGGAGGGCAACGCAAGCGACTTAATATTGCTATCGAGCTAATAAGGGAGCCGCAAATACTGCTCCTTGACGAACCAACATCAGGACTCTCATCGAGCGATTCAGAGAATATTATGCAAATACTAAAAGACACAGCTTCGGCAGGGCGTATGGTTATAATTAACATACACCAGCCATCAAGCGACGTCTTTAAAATGTTTGACAAGTTACTCTTTATCGATCAGGGAGGATATGCCGTATATTACGGTCCGGCTATGGAGATTCCTTCCTATCTGAAGAAATCCCTGAAACTCTCGGATGCTCACGAGAATGTGTGTCATACTTGCGGGAATATCAATCCCGATGATATCTTCCACCTGGTTCAGACCCGCCAGATAAGCTACAGCGAGCGCAAAAACCCAAAACGTATTTATTCGCCTGTAAGGTGGCATCGCAGATATATGCGTAATTCGGACGCCGACGAAGAGACGGATATTGATGATACACCGAAGCTAAAGCCTTATCCGGTAAGCACTCCCACTAACCTTATGCAGTACCGGATATTTTCAATTCGCAATGTATTTACAAAGATCGCCGACTACCCGTATTTGCTCTTATCCCTACTGCTGCCACCCCTGCTTGGCTTATTGCTAAGCGCATTTTCACATTATATAGCGCCTTTTTCGGAGAGCTATATGTTTTATCAAAACGACAATATACCGGCCTATTTATTTATGAGCGTAATCGTCGCGATGTTTGTGGGAATTATGAGCGGCTCGGGTGAAATTATTAAGGATCGCAAAACCCTAAAACGGGAATCTTTCCTGAATCTAAGCTATTCGGCCTATATTTTTGCCAAACTAAGCTATCTAATGATACTCTCGGCAGTCCAGATGTTAAGCTATGTTTTGGTCAGCAAATGGATCCTGGAAATCCCTTCGGGTAGCATGCAAGCATTCATCATATTATGGTCCACGTCGGTTAGCTCAAGCATAATAGGACTAGTTATGTCTCAGATTTTCAAGAGTATGGCCGCCGTCTATGCCTCCGTTCCCTTCGTTCTTATACCTCAAATACTGTTTTCGGGCGCAGTAATAGATTTTAACAAGATTAATCCTGTCCTTTCTTCTCCCGAATACGTACCGCTAATCAGCGAGACTATGATGTCGAGATGGGTGTATGAGGCAATAGCGGTAACTCTTTATACGGAAAGCGATTATGCTAAAACATTTTTCTTTGCCGATCAAGCAATAAGCAATAGTTCCTACGCCAAGAACTTCCTCCTGCCCGAAGTCGAAAAAGCATTCTTTAAAAAAACTTGGAGTACCGATCGCTCAATAACAGAAGATTCTGCCGATTACAAGCTGATAGTTAATGGCATACAAGAGATAGAAAAAGCAATTTCGGGCAACTTTACCCCATTGCAAACAGATGGTCTAATTAAAGGTGAAACCTTCAATCGCTTTGTTTCTGAAGCACGGGATGCTCTGAATGAAATAAACTCGTCCAACTTAATGCATAAAGACTTCCTTATTGAAGAAATGGGCAGTGAGGACTATGCCGGCTTACAAAAATCTACCAATAAGAAACTTTTCCAGGTATTAAGCGACGAGCAAAATATGGAGAAGGTGAGAATTCGTAACGATAAATTTATCAGAAAGATGGCTCCCATTTACAATCTGCCTGAACATAGATTTGGCCGTTCCCACCTCTTCGCTCCTGTCAAACGCCTGGGTGATACGCTAATACCGACATACTTATTCAACACCCTCATTATATGGATAATGAGTGTGATTATGTTGGCATTTATAATAAGAAAAAAGCCCAAAATATAGACAAGTTATCCAATACCCTGGCACTGGCCAACAACATTTAGCGCTTTATAATTTTCGTAGAAGCCTTATTATTGTTGATGGTTCAAAGGGTTTTAATAAATAATCAACAAAGCCCTCATTCAGGCATCGCTGCTTTTCATCCGCCAGATAATAGGCAGTTTGTGCAATTACCGGAATATTTTCATTAATTCGTCTGAGAGCTCGTATCAATTCAAAAGAACTCATATCCGAAAGGCGTACATCAGTAATAATCAAATCAACATCTTTGTTTTCAAAAAACTTTTCGATGGCCGAAACACCGTCGTTGGCGTGAACTACATGCACATTGTGCTGTCTTAGCTGTTTGATAACTTCCTTAATCGTACTGTAACCATACTGCACAATCAAAACTTTTCGAGCCTTCCCGGCCTCATTGAAATCTTCCTTGTCTGCTTCATCATCTTCGCCCAGTTGCAATGGAACTGAAAGCACAAAGCGACTGCCCTGCCCTTTCTCCGAGTCCACCTCAATTTCGGCACTCATAGCGTCGGCCAAACCTTTCGCGATACTTAGGCCTAATCCTAAACCACCGTAAATTAGTTTATCGGAATCATTGAAGGTTTGAAAGGGCTGAAAAATCAGCTGCTTAAAGGGATCAGCTATGCCAATCCCGGTATCATTAACCCAGAATGAAAGAAATCTATCAGAATTATTGCGCCCCACGCCAAACTCAATAAAGCCATTTTGGGTAAACTTTACGGCATTATCAATCAGTATTTTTAGTATTTCAAATATCTTAAATTCGTCGCTGTATATTTTGAAGGGGAGCTGTTCGGGATGAAAATAGATGCGAGCTTCAACATTTTCTTTTGCTGATTCTATAAGCCTTTTATTCAAGAAAGCGCTGACTTCTGTAACGATAGAATCAATATTAACCCATTTTTTCTCAACTGCAATCTGTCCGTTTTCTATCTTTGACATATCCAGCAAGGAACCTAAAATGCAAAGCAGGTTATCACAACTTTTCCTTATTAAGTTCAAGAAATATTTCTGAGAGCCCGAAAGTTCATCCTGCTCCAACAATTCGACAAAACCCAGTATCCCGTTCATAGGAGTGCGCACCTCATGCGATAGGTTTGAAAGAAACACGGATTTTAAATTATCGCTCTTTTCCGTCAGACTAATATCATCGAACAGCGTTTCTTCGTAGGCCCTGCGAAGGGTATTATCCTGAGATACGCCCATTACGGTCTCCACAAGCCCCTTTTCATTCCTGACAGGGTAAAAAATAAAACAGTACCAATATGCTCCTCTGCCCGGGAACTTAAAGTCGGGCGATTGCTGCGATTCCCCATTAAATGCATCTTTTAACAGCATTTCGAAATCAACATCCACGATGCCGCCAAACAACTCCTCAAGAGTATAAGACCTCGCAGCCATGTCCTTCTTTCCTAACATGCTGCGCATCCCTGAGTTACAGTAATAGCAGAGGAAGTCTTTATCAAAGAGCACTATTCCGACATGTACGGCTTCCAGCAAGCTGAAAACTTCAATACTTTTCTGCAAAGAAGGGACTGAAGCTGAATTGGGCGGAGTAATAAAAGCCATTACGTATGAATGGCTTCCGCAATCAACATATTTGCAATTTACTTCAACTTTGTTATCAGTATCAAGATTCTTCAGTTTTCCTCTGATGGTAAATAATTGGTTTGAACGAAAATCATTCTGCAGATATTTGCTCAAATCATCGCTGTTATCTGCTTCAAAATTAAGCCATAAATCCTCGGGTCTGATTTCCTTATTATTCAAATTCAACAAGTGCAAAGCTGACTTGTTGATATTTTCCATCATGCCCGGTTTTCCCTGCGGAGTCAGACTGCGTATGATTATTCCCTCAGATATTGAATCTATTACCTCCCTAAATTTAATTTGTTGAATCCGTAAGGTTGTCGTGTCAGCTTTAAGCTTTTGAGCCAGCTCCTCATTTTGTTTAAGATATTCTTCTCTCTCATCCTTTAGCTGTTTTTCAACAGTAAAATTTTCAATAACCAAAAGCTTTAATTCAGACTTACCATTATTTGAAGGCATGGTGACCATTTTCAGACGATACCACTGACCATGTATGTTTCTGATGTCACTATGTTCCTGTTTTGCTACAGCCGCCTTTAAAAAAGCTTGCAAGGCATGTTTGTCGTCATGTTCATCAACCAAATCAACAACAGAGCCTCCCACTATATCACCGGTTTTATGCTTATCCCACAATAAATCTTGTCCGAAGGCCTGGATGATTTTTTGATCCTTATCCAACAGCAAAATATTTAAACCCGAATAGTGTGCCAGCCCAAGCCTCAGCAGACTATTATTCTCTCTGAGCAGCTTAATCAAGTCATCCTGCCTGCGTACATACTGATATATAAGCACATACAACAGAATCGCAGTTATCAGCACATACAAAAAGCCTTTAACTGTCTGAAAAACAAGCATAGTATGCTCATCAGTAATACCGGGCAGTCTGATTCGATCAGACACCCATATCCAAATAATACCCAGCAAAAAGTATAATAAGACTATCCTAAACGTGGCCTTCCACTTACTTTTCATGGAATAAATAAACATTTTGTTCAGTTTAAAATTATTGCTTCCTGTATGCCATTGTTTAATGGCTCTTAACATGAGTCTTGCACAATAAGATTAAAGATAATACAAATCAATGACTATAAGATATAACTTTTTGTTATTTTTCAAGTATTATATGGCATATTAACGCATAGCAAATACAGTTATGAATAGGGATACACTCGGCGAGGAACTTTTTTCAACACTCGATCAGCCGCTCATACTTGTAAGTGGGTCACATATTATAGTTAACATAAATTCAAGGGCGCGAAGTATTTTTGGCTTCAAAGGTTCAGAAGATTTTAATCTTACGCTTGGCGAAATGTTGCATTGCAATAATGCCCTCAACATTGGTGCATGCGGTACAACCAAGCACTGCCATCAATGCCAGATAAATCATGTTATAACGAAGGTTCTTAGGGCAAACAAGGCAGTGCATAATCAGCTTGGTGTCGTTTGCATTACAAGTAACTCAGAGGAATGGAAATGGCAGATTACCTTCAATGCCTACCCGGTTAACAATGAAAAGAAAACGGTACTTTTAGCCCTAAAATCAGCTGACATAAAAAAGGCAAAGAAAGAAGGAGATAAAAAGACGGATAGTGACAGTCAATTGCCATACAATGACATTGTAATCCGAGATTTATCGAAAGAACAAAGAATAAAAGAACAGGCGGGTCTTCACCGCTCGGCGCTTGAATATGCCCCATCTAAATTCTATTATTTAAATAGTGATGGGCTAATTTTATATGCCAACCGCAATGCAAGAAGGGATAGCGGTCCATTATCCGCAAACCAACTGATATTTGACATTAACACAACTATAGATTCGGAATGGTGGCATACGATTGTTGAGTTTGTCAAAGAGGAAGAATATATATCCTTTGAAGCAACGCATAAAAACAATGAGGGCAAGCTGTTCCCGGTAATGGTGCATATTTTTATGCCGGATTCTAATCTTGATAATCTTTTCTGCTATTATTGTCATGATATCACCAACCGGAAAGAAATTGAAGAAAAGCTGCTCAAAGAATCACGTTACAACCAAACACTCGCGGAAATAAGCCGTGAACTGACAGTTCACAGCAAACACTATTCGGTTGAATTGCTAGTGCGCCAATACGCCATGCAGATTACTGATAGCCTTTTCTCGTTTTTAGCCTATCGCCATCCAGTAACAAAAGAGCTTATAACAACAGTTTATGCTGACCCGCTGGGCGACTACGACGACAAGATAAAACAAATTGAGGCATTTTTTCAAAATGGCGTCAATCAACATGATGAAAACGATAAGGAAGACATCCAAACCGGGATATCGGATATTTTAATAAATGACAGCTCAAGTTTCTACATCGGGGCAAACTCCATAAACCATCTTATTCCCTTCCAAAGAATTGCCACCACAGGAGTGTTCTTCGACGGGACATACAAAGGGTTGCTTCTGGTGGCGGGCAAGAGCAGCGATTACTCCGCTGAAGATCATGACAGACTAAAAAACCTGGCTAACCTTTTTGCCCTTGCCATTAACCGTATTCAAGAAAATAATAAGCTATCAGAAACGGTTGATAAGCTTGAAACTGCTATCGGAGAGGCGATAGCCGCCAATAAGGCGAAAAGTGCATTCCTGGCACGTATCAGCCATGAAATACGCACGCCTCTAAACGCTATTATCGGATTCACGGATGTCCTTAACGGCATTGTTAATGACTCCATACAAAAAGATTATTTAGCCAGCATAAAAAAAAGCGGCCAAAACCTGCTGGGATTGATAAACGACATACTCGATTTCTCCAAAATCGAAGCCGGGAAAATAGTACTAAGGCCACGCCCAATAAATATGAGGCAGGTAATCGTAGAAACCCAGAAAATGTTTCTGCCCTCGCTGCAGGAAAAAAAACTCACCTTCACTGCATCAGTTAACGAAGAGATGCCTGAACTGATAATGCTCGACGACTTGCAATTACGCCAGATTTTGGTCAACCTGATAGGCAATGCCGTAAAATTTACAGAAAAAGGCTCTATCGAACTCTATATTGAAGCTAGCCCGCCCATTCAGGATAAAACCGACCTAACAATCAGGGTGAGCGACACCGGAATTGGTATTAAGCCGGAGTCTCAAAAGCTCATATTTGAAGATTTCACTCAACAAGAGGATCAGGATAACCGTCGCTATGGCGGTACCGGTTTGGGCTTGGGAATAGTAAAGAGCATAGTGGGTCTGATGGATGGAGATATTAATGTAGAAAGCACTCCCGGAAAAGGCAGCATTTTCACCGTTACACTTAAAAACTGCCAGATTACAAACTACCTCAAGGAAGAAAAACTAAAGGCAGAGATACAAGAACTTGATACGATAGAGATAAAAAAAGAAAAGGAAATCACTAACGCGGCTTATATTAGTAATGAGTGCCTTGAAGATATACAAAATCTTTTTAGCGGGCCTTGGGAGGCCTTCAGGCTTAGACCTTCATTTAAGGATGTACCTCAAATCAGCAATGCCTTGGATCACCTGGCGCAAAAACATGATAATCACACACTAAGACAATTTGCTATAGAAATAAAGGACAGTGCCTCGACCTTTGATGTGGAGAATCTGCATAAAACCATTGCAAAGATGGAACAATACCTTAATCTCAGAAGCTAATTTGACTGGATAATTGATGATTTTTATGTAAATTAGTATCACTAAACAAAATCAGGATAATAAAGATGAGCAAGGGCCAGATATTAATCATTGACGATAATCCTAAAAATATACAGGTTGCCGCATCGATCCTCAAACAGGCAGGTTACGATGTGGAATTTGCATTGGATGGTTTGTCGGGCATGGCCTGGCTTGAAAGCAGCCCCTTTGATGTAATCTTGCTAGACGTGATGATGCCCGGCGAAGATGGTTTTGAAATATGCAGGAAAATTAAAGCAAATCCGCGCTTCGAATTAATTCCCGTCATATTTGTTACTGCCAAAACCGACCGTGCCAGTGTGGTTCAGGGTTTCGAGTCAGGTGGAGAAGACTATATAACCAAGCCATACGATTCAAAAGAACTTATAGTCAGGGTCCAAAACCAGATAGAGCTTAAAGCCAGCCGTGAACTTCTGGAAAAGTTGAACAAAAATCAGGAAGCCCTTGTTTTAGAGAAAACCCTGAAGTTATCCAAAGCCTACGAAGAGCTCGAGGCAACGAATACTCAGCTAAACAAGACCAATGAAGAGCTTAAGCAGCTCGAAAAATCCAAACAGCACTTCCTTGATATCTTAGGCAGTGAAGTTTCAGGCTCGCTTAACGAGGTAACCGGTATGCTGCAAGTTATCAAGTATAAAGTTGACTCGAAAAAAGTAGCCCAACTAATAGATCGTATTGACCACTCGATGTCACAAATCGAGATTTTTGTAAATGCTGCTCTACGTATTACCAAGCTGCAATCTTCAGGCTCGATATTAAAACCCGAACGCATCGATGCAGGCAAACTGATTGGCTTTGCTATGTTTCAACTTGACGAGAAGATACGCCGCAAACAGGTTAACATTAATAATCAGACTGTTAACAGCTCAGTCTATATCACGGGAGAAAGCCAGCTTTTAAAGGCGGCAATAATTATTATCATAGATTTTTTTCTGGAACGAAATTTGCCGGATGCTACCCTGGATATCGATATTAACAGCAAAGCCGGAGGAGTTTCCATTGTCTTCAGAGATGATGGCGTGTATGTTACAGAAGAGGATATCAATTCGTATTACAACGTTTTTTTTCCCGGCACGATGTCTCTGAGCTTTGCACGAATGATTGCTGAGGCGCATTTGGGTAGATTATCCATAGCCAATCAGGACAACAAGAAAGGAATAATAATAGAGTTTGAATTATACGTTGAATAGTTTATTAGCAAGCCAATTTACCTATTGTTTAACAAAAGACTAATTGATGAAAAGCATTTTAAAACCAAGCATACTGCTGTTCTTGATAATAATGAGCCCTATGATTTGCGAGGAGGCTGAGGGGCAAAATGTGACCAATACTCAAGAAGAGATGGTAGTAGAGTACTACGCGATTCCGTCGCCCGACGAAGTTCTGAATTATATTCACAACAATGAAATTTCATACACGCCGGCATTGCTTAGCGACCCTAATAAAAGTGATCTTTATCAGACTTCAACAGCCCAGATGCTCTCATTTGGAGTTTATCTGGCCGACATGGCTTATGCTGTAAGCTTCGTTCAAACAGGCACGGCCTTACCTTATTTTGAACTAACCGAGTCGATGGGTAAAAGCATGAATCTTTTCCCTCCCGAAATTCAAAATATAGGTGAAAGATTAATGAATAATATGAATGATTTAGACTCTATCAATGCCTTGTATGATGAGCTATACCTGATGGTCATTGCAAACCTGCACGACAATGGCCGTTTTGGCGAATATGCACTTATTTCAGCCGGAGGTATCGTAGAGGCCTTGTATTTAGGTCTAAATTCTAATGGTTCAAAAATTAAAGAAGACGGCTTCCGAATGAGAGTGTGGGATCAGAAAATGATATTGGAGCAGCTTAATGAGATGTCTAACAAGTATTTGAACGAAATGCAAAAAAAGGCAGTGCTCAATGATCTGCAAATCCTGTTTTCTGCATTCAAGGATTATTCAGAAACGAGCAACGAAGTAGCTACCGCCAAAAGTCGTGAAGACGGGGCAGTGATACTGGGAGCACCGCAAACAAAAGCTGCTCCTCCCAAAAACATTGACAAAATTCATAGCGCAGTGAACACCTTGCGTGCAAAATGGGTTAAAGAGTAAGAACCAAAGTCAACTAAATCAAAAAGTTAGAGAAAAACTTAAACTCTGAATAGGGTCAAGACGAAAGTCGCAAAAATATATGAACAAATAAGTCAGACTGACATGAACAATATAAAAATCAAATTGGTTCTTCTAAGCATAATAAGCCTTACGGTTTTCCAAACATCCTTTGGTCAAAGCTGCCGTGGTTTTGAAAGCAAGTGTGGCTCAGCACCTAAGTATTTCACCTCGAGCTCTCTTTCGAGAGCGATAGCTATGCGCAAAGCCCGCAAAGTCATTGTTAAGCAAACATTTTATGGCGACAGGGAATATTTCGTATCAGTCTGCGGCAAGAGCAAATTGGGGAAAATACATTTCAGACTAATTACTGAGGATGGCAACGAGACGGTTTTATATGACAATGCTATAGAGAACTTCAGAGAGAGCCAACTGTTTGTAATTCAGAACACCATGAATGTAAAAATTGAGCTGTCGGCACCTCACTATTTCGACGATGAAAACTCGGAATGTGCCGCGATACTTATTTCCTACAACAAACACGAGTGAATTAGTGAGAAGAACTCAGTCATAGTTGAGCTGTAAGAACTTCAGGGTTTGAACATAAAATTACGAATTTAAAGCCTGAAATATTTAGGCTATTACTCAAATTTCCCTATATTTGCACCCCGAAAAAGGAATGGTCCGGTAGCTCAGCTGGATAGAGCAACAGCCTTCTAAGCTGTGGGTCACAGGTTCGAATCCTGTCCGGATCACAAAAAATACTTTCCGCTTATATTTTAAAACTATCCGTGTATTTTTTCTTACATTTGATGCGCTTTAAGCGCGAAATGTTTAAGGAATAATACTATATAAATGAACTCCAAAAAGAAATCGGCCGCCCTCGACTACCATTCAGAGGGACGTCCCGGAAAAATTCAGGTAACACCCACTAAACCTTACACCACACAGCGCGATTTGGCACTCGCCTACTCTCCCGGCGTTGCTGAGCCCTGTCTGGAGATAAAGAAAAATCCCCAGGATGCATACGAATACACCGCCAAAGGGAATCTGGTAGCCGTAATCTCCAATGGCACGGCGGTATTAGGACTGGGTGACATAGGTCCCCTTGCCGGGAAGCCGGTAATGGAGGGCAAAGGCCTTTTGTTCAAGATTTTTGCTGATATTGACGTTTTCGATATTGAGGTTGACGAGAAAGATCCTGAAAAATTTATTTCGGTTGTCAAGGCCATAGCTCCTACTTTTGGAGGCATCAACCTCGAAGACATCAAGGCTCCTGAGTGTTTTGAAATAGAAGAACGCCTCAAAGAAGAGCTTGATATTCCTTTGATGCACGACGACCAGCACGGGACGGCTATTATTTCAGGTGCCGCGCTAATTAACGCCCTTGAGCTGGCTAACAAGAAGATTGAAGATGTTAAGATAGTAGTAAACGGCGCGGGTGCTGCTGCCTCTTCATGTGCTTCCCTGTACCTTCATTTGGGCGCAAAGCTCGAAAACATAGTGATGGTTGACAGCAAAGGGGTTATCAGTAAGCGCAGAAAAGACCTCAACAGCCGTAAACAAGTATTTGCAACATCACGCGATATAACCACCCTTGAAGAGGCGCTGAAAGGAAGTGACGTGTTTTTAGGGCTATCAGTGGCTGATGTTCTCTCGAAAGAAATGCTACGCTCGATGGCCGATAATCCGATAGTTTTTGCCCTTGCCAATCCCGCTCCCGAGATTTCTTACGAAGATGCAATGGCCTCGCGCACTGATATTATTTTTGCCACAGGGCGAAGCGATTATCCCAACCAGGTCAACAATGTACTTGGCTTCCCCTATATTTTCAGGGGAGCGCTTGATGTGCGAGCAAGCTCTATTAACGAAGAGATGAAAGTGGCGGCAGCATTGGCCATTGCCCGGCTTGCCAAAGAGCCGGTGCCCGACGTGGTTGCCATAGCCTACAACTCATCAAAGCTTAGCTTCAATCGTCAATACATTATCCCCAAACCATTGGATCCGCGACTTTTGCTCACTGTGGCTCCTGCCGTGGCTAAAGCCGCCATGGACAGCGGAATTGCTCATCGCCCGATAAGCGACTGGGACGCTTACAGCGAGGAGCTGCGCACCCGCATGGGCATTGACAACCGTTTGATGCGCGGATTGACCGAAAAGGCTCAGGAGAACCCGAAGCGTGTTGTCTTTGCCGAAGCCAACCATGCCAATATGCTAAAAGCTGCACAGATAGCGCGTAATGAGGGCTTATGCATACCTATTCTTTTGGGCAATGAAGATCGCATCAGGAAGATTATTGCCGAACATGAAATAGATCTGGAAGGAGTTGAAATAATCAATATGCGCCATGATCGTGAAGAAGCACGCCGTCATCGCTACGCCGAAATTTTTGCAAATAAGAGGCAACGTGAGGGGATGACCTATATCGAGGCTTATGAAAAAATGTTCGACCGCAACTACTTCGGCATCTCTATGGTTGAAGCAGGTGATGCAGATGCTTGTCTTACAGGGGCATATACCAAGTACGACGATGCCATAAAAGCGGCTACTGAGGTTGTTGGAATTCGCGAAGGACTTAGTCATATCGCGGGATTGAATATAGTCAACAATAAGTTGGGCACCTTCTTCTTTGCCGACACCCTGATAAATAATCACCCCAAGGCCAACACCCTGAAAGATATTGCCCTGCTAACGCATAAAACCGTGAAGCTATTCAATATTGAGCCTGTCATGGCCATGTTGTCCTATTCCAATTTTGGAGAGAGAAATACAGGAAGTCCCGCCATGGTGCGCGGCGTGGTTGCCGATATACACAAGGAGAATCCTGAAATAATGATAGATGGAGAAATGCAGGTTAATTTTGCTCTTGATAAAAAACTTCGTCACGACAAATTTCCCTTCTCCAAGATTGACAATATGGATGTCAACACCTTGATATTCCCCAATTTGAGTTCTGCCAATATTTCATATAAGATGATGCTTGAAATAGGAATGAGCGAGACTATTGGCCCGATACAGATGGGGCTCAACAAGCCTATACATATTCTGAATATCGAGAGCTCGGTGCGCGACATCCTCAATATGGTTACTATTGCGGTAATTGATGCGATTTTTGAGGAAAAAAGGTGAAGAGGGTTATGGATCAGTTATGAGTTATGGATCAGTTATGGGTTATGAATGAGTTATGAGTTATGAGTTATGGGTTTTAAACTTTAAACTTTAAACTTTGAACTTCGAACTTATAACTTATAACCTTTCCTCTTTCCCCTTTGTTTTTTTTTGCCTTCTTCAAGATCAATCAGCTCATTAACGACAGACTTCCAGTCGTGCGTGGCAGCCGCCGAAATATCGATGGTGCCTTCATAATCGTTGGGGTCAAGCTCCAAGACCTTAACAGGCTTATCGAGGTAAGACTCAATTTCGTCAAGGATTTCCTTCTCGTCGCTACTGCAAAATGAAATAGCAATGCCCCTTTTTACACCACGTCCGGTACGACCTACTCTATGCACGTAATTCTCTGACAGATCCGGCAAATCATAGTTGATGACATATTCAACATCAGGAATATCAATGCCTCTGGCACTAACATCAGTGGCCACCAGCACCTTGTTCTCACCCGAATAAAAGCGCTCCATAACCTGCGAACGCTCCTGTTGTGGCAAATCGCCATGAATAGCTTCGGCAGAGAGCCCTACCCGTTCCATTGCAGCGACTACCCTTCCGGCCCTCACCTTAGTCCTTACAAATACCAGAATCTTGCTGTCGGGATGCTCGCGAACAATTCGTTCGAGAAAGAAGCGCTTGTCATCCATTTCAACAAACATCACCGAGTGATCGATATTTTTCGAAACAGGGTCTTTGGGTGAAATCTGAATCCTGACTGCATGCTTCACCAGGCCGTAGGCCAAATCTTTAATCCGCTCGTCGATGGTGGCCGAGAAAAACAGAGTTTGTCGCCTTTTGGGAATGCGTTTGACCAGTTCCTGCATATCGCTGTAAAATCCGCGCTCAAGCATGTGGTCGGCCTCATCAAGAATCAGAATCTGAACTGAGCGGAAACTCAGGTGGCCTTGCGAGGCAAGGTCAAACATCCGCCCGGGCGTAGCCACCAACACATCACATCCGTTTTTAAGGTGAGCTATTTGCGGGTCTTGTTCCACCCCACCATAAAGACCGATGATCTTAAGTCCGGTTCCTGCCGAAATTTCTTTAAACACAGAGGCTACCTGTATTGCCAGCTCATGAGTAGGAACCATTACAAGGCAACGCATACCTCCCGCGTCAACAGGACGGTGATCTGTGGCAATATGTTGAACTACCGGAATAGCGAAGGCTGCAGTTTTACCGGTTCCTGTCTGCGCGATGGCGAGGACGTCCTCGCCGCGCATTATCGGGGGTAGAGATTTATACTGAATATCCGTAGGTCGTTTAAAACCCAGTTTTTCAAGGTTTTCGCTTAGAACAGGAATAAAATTGTATTTTGAAAACTTCATAATTCAGGCTATTTTGTAGTCTATTTAGGCTTAGGGCATATTCAAAGTTGCAAAGATACATCATTTTCAGTCAACAGTTTCAGGGTTATAAGTTTTAAGTTAGAAGTTCGAAGTTAAGAACATATAACTTATAACTCATAACTCATTAATGATGATAATATCATAAAAAATTGCTTATTTCGCACTAATTTTGTAATCTTTAAACTGAATACACAAAGTGAGAAAATGGCGTATTGAAGATTCTGCAGAGCTCTACAACATTAACGGTTGGGGCGTGGATTATTTCTCCATCAACGAAAAAGGCAATGTAATTGTTACCCCCAAAAAGGGTGGTGCCGCCGTTGAGCTTAAGGAGCTGATGGATGAGCTTATGGTACGGGATATATCCAATCCTGTGCTTGTTCGTTTTCCTGACATCCTGGATGACAGGATAGATTCTATTACTCAGTGCTTTAAGAAAGCTGCTGAAGAATATGATTATAAAGCTCAGAGCTTCCTGATTTATCCTATTAAGGTAAACCAGATGCGCCCGGTTGTTGAAGAGATTGTTAGTCACGGCAAGAAATTCAATATCGGTCTCGAGGCAGGCTCCAAACCCGAGCTGCATGCTGTACTGGCCATTAACACCGAGACCAACTCCATAATAATTTGTAACGGTTACAAGGACGAAGATTATATAGAACTTGCGCTCCTGGCTCAGAAGATGGGCAAGCGTATCTTTATCGTTGTTGAGAAATTAAATGAATTACGTCTTATAGCAAGCGTTGCCAAACGACTTAAAATTAGGCCTAATATTGGTATTCGTATCAAATTAGCAAGTACCGGCAGTGGCAAATGGGAAGAGTCGGGAGGCGACAGCAGCAAATTTGGCCTGACTTCGGGCGAACTGCTTGAAGCCCTTGAAATTCTGGAAAAAAATAAAATGGAGGAATGTTTGCGACTGATACATTTCCACATTGGCAGTCAGGTAACCAAAATTCGTCGCATTAAGACTGCCTTGCGCGAGGCAGCTCAATTTTATGTTCAATTGCACAGCTTGGGCTACAAAATCGACTTTGTTGATATTGGCGGAGGCCTTGGGGTGGACTATGACGGCACACGTTCATCGACCAGCGAAAGCAGTGTTAACTATTCGATTCAGGAATATGTAAACGATTCGATATTTCACTTTGTAGATGCTGCCAACAAAAACGGGATTCCTCATCCAAATGTTATAACCGAATCGGGACGTTCGCTAACGGCGCATCACTCGGTACTGGTCTTTGAAGTTCTGGAAGCCACCTCTCCGCAAATGTGGAATGAAGACGAGGAAATACAGGAAGATGACCACGAATTGGTCAAGGAAATGTATGAGCTTTGGGACAATATAAATCAGCCTCGCATGCTTGAGACCTGGCATGATGTGCTGCAAATACGTGAGGAAGCCCTCGACCGTTACAGCCTTGGGGTTCTTGATCTTATCACCCGTGCTAAGGTAGAGCGTTTATTCTGGTCTATTGCCAATGAAGTCAACATTATTGCAAGCAACCTGAAGCATGCGCCCGATGAGTTCAGGCACATGTCCAAGATATTGTCTGACAAGTACTTTTGCAACTTCTCACTATTTCAGTCGCTTCCCGACTCATGGGCAATTGATCAAATTTTCCCGATAATGCCTATTCATCGGCTGGATGAGAAACCAACCAGAAATGCTACTCTTCAGGATATCACCTGCGACTCGGACGGCAAGATTGACAACTTTATTTCAACTCGTAATATTAGCCATTACTTACCTGTTCATGCTCTTAAGCCAAAAGACACCTATTATATAGGAGTATTTCTGGTTGGAGCCTATCAGGAGATTTTAGGCGACTTGCACAATCTTTTTGGAGATACTAACGCAGTCCACGTTTCGGTTGATAATGAAGGCTACCAAATCGATCAGATTATTGATGGAGAAACAGTTGCTGAAGTACTTGAATATGTACAATACAACCCCAAAAAACTGGTTAGAACCGTCGAAACCTGGGTTACAAGCGCCGTTAAGGCAGGCAAAATTTCGGCTGAAGAAGGCAAAGAGTTTCTCTCAAATTATCGTTCAGGGCTTTATGGATACACCTATCTGGAGTAGCAGAGTTCTTCAAACTGATAATAGTGATTTGTTTATATAAAAGATTCAGAATCTACCTCTTGTTGACAAGCTCGTTTTGTGTCGCCGAAATATCGGCGGCACAAAATGATAGCACACGCTATGCTATTGAAGTAAAATATCATCAGGGCATAGTTGTGCCTCATCATACAAGCATGACTTACCTGATAAACGACTACGCACGCGGTGGCGAGATAAACCTAATAAGGCAAAGGCATAAAGCCGGATTGTGGGAGAGCTATCTAAACCGCCCCGAAACGGGCATAGGATTCTGGTTCAGCAGTTTTGGAAGGCCTGATATCTATGGTGAGGGCTTCGCGATTTATCCCTTTATTAATTTTCGCTTGTTTCAGTTAGGAAAACTCAATGCCAAATACAAGGTAGCCCTGGGTTTAGGATATGCCAACAAGCCTTTCAAGGTGGGTGAAAATACCTACAACACCGTTTTCGGCTCTCACCTGAATGCCTACGTGGGATTTGGCCTTAGGCTGGATTATCCTTTGACAGAGCGCCTGGCCTTATCAGGGAATTTCTCGCTGAACCATCTTAGCAACGGTTCGGCCCGGAAGCCCAACAATGGAATTAACACGGCCACGCTTGCTCTTGGAGCCACTTACGACTTAGTGCCCTACAAGGAACCTGAATATAAAAGAGCGCGACCCGAAGCGAGCAAAGCTCGCGAGTGGATTGCCAGCGTTAGTGCCGGACGCAATCAGGCAGCCGCCTACAACCCGACTATTTATTGGTCGGGCAGCATTACTGCCTCTCATCTTTGGTACAAAACCGAGGTTAAAGCCTATGGTATAGGTCTTGACCTTATAAAATTCGGAGGAGCCCCTCTTGCCTCGAAGAATTTCCAGGATATTGACGAGCATAGGGACTACTCCTTCAGCGATGATTTGTATGCCGGTGTTTTTGGCATGATGGAGTCTCATTTAGGTTCCACTGCTCTTTACCTTGCCTTAGGCGGCTATATTTATCACAAAACTGAGCCCCGGCAGCCCGTTTATGCACGATTGGGTGTGAGGCAAAAAATTGCCGCTAATATCTTCGGCCATTTTGGTATCAAGGCCAACTTCTTCACGGCTGAGTTTATTGAATTTGGCCTGGGCTACCGTTGGCGATATAAGCAATAGTGATGAAACAAATACTTACAATATTATCCTTAACTGCTCTTATGAGCTGTAGCTACATAAGCGAGCTGAAGCGCACAGGCGAGGAAAAGACTATAGACATTGAGTGGGTCGGAGCTTCCGAAATTGAGATTTGGGCGCCGGTTCTCTTAGTGCTGTCCAACAGCGATGAGCCGCAGTTGCAGCTGTCAGGTATGGACTTTATCGTTGACGGATACAGAATAAGTACAGAAAATAATAAGTTGATAATTCGTCACCGGGATACGAACATACTACAAGACAGCAAAATAGCAAAGCTTTACGTCTCTGCCCCACAATTTTCTCGTATTACTTCCAACTCGCCATCACAGATTAGCAGCGGTGGAGATACGCTTAATATTGAAAAGCTTGCCCTTGTAGTTAACGGCAAAGGAATATATACCACCGGCGAGCTTTGCCTGAAAGGGAAAGAGTTTAGCCTCGCGATATATGGAGGCATCAACAAGAGTCAGCACTTTTTAAAAGGGAAAGTTGAAAGAGCAAGCTATCATTTAGAAGGTGGAAGTGATATATATGCCGATGAGCTATTGACAGAAAGCAGCTCAGTAACGCACAAATCTTATGGTGACACTTATCTGCATGCCACGAGCCATTTAAAGGTCAGCATATACTCTACCGGAAACGTGTATTATAGCGGAAACCCCGAATTAAACCTTGAACGGATTGAAAACACCCTGATGACAGCAACAGGAAATGCTATCATATCAAGGTGAAAGGGGCAATAGCAATATAGCAACTTAGCAACTTAGCTTGTTAGCGGTAATGAAAAAATAGAAAGGTAATTAAAGGGTCAAACAACAAATTAGTGGTTTAGCAGCTTAGCAACTTTCCTTGTTAGCGGGAACAAGGAAATATATTTTGATGATAGAAATTGCATTCCCCTGCTTATATTTGCGCACTTAATTTTTGTATCTATGTTGACAAAAGGGCTTTATACAGTGCTTTTATTGATTGCCTCCAACACCTTTATGACTTTTGCCTGGTATGGGCATTTGAAGTTTCACGAGATGAAATGGTCGCAGAATCTGGGACTTATTGCCATAATACTTATCAGCTGGGGCATTGCTCTGTTCGAGTATATGTTTCAGGTTCCGGCTAACCGCATAGGCTTTAAAGAATACGGCGGTCCCTTTAACCTACTTGAATTAAAAGTAATCCAGGAAGTAGTATCACTGACAGTTTTTGTAGTAATCTCCGTTCTGGTATTTAAGTCCGAGCCCTTGCGCTGGAATCATATGATAGGCCTGTTTTTCCTCGTCCTGGCCGTGTATTTCATATTTAAAAAATAGCCACACAAACCGCAAAATGCTAAATTGCTATAAGCTAAGCAACTAAATGCTAAGTTGCTATCCCGCTAAACGCTAAACGCTAAACGCTAAACCGCTTATACGTTTGCAACCTTGATAATATCAGCAAAGACACCCGAAGCGGTAACATCGGCACCTGCTCCATATCCCTTCACCTGCATAGGGTGCAGATTGTAATTTTCCGACCAGATTAGGATTATATTATTACTTCCTTCCAAGTCGTAAAAGGGATGCGATTTATCAACTTCCACCATTCCCACCTTCACTTTGCCGTGTTCCAGGCGTGCTGCATAGCGAAGTCTTTTATCTTCCATAAATAGACGCTGACGGCGATCCTCATAGAGCAAATCGAGTTCTGTTACCTTTTTCATAAAAGCCTCCAGACTGGGCTGGCTAAGATATTTCATGGGCACAAAAGGCTCAACCTCAACATCTTCCTGTTCCAGCTTATAGCCCGACTCACGGGCAAGTATCAATATTTTACGAACAACATCGGTTCCACTCAAATCAACCCGCGGGTCGGGCTCACTAAAGCCTTTCATCTTAGCCTCCATAATAACTTCCGAAAGCGGCTTTGTCTCCGACATTTCATTAACAATAAAATTCAGAGTCCCTGACAAAACAGCTTCCAGGCGTAGTATTCTGTCACCGCTTTTCACAAGGTCATTGATAGGAGCTATAATTGGCAGACCGGCTCCCACATTTGTTTCAAAATAGAACTTAACTCCTTTTTCGCGGGCGGTAGTCTTCAGGGCCTTATAATGACTGTAGGATGATGAGCTGGCAATTTTGTTGGCTGTAACCACCGAAACGTTAGACTCTAACAATGGCAGATAGACCGCCGCAACCTCTTCGCTGGCAGTGCAATCAACAAAAACACTGTTTGCCACGTTCATGGCAATAATCTTTTCCTTAAAGTCGTTGATATTACCGGCTTCTCCTTCTCTTTCCAACTGCTCAATTACTTTTTCAGGATCCAGGCCTTCCCTGTCCATTATCATAGATTTGCTGCCAGCAAGACCCACAAGGCGTATTCTCAGGCGGTTTTCGCTCTGGAGCTTTTTTGCCTGAGCACTAATTTTACTAAGGAGCTTGCTCCCCACAGTTCCTTTACCTGCAAGGAATAAGTTTAGACGCGAGTAGTCTGACAAGAAAAAGGCTTCGTGAATCACGTTAAGCGCCTTGCGTATATTCTTCTCCTTAATTACAAATGAAATATTTATTTCAGAGCCGCCCTGCGCAATGGCATAAACATTAACACCATTCTTTCCGACGCTGTTAAACAGCTGGCCGGCAATGCCTGTGGTCTGCTTCATTTTCTCTCCCACGATAGCCACTACTGCCATCTCTTCATCAACAATAATGCGGCTGATTTGCTTTTTGGCTATTTCGCTTTTAAACTCGTTCTCTATTGCCTTGTAGGCAACAAGTGCCAGCGATGAATCAACAACTATACTAATACTGTTTTCGGATGAGGCTTGAGAAATAAGTATTACATTAACCTCCTCGGAAGCCAGACAGGTGAAAAGCCTCATTGAAATACCCGGCACTCCAACCATGCCAATGCCTTGCACTGTTACAAGAGATACATTCTTGATAGATGAAATGCCTTTTATCTGCCTGGCTACATCACTCTCAACGCGGTCGCTAATAAGCGTTCCGGCCGCCATAGGATTAAAGGTGTTCTTGATTTTGATAGCTATCTTTTTTTGATAAGCCGGAAGTATAGTCGGAGGATATATTACCTTGGCGCCAAAATGCGATAGCTCCATTGCTTCAGAATAGCTCAGGTGGTCTATGCAGTAGGCGCGGCTAATCACCTTGGGATCAGCGGTCATAAAGCCGTCAACATCTGTCCAGATTTCGAGATGGTCAGCCCCAAAGGCGGCTGCTAGCAGTGCCGCGGTGTAGTCAGAACCCCCACGACCCAAAGTGGTGCTTTCGCCTTTAATATTACTGCTTATAAAACCCGGGAAGAGAGACAGCTTGCCCAGCGAGCCCTTTATAGCTCCAAGCAGCTTTTCTGTCTCATCAGCAAGCACCTGGTTTCTACCATACTCGAAGGAAGTTTTTATGTAGTCCCGGCTATCATACCAGTCGGCTCCCAAATAGGCAGCTATTATTTTCGATGACAATCTTTCACCGATTCCCGATAAGCTATCGAGGCTTTTTTTGCTAAGCTCACGAATTAAGAAGACCCCTTTGAGAACGATCTTGAGTTCTTCAATATCACATTCAATTAACTCGTTAACTCTTTTCACACCATTCTGATCGAAAAGCTTTGATATCAACTGCCTGTGAGTTTCAATTATTGATTGTAAGAGATCGTTACAGGCCTGATCACCTTCGCCGGCTAAATTTGCCATTTGTATAAGTCTGTCTGTGACTCCGCCAACTGCTGAAACTACCACTACAACAGGCTCCTGATTGACAGAAGTAATAATATCCTTCACTCTTCCGATAGTTTCGGCAGAGCCAACTGAAGTTCCTCCAAATTTAAGTACTCTCATCTTACAAACTTCTAACTTATGTTTAATACGAACGCAACGCATTAGGCGCACGATAGATGCAAAAATATACAATTTTACTGTGTTACAAAGCATCTGCTCTGTAATAATATCGGAACTTAGGCAAGGTAGAGCGCAAAGCTAAATACAGACAAGATATGATTTTTTCAGCTCCATGTAATTCATAAAACAAAAATCCCTTCTATTAGTCAGCAATAATAATAGAGCGATAATCGAAAAATTGTGAATAAATGTAACAAAGTCCCTGCAAATTATGTACAAGTAATGTGGGTTTATTTATAAAGCTTTGAATATTCATCTCAATTTTTTGTAAGTTTGCCGACATTAATTTTCAAGCATCGGCTTGAAAAATTTTTAGCACAAGAGCTTTCTGCCGGCCAAACAGCCGAATAATGAAAGCAGAATTAAGATTGGGATATTAACAAAACACAACTTTTAGAGGTAAAAGTTGTGTATTGCTGTATCCATATATGTTAAGTTAAATCGTCTTTCAAAAGCTTAATATTCAATGGACTATTAAGCATAATGACGGATTTATTATTAGGTATAGTACAAACCTTTACCATTATGAAAAAACTTACTCGAATTTTGATGCTTGCTTATAGCATAATGCTATTAAGTCCTATTGCAGTACTTGCCCAGGTGGATCAAACTTTCTGGTTTGTTGTACCTGAAACCACAAGAGAACACGCCAAAACTCCGGGAGTTTTAAGAATTACTGCTTTTCAAAATGCAGCAAACGTTAGGATATCACAACCCGCCAACCCCGACTTCCACCCTATTGAACTGACCGTGCCGGCCGGAACTCAACAGCTAGTGGAATTTCATGACTATGGTCAAAATATCAAAGGTTATAATAGTACCGGGGCATGGGTTGAAGGCAGAAACGTTGAACCTCCCAGACGAGGTGATGGTAGCCTGGCTCTCGAACTAATGCTATCGGCAATCGAAAATGGAACGCTTGATCAGGTGCGCTGGAACAACAGTGTGGTGTTGGATCATGACTGGCCGGGAATTAGCGATAATGAGCCCACAGGTGTAAGCAGCCTTGAGGATATGATATTTAACAAAGGCTTACTGATTGAATCGACCAACGGCGCCGATATTTCTGTTTACTACGAAATAGCTAACCCTCGAAATCCGGAACGCTTTAACCTGAAGGGTCAAAACGCCTTAGGTACAGAGTTTCTTATTCCTTCGCAAAACCAATTTATGAATTACAGTGGGATGCGACGCTCTCGTGAAAAGGTTGATATTGTTGCAACTGAAGACGGAACTGTTGTGACAATAAACTATGATCGTGATTTGCATAATTTCGTCGGAAAACCAAGCTCAGGCAACAGCTTTAGTGTAACACTTGATCGCGGAGAGACTTTTGTGTTACGCTCCAACACACAATCCAGAGAACAGCAATTAGGAGGTATTTTTATTGAATCAACTAAGGATATTGCTGTTACCATTTCTGATGATTCAATTATTGAATCTACCAGTTATATTCACTACGACTTAGTGGGCGACCAGCTAATACCCACCAGTATAGCAGGGACTCGCTACATCGCTATGCATCCTTCTTTTGGCACAAGGCATCAAGATGTATACGAAAGGTCTGGAACAGGATCAGTATCCAACCAGGTTTTTATCTGGCCTGTTGGTGATCCTACGGGAATTCGGATAAACGGAGTTGCAGTTAAACAGCCCGGTGGAAGTGAGACTTTTTCGCGTGGTGATCATTATGTAACTAATATTTCGGGAAACGGAATTTTAATTGAATCAGATCAACCGGTTATAGTATATCAAATATCCAGCTATGGCTATGAATTAGGAGGTGGAGTTTTGCCAGCACTTGAATGTACGGGTTCCAAATCAGTTACTTTTGCCAGGATTTATGATGAAAACTTCTTTATACAAATTCTGACCAAGAAGAAGAATATTTTGGATGAAAATGGCAATAACAATTTCGAGGTCTTTTATCAAGATGGAACTTCTGCAACGAATGCTATTTTCGGGGTTACAACCGGCACTTCGATTGGTTGGCAGCCTATAGCAGGCTCTGGCAGCGGAGACGAACAATGGTATTCTTTTGTAAAGCTTGCCAGCCTAAGAACAGGGGAACCCATTACAGTTAAGTTTAAAGATGCTGCAAAAGTTGATTTAGACGAGTTATTCCATCTTAGTGTGCTCGATGCCAACGGTGCAAGTATGAGTTATGGCTACTTTTCTTCATATAATTCTATTTCTATTGCCGGGCCTAAGGCTATTTGTAAAGAAGGTGATAAGATTGAGCTTAGGACAAATGGCGTTCTAGTCAATTGGTTCAGCTTAGCAAGTACTACCCCCATTGCCCTTAATACTGATATTGTTGTAGTGGAAGAACCTGGCGAATACTGGGTAGAAAGTCTCAACTCCGCTTGCGAATCTTCGGAACATGTCAAAATTGATTACAAAATTCCGCGCTTTGAGCTTGGCGATGACGGGGCAGCCTGTCCGGGTGAAACCATAGTACTGGGTCTTGACGAGCCTTTTGATTTTGCAGCTGAATATATTTGGACTATCAACGGCAGCGTCCGCACAGATCTTGAAGGACAACATCAAATCACCTTTACTGCCGTGGAAAATACCACCTATAATGTTCAACTTGAAGTAATCACTGCCGTTGAAGGATTAGAGACCTGTAATTACTCGCAAGATGTAACAATTAACGTGGGAGTGACTCCTAATCCGGATGTTTTGCTTAATGCAAACGAAGCAATTTGTGCCGGCTCGGAATTACGAGCAGGATTCGATCCTGATCTATCCTACGAGTGGAGTTTTGGTGGAAGCATTATTTCAACAGATACCTATATAGTTCCAGATGCAGAAGGAGTATATACCCTAAGGGTCTATACTGAAGATGGTTGTGAGCTAATTCAGGATATTAATCTTACTATTAATCCACTTCCGATCGTTGTCCTTGCTGATCAGATGGCTTGCCCGACTCAAAGCAGGACTTTCTCAGTGAGTGGCTTCCCGGCAGGTTCATCCTTTCGCTGGCACAATGGCAATACTGATACCTGGACTGCGCCGGTTAGCGGCACGTTCTCATTCTATATTGCCACAACACCTATAGAAGAAATTACTGTGGAGGTAACAGACAATAATGCATGCGTTGCCAAAGACGCTGCGTCTTTTGGATGGCACAACGAGGTAGTTTTCGAACTTGGAGACCAGCTTATCTGCTATTCAAACGAGTTGGAAGTTGAGATCAACTCGAATTTCGAAAACTATGTATGGACATACAAGGCTGATCCTTCTGCACCGGGTGCCCCTGTTGCATTAACCAGCCCCAATCAGGTAGCCCTTGATCATGTACTTACCATTCAGGCAGAAAGCAATACCGATGCATGGTCGGGAAGATATTATGTAACAGCCCAGGACGAATTGAATGGCTGTCCAGTTGCTGGTCATTTCGACCTGGTTATCGCTCCTGTGCCGGTCTTCGATCTTGTGTTTGATAAGACGGCTGACGGGCGCATGTGTTCGGGCGACACTATCAAGATATCTTTTGATGACGAACCATACAATCGGGAATTTGAAACCTTCCAATGGAGTTATAGTCCGACAGGTATTGATGGAACTTATGATAATATTGCCGGAGCAACGTTTAGCTGGTACGAAGCTACTATTGACGGACACTACCGTCTGTATGGAACCATGGATAACGGCTGTGATGCCGCAGGTGTAACTTTCGTTGAAACAGTAGAATCCCCTGAATTTGAGCTTGAGGATGGAGCAGCCTGCCCGGGTGAAGATATAGTTTTGAGGATTACAGATGGAATATACATTTCTCATTACGGCACAGAAACTGTTCCCGAAAGATATGAGTGGATTACTGGAACCGAAGGTGAAGAAATCACGGGGCAAGTGGACATACTAGGCACCGCTGCCAGCTACACTGTTGACTCAGATAATAGGGGAGCTTATCGACTTACAGCTTATAACGGTTTTGGCTGTTTTGCAGCCCGTTGGGCAAATGCTGTATCGTATGCTGATGTTGACTTCAGTCTTGATGATAAAACTATTTGCGATAACCAAAGCTACACACTTGAATTGCCTGCCGGGATAGCGGCTTCGTCTTATACCTGGTACCAAGTAATTCCGAGTGGGGATATTGAATTATTAAGTAATTTACCTATTACTATAAGTGATAAGGAAGAAGGTATTTACACTTATAAGTTAGTTGCTACAAGCACAGATGGCTGTACTGGCGAGGCAGAAATGACCCTTACTGTTTTACCCGCTCCCAAGTTTACTTTGGAGGATGGAGCTATTTGTCCCGGCGAATCAATAAGCATAGAAGCTCAGGACAGCTATGCAAGCTATACCTGGACCGGTAACGGTACCGTTGGTGAGAAAGCTAACACTTATGAAGTTACAACAGGTGGCGATGTTACACTGGTGGTTTTAGATAAAAACGGCTGTAGCGCAACAGCAACTGCTAATATCACTATAGGAAGCCTACCCAATGTAACACTTGATGATATTACAATTTGTCCCGATGAGAACCCGACACTTTCTGTTCCTTATTCATCAGTGGATGGATACACCATACTGTGGACCCTTCCTTCAGGTCGAACCATAAGGAACGAAAGCGAAATTGAAGTTTTGCGCGGCGAGTATAGCGTAACAGTATATGATGCTATGGGCTGTTCAGCCTCTGCTTCAACAACAGTAATATGGAAGGACTTCCCTACAGTGTATTTTGGTCCCAATATTGTGGATGTATGTCCCGTTTCTTTGCCTGTTACAATCGCGGCACAGGGAGATATTGTTAACTGGGTTGAAAGACTTTGGCATGATGGCTTGTACACCGGAGAAGTAGAACGAATAGCCAGTTTAAGCGATACAGTTAATGTTATCAGGGTAAGGAATGCAGCAAACTGTTGGTCAACCGCCAGTCAGTCTGTCTTGCTTGCTCTCCCTACTCAGTATGAATCAGGAGCCGACACTATTGCTTGCGAGCCCACCGATGGCTTCCCCTTCTCTGTCGAATTTGATGCAGGTCAATACACAATTTATCATGATTCGACCGAAGAACCTCAGGAAGTACCGATAGTTAATTACAGATGGTATAGAGGAGATACTGGTGAAGATTTGGCAAGCGGTCAAATCTACACCGCAGTTAATGGCGGAGAATATGTAGTAGAAGTGTTTGACGGTTGCTGGATGCATACAGACACATTCAATGTAGAACTTTTCCCGAATCCCGTTATCGCGGCAATAGACACGGTTATTTATCGTCAGGTTACGGTGCTTGCCGAAAATGGCACTCAACCCTATCGTTACGCGATAAATAACGCGGAGCCTCAGGATGATAAGACCTTCAAGAATCTGCCTAACGGAGATTATACAGTTTATGTTATCGACCAAAACGGATGTGAGGACTCTATGTCCTTCCTGTTCGACTCATCTTATGAAATAGAGGTACCAAACTTTTTCACGCCCAATAACGATGGTTTTAATGACAGATGGGTAATTACAGGCTTGGAAAAACTGCCTGAATCAATTATATACATTTATGATCGTTACGGAAAATTATTGAGGAAATACAGCTCTACCGATCCGGCATGGGACGGAGAGTATTTGAATCGCCCTATAGCTGCGGATGATTACTGGTATGTGATACATTTGCTGCCTATAGACAAATATTTAAGAGGAAATTTCACTCTTAAAAGATAGTTAGAGATACCCGGAAACTCGACATTTCCGGGTATCTAATCCCTTAACCATTTTAAGTGATGCTAAAAACAAGAATTGTACTTATAACGAGTTTTCTGCTTATCGCGGCTGCTGCTTTCTCACAAAGATATTTTGTAAGCAATCAATATGTTTACGACCTCTTTTTGATGAATCCCGCCGGTGCGGCGTTTAACCGCAGTTGCGTAAGCGTTAATGGCTTCTATCAGCGGCAGTGGTTTGGCACCGATTTGGCACCAACCACGCAGCTCTTAGCTGCCCAGTTGCCTGTTGGCGGAAATGTAGGTTCGGGAACCTACATTTACAACGACCGCAACGGGTTTAACAGAAAATTCAGTCTTATGCAGGCCTTTTCGGTAGAAATCAAAATCCAGGAGAACCGTAATGGCAGTAATACTTCATTAGTATTTGGCCTTGGTGGACTGCTGGAGCAGACTTCCATCGATCAGAGCAAATTTGAAGGCGGAGTTGGATTGGATCCCGTTGTTAACAGCGACAAAGAGAGCGGCTTTGGCTTCAATGCCAACGCCGGTATGTTACTACGCAGCGGTCAGCATCATGCAGGATTTTCGGCTACCAATATACTTCCTCAAAACAATCCCATGTATGATTCGGAATGGGAACCTGAACTTCCCGTTGATATGCACGCACATGCCGGAACTTCGTTCAAATATCCGGGGCGGGATTTATGGTTCGAACCTCTGGTATATTATCGCTGGAACTCAAATAATGACACCAGGCTCGACATAAATATGAAATTAGAAATTCCCACTTTCAACGAAGATTTTGCTTTGTGGGGAGTATTGGCCTACCGTCGCAATATGGATCACGAGTTTGGCAAAAGCCTTGGCGCCGCAGTGGCAGCCGGTGTGAATTATAAAGGCTTCAACGTAGGTATAGAGCACCAACTGGGTCTTACAGGAGCTCAAACACAATTTGGCAGTGCCTATATGCTGGTCTTTGGTTATAATTTCTGTCAAGGCAGACGAACTCGCTCGCTTCCATGTTCAGAACGTGACCCAATGGTAAACCAGGGGATTTATGAGCGACCGGGAAAACGTGGATTGTTTAAACGCTAAACTATCTTTTGGGTATAAGCTAACAATTAAGCCCGGCAATAGGGTCTTATTACACCCTGAGCCCGGACTGCAACAATCCACAGAAAAGCTAAATAATCAATGAGACGAGCTAAATATATACATATCTTCATTTTAAGCTGCCTTATAAGCCCGCTTAAGAGCGCTTTGGCTCAGGAACTGCCCGTAGGCAGTTCTGTTTTTGATATCGAAGAGCAGGCAAACACCCCCGTGATTGCCAACAATGACTTTTCGCGCACATTCAAAATGACTCCCATTGAGATTAATATCACCAAAAACGATTACGGTATCAGCGTTGGAATATCAAAAATTGAGCTTGTAATGGCTCCCACCAACGGAACTGCTACGATTAGCTCAAAACATACCATTATCTATACTCCCGCAGATTATTATTCAGGTCCCGACTCATTGACTTACCGGATATGTAACAGCTCAGGCTTCTGCGGTGTGGCAAGGGTAAATATCATAGTGGATGATTACGACTTCGCCCCAATCGCCTACAACGACACAGTTATATTGTATCAGATTAAAGATGTGAGTATTGAAGTGCTCAAAAACGACAAGTATTTATATGACCTGCCACTTAGTGTGGAAATTATTAATAATTTCAACAATAGTGCAGCCACTGTTTCTGATAAATTGACGATACTTCCCAATATTAATCGACATTACACGGAGGCGGATTCATTGCTTTACCGGGTTTGCGACAGAGAGGGCGATTGTGATGAAGCCTGGCTTTTTGTAAGCATAAGCGAGAAAGTCGAGCAGAAGTTCTTTATTCCACAAGGGTTTTCGCCAAATGCTGACGGCATCAATGACAGCTTCCATATTCCTGATTTTCAGAATGTAGCAGAGATGTCGATCAGGATATTCAATCGAGTGGGACTAATGGTATTTGAAGATTTGGCCTATAATAATTATTGGGACGGCAGGGCTAACACCGGCATTTATGACGGACAAGAGCTGGAGAGCGGAACATATTACTATTTGATAGAGATTAAAGGATTAGATACTTTTAGAGGATTTGTGTATATAAGCAAAGAGACTTACTGATAAAATGCAGCATAAAAACAAATATAAAAAATTGATTAGGAGGGCTTTTACTATATTGCTCTGGGCTTTTGTCCTGCCAATTTCTGCCCAGCAAAATCCTCATATCACCCAATATACAAACTCTCCTTTATTAATGAATCCTGCTGTTGCCGGCTCACGCAACTCCCTGGCCCTTGACCTCTCAACGCGCCAGCAATGGGTAGGTGTAGAAGGCTCGCCAATGACCTATATGGCAAATGCCCACACTCCCATTAATGACACACGCATGGCGCTTGGCGCCTCATTGATGTCGGATATCGCGGGACCCGTTATGGCAAATCACTTTTCACTTGCCTATGCCTATCTTTTAACCATAAATCATAGCCATTTTCTATCACTGGGCATTAATGCTGGAATAAACAGTAATAAGGTAAGCCTAAGCAGCCTTAGGTTAAATGATAATACCGACAAAAATTTTGCCGGCGATATAAATCATACTATCACTCCATCTTTCGGCGCGGGACTGATGCTATATTCTCCTTACTATTTCCTCTCTTTCTCCATGCCGAGAGTTTTGCCCTCTAATGCAGAATATCCGGGAGAAGGAAATTTGGAGTATAGTTATAACCAGCAATATTTCCTGTCGGGGGGAACTCAGATAGCATTTACCAACGACCACTCAGTGCGCCTTTCTGCATTAGCCAGATTTGAAGATAGCATGGAGAGCGTTTATGATATCACCGCTCTTTATAATTATGCCGGAATATTTACCGCGGGAGGCTCATACCGCCCCAACTATGCCGTGGCTTTGATTCTTGGTCTGCAAATTAATGAGAATTTCGGCATACACTACTCATACGACTTTCCTATGGGCAGTAAGGCAATGAATTGGTTTAACTTTCAGGAACTTACATTATCCTTCGATCTTCGCAAGTACTTTAAAACCAACTTAGACCGCGAATTTTCAAAACCCAGAAGCAAGAGCCCAACACGCGATGATGGCTCGGCTCGCTCAATACGACATTTCTAAAATGAGTTTCGGGTTTCCCCGCTGCCGCACGCATCTTTCGTGCGGCTTGCTGGGCAGCGATTAATTAATCGTTAACTATTAAGCTTTGTCGCTTATCCCTTTACATTTTCCTTATATTTGCCTAAAACATATTAAATGAAGTACCTATTTGCCCACATCCTGCTGATACTGCTGTTTGTATATAGTTGTTCAAGCAGGCCGCTTACATATATAGTAGCTTCACACAGCTTTATCAGGGCTGATAGTGCAAGCTTTGCCGACAGCGCCATTAAGGCCCATATTATGCCCTACCGGGAAGAGCTTAACGCAACAATGAATGAGATTATCGGATATGCAAGTGCCACAATGATTTCGGATAAACCCGAGGGGAGCTTGTCTTCACTGGTTGCCGATATTGTATATGAAGCAGGTATAGAATTAGTTGGCGAGGCGACTAACAATAGTTCTATGGCTTTGGTTAATGTTCGTGGGATACGTGCTCCCCTTTCACAGGGAGAAATAAAACTAAAGAATACTTATGAAATAATGCCCTTCGAAAACCGTCTGGCTGCTGTCAAACTTAGCGGCAATATATTGCAGGAAGTATTTAATCATATTGTAATCAGAAGTGGTGATGGTATATCACAAGCTACATTTACCATGACGCCACAGGGAGCTGAAGATATCAAAATCCATAAAAAAGAGTTAAACGAGGATCAAACATACTGGCTTTTCACTTCCGACTTCCTTGCAGAAGGAGGCGACGGATACCTGATGTTTAGCCGGGCTGACACAATAGTGTTATCCGATGACACTATCAGAGATTTGATAATAAGATATATAAAGAAGGAGAATGCTGCAGGCAATATGATAGTGCCCGACACCGTGGCAAGGATTACGGTGAGCAGTTATCAGTGAGCAGTCATCAGTGAGCAGTTATCAGTTATCAGTAAAGGAGTTTCGAGTTTCGGGTTAAAGCCCCGGAGGGGCGCAATATTAAATAAAGGTAGGAGCTTAAATTATTTATGAGTTAGAGGTTCAAGTTAAAAACATTGAACCTTCAACCTAGAATTTCAGAAGATAATGCAAAACAGGCGTGAGTTTATTAAAAGAGTAGCAGCCGGTTCAGCCTTTCTGGCAATACCGGGAGTTCTGCATCCGGCAAAGAAAACAGCTGAGACGCGGCTGGTAATTTTGCACACGAGCGACGTACACAGCCATATCGACCCCATGCCTGCCGATCATGCCTTATATCCCGGCATGGGTGGTTTTGCACAGAGGGCAGCTCAAATTCAGCAAGTTAGGGCAGACAACGAACATGTTTTATTGTTTGACTCGGGTGATTTCTTTCAGGGAACTCCATATTTCAATCTTTACGGAGGCTCACTGGAACTAAAGCTGATGACTAAAATGGGCTATGATGCAGCGACTCTTGGAAACCATGAATTCGATAATGGCATGGAACACCTGGCAAAACAATTGCAATATGCAGGATTTCCGATTGTTAACTGCAATTACGGTATTAGCAACACTCCACTGGAGGGAAAAATTGAAAACTATAAGATTTTTGAAAAAGGAGGAGTGCGTATTGGTGTAATAGGCTTAGGAATTGACCCCAAAGGATTGGTAGCACCCTCCAATCACGCCGGTCTGGTGTGGAACGACCCCATATTAAAGGGCGATAATATGGCAAAATACCTTAAGCAAGAACAGAACTGCCACATAGTAATAGCCCTTACCCATATAGGCTTACGAATGGCTTACGGCATGGCTGACGACTATGCTTTGGCTGCTAATTCCAGCTATATTGACATTATCCTTGGCGGACACACTCACAGCTTTATGGATGAAGCTGTCTTGGTGAACAATGCTGCCAACAAGGAAGTGATGATTATGCATTCAGGAGAGCATGGGGTTCAGATGAGTCGCATTGATCTGCTGTTTTCAAAAGGGAAGCTGAGAAAGTCGTCTCAAACAATAAACACCCCCGCTTAAAACGCGAGGGTGGCATTTGCTATAATAATTATATTTACTCGATAGGTAATTGACGTTTAAACGATTCGTCAAGAGAAATAATTGTTTCAGTTGAAGAAATGCCCGGAATAGATTGCAGCTTATCGTGCAAAATACCTTTCAGATGTTCGTTGCTCTGGGCATATATTTTTATAAAAATGGCATACTGACCCGTTGTGTAGTGGCACTCCACAACTTCAGGTATCTGCTCAAGCATTTGCACCACCTTATCAAAAAGGCTTGCTTTCTTAAGGAAAATACCTATAAAAGCACAGGTATGAAAGCCAATTTTCCCGGGATTTAATATAAACTCAGAACCTTTTATTACTCCCAGATTCATCAGTCGCTGAATACGCTGATGGATTGCAGCGCCCGACACTTTACATTCTCTGGCCACTTCCAGAAAGGGAATACGGGCGTTTTTTGTTATAAGGCTCAGAATCTTCTTATCAAGATTATCAATCTGTACGTTGGCATCCATACTTTTAAATTATTAACTTATGATTTATCAGATTACACTTACAATATCTCTGAAAATTTTACGAATTTAGAATATTTCATTTAATATTCAAACAAATCATAAGCATTTCGCGATTATAAATCGAAACATCGCCAAGACGGTTTACAATTTGTAAGCACATCACCCAAAAGGCTCTTGATGCTAAGGTTTAACAAGCAGTTTTTGCATCCACCTACCGGTTTCATCATTCTCTATTACAAGCATATACACTCCTGAATTAAGATTGCCCGGATCTACATGAAATTCGTTACCGGTCAAAGAGCTCCATACTCCTATCAGGCTTCCCGAAAGGCTATACAACTTAATATCCAGGTCTGAAACATACTCCGCTAACTTAATGTTGATTTTAGGGTTAGCTGCACTAAGAGGATTGGGCCAAACTGCTATTTCAGGGTTTTTCGCACCCATCCCGGGCAAGGAAGTTGGAGGCTCTATAGAGAAACTGTAAAATTCAGACCAGTCGAGACTTATGCTTCCGGTTTTTGCCCTCACGCGCCAACGAACCACATCGCCGGGCTCCAGGTTGACTATAATCTGATTTTTAGATACAATAGACGAAATAAGCTGAAAATCATCTACATTGATTCTATACTCCATCTCATATCCGCTAATTCCTTCAGGCTCATCGCCTGCCCATTCCCACTGAACATCAACAGAAATAATTTCTGAATCGAACACTGTCCCGCTTATTGGCGATAGCGCTATGGGAGCTTCAAGATCAACATCCAAATAGCCTTCCATAGGTCCCATATCCACAATTGAAGCCACTATTCTGTCACTTGCCTTGAAATCAATAATCAGCCATTCGGGAACATAATCATTGTTGCCCATATTAACGGCCGGTGAACCCTTAAGAAGTCGGAAATCACCATTTGCAGCGTCCGCAAACGAAGGAGCTGAGTTAAGGTTTCCTGCCCCGGGGTAGCCTCCTTCGACAATGGAAAAATCAACTGAAGCACCGTGAATATTGCTGCTGCCGGAAGCGCTATTGCCCCAGGCTATTGAGTTTTGCACTCTGGCCTTTGTTGCAAAAAGTCCTCCCCCGTAATATGTCGCATTATTATTATACCATAGACAGTTATAAAATGCGGCAGTCCCCAGAGCATGAACGGCACCGCCGGTAGAACTACTGCTGTTATCTGCAAAAATCGTGTTGGCAAATTCAGGCATTGACGCGGCATCAGACCACACGGCACCGCCCTGACTGGCAGCACGGTTATTGCTGAACCGGGTATTGACAATGACGGGAGATGCATACTCAATGCTCATCCCTCCCCCGTTTGAATTAGAATTTCCCCCTTCAATCACGAGTCCGTCGATTAGAAGCTTGTCAATAGTGTTTTCAGCACTTCCTAATACACTAAGCACCTTATAGCTGTTATCGCTAAAATCAGATATAAGGCCAATATCGCCGCTCAAAACAGTGAGATTCGTGAGCCAATCGCGTTGGCTTAACTCAGTTTCGGTACCGGCAAATCCGCCATATACTTTGATTCCGTCGCTTGTCATGCTAAAACTTGCATCCCTGTCGCTTCCATCGCTTGGATAATAAGTCCCTGCAGAAAGCCATAAGACATCAGTCTCAACTGCCATAAACAAGGCATCATGAAGAGAACTTGCATCCGCCCATGAGCTTCCTTCGCCACTTCCTGAAGGCGATACAAACAGAGGATGACCCCTTGTTACCTTAAAGCGTGAAACAGGGCCAAAACGGCGGCTTCCATCACTATGGTAACTGCACAGTTGCCACTCTATCTCGTCGAAGGACTGATGCCCCTCAATAGTATATTGTTTATCAGCTATATTATCTACTTCAACTGCTGCAGCTCCATTAATGCTGTAAAAAAGTTTATAGTAGCTTAGATCCGCAGGCTCAGTTTGATACCAGTCCCACTCAAGAGTAACCCGGCCTCCATCGGGGTCAACGGCGGCGCCGTTGGCAGGCGAGAGAACCCTTACAGTATTTACAGCGCCTTCAAAAGGACCAATATCAGTCTTCTCGCCCTGTTTTCTATCTTCGCCTTTAAAGTCAGTCAACAACCATTCAGGCGCTGCTACTCCGGCATCAATGCCGGGAGAAGCAAGGCCCAGTCTAAAATCGAACATTTCAGGATCGACAAATAAAGGATTTCCGGAAATGCCGGCATTGCCTGTTCCATCCTCAACTATTGACGAATTAACAGCTACGTTACGAAAATTATCGCTCAACAGCAGGGCTTCATTATTCCAGAACACGGAATTATAAATAGTCGTTCCATTACCCGTATCACCATAAACTGCACCTCCCCATTGAGCTGCATAGTTAGCATACCATAAGCAGTTATACATTTCGGCGGAAGCACCAAAAATATTCACCGCACCACCATTCTTTAGTGACTCATTATCTACAAATATCACATTTCCAAAACGGGGGTTCGAATTGCCTGTTATATATGCTGCAGCTCCGTTTGTTGCATAATTATCGCGGAAAACAGTATTAGTAATCACAGGCGAAGCATGATTCAAATATATTCCACCTCCAAGATCATCACCGTTAAAGGCAAATGATGCGTAGCCTCCCTCAATTATCAATCCATCTATTATTGTGGAAGAGCTGACAGGTGAACTGATTTCGCCCTCAATGGTGATAATGTGATATGAATTGTCGCTTGCATCCGACTGATCCCCAATATTGCCGCTTAGTACGGTTTCGTTAAGCATACGGTTCCTTTCATCCAGGCTGGTCTCACTGCCACTAAAACCACCGTAAAGCTTAATCCCGTCTGCCACAACAAAGGAAATAGTGCGATCTGAAGTAGCTGTAGGCTTATAAACACCCGCGGCAAGCCACAGCTCATCACCAAAGCCTGCCATTTGCAGAGCACTCTGAAGATCCGCTGCATCAGCCCAGGAAGTACCGCTTCCTGAAGCCCCGGACTTAACATATATGGGCTCCCCTCGAACAATATGAAAAACTGACCAGGGCGAATAATGCTTTTCGACCAGCCCTGTTACCGCCGCAACACGCCATTTAACCATATCGGCAGCATTAAAGCCCGATATTGTTTGCGACAACAGTTCCTTGTCTATATCCTTAATGGTAGTTACAGAAGCGTCGTTGACCGAATATTCTACAATATAAGATAGTACATTCGCGGGAGTATCTCCAGGCCATTGCCATCTAAGCTCAACTTCATCGGGAATGGGAGAAATGACCTCATTATTGGCAGGTGAAGCCGGGGAAGGAGCCACTATACCTCCTTCAAAGACTCCCATATCAACTCTGGTGCCTTGTATGCGGGGCGCTCCGCTGAAGTCGGTCAATGCACCCTCAGGCAATAGAGATGAATTACCTGCGTCGATAGCAGGAGATGTAGCGTTAAGCCTGAAATCATTACCTTCGGCATTAAGAAAAAGAGGATTATTTAATATTATTTCTATTCCGGGATATCCACCTTCGACCAGACAGTTTTTTGCCTGAATTGCATAGAAATTTGGATTCGAGCCGGAAGTGTTTGCCCAGGCAATGGAATTATTCACATTAACAAAGGTCTTGGATGCTGCGTTATCAATGGCCCCGCCTCTGTCATTGGTACTATTGCCATAAAAAACGCAGTTAGTAAACTCCATATGATCATTTGCCCATACAGCGCCACCATATCTCATAGAGGAGTTAGAGCTGAATATTGAATTGAAAAAAGTGGGTTTGGAGTAGGCGTCTCCTGAAACAGCTCCTCCGTTGTAAGCATAATTATCTCTGAACCATACATTAGCAAAACTCACGGAGGCATAGCTCAATTTAATACCGGCACCGTTACCGGTAGTTTCAGTGTTATAGCCTTGCTCAATAATAACTCCGTCAACAATGGTAGCGGCAGTGATAGGATTTTCAGCCGTACCCACAGCAACAAGGACATTGCGGGAATTATCTGTTTTACTATCAGGAAGGCCAATATTCCCGCTTAGGATAGTCTTATTACTATTCCAGTCGCGCTCTTCTCTGGTTGTTTCGTTACCAAAAAATCCGCCATAGATCTTAATCCCCTCCTTAAGTACAAAAGAGGCACTGCGACTGCTTCCCGGCCGGTAAGTACCGGTTTGCAACCATAGCTCATCACCCGCGATGTAATTCTGAAGAGCTGCCTGCAGATTGGTAGCGTCGTTCCATGCCTTACCGCTACCCATGCCATTAACCTTAATATAGACCGGACCACTACGCTTTTTATAGAAAATTGACCATTCCGACCAGCTTTTTATCCCCGTATCATCGATTGCAGCCACGCGCCATGCAATGGCTCCGGAAGCGCTTATAATTACATTAGTGTTTAGTCCGCTTATCCCGCTAATGCTTGGTTGAGATACATCATTAAGCTTATAATCAACTTCATAGCTAACAATTCCGGCAGGAGCTCCTAAAGGCCACTCCCATTCAAGCGTGAAGGTTGTTTGGCTTGCTTCAAAAGCTGAACCTGCAAGAGGCAACTTAGCCACCGGTGCCTTAACGCTGCCTTCAAAGGGACCCATATCAACTGTGCCCTCCACTCTGCTGTTTCCGGCAAAATCACTTATAAGCCATGTAGGGACAAGTCCATTACTCCCGGCGTTAATTGCCGGCGAACCATCGTTTAAGCGAAAATCGGAGGCGCCCGGATTATGAAGGAGGGGATCAGTATCTAGATTGCCCGTGCCCTCATATCCACCTTGAACTATTGAGTAGCTGACAGATGCAGCCACAACAACAGGCTTCCCACTTTGCTCGGCATTGCCCCAAATAATAGAATTATATATCGAGCTCTTATCGCTCAATGATGCTGTGGAGTATTCAACTGTATTTACATTATTGTACCACAAACAATGGTAAAATTTCATTGCACCGCGAGCATAGACTCCTGCTCCGGCTGAAGAAGAGCTATTGTCTGAAAAGATGACATTGGCAAAAACAGCATCAGAGGACGCATCACCATATACTCCGCCACCCATGGCAGCGTTGTTTCGCCTAAACCAAACATTCACCACACGAGGAGAAGCTTTTACCAGATGAAGACCGGCTCCTACATCAGGCGTCAAAGTTTTTCCGTCTTCAATGATAAAGCCGTCTAAAACTGTAGCTTCTGTTATCAGGCTTGAAGTGCCGTCGGCCTTTACTACGGAATGTGAGTTATCGCCTGAAGAAGATTGATCACCTATATTACCGCTAAGAATAGTCTCGTTTGTATATGGGTCCCGCTCCTCTCTGCTACTTTCGTTACCTTTAAAACCACCATAAAGAGCCACTCCTTCTTTCAACACAAAAGAAATACTACGGTCAGTGCTGCCGGTAGGTTTGTAAACACCTTCGGCAACCCAAATTTCATCACCGGGTTGAGCAGCACTAATGGCCTCAGTTATACTCGAATAAAGAGGCGATTTTCCTTCCCAGGCACTACTTGAGCTACCGGGTTTAACGTATCTGACACCGGCGTCGGCAGAAAGGACAAATGTAAAGCCAATAAGAAAGACTAAAAGAGCTCTGTAACAATTTTTCATGGGTTACACGATTTCTGGTAAACATATAAATCTCAAACCTTAGTGAGATTTAAAATAAACAATATGCTTTGTTTAATACGCTTGATAAAAGTGCTCAAAATATCCCTCAAATCCCATCAATTTCCACAAGCTCAGCAAACATAATACAAAGCGACAGTATAATTCTATTTTTTTACGACTAATTAAACTTTCAGTTACACTTTTTATCAAGTATTAAGCACTGTTCACCATAGTTTCGGCAATTTTAATCACTCAAACCAGCTTTTTCACCAACAATTTGCAACTTTATGGCGCGGTAGCTTAAATTTGCAGGCATGCGAAAATGGATAGAGTTTAAAACAACTGATATTAACAGCTTGCATAAACAGCTAGTAAGGATGAGCTCAGGCTTCAAGGAGGCTATTATTCTGGGCGACTGTTATGAGCATCCTGAACGCTGGTATAAAAAGCTGGGCAATTTCAACTTACTGGCCGGATACGGGGCTCTTGACAGCTATTCCGGCTCTCTCGACGGCTTGCAGGACAGCTTGCCCAAAGATGATTGGTATTTTGGCTATCTGTCTTACGATCTTAAAAGCGAGATTCATTCCCACGACATGCCCAAAGCTGAGGCCTTGGTTCAATTTGACAGCTTGAGATTCTTCCGTCCTGAATGGCTGGTAATAGCTGATAAGGCTTCCTGTCGCCTGGGTTATGACCCGAATAAAAGCGATATTTCGAAGGCTCAGGAGTTTTTGGCAGAGCTAAAAAAGACAGCAGTACTCAAGGCCGGCCTTCAAAAGGCCATAGACTTGCAAGCTTCAATTTCGGAGGAGGAATATAATGCTGATATTCAGAATATTCAAAATCACATCCAAAGAGGAGAGCTCTATGAAATGAATTATTGTATGGAATTTGTTGCCCATAATGCAACAATTAATCCCCAACAGACCTTTATCCGCCTGATTGACCAATCGCCGATGCCCTTTTGTGCCTTTGTTAAGCAGGATAAGCTCTATGCCCTTTCGGCATCTCCCGAGCGTTACTTAACAAAAAGAGTTTCAAGACTTTACTCAATGCCCATGAAGGGTACGGCCTCGCGCGGTAAAAACAGTACGGAAGAAAAGGCAAATCGCAGGCTTCTGACAGAATCGGATAAAGAACGAGCTGAAAATATTATGATTTGTGATTTGCTTAGAAACGACCTGGCAATGGTGGCCTCCAAGAGCACGGTAAAGGTTGAAGAGCTTTGCGGCATCTATTCCTTTCCACGGGTGTTTCAGCTGGTCTCAACAATTTCGGCAGAATTGGACGACAGCAAAGGCCTGAAAGAGATAATAGGAGCCACCTTCCCCATGGGTTCAATGACAGGAGCACCAAAAATCAGCGCCCTTGAAATAATCGGAAAGTATGAAAAACGCAAGCGTGGTCTATATTCCGGAGCCATAGGATATATATCGCCTGAAAAGGATTTCGACTTCAATGTAGTGATTCGCACGCTATTATATGATGAAAACAAAGGCTCATTGTCTTACACGGCAGGCAGTGCGATTACGGCTCTTTCGGAAGTCGGACAAGAATACAAGGAATGTTTGCTAAAAGCGGAAATTATGCGTAATATCCTTGCCGAAAATAATAATATATGAGCCACAGCACATCATTTAGGGAGCAATTTCAACATTCATTGGTCGAAAGTTGCGGCCTTACTCCTCAAGATACTCTTCTGGTAGCCCTTAGCGGAGGGCCGGATTCAGTTGCCTTGCTGCACCTCCTGCTTGCATGCGGCCATAAATGTATTGCAGCCCATTGCAACTTTAATCTTCGCGGTGATGAATCCGAGGGTGATGAACTCTTTGTGACAGCTCTCTGTGAGGAGTGGAAAGTAGAACTTCTCAAGGCTAATTTTAACACAAAGAAGCACGCGCAAACAAACAAAATATCTATCGAAATGGCTGCCCGGGAGTTGCGTTACGGGTGGTTTGACGAGCTGCTTAAAACGACAGATGCTACCTTGGTGGCTACCGGCCATCATGGAAATGATTCTATAGAAACCTTTTTTCTGAACCTTTCGCGCGGAACCGGAATCAAGGGTTTGACGGGCATTGCAGCTCGCAATAATAATATTATCCGACCACTTCTTTTTGCCTCATCTGCCCAAATAAATCAATACTGCAGAGACAACAAGCTGTCTTTTAGAATAGACTCAAGCAATCTGGAATCGGACTACAAGCGCAATAAAATCAGAAACACAATAGTGCCAATCTTTGAAGAGCTCAATCCTTCATTTTTTGACACTATGCAAAATAATATCAGCTACCTGTCCGAAGTTTACAGCATTTTCAGCAATGAGCTTGAAAGGGTAAGAAAAAGCATCGTGGCCGAAAGCAATGACTCCTTACTGATCCCGATTAAAATGCTGAATACTCATCCTCAAAAAGGAAGCATCTTATTTGAAATACTCCAACCCTATGGTTTTCAAGGGAGTGCTGTAAGTTCAATCCTAAAAAGCATGAACGGAAATCCGGGCAAGCAGTTTTTTTCATCCAGCCACAGAGTGGTGGTTGACCGTTATAATCTAATTCTTGTACCCCTAACAGCACAGGACAAAAACTGCTATGCCATTGAGGCAGATCAAACGAGGATTTACAAACCCATAGACTTATCGATACGAAGTTTTCAGAAACCGGCTGATTACATCTTTCCCCGCGATGCATCAGTAGCTCATTTGGACGCTGACTATATTGAATTTCCGCTATTTATCCGCAAAGCCTTGCCGGGCGACCGCTTTAAGCCCCTTGGAATGCAACATTTCAAAAAAATAAGCGACTTTTTTGTGGATCAAAAAATGTCGCTTGTGGATAAGGAAAACACTTGGTTATTAACCAACAGCTGCGATATATTATGGATTATCGGACAGCGAATCGACGAACGCTACAAAATCACCCCCGCAACGAAGCAAATTCTGGAAATAAAGATTAACGCAGATTATTTTATCCACTAATTACAAGAATTGAATTATATCCACAAATTACACTAATTGTTTTATCCACAGATTAACGCGGATTAACGCGGATTATTTTTTATCCACGAATTGCACGAATTGAATTATATCCACAAAGACACTAATTATTTTGTCCACAGATTAACACAGATTAGCACAGATTGGAGGGTGGAGAGTGGAGGATGGAAGATAGAGGGTGGAGGATGGCAATTATAGCGGGATAGCATATTAGCAATTTAGCTTTTAGTGGGATGGGATTGCAGCCGTCGCTCGGCGTAGTTTGGTGTGTAAGCATGTGTGTTAGGTAACTACGTCGTATCCTAAACCATAACGG